>OFET01000303.1_pt1 | contig 41620 bp, 43 predicted proteins | sample 1521211 | NCBI WGS metagenome assembly OFET01 (sample SAMN03766358, study PRJEB24113) | microbial mat metagenome | isolation source: enrichment culture HLUCC-A from microbial mat sample contains cyanobacterium...
CCGCCGACCTCCACGATGTCAACGTGGCGCTCTAACCAACTGAGCTATGGTCCTGCCGAGCAACGGATGCGTATTTTACGTTTCCGCCACTGAATTGCAAGCTATTTATCGGCTTACCCAAAGGCTGCTCGTCATCATCGGCGATCTGAGGATCCGGCAATTTTCGCACGTCCCTCCAAAACCCAGTGCTACACTGGAACGACGCCTGACCGACGAACGCACATACAATGAAAGGAGACCGACCATGCTCGGCCTACTGCTGGGAAGCATTGCGATCGTCTTGCTGCTTGCAACGTTCATTGCCCGTATCAGACTCCGCTGGTGGTGGATCCGCAGCTTTGAGTTTCCCCGCCTGCAGATCGCAAGCGCCGCGGCGCTCTGTCTGCTGGCAGCGGTGCTACTGCCCGTGTCGCCAATGTGGCGAACCATTACCCTGGTGCTTTGTGGCATCGTTATCGTCATTCAGGCGTGTTATATCCTCCCCTGGACTCGCCTTTGGCCCAAGCAGGTCCGCTCGGCCAAGGTTCGCGATGATAAACGCGACATCACGCTGCTCATCGCCAATGTTCTGACACCTAATCGACGTTCCGCAGACCTGATCAAGCAAATTCACGCCCATCAGCCCGATATTGTGCTGACCCTCGAGTCCGATCAGTGGTGGCAGGATCAGCTCGACCCCGAACTGGATGAACAGTGGCCTCATAGCGTCAAAATCCCCCTCGACAACCTTTACGGCATGCACCTTTACTCGCGCCTGCCGCTGGAAGACACCTCCGTCGAGTGGCTGATCCAGGACGACATTCCCTCCATTCATACCCATGTCAGGCTGCCAGGGGGCGAGGTAATCCGTCTGTTTGCAGTGCATCCACGCCCCCCTGCCCCGGGTGAAAGCGAGAAGTCGCTGTGGCGCGACGCCGAACTACTGTGGATCGGCGAAAGAATCCATAAAACTCCGCAACCGACACTGGTCGCAGGCGACCTCAACGACGTTGCCTGGTCGCGCACCACGCGGCGCTTTTGCCGCATCGGCGGCATGCTTGATCCACGTCGGGGGCGCGGCATGTTCAACACCTTCCACGCCCACTACCCGGTCCTGCGCTGGCCCCTCGACCATATCTTTGTCAGCGAGCAGTTCATGCTCGGCAGCATGAGCCGACTACAAGGCTTTGGATCGGATCACTTTCCGATACTTGCCACCCTGTGTTACCGACCTAAACGCAGCGGCGAGCATGAGACGCCCACGGCCAGCGCCGAAGAACAAAGCGAGGCGCGTCAGACTATCCGCCAAGGCCAGCGCGAAGAGCAGGAAACCTAGCCATTATCGGGCACACCGCCTAGCGTGAGCGCGCGTGGGTCAAGTAGCCGCTCCAGCGTGCGGCGATCCAGATCGGTGTGCTCTTCGGCCACATCGATAATCGGCCGGCCGGTCTGATAGGCCTCTTTGGCGATCGCCGCCGCCGCGTTGTAGCCAATGGCACTGTTCAGGGCCGTGACCAGTATCGGATTACGCGCCAGCGGTGCGTCGATGTTGTCTTCGCGCACCTTGAAGGTCGCAATGGCCCGGTCAGCCAGCAGCCGCGCGGTGTTGCTCATCAGGGTGATGCTGGTCAACAGGTTATAGGCGACCAGCGGCAGCATCACATTGAGCTGAAAATTGCCGCTTTGACCCGCCACCGTAATGGCCGTATCCAGTCCAATAACCTGCGCGCAGACCTGGGCGGCCGACTCGGGAATTACCGGGTTGACCTTGCCTGGCATGATCGAACTGCCCGGCTGCAGCGCCTCAAGCTCGATTTCGCCCAAGCCGGCCAGCGGCCCAGAGTTCATCCAGCGCAGGTCGTTGGCAATTTTCATCACGGTGCAGGCCAGGCCTTTCAGATGCCCCGACAGCTCAACGGCGGCGTCCTGCGAGGCGATACTGGCAAAGAAACTGTCGTTGGGCGTAAATGACAAGCCCGTTTGCTCGCTCAGCTGCGCGGCCACGCGCTCGGCAAAGCCCTCGGGGGCGTTGATGCCGGTGCCTACCGCCGTGCCGCCCTGAGCCAGGCGACACAGCCGCGTCATGCAGCTGTCCAGACGCTCGATCACCTGCCCTAACTGACTCGACCAGGCGCCCAGCTCCTGATCCATGCGAAGCGGCATGGCGTCCATCAGGTGCGTTCTGCCGGTCTTGACCACATGGGACAATTCGGCGGCCCGCGAATCGATCGTCGCGCGCAGATGCACCAGCGCCGGGCGGAGCGACTCGTGCACGGCCAGGGCAGCGGACACGTGGATCGCAGTGGGGATCACATCGTTGCTCGACTGCCCCATATTGACGTGGTCATTGGGCAGCACTTCCGCGCCGCCTCGGCTCGCCAGCGTGGCGATCACTTCATTGACGTTCATGTTGCTCGACGTGCCGGAGCCAGTCTGAAATACATCGACGGGAAAATGCTCGTCGTGCTGCCCGCTCATGACGTCTTCGGCGGCCTGCTGAATAGCCTTGGCCCGCGCTTCATCCAGCTCCCCCAGCGCCAGATTGGCCTGTGCCGCCGCATGCTTTATGCGCGCAATCGCATGGATAAAGGCGACCGGCATCGCGCTTTGCGACACGGGAAAGTTATTCACGGCACGCTGGGTCTGGGCGCCATATAACGCCTCGGCGGGGACGTCCAGCTCGCCCATACTGTCGCGTTCACGGCGCGTTTTCATGATGATCTCCTTGATAGGCAACGTCGGTAATTCACGTATTGGGTGCCAGGCTGCTATCGACAGTCGGTATGGGTAGGCGTCCATAGCCTGCCACACGTCGCCAGCCCGCCTTATCAGGCTAGTGCGCCCAGGGTAAAACTCAAGTCAGCTAACAGATTGCTTTCACTCACTTGTTGCACTGCACAAAAACCCCTGCTATGCTGCACCGCAGTAGATGAGGAAAAGCGTCGATGTCGATGCAGATCACCGGGACGCTTGCCCCTCACTTTTTGTATCACGACACATTAGCAACGCTAATCAGGAGAATTCATCATGGGTACTTTCAACACCAACGAGTGGACACAGCAATTCGATAATTTCTTCATGGCCCCTGCGCGCGCTTACGCTGCGTTGAGCGTCGACATGACGGAAAAGATGTTCAACGCCCAGCTTGACGCGCAAAAAGCCTATGTCGATACCAGCATCGAACAGGCACGCAAGCTGATGAGCGTAAAAGACGCCGAAGCGCTGCGCAGCTACATGGAAGGCCAGCAGAAAGTAGCCAAAGAAGTGGCAGAGCGCCTGAAGAGCGATGCTGACAACGTCGTCTCGCTGCAGCAGGACTTCGTTCAGAAGAGCCAGAAGATTACCGAAGACAACATCAAGCAGGCACAAACCGTTGCCAGCAAGATGGGTAAAACCGCCTGAATGTAACGGCTGAGCTTAAAGCTTAGCGCGTAGGTATACCCCAAAGGCCACCAGTCCAACGCTGGTGGCTTTTTTATTACCAGTTCAGCGCAGATTTCACGAACGGGATGGTCAGTTTGCGCTTGGCGGACAGCGACGCCTGATCCAGGGTTTCCAGAGCCCGGCAAAGCGCGCCGAGCTCGCGGGGGCCGCGGTGAAGAATATAGCGACCCACATCGTCGGGTAACTGCAGGCCTCGCGCATTGGCGCGCAGTTTGAGCGCCGCAAGTCGATCGTCATCATCCAGCGGATGCAGATGAAAGGTGGTTCCCCAGCTCAGCCGAGACGCCAGATCGGGCAGCGCCACGTCCAACTGACGAGGCGGCGCGTTCGCCGCAATCACCAGATGCTTGCCCGCATCCCGCAGCCGATTAAAAGCGTGGAACAGCGCCTCCTCCCAACGCTTGCGGCCAATCACCTGTTCCAGGTCATCGATGCACACCACATCGAGTCGCTCGATGTCTTCCAGCATCAATGGCGGAAAGTGGCCAAGCTCCGCCAGCGGCAGGTAGAGCGCCCGCTTATCGCGATCAGACGCGGCGTGACAGGCGGCCTGAAGCAAATGACTACGCCCAGAGCCGGGTGGCCCCCATAGATAAATGAAGTCCTCACCGGTTTGCGTCCACTGCTGCTGAAGGCGATTCAGCATGGCCGCGTTCGCGTCCCCAGGGTAATAGTTATGAAACGTAGCGTCGTCGCGCAGGCCTACCCCAAGGGGTAGCTGCGCCGGCACTTGGCTCATGAAGACTCCCTATTATCACCGATCGCGGGCACCTCTTTGTTCGGGTGATCGTGCTCATCGTCGGCATTGTAAAGGTCGCTGCGCTTGTACCGGTCTTTGACCTCGCGCAGCAGCACCATGATGACAGCCGCCGCGGGCAAGGCAAGCAACACCCCCGTCAAACCGAACAGATTTCCCCCGGCCAGCACCGCGAAAATCACGGCCACCGGGTGCAGCCCTATCTTGTCACCCAGGAGTTTAGGCTGCAGCACCACGCTTTCCGCCACCTGCCCAATCGCGAACACGGCCACAACGCCCAGCAGTCCCCACCAAGTACCAAACTGGAAAAGCGCAACAATCAGCGCAATGCACAGCCCCAGAATGAAACCAAGAAACGGCACGATACTAACCAGGCCGGATACCACGCCGATCAACAGGCCAAAATCGAGCCCCAGCAGGGTCAGCCCACCCGCATAGATAACCCCCAGGCAAAGCATGACCAGCAGCTGCCCGCGCAGAAACGAGGCCAGCACTTCATCACAACGGCGCACCAGGCGACCCACATCGTCCGCCCACTGCCGGGGAATCAGGTTACCGATATTAGCGATAAGACGATCCCAGTCCAGCAGCAGGTAAAACGTAACCACAGGAATCAGCGCGACATAGGTAATCCACGATACGAAGGCCATCCCCGAACGGCCAATCTGGCCCAGCGCCTGGGCCAGATAGCCGCCGGCATCGCGCCAGTTTTCGACCAGCGTCTCGCGTACGTTGACCAGTTCGGCGCGTAGATCATAACCCGTCCACTCGAACACTTTCGGGGCCAGAGTGTTCTCCCCCCAGGCAAAAATACCCGGCACGGCTTCGCCCAGCTGTTTCGTCTCCTGGATCACCAACGGAATCAAAATCAGCAGGCTGACCACAAGCACCACCAGTAGCACGCAGAAAACGCTGCTGACCGCGACGGGGCGGTTCATTCCCCAGCGTTGGAACTGATTGGCAAGCGGGTCAGCGAGGTACGCCAGGATCACGCCGGCGATAAACGGCATTAACACCGCGTCGAGCACATATACCAGCCCCACCACTGCGGCCAATAGCAGGATGCCCCACCAAGAATTGCGCATATCACTCCTTTAACGGCATCGTTATCAACCATCTACTATGCCGGATATAAATAAAAACCGCCTGCTTTTGTTCCCGTCAAGCGCTAGCGATGCGAGCCTCGCCGCCGAGTGATACAATCCGCCCCAGTTATTGCCTGGCGCTGGCGGCGTTCGCCAGCCTCTCTTGCATCGCACTTTGCTCCATAGGACCTGTCATGACCGATACCTCCCCTTCGCGCGCCTCATCGGCCCCATCGCTCAGCTATAAGGACGCCGGCGTTGATATTGATGCCGGCAATGCGCTGGTCGATCGCATCAAGCACGTCGCAAAGCGCACGACTCGCCCTGAAGTCATGGGTGGGCTCGGTGGCTTTGGCGCCCTGTGCGAGTTACCCCAGGGATATCGGCAGCCGGTCCTGGTCTCCGGCACCGACGGCGTCGGTACCAAACTGCGCCTTGCCATGATGTTGGGCAAGCATGACACCATTGGTATCGATCTGGTGGCCATGTGCGTCAACGACCTAATCGTGGCCGGGGCGGAACCGCTACTGTTCCTCGACTACTATGCCACGGGTAAATTAAATGTCGACATCGCCGCCGATGTGGTCACCGGCATCGGCGCCGGCTGCGAGCAGGCAGGCTGCGCGCTGGTCGGCGGCGAAACCGCCGAAATGCCCGGCATGTACGAGGGCGATGACTACGACCTGGCGGGCTTCTGCGTGGGAGTGGTTGAAAAGAGCGAAATTCTTGACGGCAGTCGCGTGGGCGAAGGTGACGTGCTGCTCGGCCTCGCCTCCTCCGGCCCGCACTCCAACGGCTATTCGCTGATTCGCAAGATTATCGAGCGCAGCGAGGCGCCGCTGGATACCCCGATCGACGGCACGGCGTTGGGTGATGCGCTCATGGCGCCCACGCGCATTTATGTCAAGGCGCTGCTTTCCCTGCTGCGCGACAGCGGCCTGTCGGTACATGCTCTGTCGCACATTACCGGCGGCGGGCTGCTCGAGAACATTCCCCGCGTGCTGCCCGACTCGCTGGCCGCGCGTATCGACACCCAGGCGTGGTCGCGCCCGGCAGTATTCGACTGGCTGCAAACCCAGGGCAACGTCGCCGATACCGAAATGTACCGCGTGCTCAACTGCGGCATCGGCATGGTCGTGGTCGTGCCTGAACACGAGGCAGACCAAGCCAAGGCGCACCTGGAAGCCCAGGGAGAAACCGTTTATCGCCTGGGGCAGATCGAAGCGCGCCAGCAGGATGCCGTGGTACTGGAGAACTTGCCGGCATGAGCAGCACCGACTACAACAGCGACACCATCACCGACATGATCCCGGAGCCCACGGCAGCACCCCGTGTCGTGGTACTGATCTCCGGTAGCGGCAGCAATCTGCAAGCGCTTATCGACGCGCAGTCCCACGACCGCCTGGGCGGTGAGATTGTCGCGGTCATCTCCAACGAGCCTGATGCCTATGGCCTCAAACGCGCCCGGGACGCCGGAATCGATGCGGTTGCCCTGCCGCACCGCGAGTACGAAAGCCGGGAGGCGTATGACGGCGCGCTTATCAAGGTCATCGAGCGTCATGAACCCGACGTGATTGTGCTCGCCGGCTTCATGCGCATCCTGACGCCACGCTTCGTGCAGCGCTTTCTGGGCCGAATGCTGAACATCCACCCCTCATTGCTGCCTGCCTACCAAGGCCTCAATACCCACGCCCGCGCGCTTGCCGACCAGGCAGCGCGACACGGCTGCAGCGTTCACTTCGTTACCGAAGAGCTGGATGGTGGGCCGGTCGTGTTACAGGCGGAACTCAAGGTGAGCGCCGACGACACCGTCGACACCCTGAAGCAGAAAGTCCAGGATCGGGAACATCTTATTTTCCCCATCGCGGTGCAGTGGTTCTTGCAGGGTCGTCTTCAATACACGGGTGAAGGCGCCACCATGGATGGTCACCGGCTGCCGCCCCACGGCATGCGTCTTTCTCACGACGACGCGGCCGAAGAGCTCGACGAGGCAGAACGTTAGCAGCGTTTGCAGGCACCGGCATAAAAAAACCGAGCGGCTTTCACCGCTCGGTTTTTTTGTGGGCAAGCGTCAGGTACGCGGCAGGGTGACGCCCCGCTGGCCCATATACTTGCCACCCCGATCCTTGTAGGACGTCTCGCACACTTCATCCGATTCCAGGAACAGCATTTGCGCGACGCCTTCGTTGGCGTAAATTTTCGCCGGCAAATTGGTGGTGTTCGAGAACTCGAGCGTGACGTGCCCTTCCCACTCCGGTTCGAGCGGTGTCACGTTGACGATGATGCCGCAACGCGCATAGGTGGATTTGCCCAGGCAAATGGTCAGTACGTTGCGCGGAATACGGAAATATTCCACGGTACGCGCCAGTGCAAACGAGTTGGGCGGAATGATGCACACATCGCCTGTCACATCGACAAAGCTCTTTTCATCAAAGGCCTTGGGGTCGACGATCGCCGAGTGAATATTGGTGAATACCTTGAATTCATCCGAGCAGCGGACATCGTAGCCATAGCTTGAGGTGCCGAAGGAAATCACCCGCTGATCGTTTAGGTAACGAACCTGGCCAGCCTCGAACGGCTCGATCATGGCATCGCTTTCGGCCATGCGCCGGATCCACTTATCAGACTTGATACTCATTGGTTACGTCGTCACTCGCTAAAGGAAATTGTGGGCGTTTCATGACCTTGGCCATCCACGCTCTGCGCCACACGTTTGGCAATCGCGGCGAACGTCTGGCTAATGGCACTGTCGGGCTCCGATACCACGCTTGGCCGCCCCGAATCGGCAAACTCGCGGATCGATAGCGTCAACGGCAACCGGCCAAGCACCTCGGTGTCGTACTCCTCGGCAATTCGATCACCACCACCCGCGCCGAAAATGGGCGCTTCGTGGCCGCAATTTTCGCAATGATAAAGGCTCATGTTTTCCACCACACCCAGTACCGGCACGTTGACCTTGCGGAACATCTCGATGCCCTTGCGCGCGTCGAGCAAGGCAATATCCTGGGGCGTGGTGACAATCACCGCCCCCGCCACCGAGACTTTCTGGGCCAGGGTCAGTTGAATATCGCCTGTGCCGGGGGGCATGTCGATAAGCAGAAAATCCAGGTTATCCCACTTAGTCTGGTTGAGCATCTGCTGAAACGCGCCGACCACCATCGGCCCCCGCCAGACCATGGCTTCGCGGGTATTGACCATGAACGCCATGGACATGGCTTGCAGACCGTGCGCTTCGAGCGGCAGGAACTTGTCATCCCCAGACGCCTGAGGACGCACGCCCTCGGCGACGCCCAGCATTTGCGCCTGGCTGGGCCCGTAAACATCCGCATCCAGCACGCCAACGCGATAGCCTTGGGCGGACAATGCCAGGGCCAGGTTAACGGTGACGGTCGATTTGCCAACGCCGCCCTTACCCGATGCCACTGCAATAATATGTTTGACGCCTTCCATTTAGAGAGACTCCTCGTCTGGCGCTGAATTAATGGATGGGCGAATCATACTCCTCGCGGGCCCAATCATAAACCAACGCCCAAAAAAAGCGGGCGCTGACCGTATCAGCACCCGCTCATCCAGCGAGATGAACAACCAGGCCGACACTTAGCCGGCTTGATTTTCCTCACTGCCTTCTTCGTCATCGTCACTCTCGTCGCCGGACTGCTCACCGTTTTCCGATTCACCGCCCTGAGAGCCGCCATTCTGCTCGGCATCTTCGCCGGCATCATTTGCCGCGTCCGCTAGACGCGAATCCAGCGTAGACAGCTCATCGCGCCAGTCCGTCAGTTGGGATTCCAGACGCTGCAGCTGTTCTTCGCGATTGGCAATGTCCTCTTCTACCTTGGACAGTTCGTCACGGCCCATGTCCAGCGCCACCATGATGTCTTCCATTTCGGTGCGTACATCACTCAGGCTGCTTTCTTCTTCTTCACGCAGCGCTTTCAGTGAATCGACTTCTTCCTGAAGCGTATCGCGCTCGCTGGCGGCGTCATCACGTTCCTGGCGAAGCGTGTCGCGCTCGGACTCGGTGCTTTCGATGTCTTCCTCGAGGCTGGAGAGACGCTCATTGGCCTGTTCTATCTCGGCGTTGACGTCGTCCCGCTCTTCACGAGCCGCATCGCGCTCATCTACGGACTCCTGGCGCTCGTTAGCCGCTTCCTGACGCGCCTCTTCTGCTTCTGCACGGGCGTCTTCTGCGCTTTGAAGGGCTTCTTCAGCCTCTTGACGCGCCTGGTCGGCCTCTTCACTGGCCTGCTGCACTTGATCACGCTCTTCGCGGAGGCCTTCCAACTCACTCTCCGCATCGCTCACCTGCTGGTTGAGCTCGTCAACGTCGGTCTGCAGCGCGTCGCGCTCTTCGGACAACGATTCCAGCTCCGAGCGGGTATCACTCAGTTCCTGCTGGGTATCTTCCAGAGCTTGCTGCTCTTCGGTCTGGCGCTCTTCAAGCGCGCTCATTTCTTCCTGCAACGCCGAGAGGTCCGCTTCGGCATCGTCGACTTCGCTTAGCTCCTGGTTGAGGGCGCTATTTTCTTCCTCAACGCTTGTCACCTGGTCTTCAAGGGCCGCCACCTGGTCACGGCTGGTGCCTACATTCGATTGCGCCATCAGCGCCCAGATCACCGCGATCGCGGCAATGCCCGCCATCGCCTTCACGCGATTATCGCGGAAGAGCGTCTTCATATCGGGCTTACTGTTGGTCGGCTGTTGGTCGGAATGCTGCTCATCTGACATATCGCCTCTCCCTTAGGTAGTCGCTGCGGTTACGCGTACCGGTGTTGGCTGCGCAAAGGGCAACAGACATTCAAAAGTCACGCTGCCACCCACCAGCATACACAGCTTAGTGTATCTAGCCAGTTTCATGGGGAGGCTCAAGCGTTGATTGTTTAACGTTCGGGATCCGATTCGCCGGGCGGGGTAGGATGCTTGCCTTCGTTGAACCCCTTGGCATTGGTCTGATCGGCATCAAACCAGGCCAGCTGTATGTTCAACGACACGACATGCCCCACGATCAATAAAGTGGGCGGCTTGATAACACCGGCGTGAAAGGCGTCAGGCAGCGACTGCAAGGTGCCGATGTGGGTTTTTTGTTGCTGGGTGGTGCCCTGTTCAATCAAGGCCAGCGGAGTATCCGGCGCCATGCCGTGGGCCATCAGCGCCTGACTGATCACGTCCACGCTGCCCAGCCCCATATAGAACACCAGCGTCTGGCCGGGGCGCGCCAGGGTCTGCCAATCCAGATCGCACTCGCCGTTCTTGAGATGGCCGGTGACAAAGCGCACCGATTGGGCGTGATCGCGGTGGGTCAAGGGAATGCCGGCATACGCGGCACACCCTGACGCCGCCGTAATACCCGGGATCACTTCGACGGCCACGCCAGCCTCAATCAAGGTTTCAAGCTCCTCTCCACCGCGGCCAAAGATGAACGGATCACCGCCTTTGAGTCGTACCACGCGATTACCTGCCTGAGCCCACTGGACCAGGGCCTGATTGATTCCCTCCTGGGGAACGCTATGCGATGAGCGGGCCTTGCCGACATAAAACCGCCTGACCGTCGCCGGCAGAAGCGCCAGGATCTCGTCACTGACCAGTCGGTCGTGCAGCACCACATCGGCGTGCTGCAAGCGATGAAAGGCCTTGAGCGTGAGTAACTCGGGATCGCCTGGTCCAGCACCCACCAGACTCACCCGCCCCGCGGCGTCAGAGACACCCGATGTTAACGGACTGTGTGACAAAACACACCTCAATGGAATAACAGAAGCATTTTATATGCGCAAAAGTAATAGTTTTCTGGCGCATCTGCCAGCAAAAATCATCAGCCACTAACTAATATTCGATTTAGATCTTTTTAATTCATTGAATATATCGAAAAAATATAAAAACGTATCATTTTGTAGTCAATGGCTTACATTTTAATTACCTCATTAGCGCTACCCTAGTTCGCTTAACTTTTGATGGCATCGCTTTTCAATGGCACAGCTTCGGAGATTCACGCATGTCCGTGAATGAGATCCCTTTACCGCTCAACGCCGAGCAACTCATCCGTCAGGTACCAGGCGTCGTTTTCCAGTTTTATCGATCCCATGAGGGGCATATGGCGTTCCCGTTCATGGAAGGTGGCGGCGGTACCCTGGCCCATATTGATAAACATCAGCTCGCCCACGATGCCAACAACGCGCTCGAGCAGCTAACCGGCGCGGATTACCCGAAGCTGATGTCCGCCATTGAACGCTCTGCCCGCTGGATGCTGCCGTTGACGACCCGTTTCCGGCTTGCCGTGCCGGAACACAAATCCCGCTGGGTGGCCGTCAGTGCCACGCCCGAGCCCACGCCAAACGGCGTACGCTGGCACGGCCTGATGATGGACGTCAGCGACCAAGTGCTGGAGGAGCAGCGGCTGCGTAAACTGTGCAACACCGACGCGCTCACCGGCTTGCCCAACCGGCGCAAGCTCATGGTCCACCTGACCAACCTGGCGTCGCTGAGCACACGTCACGGCACTCCCCTCTCCATCATGATGCTCGACATCGATCATTTTAAACACCTCAATGACCGCTGGGGCCACCTCCAGGGCGATGACGTCCTGAAACAGCTGGCTACCCTCGCCCAGTCAATGCTGCGTCACGAAGACATGATCGCCCGACTGGGCGGCGAAGAGTTCATGGCGGTCCTGCCGCTGACGCCGGTCAAGCAATGCCATCAGCTGGCAGACCGGCTGCGCCAACGGATTGCCTGCCATGATTTCGGCGTCGGCAAAGGGCAGGTCACGCTAAGCATCGGTGTCGCCGAGTACCGCTGTGGCGAACCCCTGACGAACCTTATCGAACGCGCGGACCAGGCACTCTATAGCGCCAAAGACGTTGGCCGTGACTGCGTCTGCCTTCTACCCTAGAAGGGTCAGCCATACATAACCCTTGTCCAGGAGGTAGTTGAATGAGCTCACTAGCCCAGCAACAGTGCGAACCCTGCAGCGGCAACGCACGGCCAATGACCCGTAGCGAGTGCGAAAGCCAGTTAAAGGCCCTCCCCCAGTGGCGGATTGTCGATCACGATGGCATCATGAAGCTGACACGAAGCTATACGTTTCGTGACTTCGTTGGCGCGCTTGCGTTTACCAACCGCGTCGGCGAGCTGGCCGAACAGGCCGGGCACCACCCTGCGATCACGACCGAATACGGTAAAACCACGGTCACCTGGTGGAGCCACGCCATTGATGGCCTGCATCAAAACGACTTCATTCTTGCCGCTAGAACCGACGAGGTAGCCGAATAAATGTTTGAGCACATTGAGCGAGTCCCCGGAGACGCCATTCTTGGGCTGATCGAAGCTTTCAAAAAAGACACCAATCCTCAGAAAGTCGACCTAGGCGTTGGCGTTTACCGCGATGAGCACGGCAATACGCCGGTGATGCGCGCGGTCAAAGAAGCCGAAGCTCGCTTGCTCAGCAACGAAACCACCAAGACCTACATTGGTTCGCACGGCGCGCCGGCGTATGGCGGTGTGGTACTGCCGATGGTGCTGGGCGCCGGCTCGCCGGTGCTCGAAGCCAACCGCGCCAGCGCCACCCAGTCGCCGGGAGGAACCGGTGCCCTGCGTCTGGCCGCAGACTTCATCGCCACCCAACTGCCCGACAGAGGTATCTGGGTCAGCGACCCCACCTGGCCGAACCACCACGGCATTTTCACCGCTGCGGGCATCAAGCTGCACAAATACCCCTACGTAGACCCCGACAACCGTCTCGACTTCGACGGCATGCTGGGCGCGTTGAAAAAGATCCCCGAAGGCGATGTGGTGGTGCTCCACGCCTGCTGCCACAACCCGACCGGCTTCGATCTTTCTCCGTCTCAGTGGCAACAGGTGCTCGAGGTAGTCAAGGAGCGTCAGCTGTTGCCGCTGATCGACTTTGCCTACCAGGGCTTTGGCGCCGGGCTTGACGAAGACGCCTTCGGCGTTCGGCTATTTGCCGAGCAGCTTGACGAAGTGATCATCACCAGCTCCTGCTCGAAGAACTTCGGCATCTACTGCGAGCGGACCGGCTGCTTGATCATGGTGGCCAAGGACGCCGAGCAGATGGAAAACATTCGCTCACAGGTAGCGATCGTAGCACGGGAGAACTACTCCAACCCGCCAGCACACGGCGGTGCCATCGTCAGCGAGATTCTGCATGACGCTGAGCTTTCCGCCATGTGGCGCGAGGAGCTCACCGAAATGCGAGACCGCATCAACACGCTGCGCCGCGACTTCGTTGAAGCCCTCAAGCCTTACGGGCTGGATGAGAAGTATGCCTGCGTCGCCGAACAGCGCGGCATGTTTTCCTACACCGGCCTGACGCCCGAACAGGTCGATCGGCTGCGCGACGAGTTCGGCATCTACATGGTGCGCTCAGGACGGGCCAACGTGGCGGGCTTCTCCCACGAAAACCTGCCCTACCTCGCCAAGGCGATTGCCGCGGTTAACGACTAACCGAGCAGCGCCAACACGCTCCATCATGCCCAGGCCTGCCTGGGCATTTTTGTATAACTCCCAAACCCAGAGGCCCCCATGGCGACGCCACACCACTACCCCTGGTACAAGAAGGAAGACACCGACGCATTTTTCGCTCTGTTTCAGAATAACATTGCGAATTTCGTGATCATTGCCATTACCATGCTGGGCATGGACTTTCCCGCCTCGATCGTTTATGGCCAGGTGCTTCCCGGTGCGGCGGTCGCGGTGATGGTCGGTAATTTCTATTACGCCTGGAGCGCCGCACGGCTCGCGCGCAAAGAACAGCGCAGCGACGTCACCGCCTTGTCCTACGGCATTTCAACGCCGGTGATGTTTGTCTTCCTGTTTGGCGTTCTGCTGCCCGCCAAGGAGTTGACTGGCGATGTGACGCTCGCCTGGCAAGTGGCGGTCGCGGCCTGTTTTATCAGCGGCGCGATAGAGGCCGCCATCAGCCTGGTGGGGCGCTGGGTGCAGTATCACCTTCCCAGGGCGGCCATGCTCGGCGCCGTAGCCGGGGTCGCGCTGACCTTCATTGCCGGAGAGATGCTGTTCAAGACGCTGGAAATGCCGCTGATCGGCTTGCTGGTGCTGGCTATCATTATTGTCGGCCTGATCGCTCGAGTCAGCATGCCCTTCAATATCCCTACGTCACTGTTTGCCATCATCGTGGGCAGCGCCATGGCCTATCTGATCGGCGACGCGGGCGGCGAGCGCTTCAGCGATGCGTTTACCCACCTTGGCTTTTACCCGCTGCTACCCAACCTTGCCTGGTGGGAGGGCCTGGGGCTGCTGGCTACCGGCATGCTCGCCATTCTTACCGTGGTCCTGCCGATCACGCTGTATAACGCCATTGAAACCATGAACAACGTCGAGGCCATGGAAGCCGCCGGCGACAAATACGACGTACGCGAATGCCAGGCGGTGGACGGTGTAGGCACCATGATCGGCGCACTGTTTGGCGGGGTCTTCCCCACGACGGTGTATATTGCCACCGTCGGGGCGAAATGGATGGGCGCCGGGCGCGGCTACAGTCTGTTAAACGGAGCCGTTTACGCCGTCGCCACCATGTTCGGCCTGATCGCCATGATTTCGGCCATCATTCCTGTCTCCGTGGTCGCCCCCATCCTGGTATTCGTAGGAATTTCGATGATCGCCACGGCGTTTCAGGCCAACGATACCCGTTACTATCCCGCGGTGGCCCTGGCCATGCTGCCCTACTTTGCCAACTACGTGATGACGCGTTTCAATCGTGACGCCGAAGACGTCGTCAGCGATATTTCGACATCGATTGTCTCCACCGGTCAGGGCGCCATGTTCATGGCGATCTTCCTGGGCGCAATGACCGTTTCAGTGATTGACCATCAGTTTCGGCGGGCGGCGGTCTTTGCGTTGGTCGCGGCGGCCTTTTCGTTTGTCGGCTTGATGCACGCCCCTGAGCTTTCCATCAACGCAGCACCCAACTTTGTGATGGGCTATCTGGGCATGGCGTTACTCTTTGGCTACTTTGCCTTCCAGGAGCGCGCCAACGTCAATGCGCCGTAACGCCCGCCTGGCGATGCGGACGCGACAGAATACGTCGCAGCATCAGCCAGGCGGCCGCCCCGGCCAGCAGATTACCAACGGCCGCGCCGGCGGCCAGCCCCCACCAGCCTGCCAGTTGTTCACCGAGCCACAGGCAGGGTAAATAGCACACGAACAGCCGTGCGGCAGATAACAGCATCGCGCGCAGCGGCCAGCCCAGCGCGTTACCGGCGGACACGATCAACATGCAAACACCCAGCGCCGCATAGCTCGGCAGCAGAAAGCGGATCAGCAATACCAGTTCATCCTGCACGTCGGGATTTCCCGCCAGCACCATGCCCAGCCAAGGCGCGCCGAGCGCCAGCACGATACCCAGCGCCAACTGCCACACCACCGCAACGCCCAGTGCCAGACGCAACAGACGATGTATCTGATCCCAGTCTCCCGCGCCGTAGCAGCGTCCCAACCAGGGCGGTAGCGACATGGTCATGGCCAGGATGACCATCAACGACAGGGTTTCCAGCCGGCTCGCGAGCCCCCAGGCAGCCACCTGACTTTCGCCTAGCCCGGCCACCACGGCGATCGCCAGCATGGCCGCCAATGGCGGCATCAGCTGGCTCACCATGGCCGGCGCGGCAATGCCCAAAAACGGCCGCCAGGAGCGGTGACCTTCCGACCACAGGCCTTCCCGCGACGCCCAGCCGCGCTGCCATAATCGACCGCCGGTCACCACCAGACCAACGCTGAAGGCGATGGCCGTCGCCCAGGCCGCTCCCGGCAATCCCCAGCCCGCCCACGGCCCCACGCCAAAGATCAGCAGCGGGTCGAGCGCCAGGTTGACCAGACTGGTGATCACCATCATCTTGCCGGGCAAACGGGTATCGCCGTAGGCACGAAACACGCTGTACATGAAATAAAGCACTGCACCGATCCAGGCCGACAGCAGCTGCGGCGGCCAATAGCTGCGCAGATAGCCAAACGTATTGCTTTCGGCACCCAGTAAACTGAAAATCGGGACCTGAAATACCCCGAGGGTAATACACAGAGCGGCGATGACCGCGCCACCGGCCATTAACACCAGGCTGCTCAAACGCTTGGCGTGGGCCTGTTCACCGGCTCCCAACGCACGGGAAATCAACGCCGCGATGGCAATCCCCATCCCCACCTGGATACCGATAATCAGAAACGATAGCGGAAAGGTAAACGATTGAGCCGCCAGCGGTACCGTGCCAAGCCGTGCGATAAAGGCGCTATCGACCAGTTGGAAGCCAAGTAGCGATAGCACACCGATGGCCATGGGCCAGGTTTGACGCCACAGGGTTTTCCCCATTCCTGCCGTTTGCTGAGTGCTAGCCACCAACACCTATACTCCTGTTGAATAAACGCAAAAACGCCACCACTCCCTGAGGAGTGATGGCGCTTATCAGCACCGTGTTACTGGCGAATGCCTTCGAAGGTCACATACAGTTCAAGTTCATGCATGGCCTCGGGATAGTCACTCATGTCGATATCAAAATCGCTCAGCGTGATCATGGTGCTGCCTTCAAAGCCGGCACGATAGCCACCCCAGGGATCTTCTCCTTCGCCCATCATGGTCACAGGCATTTCGATTTCCTGGGTTTGACCGTGCAGGGTCAGATCACCGGTGACGACCCCTTCATTGTCACCGGTCGACTCAAAGCCGGTAGAGGTGAAGGTCGCGGTGGGATATTCATCAACATCAAGGAAGTCACTGTTAAGAATATGGCGGTCTCGCTCGGCGTGATTGCTGTTCAAGCTGTCGATCTGAACTTCCATCTCGACCGAAGACGCCTCGAGGTCATCGGGGTCGTAGCTGAAATCGCCGGAAAACTCTTCAAAGCTGCCCAGGATGTAGGAATAGCCAAGGTGGCTAATCTTAAACTGTACGAAGGCATGCTGACCTTCGGTATCGATGGTGTAGTCAGCGGCCTGTGCCTGGCCAAGTGTGAAGAGTCCAGCGGCGGCCACGGCCGCGGTCAGTAGGGTTTTCTTCAACATGCGTGCAACTCCTTTCTCGATGATAAAGCACCGTCTTGAAGGGTGCCCTTAAAGCCATCCCGGTTGGGAAAGCCCGGTACGTTAACGTGACGTCGGTTTCAACATGCGCAGCATGGTGTCATGGCGGTCAATGAAATGGTGCTTGAAGGCGGCCAGCGAATGCCCCACGGCCAATATCATCAGTGCCCAAGCGCTGTACCAGTGCAGGTCACCGGCAATCAGCGCCTGTTGAGGCAGATCGTGTACCAATGCGGGCACCTCGAACCAGCCAAAAACGCTGATACCGCTGCCGTCCGCCGTCGAGATCAGGTAGCCGGTGGTCAGCACTAAGAGCAATAGCAGATACAGCGTGATATGACCCAAATGCGCCATCAATACCTCAAGCCGACTGCCGTGCCCTTGCGGTGTTGGCTGCACAAAGCGCCAGACGATGCGCGCAAGCGTTGCCATGAAAAGCAAGATACCCACTGAGCGATGCACCCAAGGGCCCAGATTGTACCAGGTGTCATAGTACCCCAATCCGGTCATCCACCAGCCCAGCGCAAATAGCCCTACAATCGTGATAGCGCTCAGCCAATGCAGCGCAATGCTAATGACGCCCCAGCCCACCTGCGTGTTACGCCACATCGTTGTTTCCTTTTAAAGACGCTTTACGTAAGCGTGATAATAAAGCGATCATAGCGTTAAAGACGTTGGTAAACCGCTGAAAAAACCAGAACACATCATTCGTAAAAACCGTTGGACGGCGTTTGAGCAGACCTTGGGCACATAAAAAAACCGGCCTTTCGACCGGTTTTTCAACAGGCAAGACGCGTCTAGCCCTGCGCCATGGCGTCCAGGCCACGGGCTAGATCGTTTTGAATGTCCCGCTGGCTTTCCAGCCCAACGGCCACACGCACCAGCCCTGGCGTAATGCCTGCAGCCGCGCGTTGTTCATCGCTCAGCCGACCATGAGTAGTGGTCGCCGGATGGGTAATCGTGGTTTTGACATCGCCGAGGTTGCCGGTAATCGACAGCATGCGGGTCGCGTCAATCACCTGCCAGGCGCCCTCCTGGCCGGAGATCACCTCGAAGCCTAACACGGCACCAAAGCCCTCCTGCTGCTGCCTGGCCAGGGCATGCTGAGGGTGATCCTCCAGACCGCTGTAAAACACCTTGGTGACCGCCGGGTGAGCATCAAGCCACTGGGCAAGGGTCAGCGCCTGCTCGCAGTGCGCCTTCATGCGCAGTGAGAGCGTTTCCAGCCCCTTGGTGAATATCCAGGCATTGAACGGGCTCATGCAGGGCCCGCAGGTCCGCACGACGCCAAATACCTCTTCCAGAACATCGTGCTTGCCGACCACAGCGCCGCCTACCGCCCGCCCCTGGCCATCGAGGTACTTGGTCGCGGAGTGAATCACCAGGTCCGCGCCCAGCGCGATGGGCTGCTGAAGCGCAGGGGTCAGAAAGCAGTTATCGATCGCCAGCCACGCTTCATGCCGCTTGGCCAGCGCTGAAAGCGCCGCGATATCGGCCACTTCCGACAGCGGGTTGGACGGCGTTTCGGCAAATAACAAACGCGTTTTCGGGGTAATGGCCGCTTCCCAGGCCGCCAGGTCGGAAAGCTCTACATAGCGTGTGGTAATACCGAACTTGCCGAAGTATTTGTCGAACAGGCTGACCGTCGAGCCAAACAGCGACCGCGAGGCGACGATCTCATCCCCAGCCGACAACAGCGCCAGCACGGTCGACAGGATGGCCGACATGCCCGAACTGGTGGCCACACAGCGCTCGCCGCCCTCCAACGCCGCCAGGCGGCGTTCAAAGGTATGCACGGTCGGGTTGGTGAAGCGGGAATAGACGTTGCCAGCCTCCTGCCCGCCAAACTTGCGCGCCGCTTCGGCGGCGCTGCCATACACAAAGCTGGAGGTCGGAAAAATGGGCTCGGAATGTTCCTGCTCAAAGGTGCGCTCGTGGCCGGCGCGAATCGCTAAGGTTTCTAGCGACCAGGCGTCTTGCTGACTGTCATCATGCATGGGCTAGTCTCTTGTTCCGCTACTGCAAAGGACTTGGTCAAAGGGGCTTGGCCTAATCGTCCAGGTCATCGTCCTGATTATGCATGTCGACGAGCGCATGGTCACCCGCGCTCTGGTCTTTGGCCAAGTCGTTGCGGTTGGCTTCGAGGACCGCCAGATAGGCGTCATCGATATCGCCGGTGACGTAGTTGCCGTCAAAGACCGAACAGTCGAACGCTTCCATCTCAGGATTGACTTCCCGGCATGCGTCTTTCAGATCCTCAAGGTCCTGATAGAAGATGCGGTCTGCGCCAATCAACTGCCCCACTTCCTCTTCGGTCCGCCCGTGGGCAATGAGTTCCGACGCGGCGGGCATGTCGATACCGTAAACGTTCGGGTAGCGCACCGGCGGCGCCGCCGACGCAAAGTAGACATTGCGGGCCCCGGCATCGCGGGCCATCTGAATGATCTGCTTGCAGGTGGTGCCGCGCACGATCGAGTCATCCACGAGCAGCACGTTCTTGTCCTTGAACTCAATATCGATGGCGTTGAGCTTCTGGCGCACCGATTTCTTGCGCTGGGTCTGCCCCGGCATAATGAAGGTGCGACCGATATAGCGGTTCTTCATGAACCCTTCGCGGTAGGTGACGCCCAGGTGCTGAGCCATTTCCAGCGCCGAGGTGCGCGACGTATCGGGGATCGGAATCACCACGTCGATGTCATGGTCGGGCCATTCATTCAGCACCCGGTCGCCAAGCTTGCGGCCCATTTGCATACGGGTGCCGTAAACGTAGGCACCGTCGAGAATCGAGTCGGGCCGCGCCAGATAAACGTGCTCGAAAATGCACGAGCGCAGTTGAGGGCGGTCGGCGCATACCTGAGTGTGAATCTTGCCCTGCATGTCGACGAAGATCGCTTCGCCGGGGGAAAGATCTCGCTCGAGCTCGAAGCCGCCTACGTCCAGTGCGACCGACTCGGAGGCGATCATGACCGACTGGCCATCGTCTTCCTGTCGGGTACCGAACACCACCGGGCGAATACCGTGGGGGTCACGGAAAGCCACCATGCCAAAGCCGTTGATGATGGCCACGGCCGCATAACCACCGTTACAGCGCCGGTGAACTCTACGCACGGCGTCAAAAATATCTTCGGCTTCAAGGTGCAGCCCCTGCTTGCCCAGTTCGTGAGCAAATACATTGAGCAGTACTTCAGAGTCCGAGCTGGTATTGATATGGCGCAGATCGGTCGAAAACAGCTCCTGCTTGAGCTGTTCGGAATTGGTCAGGTTGCCGTTATGCGCCAGGGCGATGCCGTAGGGAGAGTTGACGTAAAAAGGCTGCGATTCAGCTTCGCTGGAGGAACCCGCGGTGGGGTAACGCACGTGGCCGATGCCCAGGTTACCTTTCAGACGCGCCATGTGCCGGGTGTGGAACACATCGCGCACCAGCCCGTTACTCTTGCGCAGTAGAAAGCGTCCCTCGCTCCAAGTCATCATCCCAGCAGCGTCCTGGCCGCGATGCTGAAGAACGGTCAGGGCATCGTAAATACCCTGGTTTACCGCTTGCTTGGCCAGAAGGCCGACAATACCGCACATTCCCGTTACCTCGCTAAGTGCAGGCTTACTGGCGTCAATAAGCCGTTACATGACTAGAAAATTCTTGAAACTCGTTCAGCCATCGCGCGACTGGCGTAAATCCGGCAGCGTGATGTCGTTTAGCGAAGACGGTGCTTCGGGAAGTTCACCGCCCCACTGGTCCAACTGATTGATGGCGTAGTTGCGCAGCTCGATAAAGGTAGGACGCAGGGTCGACTGCTGCCATGCCTCAAGATCCGCAAGCGGCGTCAGGGTGATCAACACCGTGACGACCAACAGAATGACAGCTCCCCGGGCAATACCGAAGGCCGCCCCCGCCATCCGATTGAGCAACCCCATGCCCACCCATTCTACCGCGGCATGCACCAGGCGAATGACGATCCCGCACAGCAGAATCACCGCAAAGATCACCAGCGCGAAGGCCAACACCAGCCGCGCGTCGAAGCTATCGATAAAACCGCTCATCAGTTCAGCGACGGGCTCGGCCAGTAACCGCGCCACCATCAACGCCACAACCCAGGCCGCCAACCCCAATGCTTCGCGCACGAAGCCGCGCACGAAGCCCGCCAACATCGACAGGGCCAACACGGCAAGAAAGGCGGCATCTATCCAGGTAAGCGCCATTACTAATCCCGTACTCTAACCAGCAGACCCTGTACATTGGCCCGCTGCTTAACGTCGCTCATCGCCGTTTCTCCCTCTTCCGAGGTCGCAAAGGGGCCGACGTAAACGGTCGTCATCTCATTGTCGCGCTCGCGCTGATAGACGGTAAAACCTTCCTCGCTTAGCTGGTCGCTCAACCGCTGGGCATTATCGGCATTGCCGAAACTACCCACCTGGAGGGCCCATTCGCCATCAGACGATGAGGATGCGGACGTCTCAGCCTCGTCATCGGCGGGGGCTTCTTCGGGGGCATTGTTGACGGCCTGGCTGTTGGAGGCAATCAGGTCGGCGATCGGGTCGTTGCCTGCCGAAGACTCGTCGTCGCTGGATGACGCCTCCTGCGACGCATCTTCACCTTCTTCTTCGCCCTCAACGCGGCGATCAGCCAGCTGGTCGGTATCGGGGCTTACAGGCTCCACATCAAGCGGCTCACTGGTTGCCTGCTCGGCAACGCTCGGGTCTATCTGCTCGGCAGGGTCACCAATCGACTCGGGGCGCTCCGGGGCCTGAACCTCACGGCGCTCGACCTCAACGGGCTGTTCAATGACAAAATTCGGCTGTGGACGCTCTTCACGCGGTGCAGGGTCACTCATCAACCAGGGCACAATGATGGCCAGCAGCGCGAGCAAAATGACGATACCGCTGATCCGTTCCGTTTTACCGTATTTCATATCCCTCTCCATCAAGCGACGCTACGCCTGTGGCAGTGGCAGTGCCAACAGGGCCGCCACCGTGAAAAAAGAGCCTGTCGCCAGTACACGATCATCCGGCCCGAGCCGGGATGCCAGCCAATCCACCCCCGCACCGGGCGATGCCGCGCAATGATGCACGCGTCCGCCCTGGGCTGCAATCCGTTCGGCCAGCTCGTTGGCGTCGCGGCCTCGCTCGCCATCAAGGCTCACGCACACCCAGTGGCTTATACGCGATGATAGCGCGGCGATCACGCCATCGGCATCTTTATCGTTCAGCATGCCAATCAGGCCCCACTGCGTCGCACCGGCCGCCACAGGCGGCAGGTGACGGGCCAGGTATTCCGCGGCATGAGGGTTGTGACCCACGTCGAGACACCACTGCCCCTGCCACTGCATACGGCCCGGCACCACCAGGTTGGCCAGGGCCGTTCGTGTAGGTGTCGCGGCAAGTGCAAGGCCAGCTAACGTCAGGGCTTGCAGGGCAGTGGCGGCATTATCGATAGGCAGGCCAGGATCGGGTAACGCATCGAGTGACAGCGATTCATCGTTGGCTGTTCGCCCCTGCCAGCACCAGCCAGCCATTGACGCGACCGATTGATCAAAGTGACGGCCAAGCTGATAGACCGGCGCCTGCAGCGCCTGTGCGGCGGCGGCAACGCTTTCAGGAAGTTGGCGGCTGCCCAGCACGGCGGGCCGCCTGGAGCGGAAGATACCGGCTTTTTCACGGCCGATCTGGGCGATATCGGTGCCCAGGTATCCGGCGTGATCCAGGGCAATGGTGGTCACGATCGCCACGTCGGCATCGACGATGTTGACCGCATCCAGGCGACCACCGAGGCCTACTTCAAGCACTGCCAGATCCAGCGGCTGCTGGACCAGGCACCAAAGCGCACACAGCGTACCGGCTTCGAAATAGGTCAGGCTGATCGCGGGAGATGCCAGCCTGGCTTGCTCGACGGCCTCAAACCCGGCCACCAGACGTTCATCGCTTGCCATGCAGCCGTTGAGTTGAACGCGTTCGTTGAAGTGCAGCAGGTGTGGCGACGTATAGGTACCCACCTGCAGACCATGAGCACGGGCCACACTGTCGATCATTGCCAGTGTGGACCCCTTGCCATTGGTGCCCGCAACGCTGATCACCCGCCGGGCGATCGGGCGTTGCAACAGGCCCATGCGGTCGGCTACCTGGCTGACCCGGTCCAGCCCCATATCGATGCCTACCGGGTGGAGTGTTTCTAGGTATTCAAGCCACTGCGCCAGCGTTTTAGACATTGCGTGAGGCGTCGCCGCGCTTGGCAGGATCCGTCTCACCGCTGCCGTTGATCGCCTCGATCCACTCGGGGTCTTCGGCGTGCTCGGCCACCTGTGGCTCGTCGACCACGGGTTCAAAAATCATCGCTTCGTCTTCTTCAGGCGCAGGCTCGCTGCCGGCCACCGGCTGATGGGTCAGCTTGCGCAACATACCGCCAACGCGCTCGCGCATGTCGTGACGATGCACGATCATGTCCACCGTGCCGTGCTCGAGCAAAAACTCGCTACGCTGGAAGCCTTCGGGCAGGGTCTCGCGAACGGTCTGCTCGATCACGCGCGGGCCCGCAAAGCCGATCAGCGCATTGGGCTCAGCAATATTCAGGTCGCCAAGCATGGCAAGCGATGCCGACACGCCACCAAACACCGGATCGGTGAGCACTGAGATATACGGAATGCCTTCCTGCTTGAGCTTTTCCAGAGCCGCCGAGGTCTTGGCCATCTGCATCAGCGAGAACAGCGCTTCCTGCATACGCGCCCCGCCGGAAGCACCAAAGCAGATCAGCGGCATGCGCGATTCAAGCGCCAGGGTGGCCGCGCGGACGAACTTCTCGCCTACCACTGCGCCCATGGAGCCACCCATGAAAGTAAACTCGAACGCCACGGCAACCACCGGCAGACCATTGAGTTCACCGCGCATTGCGACCAGCGCATCTTTTTCGCCGGTATCCTTTTGCGCCGCTGCCAGGCGGTCCTTGTACTTCTTGGAGTCGCGGAACTTGAGGCGGTCGACCGGTTCGATCTCAGCGGCGATCTCTTCGCGACCCGTTTTATCCAGGAACCAATCCAGCCGCTTGCGTGCCGTTAATCGCAGATGATGATTGCACTTCGGGCAAACACTCTGATGCTTCTCTAGCTCGGGAAGATAGAGAACGGCTTCGCACTTGGGGCATTTACGCCAAAGACCATCGGGAACGCTTGCGCGACGGTCCTTACGCTGGATACGCCCCATGGAGGGCACAATCTTATCTAGCCAGCTCATATCAAAAAGACTTCCGTTGTACGTCTACGCTTGGACGGACCAAGCTTGATGAATGGGGGCAAACTTATGTCGTTAGTGTAGTCGATGAAAGGACCTGTTAAGCATCCATCGCCGCACGCATTTCGCCAAGCACGTCTTTCAACTGGGCGGCAATGGTGTCCGGTGCATCGACACTCTCGGCGATCCGGTTGACCAGCGCGCTGCCCACGATAACGCCATCGGCTACCTTGGCGACTTCGGCGGCAGTCGCGCCGTCGCGGATACCGAAGCCGACACACAGCGGCAGATCGGTCATGCCGCGCAGCGGTGCCAGATGCTCTGCCACGTCGTCGGCGTTAAGCGTCGCCGCGCCGGTCACCCCTTTGAGCGACACGTAATAGAGGTACCCCTCACCGTGGGCGCATATTGTAGCGGCCCGAGCGTGGGAAGTGGTAGGTGCAACAAGAAAAATCGCCGCCAGATCACGTTCTTTCAACAACGGACCAAAAATATCCGCCTCTTCCGGCGGCATATCGACGGTCAGCACACCATCAACGCCGACGCTTGCTGCCTTATCGGCAAAGGCTTCGTAGCCGATGCGCTCGATGGGGTTGAGATAGCCCATCAGCACCACGGGCGTGGTGGTATCGGTCTGGCGAAACTCGGCGACCATGTCGAGCAGATCGACTAGCCGAGTGCCCTGCTTGAGCGCCCGTTCGCAGGCTTTCTGGATGACCGGGCCGTCCGCCATGGGGTCGGAGAACGGCACGCCCAACTCGATGATGTCCGCGCCGGCTTCCACCAGGGCGTGCATAAAGCCGACGGTGTACCGGGGCGCGGGGTCCCCAGCGGTAATAAAGGGGATCAGGGCCTTGCGGCCCTGCTGTTTTAATTCACTGAAACGCTGATCAATACGGTTCATGCTGGCCCTTAGAAAATCACTCGCCCTTAAAATTCGATGCCGTCAATCTTGGCTACCGTCATAATATCCTTGTCACCACGGCCTGATAGGTTGACGACGATATGCTGATCAGGACGCATGGTGGGCGCCAATACCTTGGCATAGGCCAGCGCGTGCGCGGTCTCGAGGGCCGGCATGATGCCTTCCATGTGAGTGAGCTCGCGGAAGGCCACCAGCACGTCCTGGTCGTTCGCGGCCACATAGTTTACCCGCCCGACGTCTTTCCACAGCGCATGCTCGGGGCCCACGCCCGGGTAGTCCAGGCCGGCCGAAATCGAGTGGGTGTCAGACACCTGACCGGCTTCGTCCGACATCAGGTAGGTACGGTTACCGTGCAGGACACCACGCGGTGCGTTGGACGTAAGCGGTGCCGCATGGCGACCGGTTTCCACCCCATCACCCCCGGCTTCAACGCCGTACATGGCGACATCGTCGTCTTCGACAAACGGATAAAAAAGGCCGATAGCATTAGACCCGCCGCCCACGCAGGCAACCAGCGCGTCCGGCAGACGGCCGATCTGGTCCAGCGACTGACGGCGCGCCTCGCGCCCGACAACGGCGTTGAAGTCGCGCACCAGCTGCGGGTAAGGATGCGGGCCCGCCACGGTGCCGATGATGTAGAAGGTATTATCGACGTTGGTGACCCAGTCACGCAGCGCTTCGTTCATGGCATCTTTGAGGGTGCGCGTGCCGGATTCGACCGGAATTACCCGGGCGCCCAGCAAGCGCATGCGATATACGTTCAGCTTCTGACGCTCAACGTCCGCTGCGCCCATGTAGACGTCACACTCAAGCCCCAGCCGCGCTGCCACGGTGGCGGTTGCCACACCGTGTTGGCCAGCCCCGGTTTCGGCAATCACCCTTGGCTTGCCGGTCTTTTTCGCCAGCAACGCCTGGCCAATGGTGTTGTTCACCTTATGGGCGCCGGTGTGATTCAGGTCTTCGCGCTTGAGCCAGATCTGTGCCCCACCGAGTGCCTGAGACCATCGTTCGGCGTGATACAGCGGCGACGGCCGCCCGACGAAGTGGGCAAGATCACGGTCGAACTCAGCCTGAAAGTCAGGATCATCGCGCAGACTTAGATAGGTCTGCTCCAACTCTTCTAGAGCAAAGCTCAAGGTTTCAGACACAAACCGGCCGCCGTACGGGCCAAAATGGCCCCGGGCATCCGGCATTTTGGTCAGGTCACTGAAACGTGTTTTCGAAACGGTTTCAGAAACAGTTTCAGAAGCACCAGTTGCTGAGACAGTCACAGGGATACCTCACAAGATCGCCAGAACAGGCAAACAATAAATGAATTCACATTAAGACGCAGCCCGCCGACTGGGCGACCCGCATAGCGAACCTAACCGGCGTCGGCCAACGCCACTTGACGCACAAACGCCATCATTTCACGGGCGTCCTTGCAGCCCCGCGAGGCCTCAATTCCGCCGGAAACATCAACCGCATAGGGCTTAACTTGGCGCACGGCCTGGGCAACATTTTCCGCCGATAATCCTCCTGCGAGAATAACAGGTTTTGCCAGCGTTGCGGGGATTCTAGACCAATCAAATGACTCCCCGGTGCCGCCCGGGGTTCCCGGCCGATAGGCATCCAGCAGCAACGCTTGCGCCTGGCAATAGCGCTCGGCTTCAAGGGGCAGGTCTATTGTATCGCGCATGCGCAGCGCCTTGATCCAGGGCCGCCCAAACGAGGCACAGAAATCGGGCGTTTCGTCGCCATGAAACTGCAACAGATCCAGATACGGCAGACATTGCTCAACCGCCTCGGCAGAGGCGTCGACGAAAAGCCCGACCCGGGTGGCAAAGGCCGGCACCCTGGCCGTAAGCGATGCCAGCTGCTCAAGGTCAACGCTGCGCGAACTCGGTGACCACATCACGAAGCCCAGCGCATCAACGCCCAGCGCCACGGCATGAGCAACGTCCTCATGGCGGGTAAAACCACAGAATTTCACCCGCGTACGGGTCAAGGACTCGGTACTCATCAAGACGTCTCCTGGGGCTTTTCGGGGGCTTCGCGGGTAGTGCCCGGCTTGGGCTTAGTGAAGGTCAGCCGTCGCCTGGCCGCCACACGCTCGGTTTCGGGGAGCTCGCGCTCCCCTGTCCATTCGCCTGAAAAGGCCAGCAGATTCGGCCCAAGCGGCTCCTTGGGCAGCGCAAATCGCTCGTCATAAATCGAGTCGACGAAATGCAGGCCGCAGGCAGGCGCGGTGACATCCCCAAGCTTGCGATTCCTGAGCGCCAGCAGGCGTTCGATGTGGCCTTCATCCTGAGCACCGCGACCGACGCTGACCAGGGCACCGGCGATATTGCGAATCATGTGGTGCAGAAACGCATTGCCCTGGATATCGATCATCACCAGCGGCCCAAAGCGTTTGACGTCGACAAAGTGCATCTGTCGCCATGGCGTCTTCGACTGACAGCCCGCCGCACGAAAGCTCGAGAAATCGTGCTCGCCCACCAGCGCCTGGGCGGCACGATGCATGGCATCGGCATCGAGCGGATCGCGGCACCAGGTGACATTATGTCGCTCCAGCACCGGGCGGCTTAGCTGATTGAGCAACAGGTAGCGGTATCGACGGCCAAGGGCACCAAGGCGAGAATGAAAGTCGTCCGACACCGGCTTTACCCAGCGTATCGACACATCGCGGGGCAGATTAGTATTCGCCCCGAACACCCAGGCTTTTTCGGAGCGCCCAACCGGCGGGTCCAGATGGACGATCTGCCGGGTGGCATGCACGCCGGAATCGGTGCGCCCGCTGGCATGAATCTGCACCGGCGCACCGGCCACCTTGCTCAGCGCGTCCTCCACCGATGCCTGAACCGAGGCGGCGTGCTTCAGCCGCTGGAAACCGCAAAAGCGCGTGCCATCATACTCGATGCCCATCGCCAGTCGCCCGGTTAGCGGTTGTGTCTCGTCAAAATGGTAAAACAGCGTCATCGCCTTTTATCAACATTGCCAGGGGTGGAAGGCGCGCCATTATCGCGAGGCGCGGGCGAAAATGCCACCTCTTCGATATCCCACTCTTCCTTGCGGGCAGCAGCGGGCGATGGCTTTGCCGGTGAAGCCGGTTCGTGGGCCTCGAATTCCACCGTGGGCTGCATGGGCGTTTCCTGCCGGGCTGCGTTACTCGGGGCCAGCGTCGGCGGCTGGTAATCAATCATCCAGGCCCGTTCATCCTCTGCGCCAGGGGCTGACTTAAGAGGGCTCGGCTGCTCTGGGCCCTCCTCCGCCGCCTCTGCCCCGCGAGCACCCATTGCCGAGAGCATCGCGGCCACCGCCTGGGGCTTGGCCGGGGGTGCCAGCCACAGCGCCGGGTCATGTTCGGCGGAGCGCACCTGCAGCGCCAAGCGCCGCTCCTGACCAATTTCGATCAACCCGGCAGCCTGGGTATGGGCCATCGCCGTACGGTCGAATGGCGCTTCATCAACGCTAGCGGGCGCGTCGTCATGGCGGGGCTGCGGCTCATTGTCCACCTCTGTTGCCAGCGCGTCCTCCACCGCAGCCGTCATGGCAGGCGATGGCTGAGAAGGCGCCTGAGCAGGCGACACCGGCGCCACTGACGGCGTCACGCGGCTCGGGCCAGCCGCTGCTGGTGAGGGTTTGTAGGGCTTATCGGCGCTCTGCGCGGTCATCGTCGGCGGTGCTTCCCACTGCCGACGTCGGCGGCGCATCATAATCAGCAGCCCCAACAGCAACACCAGCGCGATGGTCAGCAGCAGCCACTGGTAATCACGCAGACGTTCTGCAATAGAACCGCCTTGAGCCTCTACCGGCGCCCTGGGCGACACCGACTGAGCGGCCAGCGCATCACTGAGCCGCGTCACTTCTTCACGCAGGGCGGCCAGTTCACTACGCATCTCATCAAGTTCCTGCTGCCGCTGCAGGCTGAGCGCGGCGTCCGCAGCAGGCACTGGCGAGGAGGCGTCAGCGGGTGATTCAGGCGCAGCTTCTGAGCGTGATGTTGCGGGTTCGGGTGTAGCACGCGGTGCCGCCCTGCCAAGCGTCTGCGCCACACCCAACGCCGCGCCATCAAGGCTTGCCGCGTCTTGCTCGACCTGCTGGTCGGGTGCATCGGGCGTGCTGTCGTCGCCGACTTCTTCCACCTCGGGTAACGCTACCGTTGCGGGGCCGTCTTCGTCGCGGCGCTGCCAGGCGGCGTTCATCTCCCGGATAGTGTCTGCCGCCTGCTCGGCGGAACGACCCATAACGCGCTCATCATCGGGCAGCGTTAGCCGCTGGGCGGCGCGCATTTCGTGAATATTCCCCGACGGAAACACCTCGGAATTGGCTTCCAACAGCGCCAGCATCATCTGCTGAACGCTTGCCTGGGCAGGTTTGGTACGCGCGGCCACGCTCCAGAGCGTATCGCCGCTGCGCACGTAGGCATCGCCTTGGGCAGATTCACGACGCTGGCTCGCCTCGGGGGCAGCCTCGGCAGGCGCCGACTGCGGGGGCACAGGCTCAGCGCGCTCACTGTCGCCAGCGTAGTCGGCGGGGTCGAACAGCAAGGTGATTTCGCGGGTCTGCTCTCCCTCCGGCGAAGAGAGCGTCAACAACAGATCGAGCCAGGGCGTCGTCACCGGCGTATCGCTGGTAAGCACCACCACGGGCCGGCCCTGACGTTCCGCTACGCGGGCCTGCACGTTACCGGCCAAGGAGGTCCACTCGACACCGGCCGACTCAAAGGCGCTTTGGTCGGCCACCTCAACGCCAACGGATGAGCGCGAATACTCGTCGCCATCCACAAGCGGAATCGTGGCCTCCAGCCGGGTGTCCAGGCTGGAGGTTACTTGGGCAGACCCCAGGTCAAGCGCCCAGCTATATGCCCCCACCATACTTAGCCAAAGCCCTACGGCCAGCGCCCCTACCTGTTTCATGGATGCCCCTGTTGCCAATCTAACTGCTTATTCACCGCGTGTTGTAGGCCGACGCCGTTTCAGCGTTCGGCGCGTGCCTGCGTTTTTATCGACTCAGACGTTTTTACCATAGTAGCGCTCTATGCCACATAAAAAATCGCCGCACACAAAAAACGGGAAGCGATTGATTCGCCCCCCGTTTTCCTGCGCCCCTGGGGCAGCACGCGTTACCGCGATCGTTTACTGTTCACGGAGAATCGACAGCATGCGCTTGAGCGGTTCGGCCGCGCCCCACAGCAACTGGTCGCCAACGCTGAACGCGGACAGGTATTCACCGCCCATCGCCAGCTTGCGCAGACGGCCAACCGGGACTTGTAGTGTGCCCGTTGCCGCGGCGGGCGTCAGACCTTCGATGGTAGCGTCTTTGTCGTTGGGAATTACCTTGACCCACTCGTTATGCTTGGCGAGGCGGTCTTCGATTTCATCCAGCGGCACATCCTGTTTCAGCTTGATGGTGAACGCCTGGCTGTGCGAGCGCATCGCGCCGATACGCACGCACAGGCCATCGATGGGAATCGGGTTGCTATCGAGACCTAAAATCTTGTTGGTCTCGACGCTGCCTTTCCACTCTTCGCGGCTCTGACCGTTCTCAAGCTTGGTGTCGATCCACGGCAGCAGGCTGCCCGCCAGCGGTGCGCCGAAGTTCTCGGTGGGGAAATCGCCACTGCGCATCGCAGCGGTCACCTTGCGGTCGATATCCAGGATCGCGCTCGAGGTGTCTTTCAGCTCTTCGGCCACGCTGTCGCGTAGCGTGCCCATCTGGTTGAGCAGCTCGCGCATGTGCTTGGCGCCGGAGCCCGAGGCCGCCTGATAGGTCATGGAGGTCATCCACTCGACCATGTCGGCTTCAAACAGACCGCCCAAGCCCATCAGCATCAGGCTGACCGTGCAGTTACCGCCGACAAAGGTCTTGGCGCCTTTGGCAAGCTGCGCGTCGATCACGCCGCGGTTGACCGGGTCCAACACGATGGTCGCGTCATCTTCCATACGCAACGTGCTGGCCGCGTCGATCCAGTAGCCTTTCCAGCCAGCGGCGCGCAGGTCTTTATAGACGGGCTTGGTGTAGTCACCGCCCTGACAGGTTACGACGACATCCAGCGCCTTGAGCGCTTCGATATCAAAAGCATCTTTCAGCGGAGGCACGTCCACACCGATGTCGGGGCCGGGCTGGCCGACCTGGGAGGTGGTGAAGAACACCGGCTCGATGCCGTTGAAATCACCATCTTCCAGCATGCGCTGCATCAGCACTGAGCCGACCATGCCGCGCCATCCCACGAAACCGACTTTCAACATTATGAAGTCCTCCTGAAAAGAATAAGTGCACACATTATACACGATTCTTGATGGTGATTTTGTAGCGCAAAGATAGGTTAAGGGCTATCCCTGCGACAGGTCTTCGAGGGGGCGCTGTAAACCCATCCCTGGGCGCTACATTTGCCATCTGACCGCCATGGATGGCGGAAATGCCGGAATGGTATGGAACATATACCGGCCATGGCAAATAACCCCCTCTACGACCTATCCCAGGCGCCCTTAACACAAGCGCAGAAAGGCTCACTGCCTAGCAAACGCCGCCAGCACGGCATCGCCCATAGCATCGGTGCCAATGGTCTGCATGCCTTCGGAAGCGATGTCCGCAGTGCGCAGGCCGTCATCCAGCACGCTGCCAACGGCCGCTTCGATACGCTCGGCCATGGTATTCTCGCCCAGCGAGTAGCGCAGCATCATGGCTACCGAGAGCATCATGGCCAGCGGGTTGGCGATGTTCTTACCGGCGATATCCGGCGCGCTGCCATGGCAAGGCTCGTACATGCCCTGCCCGCTTTCGTTGAGCGAGGCGGACGGCAGCATGCCGATAGAGCCAGTAAGCATGGCGGCGGCGTCGGAGAGAATGTCGCCGAACATATTGCCGGTAACCACCACATCAAACTGCTTGGGCGCGCGCACCAGCTGCATGGCGGCGTTATCCACGTACATGTGGGAAAGCTCGACGTCCGGGTATTCCGGCGCCAGACGCTCCATGACCTCGCGCCACAGAATGGTCACTTCCAGCACGTTGGCTTTATCCACCGAGCAGAGCTTCTTGCCGCGCTTCTGAGCCATTTCAAAGGCGACGCGGCCGATGCGTTCGATCTCGCTCTCGGAATACACGTAGGTATTGAAGCCTACGCGCTCGCCGTTACGCTCTTCAATACCGCGCGGCTGGCCGAAGTAGATACCGCCGGTCAGCTCGCGAACGATCATGATGTCCAGCCCAGCCACCAGCTCCGGTTTCAGGCTGGAGGCGCTGGCGAGCTGCGGGTAGAGCATCGCGGGCCGCAGGTTGCCGAACAGGCCCAGGTTTTTGCGCAGCCCCAGCAGGCCTTTTTCGGGCCGTTTGGAGAGGTCTTCAATCTTGTCCCACTTGGGGCCACCCACCGCCCCCAGCAGAATGGCGCTGGCGGCCTTGGCCTTTTCCAGCGTTTGCTCCGGCAGCGGATCACCGTGGGCATCGTAGGCCGCGCCGCCGACCAGCGCTTCTTCGACCTCGATATCCAGCCCGGCTTCCTGGCAGGCTTTCAACAAGCGCGCCGCCTGGGCCGCAATCTCGGGGCCAATACCGTCACCCGGCAGTAATAGAACCTTATGTGTCATGCAACGTCCTTAGCATTTATTTGAGCGGTGACTTACGCAGGCTGGCGAAACAGCCAGGGGCGCTGTTGGCGATGCTGTTCTTCAAAGGTGCGAATCGCGTCTTCGTCTTTGAGCGTCAGACCGATATCGTCCAGGCCTTCCAGCAGGCAGTGCTTGCGGAATTCATCCACCTCGAATTCAAGAATCTCGCCGCGTTGGGTAATGATCCGCTGCTGCTCCAGATCAATGTCCAACTGGTAGCCTTCTTTAGCCTCTACCTCGTTGAACAGGCGATCCACTTCGTCTTCCGACAACGTGATCAACAGCAGGCCGTTTTTGAACGCGTTGTTGTAGAAAATATCGGCAAAGCTCGGCGCGATGATCACCTTGAAGCCAAAATCCTCCAGCGCCCAGGGGGCGTGCTCGCGGGAGCTGCCGCAGCCAAAGTTGCGCCGCGCCAGCAGCACTTCAGCGTTTTGATAGCGCGGCTGGTTGAGTACGAAATCAGGGTTCAGCGGGCGCTGCGAGCAGTCCTGGCCGGGCTGGCCTTCATCCAGGTAGCGCAGCTCGTCAAACAGATTGACCCCGAAACCGGTCCGCTTGATCGACTTCAGGAACTGCTTCGGGATGATGAGATCGGTATCCACGTTGGCGCGATCAAGAGGCGCGACGACGCCTTCAAAACGTTCAAACTTTTTCATGGCTTAGGCCTCCTGAGCGTGGGTTGCATCGTTGGCGGGCAGGCTACGCACATCGACAAAATGACCGGCAATCGCCGCGGCGGCAGCCATGGCGGGGCTTACCAGGTGTGTACGTCCGCCATAGCCCTGGCGCCCTTCAAAGTTGCGGTTGGAGGTCGAGGCGCAGTGCTCGCCCGCGCCCAGCTTATCGGCGTTCATCGCCAGGCACATGGAGCAGCCCGGCTCGCGCCATTCAAAGCCTGCCTCGATAAATATCTTGTCCAGGCCTTCTTCTTCCGCCTGGCGCTTTACCAAGCCGGAGCCCGGCACCACCATGGCAAGCTTGATCGAGTCGGCAATTTTCTTGCCCTTCGCCACCTTGGCGGCTTCGCGCAAATCTTCAATGCGCGCATTGGTACAGGAGCCGATGAAGATTTTATCCAGCTTGATATCGGTAATTTTCTGGTGGGCCTTGAGCCCCATGTACTCGAGTGCCCGGGTGTGGCTGCGCTGCACGGTTTCATCCGGCGCGGCGCTGGGGTCCGGCACCTGGCCGGAAATACCGGTGACCATTTCTGGGCTGGTGCCCCAGCTGACCTGGGGTTCGATGTCTTCAGCTTGGAGAGTAACGATATTATCGAACACGGCATCCGGGTCGGAGACCAGATTGCGCCAGTCCGCTACCGCTGCTTCCCACTGCTCGCCTGTCGGAGAGTAAGGCCGGTTGCCGATATAGTTGATGGTGGTGTCGTCCACCGCGATCATGCCAACGCGCGCGCCTGCCTCAATGGCCATGTTGCACACGGTCATGCGGCCTTCCATGGACAACGACTCGATAGCGCTACCGGCAAACTCGATGGCATAGCCGGTACCGCCCGCCGTGCCGATCTTGCCGATAATCGCCAGCACCACGTCTTTGGCGGTCACGCCCAGGCCCAACTCGCCTTCAACGCGCACCTGCATGTTTTTCATCTTCTGGGTCAGCAGACACTGAGTCGCGAGCACGTGCTCGACTTCAGACGTGCCGATACCGTGGGCCAACGCACCAAAGGCGCCGTGAGTGGCGGTGTGCGAATCGCCGCAGACGACGGTCATGCCCGGCAGCGTCGCGCCCTGCTCCGGCCCCACCACGTGAACGATGCCCTGGCGCGGGTCGTTGATACCGAACTCGGTGATGCCGTATTCGACGCAGTTATCGTCCAGGGTTTGGACCTGGATCAACGACACCGGGTCTTTAATGCCGCTGTTGCCCTGGGCACGCTCGATCAGCGTGGTCGGCACGTTGTGGTCGGTGGTGGCAAGGTTCGTGTCTAAGCGCCATGGCTTGCGGTTCGCCAGGCGCAACCCTTCGAAGGCCTGGGGCGAGGTCACTTCGTGGAGCATATGACGGTCGATGTAAATCAGCGCGGTGCCATCGTCACGCTGCTTGACCAAATGCTGATCCCACAACTTGTCGTAAAGCGTTTGACCTGACATGTGCTTCTCCCGGGCTAGGCCCTGCTAGTTCGTATTCATAACGGCAGCTTATTGGCGCTGCTTGTCTATCGGATAGGCAGAGTGTCACGCGGCTCGAAGATAAAAGCAATTCATGTTATTCATAGTTTGGATTCCAAACTGGAATACAACCACTCTGCCGCCAACATCGCTTCGCCTCAAAGAGGGCCACTGCAATGGACACTCAAAGCCTTCAGGCCTTTTTGGCCGTCGCCGACACACAAAGTTTCTCCCGCGCGGCGGAACAGCTTCACCTGACCCAACCGGCGGTGAGCAAGCGGATTGCCACGCTGGAATTTCAGGTAGGCAGGCCTTTGTTCGACCGCATTGGCCGACGCATCGCGTTGACCGAAGCGGGCAGCGTGCTGCTGCCCCAGGCTCGCCAGATCCTGTTCGCGGTGGAAGATAGTCGCCGGGCGCTGGCCAACCTCTCCGGCCACGTGGGTGGGCGTTTGACCCTGGCCACCAGTCACCACATTGGGTTACATCGCCTGCCGCCCATTTTGAAGCACTACACGCAGCGCCACCCTGAAGTAGAGCTGGATCTGCATTTTCTGGACTCGGAGCTTGCCTACCAGGGCGTGCGCGATGGCTCGCTGGAAATGGCCGTGGTAACACTTGCACCCCATCCCATCGAACATCTGCACGTGGTGGAGCTATGGCGCGACCGGCTATGTTTTGTCTGCGCGCCTGACCATCCGCTGGCCAACGCCGACCATCAGGGGCCGCTTTCGCTGGCAACCCTGTGCGACTACAACGCTGTGATGCCCGGCGCGAGAACCTTTACCGGCACGCTGATTGCCAAGCGCTTTGAAGAAGCCGGCCTGGAACTGCCGACCAGCATGACCACTAACTACCTGGAAACGCTCAAGATGATGTGCAGCGTGGGGTTGGGCTGGAGCCTGCTGCCGGAGAAAATGCTCGACCACGACCTTGTCGAGCTAGACGTGGCGACTGCCCCGCTCCACCGTCCGCTGGGCTACTTGGTTCACACCAATCGCACGCTCTCCAACGCCGCAAGCATGATGATCGAGGCATTGGAAGAAAGTAGACGTGAGTAACGCTAGACAAGTTTGCGGCCCCAGGTACGACCATGGGGCACCCTACGCCTGGAGCTCGCTTTACGGCCCCGCATACTTTGCAAATACTTCTTCACCCGTTAGCTGTTCGGTTTTTTCAGCGAAGGAGTAGAACGCAGGTTTCTGGTCGATAAATATTTGCTCGGTTAATGCCCAATCGTCAGCGCTATCAAAAAGCCCGACGGGTAGCGCGTAAAGTCCGCCTTCCTTCAAGCGATAAAACAGATGTGTGCCGCACTGCTTGCAGAACCCTCGTTCTGCCCATTCTGAAGAGCCAAAGGTAGCAATATGCTCTGCGCCTTTAAAATCCACATCGCTGCCAACTTCAACGGCAAACATCGGGCCGCCGCCCCACGTTCGGCACATTGAGCAGTGACAGACGCCGACATGGTGGCTGTTGCAGGTCGCCGTGACGCTAACCGCCCCGCATAGACAAGCGCCTTTATGGCGAGTAGAAGATGCCATGGTTACCCCCTTTAACTACGCAACATGTTGGCAAATGCGCCTAAATGTCAGGTTAGCGAGATATCGGAAGATTTCCACTTCATCAAATTAAATCCATATGAGGGGAATCGGGTATTTTCTAAACGCCGTTTCAATGCTGAAGGAAAAGGATCCATGCTGCATAAACATCACATGATAACGGTATAAATTACGCATGCTATTTATAGAGGCAACTTTCCAGCCAGCCGGTAAGCGGATTCTCTTTTGAAGCGTACGTCAGTGTGCTATTGGTAGCTGTATATTGCAGTTGGCGTCACCGTCTTCCCGCACTCGTTGGTGTGCTCAATTGTCCTGCCGAATTATGCGGACGCACAGGGGAAGATAGACGCCGTTGGCCGATGCGGCCGCCCATGATGGTCGTACATGAACACAAGAACGAGGTGAACGATGCACCCGCTATTCCTGTTGCCAACGGCAAGACCTGAGCCCTACCACACCTCAGTCGACGCATTGCGATGATCCGCCTCTGGTTCGAGTTCCACCCCCTGTTGATCCTTCTGTTCCTGCTGATTCTATTTCTGACTTCCGGCGCCTTGATCCACTGGCTCCAGTTTCATTCTTCACTCAGCACTCGCCTCAAGGGCAGTGCCCTCGGCCTGCCGACCTTCGTGGCCGTTTCGACCTTGTTTGCGCTGTTCGCGTCTTTCCTACTCGCTGACACCATGGCCCGGAAAGATCGAGCGTCCCAAGCCGTGCAAACCGAAAGTGCGGCGATCTTCGGACTCGGCGTCGCCAGTGAAGCGACAATGGACAGCGAAGGAAGGATCCGCGCGGCGATTCTCGACTACGCTGACTCGGTGGTAGAGGACGAATGGCCGCGCCTGCGTCAGGAAAGCGGCAGCAGCAGGACGGAAAAAGCGCTGCTCGAACTGTTGCGCGCCGTTCGAGACGCCGCGAACGATGAAGGCTACTCGGCCACGGCCCATGGTCAGATGCTGTCGCTGGGACAAGATATTGTCGACGCGCGGACAGATCGCATCGCCGTTGTGGCCAATCATTACCAGAAATTCTCGTGGAGTGCCTTGTTCCTGCTCGGCTTCCTGACGCAATTTGTGATGGGCATGGGATTCCTCGATCGGGCGTCTTCGAACCGGCACGCGATTGTCGTCTTCAGCCTCGCTGCGGTCGTCGCCCTATGGTTGATTGCCATTCAGGACAACCCTTTCCGGGGAGCGGTCCAGGTCTCACCCGAGGCCATCGAACAGGCAGTGAGCACCTGGCGCGATTGAGTCCGATTAGAAACCGGCATTCGGCAGACGGGCGAATTCATGGCAACATCGCTTGTCCAGACCCACTCGACTCTTGAATGCCAAGACTTAGGCCTATGACAGTGAACACTCTCCATCACAGTAAAAAAACGAAAAAACCTGTTCGCAAAGGCCTGCACCCGAAGAACCTACACAACGAAGGCTATGACTTCCCTGCTCTCGTAAAAAACCACCCCGCACTCGCCTCCCATGTGAAACCGAACGCTTATGGCGACCTTTCCATCGATTTCGCGGACCCGCTGGCAGTAAAAACGCTCAACACCGCGTTATTAAACCGCTACTACCACATTGTCGGTTGGGACATTCCAGAAGGAGCGCTTTGCCCTCCCATCCCAGGCAGAGCCGACTATATCCATTACATGGCGGACTTAACTGGGTCAGGGCTTGGGCGTGAACAGCCCAACATCAAGCTGCTCGATATCGGGACAGGAGCGAATGGAATCTACCCGCTACTGGCCTGCCAAATGTATGGCTGGCAGTGTGTCGGTAGTGACATTAACCCTCTGTCGCTTGAGAACGTCGCCACGATTATCGCCCACAACCCCACGCTGAAAGATCGCTTCACGCTGCGTACGCAACACGATAAAAACCACATTTTTGAAGGGATCATTCAAGCGGGTGAGCTCTTTGACGTCAGCGTATGCAACCCACCCTTCCACGCCTCACTCGATGAAGCCCTTAAAGGTAGCCAGCGTAAACTCAATAACCTTGCACGTAGTCGTGGTGAACAAACAGCAAACACCCAATCGCCTGCGCTGAATTTTGGCGGCATGGGCGCAGAGCTTTGGTGTAAGGGAGGCGAACAGCTATTTCTTAAAAAGCTAATAAGAGAAAGCCAAGCGTATGCAAGTCAATGCCGTTGGTTTAGCAGCCTGGTGTCAAAAGCTGACAATGTTAAGCCTGCCAAGAAATTGATGCGTAAGCTCGGTGCCGTTGATATACGGGACATCGAAATGAATCAGGGAAATAAGACCACGAGGATATTAGCCTGGACATACATGTGAGCTATTCCTGAGCCGGCACATGGTTATGCGAATCATGCCGTGGCATTACTCCGCTATAAGCACATCGCACCCTTCGAATGTCGACTGAGGCCAACCCTTAGGCATATGGGCGACAAAGGATGAGGAATAGACCAACGGTATGTCGTCGACAGCCCCTGAGTTCCAGAGATCGTGAAGGCGCTGAATGATGTCCAATGCGCGCATGAGATGGTTTTCTCTGAGGCCTAACGATGTAGATAAGGATAGAAATTGGCAGCGGGCTCATGGACCAATGACGCGGCACTCTGCCCACCATTGTGCTGCAGGTACCGGTCGACTACCGCATAACCGAGGCTGTACCCCGCCCAGTGAGGAAGGCCCCCTTGGCCAAAGAACCATTCCCCATGCCGATAGGATGGCGCAAACCACGCCTGCTCTGCCTTCGCCGCGCAGGCAGTCATTTCCTTCTCGCTTAACGCAGACTCCCAAGGCTCCGGGGCTGAGGCATAGAGCTGACGACAAAAATGGCCCGCCAACCCCTCGGAAACCAGCGCTTCTCCCAAGGTTCTCCCGTACCCTGGCCCTCGCCAACGCATCACATGGTGAAGCTCATGCGCCACCATTCGTTCGAATGGCTCGCCCATGCTGCCGGCGAAGTTGGCATTACCCTGGTCAAGCGTTAACTGCATCATAGTTCCCGTAGGCGCATAACCAACAAACCCTCGGCAATCGATGACTTGTCCGGGCCAGACCTGCACCACCACATCCAAACTGATCGCCATCGACACTTGCTCAGCTCGATAACGCGCTGTCTCTATCCCCTCGCCGATACGTTCGATCCAACCATCGAGTTGCCCGCAGGCATTCGCGTAATGCACTATCCACTGTGCCATGTGGCCTCCTACTTGCTTGATATGATGCTCTTCAGCTCTTGCTCATCTTACGCAAGGCTATGCTCATCCCCTTAGGCTTGTCTGGAAAGTCGGTGAGCGAAGGCCAGACAAGGCAAAAGTCGGCGAAAAGACGGATCGTGCTCGCGCACGAGTTTACGTAGTGTGAATGAGTACTTTGAGCCGAATGCCTTTACTTATTAGGCAAGTTTATTACCCAGCGAGAATCTCAGGCTGACATCCGACGTCAAAATTCACCGAATTTGCAATAAAGCAGAACGAATGCGCTTTTTCGTGCAGGGACTTCGCAAGCTCACTGTCGTCAGCCGCCCCTATTCGGATGCTTGGCTTCAGCGTTACGCTCTCGAAATAGCCACTGCCATTGGTCGTTTCAATCATTCGACCCGTGGCGTTGTCTGTATATTCCGTTACCGTAATGCCAGCGTTGGCACACAGATGCAGATACCAAAGCATATGACATGCCGAGAGCGAGCTTAGCAATAGCTCTTCCGGGTTATAACGGGACGAGTCGCCCAGGAATGCAGGATCTGCCGATCCGAATATTGTCGGTTTACTGGCGCACGTTATCTCGTGATCACGCGAGAAGACGCGATAATGTTTGGTGCCCTCGCCTGAATTACCCGTCCAGACAACGGTAGCGGCATAATCGTGACTAGCTTTTTCCGACATTGACGCTTTCCTCTTATAGACATGACTCGCTGAATAGCGCTGCCAGCAGCGGAGAGGTGTAAGTCCCGCGACAACAACGCTATTGGTTAGGCCTGGCCCCCAGGCGGGCTTTTGAACAAGCCACTTTCAAATCTGCAATGAACCAGTAAACGCAGTTGCTAGCCCACTGGATCGATGATTAAGCGTTGAGCCAATGCTTCGTGGAGTGTTTGCCGGGCAGCTTCATCGAATAAAACAAAGCGGATCAGGCGTACTTTGTGCAAGGTGGGCAGTATGCCTTCAGGGTAGTCGCACACACTTGGGGGGGGGGACTACAGCCTCCTCCAACAGCCGCTTGTTAGCCCCTGAGTTCAAGGTCTTCCCGGATGACTTCTGGATGGCGGAAAGCAATCTCAATAAGCGCTTTTGCCGGCCCGGAGGGTTTACGTCGGCCTTGCTCCCATTCCTGTAGGGTGCGGGGAGAAATATGCAGTACCTCAGCAAACTCTATCTGGGTCAGGCCAGTTTTTCCGCGGGCCTCGGCAACCTCGTTGGCCTCAACACGACTGATTCGCGCCGCATTACCCGCCTTCATTTCTTTAACAGATTGGAGCAACTTGCTGCCAAGTTCCTCTGCACTCAGGGTATCGTTACTCATTTTCCAGTACCTCACGAATCGACTTCAGGATATGCGCAGGTATGTTTTCCTTAACAGCCTTCTTGTAGATTACCAATAACCAGATCTCACCATTAGCCAGCCTGGTGAAGTAGATGACTCGCACCCCACCACGCTTCCCAGAACCCCCTACCGACCATCGAACCTTTCTACACCCGCCACTGCCAGGGATTGGGTCGCCAATTTCCGGATTGGCTGCCAACCAGGCAAAGAAGGCACTTCGCTCATCATCGGTCCAGATTTTTCTGGCATCTGCTTCGAATGTAGGGGTTTCGATAATGGTAAACATAACGATCAATATACGTCATTGACGGAGTTACGCAAGGGGACTGCGACGTCACCCCATCTTCAGTAGCACCCGGGTTTAGAGTCAGAAATAACTTTAT
>OFET01000304.1_pt1 | contig 41605 bp, 34 predicted proteins | sample 1521211 | NCBI WGS metagenome assembly OFET01 (sample SAMN03766358, study PRJEB24113) | microbial mat metagenome | isolation source: enrichment culture HLUCC-A from microbial mat sample contains cyanobacterium...
CAGGACGGGGGCCAGCAGGACGGGGGCCAGCGGAACGGGGCCCGGCACGAGACGGCTGCCTGTGACGGCGGTGAGCCGCCAGACGAGGGGCAGCCGCAGGACGACGGTCAGCAGCGCCGGAGCGACGAGAGCCGCACCGACGCGGAGCAGGGCGACGCGGCGCGCGAGGCCGGCGACGAGCTCCGCGAAGCGGGGCGCTCCCGCCGGCGTCGCGGCGGAAGCCGCGAGGTGGGGGTCGAGGCCGGCTCCGACGTGATCGACCCTTCCGAAGAGGGGCAGAGCACACTGGTCGAGACGCCCGAAAGCGCGCCCAAGCCCAAGCGCAGCCGCGCCCGGGCCAAGCCGCGCGGCAAGGCGGCCGGAGAGGCAGCCGCAGCGGGGGCCACCGACAAGGCCACCGACAAGGCCACCGACGAGGGCGGCGAGCCGGGCGGACGTGACGGGTCGGACACGACGCAGGCCGCCGAATAGCGTCCGCCGATCAGCGACCGCCGCCCCGCAGATCGGGGCTTCGCCGGCTCGGGCCGGCAGGTCGCGTGATCGCTGGCGGGTTCGGGCCTGTCGGCTTTCGCCCTCAGCCCCTTGCCGCAAGCGCCCGCGCGAGGGCCGCGAACTGCGCCACGCTCAGCCGCTCGGCCCGCTCGGTGGGCGCAACACCCGCCTCGGCGAGAAGCGCCTCGGCGTCGCCGAGACCGCGCAGTGCGGCCCGGAGCATCTTGCGCCGCTGGTTGAAGGCTGCCGCCACCACCCGTTCCATCACGGCCGCGTCGGCCTCGGCCACCGGTCGCGCCCGCGGGCGGAGATGCACGACCGCAGAATGCACCTTGGGCGGCGGCGTGAATGCCTCGGGCGGCAGAGTCAGGGCGATGCGCGCCTCGGTCCGCCACTGGGCCAGCACGGCGAGCCGGCCGTAGGCGCGGGTGCCGGGCGCCGCCACGATCCGTTCGGCCACCTCGCGTTGGAACATGAGCGTGAGCGATGCCCAGAAGGGCGGCCATGACGGGGGCGTGAGCCAGCGCACCAGAAGCTCGGTGCCCACGTTGTAGGGCAGGTTCGAGACGACGTGGATCGGCGGGGAGAGACGCGCAGTGGGATCGACCTCGAGCGCGTCGCCCTCGACCACGGTCAGCCGCCCCGGCCATGCCGCGGCGATCTCGGCGAGTGCGGGCAGACAGCGGGCATCCTTCTCCACCGCCAGCACGTGACCCGCCCCCTCGGCCAGCAGGGCCCGCGTGAGCCCGCCCGGGCCGGGGCCGACCTCGAGCACCGAGGCCGACGACAGCTCGCCCGGGATGCGCGCGATGCGGGCCGTGAGGTTGAGATCGAGCAGGAAGTTCTGGCCCAGCGCCTTTCTCGCCCGCAGTCCGTGCCGCGCGATGACCTCGCGCAAGGGCGGAAGCCCGTCGATGGCGCTCATCGCGCGGCCGCGCCCCGCGACGCGCCAGCCCCGCGCCCCGCAAGCCGGGCCGGCGCGGACCTCGCCTTGCGGCATCGGCCCGCCCGCCCCGGCGACCCCTCGCCTGCGCGCGCGCCGCCCGGCTCCGCCGGGCACGCCCCCGCCGCTTCTTCTTGCGTCAAGTATCCCGGGGGAGTCGGCCGCATGGCCGACGGGGGCAGCGCCCCCCGCGACGCCGCACGCCTCACGCCGCCCTCCTTGCATGGGCCATCCGCTCGGCCATGTGGAGCGCGGCGATCAGGCTGGTCGGGTCGGCCCGGCCCTGTCCCGCGATGTCGAACGCCGTGCCGTGGTCCGGCGAGGTGCGCACGAAGGGCAGGCCGAGGGTCACGTTCACACCGCCGGCGAAGTCGATCGTCTTGATCGGGATCAGCGCCTGGTCGTGGTACATGCACACGGCCGCGTCGTAATGCGCCCGCGCCGCGGCATGGAACATCGTGTCGGCCGAAAGCGGCCCCGACAGCACCAGCCCCTCGGCCCGCAGAGACTCGAGCACCGGCGCGATCGTCTCGATCTCCTCGCGCCCCATCGCGCCGCCCTCGCCGGCATGGGGGTTGAGACCCGCCACGGCGATCCGCGGCACGGAGATGCCGAAATCGCGCCGCAGCCCCGCATGGGTCAGCCGGATCGTCTGCATCAGCACCTCGCGCGTGAGACGCCGCGGCACCTCGGCGAGCGGGACATGGATCGTCGCCGGCACCACCCGCAGGTGCTCGCAGGCGAGCATCATCACAACCCTGTCCACCCCGGCGAGGGCGGCGAGATACTCGGTGTGGCCGGGATAGGAAAAGCCCGCCCCCTCCTGCAGCGCCTTCTTGTGGATCGGCCCTGTCACCAGCCCCGCCACCGCGCCCTCCCTCGCGAGATGCACCGCGCGGGTGATCGCGGCGATCACCTCGGCGGCGTTTTCCGGTGCGGGGCGGCCGGGGGTGGCCGGCGCGGGGAAGGGATGGGGCAGGACGGGCAGGCCGGAGGCGGCGACGCGCGGCGCCTCGGACGCCTGCGTCACCTCGCGCACGGGCGTTCCGCGCGGCAGGTGGGCGGGGTCGCCGATCCAGACGAAGGGCAGCCGTGCGCCGAGCTTCTCCCATGCGCGGGCGGCGATCTCGGGGCCGATCCCGGCAGGCTCGCCGCAGGTCAGCGCGAGGGGCTTCGCCGCCGCGCCGCTGCCGGCCTGCTCGGGGATGGCCGGCGCCCCGCTCACGGCTCGCGGATGATCGCGTCGGCGCGCAGCTCGGCGAGGAAGCCGTCGGCATAGGCCGAAAGCCGCCGGTCGATCAGCTGGCGGCGCACGGCGGTGCGATCGACCTCTTCCTCGCGGATCTCGGTGCGGCCGCAGAGCATCACGAACACGAGCGTCCCGCCCTCGGGGTAGGTCGCCGTCTCGCCCTCGTCGAGCTTGGCCAGTTCCAGCGCCGTGCGGGCGGGCACGTCGCCGCGCGCGCGGGTTTCGATGGTCAGCCGCTCTGCCGGCTGGCCCGTGTTGACGCCGTAGAGGTCGTCGCAGGTGTCGACGCGGGCGGCGACGCGCGCGGCCTCCTGCAGCGCCGCCTCGCTCGCGCCTCCGGGGATCAGGTAGCGCGCGTATTCGAGGCTGACGTTCTCGGCCTCGGCGATGCCGGTCTCGCGCAACTCGCGCAGCATGAACACCGCCACCGCCCCCCCGAGCGACACCGGGTCGGAGACCTCGCCGGGCGCGAGCGTCAGGATCTGCGCGCGTAACTCGGGCGGCAGGTTGCCGACATCGACCGCGTTCGACACGCGGCCGCCCGCCGAGCGTGTGGGCGCGGCCGAAAACTGGCGCGCGGCGGCGGCGAAGGCGCCCTCGCCCCGGACGTTGGCAGAGATGTCGGCGGCGATACGCTCGGCCTGCGCCTGCTCTTCGGGATTGCGGGCGGGAATGATGATCTCGGAGATCAGCACTTCGGCCCCGCCCCGGCGAGAGGTGAGGGCGAGGGCGCGGTCGATCTCGGCCTCGGTCACCTGGGCGCGGGAGCCGAAGCGCGCCCGCACCACCTGCCGCCACGCGACGCCCGCGCGCACGAAGTCTCGAAAGCTCTCTTCGGCGACGCCGGCCTCGACGATCCGGGCGATGAACTCTTCCGTGGTCAGGTCGACGCGGCCGGCGAACTCCTCCATCCCCGCCTCGACCTCCTCGGGCGCGGGCGCGACGCCCAGCCGCTCGGCCGCGGCGAGCTGGAGCCGCTCGTCGACAAGCGCCTCGCGGGCGGCCTCCCGCGGGTCGCCGGGCGAGCGGAAGAGGGTGAGCAGCTGGGCGCGCTGGTCGATCTCCCACTGGGTGACGACGCGGCCGTCGACCTCGACCACCGGGCGGAACGGGTTCGACTGCGCCGCCGCCGGCCCGGCGGCAAGGACGAGTGCGGTCGCCACGAGCGCGGCCGAAAGGACTGCGGCGCGGGTCACGGCCCGGAAGCGGATCACGGAGAAGAGCCGGAGGCCCATGCGTCACCTCGTCGGTCTGGGGCGCCGTCCGGCGCGCGTCCTGCGCCCTGTCTAGGCGAGGCGGCAGGCGCTGCCAAGCCGTCGCCGCCCGGCCGGCACGACGGCGCGGCGATGGTGGGGCGTCGGGGCGGCACCGGGGCGGCACCGGGGCGGCACCGGGGCGATCCCCCTCACCGCAGGCACGAGCGGTTTCGGGGGCGGGGGCCGTCGGAGGTGCCGCCGAATCCCGCGAGCTCGATGCCGAAGTCGATCGAGGTCGAGGGGTTATCCTGGTCGGGCGCGGTGTAGCGCTGGCGCAGACCGACATCGACGGTGACGCAGTTGGCCCGGTATTCGACGCCGAAGGTCGCGTCGGCGGTGCGCTCTCGGGCGAGGTCGTAGGCGATGTCGGCCGAGGCGCTCCAGCGGTCGTTCCAGCGCAGCGCCCCGTCGACGCGCCACTGGTTGACCGCAAGGGGCCGGGCCTCGGCGGGCGCGGCCTCGAGCCAGGTATAGGTGCCCGCGAAGTCGAGCCGCTCGCCCGCCCAGCCGAACTGCGCCTCGAGCAGGTCGGCCTCGAGATCGTCGTCGACCAGGGCGCGCCCGTCGACGCGAAAGCCCTGCGCGAGATCGAGCCGGGCGGCCAGCAGCCAGTCGGAGCGCGCGCCCTCGAGCGCGTCGAACCGGGCGAACTGCCCCTCGTCCTCGGCGCGCAGCACCCGCCCCGCGGCGAGGCCGAGCGACCAGCCGCCGGGGTCATGCCGGGTGTAGGAGAGACCGAGATTGGCGCGCAGCCCCGCCTCGACCCGGTCGCCTGCGGGGAAGCGCGAGAACGAGAAGAGGGTGCCCTCGTCGAGCGAGACCTGCCCGCTCTCCTCGGCGGGGCGGTCGGTCAGCGCCTCCTCGCCCGTCCAGACGATCTGCGCCACGGGCTCGATCGTGTGGGAGGCGCCGCTGCCCTGCTTGACCCAGGGCCAGCGCAGCTCCAATGCGGCAGCCGGGATCAGGCGCGTCTCGGTGTCCCGATTGTCGCGGTCGTCGCCGTAGGCGTCGGACTGGGCGAGCAGGCGCGTCTCGGCGGCGAACAGCAGGCCCCCCGGCAGCACCGCATCGCCGCGCCAGCCGAGCTCGGCCTCGATCCGGCCCACGTCGCGGCCCAGCACGTCTTCGGACGAGGGGCGCTCGTGGCCGTGCGCGGCGAGCCGCAGGCTGCCGGTGCCGCCGGCGAGATCGAACCGGCGGGTGACCGAGAGATCGCCGATCAGCGACGGCCGCCGCTCGTTGCCGAGATCGGCGCCGGGGACGTAGAAATGAAGGCCCTCGGCCTCGAACAGGTAGTCGCGCTCGGCCTTCACAAGCCGCAGGGAGCTGTCGAGCCTGCGCTTGTCGTAAAAGCCGTAATCGTCGAGGTAGTCGGCGTCTGAGGCGTATTCGACGTCGAAGGTCAGCCGATAGCCGCGGGGCAGCGAGAAGGCCCCGCGACCGAACAGGTAGCCGCGCACCTCGTCGGGCACGATGTCGTCGCGCGAGATGGCGCCGTCGAATTGCAGCGTCCCGGTGCGGAACGCCTGCCGGTAGCGCCCCTCGACCGTGAGCGACCGGGCCGAGATGTAGGGCGCGAGGGTCAGGTCGCGGCTGGGAGAAAGGGCTATGAAATAGGGCGCCTTGATGCCGAAGCCGAGATCGTCGGTGCGCACGAATCGCGGCGCGAGGAAGCCCGTCGCGCGCTCGAGCGTCGGATCGGGCAGGCGAAGCTGCGGGAAATAGAGCACCGGCACGCCGTAGAGCTCGAAGCGCGCGTTCTCGAAGTAGAGCTGCTTCTCCTGCGTGTCGTGCACGATCCGGCCCGCGCGGATCTGCCAGAGCGGCACCGGGTTGGCCGCGCAGACCTCGCACGACGAGGCCACCACCTTCGACAGCTGGGTATAGCGCCCCTCCACGCGGTTGATCTCGGCCGCGGCGAGCTGGAGCTGGCGGTCGAGCACGAGGCGGGCCGAGCGCAACAGGCCGTCGCGCAGGTCGGGCGAGAGCTCGGCCGCGTCGGCGAGCAGGATGGCCCCGCCATCGCCCTCGCGGATCGCGATCGGCCCCTCGATCGACAGCGCGCCGGTCGCGCCGTCGTAGACGATGCGGCTCGCCGTCAGGCGCGTCTCGCCCTGCAGTGCCTCGACGTCGCCGCTGGCGATGAGCCGCCCGGCGGCGTCGAGTTCCACCCGGTCGGCGAGCAGGGTGGCGGGCAGAGTGGCGGGCGCGGCCTCTTCCTGAGCGGCAGCCGGGGCGGCGGCGAGGGCCCCGAGCAGAGCGGCCGCGCGGAGCAGGGCGCGCGCGCTCATCCGTCCTCCAGGTGCAGGAGCAGCCCCAGCGACAGAAGGATCGCGGCCACCGGCGGCGACCACGCCGCGAGCGCCACGGGGATCTGGCCGTTCTCGCCAAGGATCTGGGCGAAGTTGCGGATGAAGTAGATGCCGAAGCCCATGGCGAGCGCCAGCATCACCATCTGCCCCGTTCGCCCGAAGCGGGTGTGGCGCATGGTGAAACCCGCGCCGATCATCACCATGCCGGCCAGAAAGAGCGGCAGCGCCAGTTCCATCTGGAACCACACGCGGTGGAGACGCGCGGAAAAGCCTGCTTGCGTCAGGCTCTCGATACGGGCCGGCAGCTCCCAGATCGGCACCGAGGCGGGCGTGCCGAAGCTGTCGCGGATCTGGTCCGGCGTGAGCGTGGTGGGCACGGTGAGCTGCGCGACGGTTGTGGCGTCCGCCTCGGGGTTGGGCCGGTCGAGCGGCCAGACCTTCGCGCCCGTGAGCTGCCACTGGCCGGGCGTGAGCTGGGCCGAGCCCGCCTCGATTCGCCGGACGGCGCCGAGCGCGCTGCCGTCACCTGGCGGGGCGAATTCGAGGAAGGTGACGCCATGGAGGATCGTGCCGTCGGCATTGGCGCGGGCGGCGCGGATCACGGTCTGCCCGCTCTCGCCGCCCTGCCGCAGCCACAGGCCCTCCGCGCTGATCGACAGGACCGAGCCGCCCTCCGACGAGAACTCGGCCGCCCGCGCCTCGTAGCGGGCCAGCGTCGCCGCGACGATGGGGTTGAGGATCGCCACGCCCGCCGCGCCGATCAGGAGCGCCACCGCGACCGGCGCGGCGAGCGCCCGCAGGGCCGAGCGCCCCGCGGCGCGGGTGACGACCAGCTCGGAGGTGCGCGCGAGATTGAGGAACAGCGCGATGGTGGCGAGTATCGCGAGCAGCGGGAAGATGCGGTAGAGCGCCTGCGGCATCGACAGCAGCGCCAGTTCCATGGCGCCGGCGAGCGCGATCTCGGAGGCGTCGAAGCGGCGGAGCTGCTCGACCATGTCGAGCAGCGCGATGACCACGCCCAGCACGAAGGCGATGCCCGCGAACGCCTTGAGATACTTCCACGCGAAATAGAGGTGCAGCTTCATGCCCGCGCCCCCGCGTCCGGCTCGCTCCAGGGCTCGGGCGGCGGCGGGCGCAGCCGCACTGGCGGGTGCGCGGCGAGCCACAGCATGGCCAGCGCCGCCGCCAGCCCGCCCACGAACGGGGCGTAGATCAGCGGCCACAGGTCGGTGTCGCGGCGTGCGGCGTCGGCCACCGCGTTCTCTCCCACCTGCACGAGGATGATGACGCCCACCGCCAGCCCGATCTGCTTCCAGACGCCGAAGCGCGAATAGCCCCCGAGCCGCAGGGCGGCGAAGCCCACGAGCGCGGCGATCAGCGGGGTGAAGGGCTGCACGACGCGCAGATGCGCCTCGTAGAGAAAGTCGCCCCTGTCCTTGCCCGTCTCGGCCAGCGCCTGCGCGGTCGGCGCGAAGAGCACCGGCGTGGGGTATTCGCGCACGTCCCGCCTGTCGCGCCCCGCGTCCCTCGCGAGATCGCCCACGTCGTAGGAAAAGCTGTCGAAGACGGTGGTCGAAAGGCGTTGCGCGCGCACGTCGTAGGTCTGTGCCGAGCCGTCGAGCATCAGCAGCGCCGGCTGCCCGCTCTCGCCGTCGCGCACGATGTAGCCCTCGGCCGCCATGTAGGTCGTCCGCGTGCCCGGCTCGCGGGCGTCGGACAGGAACACGCCCTGCAGCACGCCCTGCGGCGTGATCCCCCGGATGTAGAAGGTGACGCCGCCCGTGGGGTGCAGGAACCGCCCCTCGCTGAGGATGCGTGCGGTGACGTTGGCCTCGATCTCGGCCTGGCGTTCGGCCAGCGCGATGCGGCTTTGCGGCACGAGCACGTGCACGAGCGCGCCCATGAGCGTCGAGGCGACAAGCCCGAAGGCGACGACGGGGCGGGAGAGGCGCCAGGGCGACAACCCGCTCGCCTGCGCGACGACCAGTTCGCTCTCGACCGTCAGGCGGTTGACGACGTAGACCGTGGCCACGAAGGCCGCGATGGGCAGGACCATGCGGATGACGTTGGGAAGGGTCAGCAGCGACAGCGTCAGGAAGGTGCCGGCCGACTGCCCGTCGGCGATCAGCTGGTCGAACAGCACCACCGCCCGGTTGATCCAGTAGATCGACACGAGGATCAGGGCGAAGAACCCGAAGAGCAGCAGAAGCTGCGAAAGAACGTAACGGTCGAACCGCTTCACCGTCACCTGTCCCCCGTGTCTGCGCCCCGGTCGGGCGCGGCGCGCCGGTGGCGGCAGCCTGCGGCGCGCATGTCCGAACCTAGCCGAAACGCGCATGCGGCGGAAAGGGGCGGGGCGCAACAGGTGGCGCGAAATGCGGCGCTGGCGGTGGCGCGCGGGCCGGGCTAGTCATGGGGCCGACCCATGCCGGAGGAGGCCCCGTGACCGATCTGCCCGACTGCCCCGTGACCCGACTCGACCTCGATGCCATCGCCGCCGCGCCGGGCCGCGTCGTCGTCTTCGCCGAGGGGCCCGACCGGCTCGACCAGGCGGCGCGGCGGGTGAACCGGCTGACGAAGGGCGCCCTGCAACGGCTGCTCGAGAGCGAGGGCTGGGCCAAGGCGAAGGCCGGCGAGGCCCGCACCGTCGCCTTCCCCGTGGGCCTCGCGGCCGAGGCGCTGGTCGTCGTCCGGCTGCCGCGCAAGGCCGACGCGCTGACGGCCCGCCGCGCGGGCGCCGCCATCGCCAAGGCGGCAGGGGGCAAGCCCGCGCTGGTGCTCGCGGGCGCCATCGCGGCGGCCGAACAGGTGGCGCTGGGGGCGATGCTGCGCGCCTATTCCTTCCGCGACTGCAAGAGCGCGGGCGAGGACGACGACGACGGCGCCCCCGGCCCGTTCACCTTCGCCGTGCCCAGGCCCGACGATCTTGCGCCCCGTGTCGCCGCCATGCGCCCGCTGGCCGAGGGCGTCGCCTTCACCCGCGACCTCGTGAACCTGCCGGCGAACATCCTGACCACCACCGCCTTCGCCGACCGGCTGATGGCGCTGACCGCGCTCGGCCTCGAAGTCGAGGTTCTGGAGGAGGCGGATCTGCGCCGCGAGGGGATGGAGATGATGCTCGCCGTGGGCGAGGGATCGGAAAGCCCCACCAAGATGGTCGTGATGCGCTGGAACGGCGCCGGGACGGGCGCGGCGCCGCTCGCGCTGATCGGCAAGGGCGTGGTGTTCGACACCGGCGGCATCTCGATCAAGCCCGCCGGCGGCATGGAAGAGATGACGATGGACATGGGCGGCGCCGGCGTCGTCGCCGGCACGATGCAGGCGCTCGCCGCGCGGGGCGCGAAGGCCAACGTGGTCGGCCTCGTCGGGCTGGTCGAGAACATGCCGGACGGGCGAGCGCAGCGGCCCGGCGACGTGGTGACCTCGATGAAGGGCGACACGGTGGAGGTGATCAACACCGACGCCGAGGGCCGGCTCGTTCTGGGCGATGTGATGTGGTACGCGCAGGAGAAGTATGCGCCGGCCGCGATGGTCGATCTCGCCACGCTGACGGGGGCGATGCTGGTCGCGCTGGGCCACGACCGGGCGGGCGTCTTTTCCAACGACGACGATTTCGCCGGCGCCTTCCTCAAGGCAGCCGAGGCCGAGGGCGAGGGCGCGTGGCGGATGCCGCTGGGCGCCTCCTACGCCAAGCTGCTCAAGAGCCAGATCGCCGACGTCAAGAACGTGGGCGGGCGCTGGGCGGGCTCGATCACCGCGGCCGAGTTCCTGCACCGCTTCGTGAAGGAGGGGTGCCCGTGGATCCACATCGACATCGCGGGCGTCGCCAGGCCCGCGTCCGAGCCCGATCTCGCGCCCAAGGGCGCCTCGGGCTGGGGCGTGCTGGCGCTCGATCGTCTGGTGCGCGACCGGTTCGAGGGGTAGCGGCGGCAATCGCGCGGAGGGCCGCATGGGCGACGTGCTGTTCTACCACCTCACCCGCAGCGGGCTGCCCGCCGCGCTGGGGATGCTGCTCGAAAAGTCGCTCGCCCGCGGCTGGCGCGTCGCCGTGCGGGGGACGGATCGTGCGCGGCTCGACCAGCTCGACCAGGCGCTGTGGCTCGGCCCCGAGGAGCGCTTCCTGCCGCACGGCCTGGCGGGGGGCGTTCACGACGCGCGCCAGCCGGTGCTGCTGACCGACGCCGTGGAGGCGCCCAACGCGCCCGACTGCCTGATGGCGGTCGACGGCGCCGCGGTCGCGCCGGAGGAGGTGGCGCGCTTCGCGCGCATCTGCATCCTGTTCGACGGGGCAGACGGCGCGCAGCTCGCCCATGCCCGCGGCCAGTGGAAGGCGCTGTCCGACGCGGGCGCCGACGCGCAATACTGGTCGGAGGAATCGGGGCGGTGGGAGATGAAGGCGCGCGCGGGCGGCTGATCTCCCCCGTCGCGCCGTGCCCCTAGACGCGACGACGCCCCCGCGGCGCCGCACCTGGACGCGGGTGACGCGGCGCCGCGCCGCGCTATCCTGCCCGCCGAAAGGAGGCCCGATGCAGAGCACCGCTCGCCCCACGGCCGCGCCCCGGCGCCGGGTCCGCTGGCGCGCTCCTGTCGCGCTGGCGCTGCTCGCGCTGATGGCCGCACCCTTCGCCCGCCACGCGGCCGAGCTCGGCTGGGCGGGGCTCACGCGTGACCTCTGGCCCGAAAGCCGGTTCGACCCGCCGGGCGTGGCGGTCTCGGCGGCGATATTCCTGCACATGGCCTCGGGCGCCGCGATCACCGTGCTCGCGCCGCTGCAACTCATTCCCCAGATTCGAGCCCGTGCGCCGGCACTGCACCGCTGGGCGGGGCGCGTCATCGTCTGCCTCGCGCTCGTCACCGCGGCCGCCGGCCTCGCCTGGATCGGCGCACGCGGCACGATCGGCGGGCCGGAGATGAGCGCGGCCTTCGCCCTCTACGGCGCTCTGCTCGCCCTCGCCGCGGCGCAGGCATGGCGCTTCGCGCGGGCGGGAGTCTACGGGCGGCACCGGGCCTGGGCGCTGCGCCTCTTCGTGCTCGCCATCGCCTCGTGGCTCTACCGGGTGCAGTATGGCCTCTGGTATGCGGCCACGGGCGGCCTCGCCTCGACGCCCGACTTCACCGGCGCCTTCGATCGGATTCAGGTCTGGGCCTTCTTCCTGCCCTGGCTCGCGCTGCTGGAGCTATGGCTCTGGCGCGAGCGGCGGCGGGGCGGGCACGCGGCCCCCGCCCGACCCGCCCCACTCTGACCCGCCCCATTCTGACCGGCCTCACGCGAGCCGGCCTCACTCTACCCGGCCCGCGCAGCGCGATCCTCCGCCCGCGCCTCGGCGAAGCGGGCGAGCCTGCCGAGCGCGTCCTCGAGCACATCGTCGGGGGCTGTGAGCGCGATCCGCACATGCCCCGCCGCTGCCCGGCCGAAGCTCTCGCCCGGCATCACCGCGATCCGTTCCGCCTCGAGCAGCGCCTCGGCGAAGGCGACGCCCGACAGGCCGGTGGGGCGACTGTCGACGAAGGCATACATCGCGCCCTGCATCGGCAGAAGGCGCAGGGCCGGGCAGGGGCCGAGCGCCGCCTGCACCAGCGCCCGCCGCCGCCGGTAGGGCGCGGCGACGCGCGCCTCGAGCGCGTCTCCGCCCTCGGCGAGCGCCCAGAGCGCGGCCTGCTGGATGTAGGCCGGCACGCCGTAGGTGGTGTGCGTGGCGAGATCGGCCAGCGCCGCGACGGCCCGCTCCGGCCCCACGACCCAGCCGATCCGGCTGCCGGTCATGGCGTGCGACTTCGACATCGAGCCCACGACGAGGGTGCGGCGGCCCATGCCGGGCAGGGCGCGCGGCGAGATGTGCACCCCCTCCCAGACCTGCGCCTCGTAGACCTCGTCGGAGATGAGCCACAGCCCGGCCTCGGCGCAGGCCGCCGCGACCCCCTCGATCGTGGCGCGGGGCCAGACCTGGCCGGTCGGGTTGCCCGGCGAGTTGACAAGCAGGCTGCCGGCGCCCTCGGCGCGGGCCGCCTCCACGATGCGGGCGGGGTCGGGGGCGAAGCCCGCCTCAGCCCGCCCGGCGAGCGTCACCGGGCGGCCGCCCGCGGCGCGCACCGTGCCGGGATAGGTCGCGTAGTGGGGGTCGACGATCAGCCCCGCCTGCCCGGGCTCGAGCGCCGCGAGATGGGCCGCGAACAGGCCGGCCTGCCCCCCGGGCACGATCAGCACGTTGTCCCGCCCCGTCGGCACGCCGCTGCGCTGCGCCACGCGGGCGGCCACCGCCTCGCGCAATTCGGGCAGGCCGGCGACGGGGGCGTAGCCGGTGGCGCCCGCGCGCGCGGCGCGGTCCATCGCGTCGAGAATGGCGGGGTCGGTGCGCGCGTCGGGCTCGCCCACCGTGAGCGGCACGACCGCCTCGCCCGCCGCGGCCAGCGCTTGCGCCCGGTAGTGGACGTGCCAGCCGTCGTCTCCGCCCGGCAGGAGGTGGGCCAGTCTGCGGGAGATCTGCATGCGGCCCACAGGGCACGGGCGGCGCAGGCTGTCAATCGGGCGGGCGCTGCGCCTCGGCCGCGCGGTGGAAGACAGCAAGGCACCGTGCATGTTCGGGACAGAAAGACGGCGCAGGCTCGCGCCTTGTGCGGCCAGGAGGCGCGAAACCGGGGTGCGCGCCCGCGCCAGACCCGGCGGCGGAGAGGACGCTGGCGGGCGCGTGCTTCCGGGCTTGGCGCGGCGTGCGATTCGCGGTAGACGGCGGGCCATGACGGGTCGCATCTGCCTCATCATCGGCACCTGCATTACCGGCTGACAGCGTCAGGCGGGCCGGCCCTCGTATCCCCTCCTCGAGACCCAGACCCGCCGCGGCGCCCGCAAGGACGCGACACGCGAGGAGGAAAGGCATGGCCGATATCCGTCTGAGAGACAGCAGGACACGCCGCGAGGTGTCGCTGGAGCCGACCGTGGTGCCGGGAAAGGTGAGCCTCTACGTCTGCGGGCCCACCGTCTACGACCGGGCGCACCTGGGCAACGCGCGGCCCGCCATCGTCTTCGACGTGCTGTTCCGCCTGCTGCGTCACGCCTACGGCGCGGGCAACGTCACCTACGTGCGCAACATCACCGACGTCGACGACAAGATCAACGCGCGGGCCGCCGAGACGGGCCGGCCCATCGCCGACATCACCGCCGAGACGACGCGCTGGTTCCACGAGGACATGGCCGCGCTCGGCGTTCTGCCGCCGACCCACGAGCCGCGCGCCACGGCCCATATCGGGCAGATGGTGGCGATGATCGAGCGGCTGATCGCGCGCGGCCATGCCTACGAGGCCGAGGGGCACGTGCTGTTCTCGGTGGCGAGCTATTCCGACTACGGCGCGCTGTCGGGCCGGTCGGTCGACGACATGATCGCCGGCGCGCGGGTCGAGGTGGCCCCCTACAAGCGCGACCCGATGGATTTCGTGCTGTGGAAGCCCTCGGCCGATGAGGAGCCGGGATGGGACAGCCCCTGGGGCCGCGGCCGGCCCGGCTGGCACATCGAGTGCTCGGCGATGTCCCACGCGCTGCTGGGCGAGAGCTTCGACATCCACGGCGGCGGCAACGACCTGATGTTCCCGCACCACGAGAACGAACTGGCGCAATCGTCCTGCGCGCATCCCGGCGGCGGCTTCGCCCGGATCTGGATGCACAACGAGATGCTGCAGGTCGAGGGCAGGAAGATGTCGAAGTCGCTCGGCAACTTCTTCACCGTGCGCGACCTGCTCGACCGGGGCATTCCCGGCGAGGTGATCCGGTTCGTCTTTCTGTCGACGCACTATCGCAAGCCGATGGACTGGACGGACGAGAAGGCGCGGCAGGCAGAGACCACCCTGCGCAAATGGCGCGCGCTGACCGAGGGGGTGCCGCCGGGCGAGGTGCACCCCGAAGTCGCGCAGGCGCTGGCGGACGATCTGAACACGCCGCGGGCGCTGGCGGAGCTGCACCGGCTGGCGAACGAAGGCGACAGCACGGCGCTGCGCGCCTCCGCCGAGCTCATGGGCCTGCTCACCGACGACCTGGGCGGCTGGACCGAGGCGGGCCCGGCCAGCGGGGCCGACATGACCTTCCTCGTCGAGCTGACGGACCTGCTCGGCGCGGCGCGCGAGGCGGCGAAGGCGAGCGGGGATTTCACCGAGGTCGACCGGCTGAAGGCTACGCTGAAGGCGGCGGGGGTCGAGGTGCGTATGTCGAAGGAGGGGATCGACCTGGTGCCCGGCGCCGATTTCGACAGCGAGCGGCTGTGGGCGCTCGCTGTCGAGCCGGAGGCCGGGCGGTGACCCTCGCGGCGCGCCGACGGATGGCGCGGGAGTGGGGGCCAGCCCCCACACCCCCGGAGTATTTCGGCCAGGATGATGGGGCGGGGGCAGGGCATGGGCGGTGACGGAAGCCGAGCCGGGGGCGGCGCGCGCGAGCGGCTCTGGATTTACGACACGACGCTGCGCGACGGGCAGCAGACACAGGGCGTGCAGTTCTCGCTCGACGAGAAGCGGCGGATCGCGGAGCTGCTCGACGGGCTGGGGGTGGATTACGTCGAGGGCGGCTGGCCGGGGGCGAACCCCACCGACAGTGCCTTCTTCGACGCGCCGCCGCGCCTGGGCCGTGCCCGTCTCGCGGCCTTCGGGATGACGAAGCGCGCGGGGCGCTCGGCCGAGAACGACGAGGTGCTGGCAGGTGTGGTCAATGCCGGGACGGGGACGGTCTGCCTCGTGGGCAAGGCGCATCCCTTCCATGTCGAGAGGGCGCTGGGGATCACCGGGGAGGAGAACCTCGCGACCATCCGCGCCTCGGTGGCGCACCTCGCCGCGCTGGGGCGTGAGGCGATCTTCGACGCCGAGCACTTCTTCGACGGCTACGCGGCCGATCCGGCTTACGCGATGGACTGTCTGCGGGCGGCGCTGGAGGCGGGCGCGCGCTGGGTGGTGCTGTGCGACACCAACGGGGGGCGGCTGCCTGACGAGGTGGGGCGCGTGGTGGCCGAGGTGATCGCCGCCGGCGTGCCGGGGGAGCGGCTCGGCATCCACACCCACGACGACACCGGCACGGCGGTGGCGGGCTCCCTCGCGGCGGTGGCGGCGGGCGCGCGGCAAGTGCAGGGCACTCTGAACGGCCTTGGCGAGCGCTGCGGGAATGCCAACCTCACCACGCTGCTCCCCACGCTGCTCCTGAAGGAGCCCTGGGCGAGCCGGCTCGAGACGGGGGTGAGCCGGGAGGCGCTTGCGAAGCTCACGCGGGTGTCGCGGCTCCTCGACGACATCCTCAACCGGGTGCCGGTGAAGAGCGCGCCCTATGTCGGCGCTTCGGCCTTCGCGCACAAGGCGGGGCTGCATGCCTCGGCGGTGCTGAAGCACCCGGCGACCTACGAGCATGTCGAGCCGGGCCTCGTGGGCAACGCGCGCGTGGTGCCGATGTCGAACCAGGCGGGCCAGTCGAACCTGCGGCGGCGGCTGGCGGAGGCCGGCATCGAGGTGGTGCGGGACGACCCGGCGCTGCCGCGGCTGCTGGAGACGGTGAAGGAGCGCGAGGCCGAGGGCTATGCCTACGACACCGCGCAGGCGAGCTTCGAGGTGCTGGCGCGGCGCGAACTGGGGTTGATGCCCGACTTCTTCGAGGTCAAGCGCTACCGGGTGACGGTGGAACGGCGCAAGAACAAGCGTGATCGCATGGTGTCGCTGTCGGAGGCCGTGGTCGTGGTGAAGGTCGGCGGCGAGAAGAAGCTCTCGGTCAGCGAGTCGATGGACGAGACGGGGCGGGACAGGGGACCGGTCAACGCGCTCGCGCGCGCGCTGGCAAAGGATCTCGGCCCCTACCAGCCCTTCATCGAGGACATCCGGCTCGTCGACTTCAAGGTGCGGATCACCGATGGCGGCACGGACGCGGTGACTCGCGTGCTTGTCGACAGCGAGGACGGGCAGGGGCGTCGCTGGCAGACGGTGGGGGTGTCGGCCAACATCGTCGACGCGTCCTTCGAGGCGCTGACCGACGCGATCCGCTGGAAGCTGGTGCGGGATCGCGCGGCCGAGCGCGTCGCCGTGGCGGCGCGGTGAGCGCCGGCGGGGGCGCTGGGGGGACAGGCTCCGGCGGGGTGGAATTCGACCCCGAGGGCGTCGCCGCCTGCGCGCAGATCGTGGCGCGGGGCGATCCCGACCGGTTTCGCGCGACGATGGCGGCACCGGTGCCGGCACGGGCGCTGCTTTTTCCGCTCTACGCCTTCAACCTCGAGGTGGCGCGCGCGCCCTTCGTCAGCGCCGAGCCGATGATCGGCGAGATGCGGCTGCAATGGTGGCGTGACGTGGTGGCCGAGATCGGCGCGGGCGCCCCGCCACGGGCGCACGAGGTGGCCGGGCCGCTGGCAGCGGTGGCGGCGCACGGGCGGCTGCAGCTGGAGACGCTCGACCGGCTGGTCGCGGCGCACCGGGTGCATCTCGACGCGAGCGGGTTCGAGGACGCGGGCCATGTCGAGGAGTTCCTCGATGCGACCGGGGCCGGTCTGACATGGGCGGCGGCCCGCCTGCTCGGAGCGAAGCCCGGGCTCGAGCCACGGGTGCGCGCAGCGGGCTGGGCGGCGGGGCTGGCCGCCTACCTGCGCGCGATCCCGGACCTCGAGGCGCGCGGAAAGCACCCCTTGCCCGACGGCCGGCCGGAGGCGGTGCGCGGATGGGCGCACGAGGGGCTTGCGCGTCTGCGTGCGGCGCGGGGGACGGTGCCGCAGGCGGTGCGGCCGGCCCTGCTTGCCGGGTGGCGGACGGAGGCGACGCTCAGGCGCGCGGTGGCCGATCCGGGCCGGGTCGCGCGGGGCGAACTCGCCGAGAGCGAGTTTGCCCGCCGCGCGGGGCTGCTGCGGCGGGTCCTGCTGGGCGGCTGGTGAGCCGGCAAATTCCTTCGAGAAGGAATTTGCAAAAGCCTTGGCAAGGCTTTTGCGGCGCGCCGGGCGGGGCCGTCTCCGGATGGGTCAGGCGTCGCGGGGGCGGAGCGACAGCCAGATGAGCGCGCCGCCCGCCATCGCGAGGAAGGGTGCCATGGCGAGGTTGACCGCCGACCAGCCGGCCACCGCGTCGCCGCCCGAGCAGTTCATCAGCCCGCCCGAGGCGAGCGAGGCGACCGTCACGCAGCCGAAGACGAGCGCGTCGTTCATGCCCTGCACCGCGCCGCGCTCTTCCGGGGCGTGGGCGGCGGAGAGCATCGTCGTCGCGCCGATGAAGCCGAAATTCCAGCCTACCCCAAGCAGAACGAGCGCCACGAAGAAGTTGGCGAGGTCCACGCCCTGAAGCGCCACCGCCCCGGCAGCGGCGAGGATGGCGAGGCCGGCCCAGACGATCGTGCGGGCGCCGAATCGGGCGATCAGGTGTCCCGTGACGAACGAGGGCGCATACATCGCCAGCACGTGGGCGGTGACGACATGGCCAGCCGTCGTCGTCTCGAAGCCACAGCCGACCACCGCGAGCGGCGTCGAGGTCATCACAAGGTTCATCAGCGCGTAGGAGACCATGGCGCAGACGATGGCCACGGCGATGGCGGGCTCCTTGAGCAACTCGAGGCGCGTGCGGCCGATCCCGGCGCCGGGCTTCGGCTTGGGCGGCTTTGGAATGTCGAGGGCGAAGAACAGGAACAGGCCCAGAGCGTTGAGCGCGATCACCGCGAGGTAGGTGCCGAGAAAGGGCACCATGAAACTGTCGACGAGGCTGGTGCCGAGCGCGGGGCCGATGATCGCCGAGAGAAGACCGCCCGCCATGACGTAGCTGATTGCCTTGGGGCGAAACGCGTCCGACGCCGTGTCGGCTGCGGCGAAGCGGAAGAAGCCCTGCGCCGACAGGTAGATGCCCGTCATGTAACTGCCGAGCAGGAAGAGCGGGAACGAGTTCCACAAGAGCGCCGCCGCGCAGATGGCCGCCCCCGCCGCGCCGCCGGCCGCGCCGATGAGGAAGCCCGGCACGCGGCCCGCCCGCTGCATGACCGACGACAGCCACGGCGCCGTCGTCATCGAGCCGAAGACGATGAGCGAGATCGGCAAGGTGGCGAGGCAGGCATTGGGCGCGAGCATGGTGCCCGCCAGCCCGCCCACGGTGAAGATCATCGGCATCTGCGCGCCAAGAACGGCTTGCGCGGCAACGAGCACGGCGACGTTGCGCCTGGCGCGGGCGTCGGAAACGGCGGCGTCGGGGATGTCGGCGGCGGTCATGGCGGCATCTATCCCCGGTCGAGCGGTCACCACAAGGGCAGCGCCGTGCCGTCGTTGCGGCCGGCCCGAGCAGCGCGTGGCGGGGCGCAGGGCCTGACTTGCGGCAGGGCGTGCCGGGCGAGACGGCACGCCGTCTTGCCATCCGCGCGCGGCTGGGCAGGTATGGGCGTGGGCCGCGCCGCACGGGCCGGGCCGGTGACGGGTTTCGCCCGGCGGCGGCAGCCGGTAGGAGTGTTGGCGCTAACACCCGCCACTGGTGCCGGGCGTGCCCTCGCGAGGCGCCCGGCCGCCCGGACGGCGCGAGCAAGAAGGAGAGCGCATGGTCGCGCGCATCATTCCCGTCGACCCGTTCGACCTGGTGATCTTCGGCGGCACGGGCGACCTTGCCCGGCGCAAGATCCTGCCCTCGCTCTACCGCCGGCTCGCCGACGGGCAGATGCCCGACGACGCGCGGGTGATCGGCGCCGCCCGTTCCGAGCTCGACGACGCCGGCTACCGGGCGATGGTGCGCGAGGCGCTGGAGGAGTTCGTGCCCGAGGCCCGACGCGATCCCGAGGCAATGACGCGCTTTCTCGAATGCGTGGGCTACGAGCAGATCGACGCGACGGGCGAGGCGGGCTGGGGGCGGCTCGCCGCGCGGATGGGGCCGGGAGGGGTGCGCGCCTTCTACCTCTCGGTGGGCCCGGGCCTGTTCCTGCCGCTCGCCGAGCGCCTGCACGAACACGGCATCGCCACGCCCGAGAGCCGCATCGTCGTGGAGAAGCCCTTCGGCCACGATCTGGAGAGCGCGCGGGAACTCAACGCCAACCTCGCCCGTCATTTCGACGAGACGCAGATCTACCGGATCGACCATTATCTGGGGAAGGAGACCGTGCAGAACCTGATGGCGGTGCGCTTCGGCAATGTGCTGTTCGAGCCGCTCTGGAACAGCCAGTATGTCGACCACATCCAGATCACCGTGGCCGAGACCGTGGGCGTGGGCGGCCGCGGCGAGTATTACGACCGCGCGGGGGCGATGCGCGACATGATGCAAAACCATCTCATGCAGCTTCTCTGCCTGATCGCGATGGAGCCGCCCTCGCGCTTCGGGGCAGACTCGGTGCGCGACGAGAAGCTCAAGGTGATCCGCGCGCTCGACGGGGTCGAGGCGGCAGACATCGTGCGCGGGCAGTACGAGGCGGGCGAGGGCGGCCCCTCCTACCGCGACGACGTGGGCGACGTGCGCTCGCGCACCGAGAGCTTCATCGCCATGAAGCTGTCGATCTCGAACTGGCGGTGGGCGGGCACGCCCTTCTACCTGCGCACCGGAAAGCGGCTGAAGGCGCGCGCCTCGGAGATCGCGGTGGTGTTCAAGGACGCGCCGCACTCGATCTTCGGAGCTGACCGGGGGCGCCACCGCAACCTGCTGTCGATCCGGCTCCAGCCCAACGAGGGGATCGAGCTGGGCGTCACCATCAAGGAGCCGGGGCCGGGCGGCATGCGGCTGGTCGACGTGCCGCTCGACATGTCCTTCGCCGAGGCGCTGGGGCCCGAGGCCGACGACATCCCCGACGCCTACGAACGGCTCATCATGGACGTGATCCGCGGCAACCAGACGCTCTTCATGCGCGGCGACGAGGTGGAGGCCGCCTGGGCCTGGACCGACCCGGTGATCGCCGCATGGGAGGCGCGCGGCGACGTGCCGGCACCCTACGAGCAGGGCAGCGCCGGGCCGGAAGAGGCCCAGATCCTGATGCACCGCGACAACCGACGCTGGCGGGAGATACGACCGTGAGCCTGATCGACTACCCCGATATCGACCTGATGATGATGGACATCGCCGACCAGCTCTCGAGCGAGCTCAAATCGGCGCTGATGACCCATGACCACGTCACCTTCGCCGTGCCGGGGGGCACCACGCCGGGGCCGCTCTTCGACACGCTGTCGAGCCTGCGACTCGACTGGGATCGGGTGACGGTGCTGCCGACCGACGAGCGCTGGGTCGGCCCCTCGCACGAGCGCTCGAACGCGCGGCTCATCCGCGAGAAGCTGCTGACGGGGCCGGCTTCGGCGGCCCGCTTCCGGCCGCTCTACGTCGACGGCGTGACGCCCGAGCAGGCGCTGGCGGGGCTGAATGCCGCCGTCGAGCCGCTGATGCCGATCAACGTGCTGCTGCTGGGCATGGGCGTCGACATGCACACCGCCTCGCTCTTTGCCGGCGCGCAGGGCCTCGACGAGGCGCTCGACGCGAGCGCCCCGCCGCTTGCGGTGACGCGGCCCGCGGGCCAGCCCGAGCCGCGGGTGACGCTGACGGCGCCGGCGCTCGCGGGCGCGCTCTCGACCCATCTGGTCGTCACCGGCGACGACAAGCGCGCGGCACTCGAGCGGGCCGCCAGGCTGCCGGTGCGCGAGGCGCCCGTTCACGCGGTCTTGACGAACGCAACCGTACATTGGGCGCCGTGAGCGGCACCCGCCCCCGGCCAGGAGACGAGCGAGCATGAGCGAGACCAGCGGCCCCTGGGGACGGATCGAGACGCATGCAGGCCAGGTGCGCAAGCGCCGCATCGCAAGCCTCTTTTCCACGCCGAACCGCGCGCGCGAGTTCTCGACGAGTTTCGGCGACCTGCTGTTCGACTATTCCAAGACCAACATCGATACCGAGGGGCGCTGGCTGCTTCTCGAGCTGGCCGAGCGCGCGGGCGTCGCCCGTTGGCGCGACGCGATGTTCGAGGGGCGCCGCATCAACGAGAGCGAGGGGCGCGCGGTGCTGCACACGGCGCTGCGCAATCTCGACGGCGGGCCGGTCACGGTCGACGGGGCCGACGTGATGCCCGAGGTGCTCGACACGCTCCGCCGGATGGAGGGCTTCGCCGAGGACGTGCGCGACGGCATCTTCGAGGGGCAGGGCGGCCCGATCACCGACGTGGTCAACATCGGCATCGGCGGGTCGGATCTGGGCCCCGCGATGGCGGTGCAGGCGCTCGCCCCCTACCACGACGGGGCGCGCGTGCACTTCGTCTCCAACGTCGACGGCGCACATGTCACCGACGTGCTGCGCCGGCTCGATCCCGAGACGACGCTGGTGATCGTGGCCTCCAAGACCTTTACCACCGTCGAGACGATGGCCAACGCCGCCACCGCCCGCGCCTGGATGAGCGAGGCGGTGAACGAGCCGGGCGAGCAGTTCGCCGCCGTGTCGTCGGCGCAGGACGAGACCGCGCGCTTCGGCATCGACCCCTCCCGCGTCTTCGGCTTCGCCGACTGGGTGGGCGGGCGCTATTCGATGTGGGGGCCGATCGGCCTGGCCCTGATGATCGCCATCGGGCCCCAGGCCTTCCGCGCCTTCCTGCGCGGCGGCCAGGCGATGGATCGCCATTTCCGGGCCGCCGAGTTCAAGGACAACCTGCCGGTCCTGCTGGCGCTGGTCGGCATCTGGCACCGGCAGGTGCTGGGCTGCCCCACCCGCGCCGTGATCCCTTACGAGCAGCGGCTGGCGCGGCTGCCCGCCTATCTCCAGCAGCTCGAGATGGAGAGCAACGGCAAGCGCGTGCGCCGCGACGGGCACCCCGTCGACCGGCCTACCGGCCCGATCGTCTGGGGCGAGCCGGGCACGAACGGGCAGCACGCCTTCTTCCAGCTTCTCCACCAGGGGACAGACGTGATCCCGGTGGAGTTCCTGGTCGGGGCGAAGGGCCACGAGGACGACCTCGCCCACCAGCACCACCTGCTCGCGGCCAACTGCCTCGCCCAGTCCGAGGCGCTGATGACGGGCCGCAGCCTCAAGGAGGCGCAGGCCATCGTCGAGGCACAGGGCCTGACCGGCGAGGCGGCCGCCCGCGCCGCCGCCGCCCGCACCTTCCCCGGCAACCGGCCCTCGACGACGCTGGTCTACCCGCTTCTGACGCCCGAGGTGCTGGGCCAGATCATCGCGCTCTACGAGCACCGGGTCTTCGTCGAGGGGGTGATCCTCGGCATCAACTCGTTCGACCAGTGGGGGGTCGAGCTCGGCAAGGACCTGGCGAAGGATCTTCTGCCCATCGTCGAAGGCCGGCAGGATGCACAGCCCGCCGACGGCTCCACCGCGCTGCTCGCCGCCCACATCCGCCGGGTGCGCTGACGTCGGCGCGCTGCATCATAATCTGCGGGTGTCGTTGACGTTAGGGCCGCCCCTCAATATCACGGCGATGACACGGGTGAGGGTGTGGCGTGAAGAGACTGGTGAAGAAGGTCGTGCCCGCCCGGGTCTTGGAGTGGCGAGCGCTTCGGCCGGTCGAGGCGGCCGTCGCCACTCGGCGTCCGAGCGCCCCCATCGGGCGCGTCGTGTTCGCCAGCGTCACCGGTCGCGGCCTGTCGGACCAGGGAAAGATTACCATCCGGCGCTATTTGCCGGCGATGTGCGCGGCGCTCCGCGAGGCTGGGTGGGACACGCATGTTGCGCTGTCTGACACCGCGCTGGACCGCGCGGTTTCGTCGGACGTTCCGACCGCGGTGGTACTGATCTACCGCGAGGTCGCGGGGGTGCCCTCGGGGCGGCGGGTGGAAGCTGCGCTCGCGCGCGCGGCCATCGTCTTCAACCATCCCGAGACGGGGCGAATCGTCGCCGACAAGCGGCGGACGAACGAGGTGCTCACGGCGGCCGGGGTGCCCATGCCTCGGATGGTCACCGCCGCCGATGCGCCGGTCTTCAGCAATGCTGTCGCGGATTCGGGCCAGACGGTTCAAGTCGTCGAAAGCGGCGCATCGCTCGACCCGTCACGCTACAATACCGAGTTCATCGACACGCGCATAGAATACGGCGGCAAAGACTACTATTCGACGGTGCGCGTTATGTGCATCGGGGCCAAAATCACGCATGCCTTCGTCCGTGCGCGCGACGCCGCGCAGAATGACCCGAGCGTTCATACCAAGGACACGCCTGTCGACGCCCGGATGATCAACGAGCTACACGAACGACTGATCGGGGTGACCTGGGATGATCTGAGTGACATCGCGCGCCGCGTGTCCGATGCGCTCGGTCCGGGCTTCTATGCGCATGATGTCCTGGTCGAGCGTGGGTCGGGCCGGGTGCTCGTCTGTGAAACGGGTTTCAAGTTCGATAACAACCAATATGCCCGCGCGGTCGAGCCGATCCACCATCTGCTGCCGGCGTGGCAGCCGTTCCACCGCCCCGAGGATAATGCGCGCAATTCCGCGCCCCACCTGCTCGCCACGCTCGAAGAGCACCTCGCCGCATCGACCGCCTGAACTGTCGGCTCAGCCGCTCGCATCCTCGGCCCCGTCGAGCTCGAGCAGCCGGGCCTTCTGCGCGTCGGTGAGCGGGTGCTTGCCCGACCCGTCGCGCGCCATCAGCACGATCACGGCCGTCCCCTCCGCCCGCAGGTCGGGCGCGAAGGCAGCGTAGTGCATCTCGAGCGAGGCTCGGCGGAAGGCGACCGTGCGGGCGGTCACCACGTAGTCCTCGCCGAGAAACATCTCGCGCCGATACTCCATGCTCACCGATTTCAGCACGATGAGCGGGCCGGTGCCGTCGTAGGGGCTGATGCCGCGCTCGCGCATGTAAAGCACGCGCAGGCTCTCGAACCAGCGCAGGTAGGCGGTGTGGTTGACGTGGGCGAGGGCGTCGATCTCGGAAAAGCGCACCCGGTCCATCAGGCCGAAGGGCCAATCGGGCGGCACGCCGAAGCCGTCCATCTGCGAGCGGGAGAGCGGCGTGAGATAGGGGAGCGTCATGGGCCTGCGTCGGTGTGGCTGCGCGTGGCCCGACGGGGCCGGTTGGAGCGGGTGAAGGGAATCGAACCCTCGTCGTCAGCTTGGGAAGCTGCTGCTCTACCATTGAGCTACACCCGCGCACCTTCTCCGATACGCGCGGCGCCGTGCCCCGTCAAGCGCAGGGCGCGCGGCCCTCGGGGCGCCGCTCACGGCCCGGTGATCGCAGCCCGGCGCGGGGCGGCTTTGCCCCCCGCTTCCCCTGCGCTACCCTGCCCCACGACAGGAGGCTTCCCATGCTCGCACGCGCTCTCGCCCTGATCGCCCTCCCCGCGCTCGCCCTGGTGGCCGCCGCGCCCGCGCCTGCGCAGGAGGCCGAGCGGCGCCCCTCGCACTGCATCGCCCTGGTCGAGGACACGCCTGGCCTGCGCTATCTCCACCGTGCCTCCTTCACCGCGCCGGTGCCCGAGGAGAGCGTGCGCATCAGCTACATCGACCACGCGATGTTCCTGATCCAGACGGCAGGCGGGCTGTCGGCCGTGACCGACTACAACGGGTTCATCGGCCCGACGGAGTTCGTGCCCGACGTGGTGACGATGAACCGCGCCCACTCCACCCACTGGACGGCGGCGCCGCACCCCGACATCCCCCACGTGCTGCCCGGATGGAGCCCCGAGACGGGCGGCACCGTCGATCACCACGTCGATCTGGGCGAGATGCTGGTGCGCAACGTCTCGACCGACATTCGCGGCAATTTCGGCTCCGACCCGGTCGAGGGCGGCAACTCCATCTTCGTGTTCGAGGTGGCGGGCCTGTGCATCGGGCATCTGGGCCACCTGCACCATGTTCCCAGCCCCGAGCAGTTCGCCGCGCTCGGTCGGCTGGACGTGGTGATGGCGCCGGTCGACGGCGGCCTGACGCTGACCCTGCCCGAGATGATCGAGACGCTCCAGCGCCTGCGCTCGTCGGTGGTGATCCCGATGCACTGGTTCTCGGGCCGTTCGCTCGAGGTCTTCGTCGAGGGGATGCGGGAGGATTTCCGCATCGACCGGCGCGAGGCGCGCGAGATCGAGGTGTCGCTGCGCACCCTGCCGTCCGAGCCGACGGTGGTGGTGCTCCGCCCCCGCTTCCTGGGGTTCAACGACGGCACGGGCGAGGGCGGCGGCGCGCGGCCGGCTCCCCGCGCGCTCGACTGACATGCTGCGCCCCGTCACCGATCGCGTCGAGGCCGAGCTGCGCGCCCGCCTGCCGCATGCCGCCTTCCGCCCGCTCGAGCCGCGCCACCTGGAGGAGCCGCGCGGGCGCTGGCGCACCGCCGACGCGCTGCTGGTCGCGCCGGCCACGGCGGAGGAGGTGGCCGAGGTCGTGCGGGTCGCCGGCGCCGAGCGCGTGCCGCTGGTGCCCTATGGCGGCGGCACCGGCCTCGTGGGCGGGCAGATCGCCATCGCGGGGCCGCGGCCGATCCTGCTTTCGCTCGAACGGATGACGGCCATCCGCTCCGTCCATCCCGAGGAAGGGGTGCTCGTGGCCGAGGCGGGCGCGATCCTCGAAACCGTGCAGGCGGCCGCGGCGGCGGCGGGGCTGCTGTTCCCGCTGTCGCTCGCCTCGGGCGGATCGGCGCGCATCGGCGGTCTGCTCGCCACCAATGCGGGCGGGGTGGGCGTGCTGCGCTACGGCAATGCCCGCGACCTGTGCCTCGGCGTCGAGGCCGTTCTGCCCGACGGATCCGTTCATCGCGGGCTCCGAAGGCTGCGGAAGGACAACACCGGCTACGATCTGAAGAACCTGCTGATCGGCGCCGAGGGCACGCTGGGCGTCATCACCGCCGCCGCCCTGCGCCTGCACCCGCGCCCGGCCGCCGAAGGCGCGGCGCTGATCGTGGTGTCCTCGCCCGAGGCGGCGCTGAAGCTGCTCGCGCTCGCGCGGGGGCGGATGGCCGAAGGCGTCAGCGCCTTCGAGCTGATCGGGGGGCAGGGCCTGCGCTTTCTTGCCGAGACGATGCCCGAGGTGCGCCGCCCGTTCGACCCGGCGCCCGACTGGTGCGTGCTGATCGATGTCGGCCTCGCGCAGGGGCTCGACCCGGCCGCGGCGCTCGAGGACCTCTTTGCCGAAGCCTTCGAGTCGGGCCTCGCCACCGACGGCGTGATCGCCCGCAGCGAGGCGCAGAGGGCCGCCTTCTGGCATGTGCGCGAGACGATTCCCGAGGCGAACCGGCGGATCGGCTCGGTCTCGTCGCACGACATCTCGGTGCCGCTCTCGGCGATCCCCGCGTTCATCGACCGGGCCGATGCCGCGCTTGCCGAAATCGGCGACCTGCGGATCAACTGCTTCGGCCACGTGGGCGACGGCAACCTGCACTACAACGTGTTTCCCGCGCCGGGCCGCAGCCGCGACGACTACGAGCACCTGCGCCCGGCGATCAAGGCGGCGGTGCACGACCTCGTCCACGAGATGGGCGGCTCGGTCTCGGCCGAGCACGGGGTGGGCCGGCTCAAGGTCGCCGATCTCGAGCGCTACGGCGACCCCGCCAAGCTCGCCGCGATGCGCGCGATCAAGGCCGCGCTCGACCCCGCAGGCATCATGAACCCCGGCGCCGTGCTGCGCGTGGCGGCCGGCGGCGCCCCCGACCCGGCGTGAGGGGCGGGCCGAGGGCGGCCCTCCGGGGGGGATATTTTCAGGCAAGAAGAAGCGGCGGGCGCGGCGCGGCGCGCGCGCGAGGCACGGCCGCTGCGCCGGGGCGTTTCTCCCGAAACGGCGCGCCCCGGCTTCTTTCTGTCACAAATACGCAATCTCGCGGCGGCGCTCACGTGCGACGCGGAGGATGGTGGCGTCCCGGGCCGGCTAATCGCCCTCGAAGGCGCAGAGCGCGTGCACGTCCTGCCCCATCGCCTCGAGCCGGGCGCGGCCGCCGAGATCGGGCAGGTCGATGACGAAGGCGCAGCCCACGACCTTTCCGCGCAGCCGCTCGATCAGCCTGATGCCGGCCTCGGCCGTGCCGCCCGTGGCCAGCAGGTCGTCGACCAGCAGCACGCGCGCGCCCGGCGCGAGGGAGTCGTCGTGCATCTCCATCACCGCCTCGCCGTATTCGAGCACGTAGGCCTCGGAGATCACCGCGCCGGGCAGCTTGCCCTTCTTCCGGATCGGCACGAAGCCCTTGCCGAGTTGGTGCGCGATGGCCCCGCCAAGGATGAAGCCGCGCGCCTCGAGCCCCGCGACCGCGTCGATCGGCTGGCCGGACCAGGGGTGGAGCAGCTGGTCGACGGCCATGCGCAGACCGCGCGGGTCGGCGAAGAGCGTGGTCACGTCGCGGAACATGATCCCCTCGCGGGGGAAGTCGGCGATGGTGCGGATGTAGTCGCGGACGGTCTTGCCGTTGTTCATCGGAGCACCCTCCCTGCCACGGCGTCGAGCTTGGCCAGCACCGCGTTGTCGCGCGCCTCGGGCGCGGTAAGGATGGCGGTGTCGAGCGCCCGGTCGCAGCCGTGGGGGCAAGGGGCGCGCTCGCGGCCCAGCAGGGCGGGCAGGCGGGCGACCATGCCCTTGGCCTTCTCGGCGTTGCCAACGAGGGTCGCGATGATGTCGGCCACGTCGACCTCGCCGTGCTGGGGGTGCCAGCTGTCGTAGTCGGTCACCATGGCGACGGTGGCGTAGCAGAGCTCGGCCTCGCGGGCGAGCTTGGCCTCGGGCATGTTGGTCATGCCGATCACGTCGGCGCCCCAGTGGGTGCGGTACATCCGCGACTCGGCGAGCGTGGAGAACTGCGGCCCCTCCATCGCCAGGTAGCAGCCGCCGCGATGGACACGCACGCCCCCCGCCTCGGCGGCTTCGGCGCAGGCGGTGCCGAGCCGCGGGCAGGTCGGGTGCGCGACCGAGACATGGGCGACGCAGCCAGGGCCGAAGAAGCTCTTGTCGCGGGCGAAGGTGCGGTCGATGAACTGGTCGACCACCACGAAGTCGCCCGGCGCCATCTCTTCGCGGAACGAGCCGCAGGCCGAGACCGAGATCACGTCGGTCACGCCGAGCCGCTTCAGCGCGTCGATATTGGCGCGGTAGGGGATGGAGGAGGGCGCGTGGACGTGACCGCGCCCGTGCCGGGGCAGGAACGCCATCGGAACGCCCGCCAGACGGCCGGTCAGCACCGCGTCGGACGGTGCGCCCCAGGGTGTCTCGACGGTGCGCCACTCGGCGCCCTCGAGCCCCTCGATCTGGTAGAGGCCGCTGCCCCCGATCACCCCGATCATCGTCCCGGCCATGCTGCGCTGCTCCGCTTTGCCCCGATTCCCCGCCCGACCCTGCCGCGCGGGGCGGGGAATGGGAAGGGCGCGGCATGCCGCCCGAGCTCTGGCCTGCCCGGTTCCGCGCGTCGATGCATCGGTGCTGTGCACGAGCGAACCCAAAGCAGGCGGGCGAACCGGGAGCAGGCGGGAACACATCCTTGGCGGGCCTGTTGGTGAGGCGAGATCGCGGGACAGGGGGCGAGGCGTGCGAGCCTGCCCACCCGTGACCGGACGAAACGAAAGGAGACCGACATGAAACGCATTCTGACCACCACCGCGCTTGCCATCGCCGTCGCCGCACCCGCGGCCGCCGGTACCGACATGCTGCGCAACGCCCTCGACGACCGGTTCGAGAATGTCGATGTCAGCACGCTGACCGACGAGCAGGTCCGCGCGCTTTACGCCGCCACCGCGGGCACCGAGAGCGCGGCCGAACTGCAGCGCTCCGTCGATTCCATCGTGGCCGACAGCCAGTACGAGATGGACGAGGAGACCATCATGGCCGATCCCGACGAGATGGCGCGCATGGGCGGCTCGAACGACATCCGCAACGTGGTCGCGGACATGCTGGCCACCCGCGAGGTCGAGGCCGATGTCGCCACGCTGACCGACGCGCAGGTGTCGGCGCTGTATCTCGAACTGACCGATTCGGAGCCGAGCAACACCGAGCTCGAGGCGATCATCCAGTAACCGGCTCGATCGCTCGACCGGAAGAGGGGGCCGCGCGTGGCCCCCTTTTTCGTATGTGCCGGTCAGCCCTCGCCGATCGAGGCGAGCAGGCGCCGGGCCTGCTTGAGATGGGGGATGTCGACCATCTTGCCGTCGATGCCGATGGTGCCGCGGTGCGGCTCGGCCTCGAAGGCGGCGACGATGCGGCGGGCCAGCGCGACCTCCTCCTCGGTCGGCGCGAAGGCGCGCTCGATCCCCTCGACCTGGGCGGGGTGGATCGCCAGCCGCCCGGCGAAGCCGTCGCGCAGCGCCGCACGGCACGAGGCGGCGAGCCCTGCCGCGTCGCGGAAATCGGCGTGCAGCGTCTCGACGGCGGGCACCCCGGCATGGGCGGCAGCGAACAGGCAGAGGGAGCGGGCGAGACGGTAGGGCTCGGTCCAGGCGCCGCTCTCGTCGCGGTTCGACGTCGCGCCGACGACCGAGGCGAGATCCTCCGCGCCCCAGGTGAGGCCCGCGAGCCGCGGATGGGCCGGCGCGTAGGTGGAGAGCGCGAACAGGCCGCCGGGCGTCTCGGTCACCAGCGGCAGGATGCGCACATGCCCCGGCGCGAGGCCGGCCGCGGCCTCGAGCGGCGCGATCAGGTCGGCCAGCCGCGCGATATCCGCCCCGCCCTCGGCCTTGGGTAGCACGATGCCGTCGAGGCCGGGCCGGATGGCGGCGGCGAGATCGGCCTCGGCGTGCCCCGTGTCGAGGGCGTTGATCCGCACCCAGAGCGCCCAGTCGCGGTCCGCCGGAAGGGAGGCGATCAGGCCCGGCAGGCCGTCGCGCGCCGCCGCCTTGGCGCCCTCGGCGACGCTGTCCTCGAGGTCGAGGATCAGGCCCGCCGCGCCCGCGCCCTGCGCCTTCCCGACCTTGCGCGCGCTGTCGGCCGGCACGAAGAGCAGCGAGGTCAGCCTCATCCCGCGCCCTCCGGCTGCTCGGCGGGCGCCTTGAGCATCAGCGCCCCGCGTCGCGCCTCGCAGACCAGGGTGCCGTCCTGGTTGTAGGCGCGGTGGAGGAAGGTCACGATGCCCTGTGTCGGCCGCGAGCGGCTCTCGCGCAGGGCGGCCACCTCGGTCTCGACGCGGATCGTGTCGCCCGTGAAGACCGGGGCGGGAAAGCGCACCTCCTCGAAGCCGAGATTGCCGACCGTGGTGCCGAGCGTCGTCTCGTGCACCGAGATGCCCACGACGAGGCCCAGCGTGAACAGCGAGTTGACCAGCGGCCGGCCGAACTCCGTTTCGGCCGCATAGGCGTGGTCGAGGTGGATCGCGGCGGGGTTCATCGTCATCGTCGTGAAGATGACGTTGTCGGCCTCCGTCACCGTGCGGCGGATGTCGTGCCGGATCACCTCGCCGACCGTGAAGCCCTCGAACCAGCGGCCTGCCATGCGCCCCTCCCTCGCGCCCCTCTCTCGGGGCGCGTGGTGCCATGCCGGGGCGCCGGGCGCCAGAGCCGAGGCCGTGTTCCCGCGCCGAGGCCGTAGCGCGGCGCGGGCGGGCCTCTAGAGCGCCTTGACGGCCTCCAGCACCTTCTCGGCGTGGCCCGGCACCTTCACCTTGCGCCAGACCTCGCGCACCGTGCCCTCGCCGTCGATCAGGAAGGTCGAGCGTTCGATGCCCATGTAGGTCTTGCCATACATGCTTTTCTCGGCCCAGACGCCGTAGCGCTCGCAGACGTCCGACTCGTCGTCCGACAGCAGCGCGACCTTCAGCTCGTACTTGTCGCGGAACTTGTCGTGCTTCTTCACCGAATCCTTGGAGACGCCGAGCACGGCGGCGCCCGCGGCGTCGAACTCGGGCATGAGCTCGGTGAAGGCGATCGCCTCCTTGGTGCAGCCCGACGTGTCGTCCTTGGGGTAGAAATACAGGACGACCGTCTGGCCGGCGAGATCGGACAGCGCGACCTCGCCGCCGCCGTCGCGGGGCAGCGAGAAGTCGGGGGCCTTGGAGCCGGGCTCGATCATGGACTGTTCCTCCGGGGTCCTGACGTTCGGCTTCCTTTCTAGGCCGTGGCGAGCGAAGTTAAAGGGGCATGTCGAGCGACGGGTCGGATCGAGTGGCGGCAGCGCCAGAGCGGGACGCGGACCGGGGCCGCGACGGGCGCCGTGGCCGAGCCCGCGAGAGGCGCGCCGGCGGGGCGTCGACGGCGGGGCCCGGCGGGCGCCGGGGTGCGCCGCTGGCCCGGGCCGGGCGGTCGGGCAGCCTCGCGCGGTGGCTGCTCGCCTCGCCGCTTGCCCTCGCGCTCGAGGCGGTGGTGCTCGTGGCGCTCGCGCTCGTGCTGTTCCTCGTGCTCTCCCAGGGCCGAGAGATGCCCCTGCCGCAGGCGCTCTCCGACCGGATCGAGGCGCGCGCCGAGGCGGCTCTCGGCTCGGTCGGTCAGGCGGCCGCGCTCGATCTCGGCCGGATCGCCGTCGTGGTCGAGGAGGGCGGGGGGCTGCGCCTGCGTGCCGAGGACGTGCGGCTCGGCGCGGCCGAGGGCGCGGGCGGGGTGACCGTGCCCGCGCTCGAGGCCGCGCTCGGCCCCGGCAGCCTGCTGAGGCCCGGCCGCGCCCCGCGTACCCTGGTGCTGCGGGGCGCTGCGCTCGACGTGACGCGCCGTGTCGACGGGCAGCTCGATTTCGGCTTCGGTACGCTGCCACTGCTCCGGCGCACGCCCGCCGAGGCCATTGCCCGCATCCGCGGCCTGCTCGCGCGCGAGGCGATGGCGCCCTTGCAGAGCCTGCGTCTAGAGGGCCTGGGCCTGACCTTCCGCGACGCGCGCTCGGGCCGCGTCTGGCAGTTCGACGACGCGACGCTGTCGGTGGCGCGCGCGGGGGGCGAGATCGCCGTGGCACTCGACGCCGATCTGCCGGGCCGCGTGTCGTTGCGCCTGACGGTGCCCGAGGCCGGGCCGCCCACCGCGCGACTCTCGGCGCTGGTCGACGGCGTGCCGGCGGCCGACCTCGCCGCACAGGCCCCCGCGCTTGGCTGGCTCGCGCCGCTCGAGGCGCCGGTCTCGGGCGCGCTGATCGGGCGGCTCGGCGTGGCGGGCGCACTCGGCCCCGTCGACGGCACGCTCGAGATCGGCCCCGGACGGCTCGCCCCCGATGCCGGGCGGCCGCTGCCCTTCGACCGGGCGCAGGCCTATTTCTCCTATCGGCCCGAGGGCGGGCGGCTGACCTTCACCTCGCTCGCGGTCGAGGCGCCGGGCCTGTCGCTCTCGGCCTCGGGCCATGCCGATCTCGCCGGGCCGGCGGGCGAATGGCCCGACGCGCTGACCGCCCAGCTTATGATCGAGGCGGGCGAGATCCGCGACGGGGCCGCACTGCCCGGGCCGCTGCGCCTCGCCGATGGCGCCATCGACGCGAAGATCACCCTCGCCCCCTTCGCGGCCGAGATCGGGCAGGCGGGCGTGACCGTGGCCACGGGTGGCGGCGCCGCCGCGGCGGAGGCGACGCCCGCCTCGCTGCCCGCCGATCCCGGCGCGCCCGGCCTGCGGCTCATGGCGCGGGGGCGGGTCGCGGCCGAGGCCGGCGGCTGGGCGGCCTCGCTCGACCTGGGTGCGGAAGAGGCGGGGCCGGCGCAGGTGCTGGCCCTCTGGCCGTTGGGCGCCGCTCCCGGCACGCGCGACTGGGTGGCGCGCAACGTGCTCTCGGGCCGGATCGAGCGGCCGCGGGCGGGCCTGCGCCTGTCGCCGGGCGAGCGGCCGCGCCTCGCGGTCACCTTCGGCTTCCGCGAGGGGCGGGTGCGGCCGCTGCGGGGCTTTCCGCCCGTCGAGGGTGGGCGGGGCCGCGCGGCTCTGGGCGAGAACCGCTTCTCCGTCTCGCTCGAGGCGGGGCGGATCGCGCCGGAGGGGGAGCGGCCCGTCGACCTCGCCGGCACGTCCTTCGTCATCGCCGACACCCGGCTCCAGCCCGCCGACGGCGACCTGCGGCTCGCCGCGTCCGGGCCCGTTCCGTCGGCGCTCGCCCTGCTCGATCTGCCGCCGCTGTCGCTGCTGTCGCGGGCGGGCCTCGCCCCCGATCTCGCCCAGGGGCGGGCCGACGTGGCGGGGCGCCTGCGCTTCGCGGCCGGGCAGGGGGCCCGGCCCGGCGCGGTGGGCTACGACGTGGCGGGCACCCTTGCGGCCCTGCGCTCCGAGACGCTGGTGCCGGGGCGGGTGCTGACCTCCGACCGGCTCGCGCTCGCCGTCGACCCGACCGGGCTGCTGCTCGAGGGGCGCGCGGCGCTCGACGGGGTGCCATTCTCGGGCGCGTTCCGCCTGCCCATCGGCCCCGATGCCGGGCCGGCCGGGGTGACCGCCCGCGCCCCCCTCTCGGCCGAGACGGCCAGCACCTTCGGCGTGGCCCTGCCGCCGGGCGCCCTGTCGGGAGAGGCCGACGCCGAGGTCGCCCTCACGCTCGGGCGCGGCAGGGCACCGGAGCTCGCTCTCGCCTCGACGCTGCAGGGGCTGGCGCTGCGCCTGCCCGACCTCGGCTGGTCGAAGCCGGCGGCCGCATCGGGCAGTCTGGAGCTCGCGGGGCGGCTCGGCTTTCAGGGCGCGCCGCCCGCCTTCGACACCGTGGCGCTCGAGGCGCCTGGGCTGGTGGCGCGCGGGCGGCTGGCGCTCGCCCCGGGCGGCGGGCTCGACCGGCTGACACTCCAGACGGTGCGGCTCGGCGGCTGGTTCGACGGGGCGCTGGCGCTCGTCGGCCGCGGCGCGGGGCGGCCGCCCGCGGTGGTGCTCTCGGGCGGCACCCTCGATCTCGCCGCCGCAGGCTTCGGCGGCGGGGGCGCAGGCGGCAGCGGCGGCGGGCCACCCCCTGTCTCGGGCCGGCTCGACCGGCTGACGCTGGCCGAGGGCGTGGCGCTGACCGGCGTGACGGCCGATCTCGCGCCCGCGGGCGGGGCCCTGGCCGGGTCCTTCCGAGGCCGCCTCGACGGCGGGCCGCCGGTGACGGGAGAGCTCGGTCCCGGTCAGGGCGGCCGCCCCAGCGTGCGCGTGCAGACGGGCGATGCGGGCCGCGCGCTCGCGGCCGCCGGTGCCTTCGAGGCGGCTCGGGGCGGCACGCTGACGCTCACGCTCACGCCCGAGGGGCAGTCGGGCGCGTGGCGCGGCGCGCTCGAGGTCGCCCAGATCCGCGTCACCGCCGCGCCGGGCCTCGCGGCGCTGTTCAACACGCTGTCGGTGGTGGGCCTGCTCGAGCGGCTGAACGGGCCGGGCCTGCTCTTCTCCGCAATCGAGGCGTCGTTCCGCTTGACGCCCGGGGCGGTGCGGCTCACATCCGCCTCCGCGGTCGGGCCGGCGCTCGGCATCTCGGCGGACGGGATCTACGACATGGCCAACGATCAGGTCGACATCCAGGGCGTGCTCTCGCCGATCTATTTCGTCAACTCGATCGGGCAGATCGTGTCGCGCGAGGGCGAGGGGCTGTTCGGCTTCAACTACCGGGTGCGGGGGCCGGCGGGGGCACCCGCCGTCACGGTAAACCCGTTGTCGATCCTGACGCCGGGGGCCTTCCGCCAGATCTTCCGCGCCGCGCCTCCCGACCGGCCGGAGGGCCGGTGATGGGGCGCGGCGCGGATGCGCCCTGCCTCGCGATGCAGCGCGCCCAGCATCGCGGAGTGCCGCACCCGATCCGGGGGAGGGGGGGACGCGGCCCGGCCGGCGGGGGGGAACGGATTGGTCGTGGGCCGGTCGTCTCCCGCACCTTCGGCCGGAGCGCCATTCGGGTATCGGCATGAAACTGTCCGAGTTCGACTTCGACCTGCCGGAAGCGCTGATCGCCACGCGCCCCGCCCGGCCGCGCAGCTCGGCCCGGCTGCTGCTCGCAGAGGGCGAGGCGACACGCGACCTTCACGTGTACGACCTGCCGGATCTCCTGCGCCCGGGCGACCTGATGGTGCTCAACGACACCCGGGTGATCCCCGCGCGGCTGACCGGCACGCGCAGCCGCGCCACGGCGCAGGGCGACACGCAGGCGAAGATCGAAGTGACGCTGCTCGAGGCGCGCGCCGACGGGACGTGGGCGGCGCTGGCGAAACCGGCGAAGAAGGTGCGCGACGGCGAGACCATCGTGTTCTCGCCCGACCTCTCGGCCGAGGTGACGGGACGGGGCGAGGGCCAGCTCCACCTCGCCTTCTCGCTCTCGGGCGAGGATTTCGACCGCGCGCTCAACGCCGCCGGAGCGATGCCGCTGCCCCCCTACATCGCCGCCCGCCGCGCGGCCGACGAACAGGACCGCGAGGATTACCAGACCGTCTTCGCCCGCCGCGCCGGGGCGGTGGCCGCGCCCACCGCCTCGCTCCACTTCGACGCGGCGCTGCTGGACGAGATCGCGCGCCGCGGCGTGCGCTTCGCCCATGTCACCCTGCATGTCGGCGCGGGCACCTTCCTGCCGGTGAAGGTCGACGACGTCACCACCCACAGGATGCACGCCGAATGGGGCGAGGTCACGCAAGAGGCCGCCGCCGCGATCAACGCCGCCAGGGCCGAGGGCGGCCGGATCATTGCCGTCGGCACCACCGCGCTGCGCCTGATCGAGAGCGCGGCGACCGACAGCGGCATCACGCCCTGGCGCGGCGAGACCGACATCTTCATCTACCCGGGCTTCCACTTTCGCGTGGCCGACGGGCTGATGACCAACTTCCACCTGCCGAAATCGACGCTGATGATGCTTGTCTCGGCGCTCATGGGGCGCGAGCGGATCATGGAGCTCTACGCCCACGCCATCGAAGAGCGATACCGCTTCTTCTCCTACGGCGACGCCTCGCTCCTGTTCCCCGAGCGGCGCGACGGCTGAGCGCCCCGCGTGGCCCGCCTCGATGCCGCGCGGCCGACCTGCATCTTGCGCAATCCCGCCATGCGCCGGCGCGGCGACAAAGTGCTTTAACGCGACGCCGGTATGCCGCAATCGCGCGGTCCTGCCACGGCTCGACCGGGCTAGGCGGGACGCACCGGCAAAAGGGGAGACGGTCGATGCTCAAGGTGATCGCGGGCTCCTGGGCCCTGCTGCTGGGGATGGGCCTGCTGATGGTGGGCAACGGCCTGCAGGGCACGCTGATGGGCGTGCGGGGCGCGATCGAGGGCTTCTCGACCTTCGAGCTGTCGCTGGTGACCTCGGCCTATTTCCTGGGCTTTCTCGGCGGCAGCCGGGTGACGCCGCACATCATCCGCCGGGTGGGGCATGTCCGCGTCTTCGCCTTCCTCGGCTCGCTGATCTCGGCGGTGCTGATCCTCTATCCCGTCGCGACGATCCCCTGGGCGTGGATCGTGCTGCGCGTGCTGATCGGCTTCTGCCTGTCGGGCGTCTACATCACGGCGGAGTCGTGGCTCAACAATACCACCACGAACGAGACGCGGGGACAGACCCTCTCGGCCTACATGATCGTGCAGATGATGGGGGTGGTCGCCGCGCAGGGCATCCTGACGCTGGCCGACCCGGCGGGCTACATCCTGTTCATCATCCCCTCGGTGCTCGTTTCGCTCTCCTTCGCGCCGATCCTGCTGTCGATCCAGCCCACGCCGGCCTTCGAGGCGACGCGCTCGCTGGGTCTGCGGGAGTTGTTCCGCGTCTCGCCGCTCGGCATGGTGGGGATGCTGCTCATGGGGGGCGTCTTCGCCGGGCAGTTCGGCATGGCCTCGGTCTACGCCACCGAGGCGGGGCTGAGCGTGCCGCAGATCTCGGCCTTCATCGCCGCCATCTTCCTCGGCGCGATGGTGCTGCAATATCCGATCGGCTGGCTGTCGGACCGGATGGACCGGCGGCTGCTGATCCTCGGTGTGGCGGGCCTCGGCGCGGCGGTCTCGGCGGTAGGCATCTTCATGGGCGGGGTGTTCTGGGTGCTGGTGGGCGTGGCCTTCCTCAACGGCGGGCTGGGCCAGCCGCTCTATTCCCTGCTCATCGCCTACACCAACGACTACCTCGCGCCCGAGGACATGGCGGGCGGCTCGGCGGGACTGCTCTTCGTCAATGGCGTCGGCGCGATCGCGGGTCCGCTCGCCATCGGCTGGATGCTCTCGGCGTTCGGGCCCGCGGGGTTCTGGATGTTCATGACCGCGATCATGGCGGCCGTTTCGCTCTACGCCGCGTGGCGGATGACGCGCCGGCCCTCGGCCTACGCCGCCGAGGAGGATTACGAAGCCGTCTCCTACGCGCCGATCACGCCCACCGCCTCGCCCGTCGCGGTGGAGGCGGCGCAGGAGCTCTACGTCGAGGCGGCCGAGGAGCTTGCCGCCGAGGCGCAGGAGGCGGAGGGCGGCGACGGCCGCGGCGTGCCCTGAGCGCGGCTGAGCGTGGCCTGAGCGCGCATCATGAGCGGAGGCGCCCGCCGGGGCGGGCCGTATTTCCCCCGCGAGCCGGGCCCGGCGCCTTTCCGCTCACCGTGCCCGGCCGCGGCAGCGACGCGGCCTTGCCGCGGCGGGCGCCTGTTGGCACGCTCGCTCCGGAGCGGTCACGGGGAGGGCAGGGGCATGGGTATCGCGACGCCGGCGGAGGTGGTCTCGTTCTGGGTCGAAGAGGTCGGGCCGGCCGGCTGGTACCGGGTCGACGAGGCGGTCGACGCTGCGATCCGCGACCGCTTCGCCGAGACGTGGACGGCGGCGCGCGGGGGCGGCCTGTCGCCCTGGCTCTGCGGGCCCCAGGCGTCGCTCGCCTACCTGATCGTGACCGACCAGCTTCCGCGCAACATGTTCCGCGGCGACGACGGCCGCGCCTATGCCACCGACCGGCTCGCGCGACGCGCGGCCCTGCGCGCCATCGGCCAGAGCTGGGACACGCGGGTGGCCGAGCCCCAGCGCCAGTTCTTCTACCTGCCGCTGATGCATTCCGAGGTGCTCGCCGACCAGGAACACGCGCTGCGTCTGATCCTGACGCGAATGCCCCGGACGGGGGCCGACAACCTGCTCCACGCCCGCGCCCACCGCGAGGTGATCCGCCGCCACGGCCGGTTCCCCCACCGCAACGCCGCATTGGGGCGCCGAAGCACCGCGGCGGAGCAGGCCTTCCTCGCGGGGGGCGGTTACGGCGCCGTCGTGCGCGAGCTGCAGCCCGAAGCCGCCTGACCGGGGAGGGGGGCGGGGGGCCAGCCCCCCGTCGGCCATCCGGCCGACTCCCCCCGGGATACTTGGAGCAAGAAGAAGCCGGGGAATCGCATCCGGGGCCCCGCTCGCCTGTCTGCCGCGTCGCGTGCCGAGGGCGGCGCGCGCAGGCGAGGGATCGCCGGGCGGGTGGGCCGATGTGCGTAGCACGAGGTCCACGCGGCCTGCGGATCGGGGGGCCGCGGATCGGGGAGGGCGCGGCGGCGGGGCGCGGGGCGGCCGGGTTGGGCCGGGCCGCGCGATGCGGTAGGTCTGGGCCGAGACGCGTGAACAGGAGCCCCGGGAGGGCAGGACATGGCTGAGCAGGACTTCGACATGATCGTGATCGGCGCCGGGCCCGGCGGCTACGTCGCCGCGATCCGCGGCGCGCAGCTGGGCCTAAGGGTCGCCTGCGTCGAGCGCGAGCACATGGGCGGCATCTGTCTGAACTGGGGCTGCATTCCGACCAAGGCGATGCTGCGCTCGGCCGAGGTGTTCCACCTGATGGAGCGGGCGAAGGATTACGGGCTCAAGGCCGACGGCATCGGCTACGACCTCGATGCGGTGGTGAAGCGCTCGCGCGGGATCGCCAGGCAGCTGAACTCGGGCGTCGGCCACCTGCTGAAGAAGAACAAGGTGACCGCGATCATGGGCGAGGCGAGCGTGCCGGCAAGGGGGCGCGTCTCGGTCAGGACCGACAAGGGCACGCAGGAGCTGACCGCCAAGCACGTCGTGCTCGCCACCGGAGCGCGGGCGCGCGAGCTGCCCGGGCTGGAGGCCGACGGCGATCTGGTGTGGACCTACAGGCACGCCCTCGTGCCGCCCCGGATGCCATCGAGGCTGCTCGTGATCGGCTCGGGCGCCATCGGCATCGAGTTCGCCAGCTTCTACAACGCGCTCGGGGCCGACGTGACCGTCGTCGAGGTGATGGACCGCATCCTGCCCGTTGAAGATGAAGAGATCAGCGCCTTCGCGCAGAAGAGCTTCGAGAAGCAGGGCATGACGATCCGCAGGAAGGCGATCGTCAAGGGCCTCGAGCGCGGCAAGGGCAAGGTGACCGCCCATATCGAGGCCGAGGGCAAGGTTGAGCAGGTCGAGTTCGACACCGTGATCTCGGCGGTGGGCATCGTCGGCAACACCGAAGGGCTGGGCCTCGAGAAGCTGGGCGTGACGGTCGAGAAGAGCCATGTGAAGACCGACCCGTATTGCCGCACCGGTGTCGAGGGCGTCTGGGCCATCGGCGATCTCGCGGGCGCGCCCTGGCTCGCCCACAAGGCGTCCCACGAGGGCGTCATGGTGGCCGAGCTGATCGCGGGGAAGAACGACGTGCACCCTGTTCCGCCCGAGCGCATCCCGGGCTGCACCTATTGCCAGCCGCAGATCGCGAGCGTCGGGCTGACCGAGGCGCAGGCCAGGAAAAGGGGGCACGAGGTGCGCGTCGGCCGCTTCCCCTTCATCGGCAACGGCAAGGCGCTGGCGCTGGGCGAGCCGGAGGGGATGGTCAAGACGGTGTTCGACGCGAAGACGGGCGAGCTTCTGGGCGCGCACATGGTCGGCGCCGAGGTGACCGAGCTGATCCAGGGCTACGCCGTGGGCCAGACGCTGGAGACGACCGAGGAAGAGCTGATGCACACCGTCTTCCCGCATCCGACCCTCTCCGAGATGATGCACGAGAGCGTGCTCGACGCCTACGACCGTGTCATCCACATCTGACCCGGCCGCCCCGCCGCACGAGGCGGGGGCGACGCGGGTCTGGCTGGTGCTGGCGCTCTGGGGGGCCGGCCTCGGTGCCGCCGGGCAATACGGCAAGGTCGCACTGATCTACGACATGCTGCCCACGCTCTACCCCGGCGCGGGCGCGGTGCTTGGCTGGGCGGTGTCGCTCGTGGGCGTCGTGGGCATCGTGCTGGGCGTTGCGGCGGGCGTCGTCGTCTCGTCGGTCGGGCTGCGCCGGGCGATGCTGGCGGGGTTGGCGGGCGGCGCCGCGCTGTCTGCGCTGCAGGCGTTCGCCCTGCCGCTCTGGGTGTTCCTCGGCCTGCGGGTGGTGGAGGGGGCGTTTCACCTGGCCATCGTCGTGGCCGCGCCGACGCTGATCTCGCAGCTCTCGGCGCCGCGGCATCGGCCCGTCACGCTGACGCTGTGGGGCACGTTCTTCGGTGTGGCCTTCGCCGGGATCGCGGCCTTCGGCGTTCCGCTGGCCGAGCGGCACGGCGTGCCGGCGCTGTTCCTTGCCCATGCGGTCTGGATGGCGGCCTTCGCGGCGGTGCTCGCGGCGCTGCTGCCGGTGGACGAGACGACCGACGGCCCGTGGCTGCCGCGCTCGGGCGATCTGATGGCCCGTAGCGCGCGGATCTATCGTTCGGCCCGCATCGGGGCGCCGGCGGCGGGCTGGCTGTTCTACACCTTTGCCTTCGTGGCGCTCCTGACGCTGATCGGCCCGCACGTCCCCGAGGCGGCGCGGACAGCGACGCTGACAGCCATGCCGCTGGTCTCCATCGCGTCGTCGCTGACCCTCGGCGTCGCGCTCCTGCGGTGGATGTCGGCGGTCGCGGTCATGCAGATCGGGTTCGTGGCGGCGGCGGCGCTGGCGCTCGCCTTCCTCGCGGCGCCGGGCCACCCCGCGCTCTGCCTCGCGGTGGCGGCGGCGCTGGGGCTGGTGCAGGGGGCGGGCTTCGCCGCGGTCCCCGAGCTCAATGCCGCGCCGGCCGACCGGGCGCTCGCCAATGGCGGGCTCGCGCAGACCGGCAACCTCGGCAACACCCTCGGCGTGCCGGTGCTGGCCGCCTGCATCGCGGCCTTCGGCTTTGCCGGTCTCGTCTGGCCGCTCGCTCTGGCGCTCGTGCTCGGCGCCGCGGGCCAGGCCCTGCTGGCAAGGGCGCGCGGGGACAGGGCCTACCAACGGTAAGCAAAGCTCTCGATCAGCCCGCCACTGGTCGGTCGGGCGTCTTGACGGCGACAGGCGCGATGCGCGGCCGTTCACCCGCCCGCGCCGCGCGAAATTCGTGCCACGCACCCGGTGTTCATTTTCTGTTCTCATTTTCTCGTTGGCCCGCACCCCCATATCCCCTACCTTGTGCGGGCGAGCAGAGAGGTGGGACTCATGCCGGAACAGAAGCACATCGAGGTCCGCGGCGCGCGCGAGCACAATCTCAAGGGAATCGACGTCGACATCCCGCGCGACACGCTGACGGTGATCACCGGGCTGTCGGGCTCGGGCAAGTCGTCGCTCGCCTTCGACACGATCTATGCCGAGGGGCAGCGCCGCTATGTCGAGAGCCTGTCGGCCTATGCGCGCCAGTTCCTCGACATGATGGAAAAGCCCGATGTCGACCACATCTCGGGCCTCTCCCCCGCCATCTCGATCGAGCAGAAGACGACCAGCAAGAACCCGCGGTCGACCGTCGGCACGGTGACGGAGATCTACGACTACCTGCGCCTTCTCTTCGCCCGCGTCGGCACGCC
>OFET01000314.1_pt1 | contig 40301 bp, 34 predicted proteins | sample 1521211 | NCBI WGS metagenome assembly OFET01 (sample SAMN03766358, study PRJEB24113) | microbial mat metagenome | isolation source: enrichment culture HLUCC-A from microbial mat sample contains cyanobacterium...
GAGAGCTGGGCGGGCCACGCCTCGCCCATGTGCCCCAGCCCGATCCGCTCGAGCGTCTGCTGCGCGCGGTCGCGCGCCGCCCGCGCCGCGGCCCGCCCCAGCCGCCCCCAGCGGGCAGGAAACGCCTCGGCCGCGACCACGTTGTCGCGCACGGTCATGTGCGGAAAGACCGAGTAGCGCTGGAAGACGATGCCGCGCTCGCGCCCCGGCTCCTGCGCCGGCGGCTGCGCCTCGATGCGGATCTCTCCGCGCGAGGGGCGCTCCTCGGCCAGGAGCAGCCGCAGGAATGTGGACTTTCCGCAGCCCGAGGCGCCGACGATCGACACGAACTCCCCCTCGGGCACGTCGAGATTGACGCGCTCGAGGATCGGGCGGCCGCCGTAGCTCTGGAACAGGTCGCGCACGGTGACGAAGCTCATGCGTGTCTCCTGCCGCGGCGCGAGCGGCAGACGGGGAGGGGGGCCGTCTGCCCCCCACGCGCCTCCGGCGCGCCCCCCCGAGAGTATTTCGGCCAAGATGATGGGCTGGGCCGGGGGGCCACGGGGTGCGGGCCCGTCACAGCGTGCCCCCCGCCCAGGGGTAGAGGCGGCGCGACAGGGCGCGCAGGGCCCAATCGATCAGGAAGGCGAGCAGGGTGATCCAGGCGACGTAGGTCAGAATCACGTCCATCGCGAGGTAGCGGCGCACGAGAAAGATGCGGTAGCCGAGGCCGGCCTCGGACGCGATGGCCTCGGCCGCGATCAGGAAGAGCCAGGCCGGCCCGAGCGAGAGGCGCACCGACTGGACGAGGCGCGGCATGACCTGCGGCAGCGCCACGCGCAGGGCGATGACGAGGGACGAGGCGCCGAGCGTCTCGGCCTTGACCACCAGCTCGCGCGGGATGTCGAGCACGCGCTGGCTCATGTCGCGGATCAGGACCGGCGTGATGCCGAGCACGATCAGCGCAACCTTCGATGTCTCGCCGAGACCGAAGACGATGAACAATATCGGCAGGATGGCGAGCGGCGGGATCATCGAGACGACCGCGACGAAGGTGCCGAGGGCCGCGCGTGCATGGGGAAGCAACCCCACCGCAAGCCCGGCGAGGAGACCGGTCGCCGCGGCGATCGCCACGCCGGCGCCCAGCCGTGCAAGGCTGACCCATGTGTCATTCCACAGCAGGATTTCGCCCGTCCGCCGGTCGCCCTCAGTGAAGAGCCGCGCCGCCGTCTCGCCCAGCGTGGCGAGCGAGGGCAGCAGTCGGTCCGACGGGTTCGCCGCCAGCCGCATCTCGGAGGCGACGGTATAGGCGACGACCAGCGCAACGAAGGGCACCAGCGCGAGGAACACCGCCAGCGTACGCCCGGGTTTGCGGTTGATCAGGCGCATCGCCTGCCTCTCGACCGGTCGCGCCGATATCTCTGCCGGCTGCCGATCATCCCTGCCGCCACTGTCTTCATTGTGCCGAAAATATCCCGGGGGGAGTCTCCGCAAGGAGACGGGGGGCTGGCCCCCCGACCCCCTGCGCCGTCACGCGCGGCATCGGCCTCAGAGGGCCCCGTCGGCGGCCATCTGCATGTAGGTGGTGTCGTAGCGCAGCCGCACGTTGTTCGGGTCGCCGGTCACCGAGCCGTCGGGGTAGGCCACGCCCACGAAGTCGGCCGATGGCGCGCCTTCGCCGAGGATGCCCTTGTCGAACAGGAACGCGGCAACGGCGACCATCGTTTCCGGCAGCGCCGGGTCCGAGGTGAAGGCGACCGCATCGGCCGGGTCGTGGAACATCTCGGTCGAGGCAAGCTGCGCCTGGTAGCCCGCGAGGTCGGTGCCCGAGGCCTCGGCCATCGCGGTCAGCGCCTCCTCGTCGCCGGCGGCCATCAGGCCCATCACCTCGTACCACGCGCCCGCCAGCGCCTTGCCGAAATCGGGGTTGGCCGCGAGGGTCTCGGTGTTGACCCACATGATGTCGATGATCTCTCCGGGGATGTCGGAGCTGTCGTAGAGCTTCGTCGCGCCCGGCTGCTCGAGGATGGCCGAGACGAGCGGGTTCCACGTCACCACCGCCTGCACGTCGTCGGTCTGGTAGGCGGCGATCATGTCGGCGTCGGAGGTGTTCACCACGCCGTCCAGGTCGCGCTCCGAGAGCCCCACCGAATCCAGCGCGCGGGCCAGCAGGTAGTGCGACACCGACAACTCAACGAGGTGGACGGGCTTACCGGCGAGGTCTTCGAGGCCGCCCTCGCCCTTGCGGATGATCGCGTCGTTGCCGTTGGAGTAGTCGCCCACGATAAGCGCGGTGGTATCGACGCCCGAGCCCGCCGGGATCGACAGCGCGTCCATGTTGGTGGCGGAGACGCCGTCGAAGGCGCCGGCCGTGTACTGGTTGATCGACTCGACGTAATCGTTGATCTGCACGATCTCGACGTCGATGCCGTATTTCTCGGCCCACGTGTCCATGATGCCGGAGTCTTCCAGGTAGCCCCACGGCATCCAGCCCACATAGATCGACCAGGCCACGCGGAACTCGGTCTTTTCCTGCGCGGCGGCCGGGGCGGCCCCGAAACCGGCCCCGAGGCCGAGGCTGAGTGCGGCTGCCGCCGCGGCGGCCCGAAGGCGTGTCGTCGTCATGGCGTCCAGTTCCCTTGCCGCGTTCCGCCGGGATCGAGGTCTGTCCGGCGGCGGCGGAACGGGGGAGGCCGACCGGACCCTGCGCAGTGCTCTCCCGGGATTTTGCCCCGCCGTGTACCCGCGCGGATGTGGCCGCGCCGGCGGCGCCTCTCGGACCTGACCATGCGGCTCTGCCGCTGCGGAACCCTAGGCGCCCTGCTCTACCATCGTTGACGGCAGGGCACGCGCGGCGACAGGGCGGGCGCCGGCCGCGGCGGCCGCCGCCGGGGAGGCTGCACGGAATACGGGCAGATTCAGGCGGAATGCCCGCTCACCCGGCGCCGCGTGAGGCCGGGGCAGGGGTCAGCCCGCGATCTCGGGCTGCGCGCCCTGTTGTGGGCGCGCCCCCACATCCGCATCGGGCACCGCGCCGGGCCGCCGGCCCTTCAGGCGGGCGCTGCGCCACCGTGCGAGGGCGCGGCCCGGGGCCCCGGCCGAGCGCAGGACCTGCATCGGCCCCGGCCACGGGTCTGACCAGCGGAACATGACGTGGTAATCGGCGGTCACCGCCGCGCACAGGGCGGCCCACAGCGCGCCGGGCAGCTCGCGAGGGCGCATCGCGCCGGTCCTGAGCGACACGGCGATGCCGCGCAGGGCGCCGAAGCTCCAGGCATGGGTCAGGCCGCCGGGCGAGACCAGCTCGGCCTCTTGCCGGTCGGGGTGGGCGGCAAGATCGATCGCGAGGCGCACGAGGTCGAGACCATGCGCCTCGGGCACCGCGGTGTTGCCGTTGAACCGGGGGTTGAGCTCGAGAAAGCTCACCTCGCCGCGGGCGCGATCGACCATGAACTGGATCAGGCCGACGCCGTGATAGCCCAGATGCGCCAGCATCCGCTCGGTGTAGAGGCGGAGGTCGTCGGGCAGCGGCTCCGTCCGGCCGTGCACGTCGATGCCCGTGCCGTCGTGGCTGTTGGTCGCGAGGATGCGCGTCGCCACCATGCGAATCGGCCGCCCGCGCTGCGCCGCGAAGTCGACGTTGTAGCGCGGGCCGCGGACGAAGCGCTGCACGATCAGCCGGTCGTGCCCCTCGGGCCAGCAGGCGAGCGCGGCGTCGAAGGCAGTCGCGTCACGCACGATCAGCGCCTTGCGCCCGGCGATCGGCGCCTCCGACGAAAGCGGCCGCACGACCAGCGGAAAGCCGATGGCGCGCACCGCCGCGCGCAACTCCTCCAGCGTGGCGACGGTGCGCGCGGGGGCCGAGGGCACGCCGGCGCGGGCGGCGACCTCGAGCATGCCCACCTTGTCGAGGCAGGTGCGCACGATCTCGTCGTCGGGCGTGGCGTAAAGCCGGTCCTGCGGCAGCAGGTGCCGGTGATGGGCGAGGCCGAGCACGAAGGGCTCCCACAGCGGCACGACGATTTCGATATCGGGCCGGGCGCGCAGATGGCGGGCGAGCGCCTCGAAGCAGGCAGGGCCGTCGGGCGGCTCGGGGTTCTCCCACACCTCGTCGATGAAACGCGAGCTCTCCGAGACGCCGCCGCCGCCCCGCGCCATGGCCACCCGGTAGCCGAGCCCGGACAGGCGCCGCGCAAGCGCGATCGTGGGCCGGAAGTTGCCGAGGATCAGGACGGTGCCGCGGCGAGCGTCGGCATGGAGCGCAGGAGGCGGCGGGCGGCGGCGGGACAGGATCACGATCGGGCACTTTCGCTTGAACACCGGCGCGCCACTCTATGCACACAGAGGCCGGCGGGGCGATTCGAACGGTCTTTTCGTGCCCTGTCGTCGCCATTGGCGCGCGGGAGCGCCGCTTGTTTCCGCTGCGGCAACAGGTGGTGGGCCAGGCGACTGCGCGGGCGGGCCGCTTGACCTTTCGCGTGCAGGGGCGGAGAGGCCGGTCATGGAATGGGGGCTTCTCTGGGGCGCGCTCGGCTTCTTCGCGGGCGGAGTGCTGAAGGGCGCGGTCGGTGCCGGCGCGCCGCTGCTCGGCGTGCCCATCCTCGCGCTGATCTACGACGTGCCGCTGGCCGTCGCCGTCTTCACCCTGCCCAACCTGATCTCCAACGTCTGGCAGGCATGGACCTTTCGGCGCCACGACCCGGCCCCCCGCTTCTCGGCGACCTTCGCCGGGGCGGGCGCGGTGGGCGCGCTGGCGGGCAGCCTTCTGCTCGTCTCGCTGCCGGGCGAGGCGCTGATGGCGACGGTAGGAGCGCTCGTGCTGGTCTATATCGGCGTGCGGCTGGCGCGGCCCAGCTGGGCGCTGGCGCGCGCGACGGCGCATCGACTCGCCGCGCCGATGGGCCTCGTGGGGGGGCTTCTGCAGGGCGCGGGGGTACTGTCGGCACCGATCTCCCTCACGTTTCTCTCGGCGATGCGGCTTGAGCGGCTGGCCTTCATCGCCACCGTCTCGGTCTTCTTCACCGCGGTCTCGGCGGTGCAGATCCCCACGCTCTGGGCGCTGGGCGTGCTCACGCCCGAGCGGCTCGCGCTGTCGGCGCTGGCGGTGGTGCCGCTGTTCGCCGGCATTCCGGTGGGGCAGGCGCTCGCCCGCCGCATTTCGCGCGCCACGTTCGACCGCGTGATCCGCGTGATCCTCGCGGCCATTGCCCTGCGGCTGATCTGGGCGGCGGTGGCCTGAGCGCAGGGTGGCGGACTGCCGCTCGGGAACCCGGCGTTAACGGTAATGGGGCCAGTCTGCGCGGGCACGGCAGGCGCATCGGCGCCCCTGCCCCACGCCTGACCTGAGGAGCCCTTCACCATGTTCGTACGACTGACGTGCCCCGCGCGCGCGGGCGCAGCCGCCATCGTCCTGTCCGTCCTGACCGTTGCGGTCGCCCCGGTGCCGGCCGCCGCGCGCGACCTGGTCTACGGCTCGTGGCTGCCACAGGCCGAATATACCAATCGCGTCGCCCTGCCCCGCGCCTTCGACGAGATCGCTGCAGAGTCGGATGTGCGCTGGCGGCTGGTGCCAGGCGGCCAGCTCGTCGGCCCCGTCGACACGTGGGACGCGCTCGAATCGGGCCTCGTGCAGGGCGGCATGGGCATTCCCAGTTACGTGCCCTCGGTCGTGCCCACGCTCAACGTGCTCTACCAGACCGTCCTGCCGGGGGAGGAGACGCTCGCCGCCACCGGCGCCGCGCTGCAGACGATGCTGGTCGACTGCCCCGCCTGCCTCGACGAACTGCGCGGCCTCAACATCGTGCCGGTCGCGGGGTGGGCCACGGCGCCCTACAACCTGGGCTGCACGCAGCCAGTCGAGACGGTCGGCGACCTTGCCGGCCTGCGCGTGCGCGCCGTGGGCGGCAACGTGCGCCTGATGGAGGCGGCGGGTGCCGTGCCCGTGGCCGCGACGCTGGTCGAGGCGGTGACGCTGTTGCAGACCGGCGGCATCGACTGCGTGTTCGGCGTGGCCAACTGGTATCGCTCTTTCGGCTATGCCGATTTCCTGACCCACCACACCGCCTACCCGATGGGCATGACCGGCCCCGCCACCGGCTGGCTGATGAACCGCGACGCCTGGCTCTCGCTGACCGACGAGGACCGCGCGCTGCACCTGCGCAAGGGCGCGCAGGTCTCGGCCGAGCAGGCGCTGGGCCAGTTCACGCGCGAGGCGCACGAGACGCTCGGCTGGGCCGAGACCGAGCACGGCATGCAGGTGGTCGCCGCCGCCGATCCTGCGGCCTTCGCCGCGCTGATGGAGGGTTTCGTCGCGGCGCAGGACGATGCCGTGATCGAGGCGGCCGAGGCGCGTGGCGTCGAGGCGCCGGGCGAGATCATCGCGACCTACCGCGCCAATTTCGACGAGTGGAAGGCTCTGACCGACAGGGTGGAGACGGTCGAGGAGCTGACCGCCCTCTACTGGGAGCGGATCTTCTCCCGCGTCGACCCTGGCGCGCTCTGAGCCGGGACGGAACCCGCGCCCATGCACCTGCCGCGCTTCGCCACGCATGCCGCCCTCTGGCTGGCCTGCCTCGCCGCCTTCGCCATGATGGCTCATGTCACGGCCGACGTGGCGGGGCGGGCCCTCTTTGGCCGGCCGCTGCCCGGCACGGCCGAGATCGTGACCACGTGGTACATGGTCGCCGTCGTCTGCCTTCCCTGGGCGTGGCTCGCGCAGACTGGCGGGCAGCTCCGCGCAGACGTGGTCGTGCGCCTCCTGCCCGCCGGCCCGCGCGCCTGGGTCGATATGGCGGTGCGGCTCATGGTGCTCGGGTATCTGGGGCTGATGGCCTGGCAGACGGGGCTGCACGCCCTGCGGCAGACGGAGCGGGGCGAGGTGCAGCAGGCGGGCGCCCTCTACCTGCCGGTCTGGCCCGCGCGATGGCTGCTGCCCGTCGCCGCCGGTCTGGCCGCGCTCTGGCTCTGCGTGGCGCTGGCCCGGCCCGCCCTGCGCCGGGCCCGCGGCTCGGCCACGGGCGAGGCGACCATCGCGCCGCAGACCGGGGCGCCGCGGCCATGACGACGGGTCTGATCGCGGTCGCCGCCATTGCCGCCCTGCTCGGCCTGCTCGCGGCGGGCATGCCCATCGGCGCGGCGCTCGGCATCGTCGCGCTTGCGGGCTTCGCGCATCTGGCCAGCGTCGATGCGGCGCTGTCGGTGCTGCGCGCCGTGCCCTTCCAGGTCGCCGCCAACTGGGAGCTGACGGCGATCCCGATGTTCCTGCTCATGGGCGCGCTCGTCACCCGCGCCGGCATGGCGACCGACATGTTCGACGCCGCGCGCCTCTGGCTCGTGCGAGTGCCGGGGGGCCTGGCCGTCTCGGCCAACCTTGCCGCGGCGGGCTTCGGCGCGGCCAGCGGATCGAGCCTGGCCGCCTCGGCCGCCATGACCCGCCTCGCCGTGCCCGAGATGCTGCGCCACGGCTACGACCGCGGCCTCGCCGCCGGAGTCGTCGCCTCGGCCGGCACGCTCGCCGCGCTGATCCCACCCTCGGTGATGTTCGTGCTCTACGGCGTGTTTGCCGAGGTTCCGATCTCCGCGCTGCTGATGGCGGGGCTGCTGCCAGGCCTTCTGACGGCCGCCGCCTACACCGCGATGATCGTGGTGCGCTGCCGGCTGAAGCCGGCCCTCGCCCCGACCCTGCCGCCGAATCCCCGCCACCGGCAGGAACGGCGGCGCGCGACCGCGCGCGTCTGGCCGCTCATCACGCTGATGGTCGGCGTGATCGCCGCGCTCTACGGCGGGGTCGTCACGCCCACCGAGGCGGGCGCGGCCGGCGCGGCGCTGGCGCTCGCGCTCGCGCTGGCGCAGCGGCGGCTGGGGTGGCGGGCGCTCGGCGACAGCCTGCGCGACGCGGTGACCACGACGGCGCAGATCTTCTTCGTCGCGGTGGGCGCGATCCTGTTCACCCGGTTCCTTGCGCTTTCTGGCATCGGCGCGGCGCTCGCCGACGCGGCGGGGCCCTGGGCCGACGACCCCCTCCTGCTGATCGCGGCGATGGCGGCGGTCTACCTCGTGCTCGGCATGTTCCTCGACCCGATCGGGATCATGCTGATCACCATCCCCGTCTTCGGCCCGCTCGCCGCCACCGCCGGGCTCGACCCGGTGTGGCTGGGCGTGCTGGTGGTCAAGTTCGTCGAGATCGGGCTGCTCACCCCGCCCGTCGGCTTCCAGGTCTACGTCGTCAGGGGCGCGGCGGGCGATGCGCTGCCGCTTGGCACGATCTTTCGCGGGTGCGGCTGGTTCCTCGCCTGCGAGGTTGTGATCGTCGCGCTGCTGATCGCCTTTCCGCCGATCTCGCTCGCGCTGCCCAACGCGCTGCTCTGAGGCGCCCGCACGACCACCCGCTTGCTCCCCGCGCCCGGCTGACCCACAAGGGCCTCGCGGCGACGGGGAGAACGAGCGATGCGGATCGAGGGATGCGGCGCGCTGGTCACGGGCGGGGCTTCGGGCCTCGGCGCGGCGGTGGCGCGGATGCTGGCGGACGCGGGTGCCCGCGTGACGGTGCTCGACCGCGACGGCGAGGGCGCCGGGCGCCTCGCGGCCGAGATCGGCGGCCGGGCCTCGGCGGGCGACGTGACCGCCGAGGCCGACGTGGCGCAGGCGCTCGACCGCGCGGCGGAGGGCGCAGAGCCCCCGCGCATCGTGGTCAACTGCGCGGGCATCGCGCCGCCCGTCAGGATCGTCGGCCGCGACGGGCCGCACCCGCTCGAGACGTTCCAGCAGGTGCTCGCCGTCAATCTCACCGGCACGTTCAACGTGATGCGCCTCGCCGCAGAGCGCATCCTCACGCTCGAGCCGCGCGAGGGCGGCGTTCGGGGCGCCATCGTCAACACCGCCTCGGTCGCCGCCTACGAGGGTCAGATCGGGCAGGCCGCCTATGCCGCCTCGAAGGGCGGCGTGGTGGCGATGACCCTGCCGGCCGCGCGCGAGTTCGCCCGCGCGGGCCTGCGCGTCAACGCCATCGCACCCGGCCTCTTTCGCACGCCGATGCTCGCCGGCCTGCCGGACGACGCCCAGGCGAGCCTCGGCGCACAGGTGCCCTTTCCCGCGCGCCTTGGCGAGCCGGAGGAGTTCGCCGCCGCCGTGCGCTTCTGCGTCGAGAGCGACTACCTGAACGGCGAGGTGATCCGCCTCGACGGCGCGCTGCGCATGCAGCCGCGCTGAGCGCCGCTCACCGCGCGGCTTCCGGCCCCAGCACGGCAAGCGCCTCGTAGGGGGCGAGCGTCACCTCCCCCGCCGATAGGTCGCGCACGCCGTGGGTGGCCACCAGCGCCTCGCCCGACACCCGCATCGGGGCGGGCAGCTCGACCATGCATGGCTCTTCCGAGAGGTTGGCGATCACCGCGAGCACCTCGGCCCCGAGCGACCTTGTATAGGCCATCACCTGCGCATTCCCCCGCAGGAAGGGCCGGTAGCGGCCGTGCACGACGATGGGCAGCTCCTTCCGCATGGCGATCAGGCGACGATAATGGGCGACCACGCCGCCCGGGTCGGCCCGGTCGGCGGCCACGTTCACCTCGGGCCAGCCTTGGGCGAGGCCGATCCACGGCGTGCCGCTGGTGAAGCCCGCATTCTCGCCCGCGTTCCACTGCATCGGCGTGCGGGAATTGTCACGGCTGAAGCGCGCCGCGCCCTCGAGGAACGCCCCGGGGCTCACCCCCTCGGCGATCTGCTCGGAATAGTGGCCGAGCGTCTCGAGGTCGCGATACTGGTCGATCCGGGTGAAGCCGGCATTGGTCATGCCGATCTCCTCGCCCTGGTAGACGAAGGGGGTGCCCTTCATCAGGTGCAGCACCGTGGCGAGCGCCTTGGCGCTGTCCTTCCGGTAGCGCTCCGAGCCGTAGCGCGAGACCTGCCGGGGCAGGTCGTGGTTGGAGAGGAACAGCGCGTTCCAGCCGTCGTCGGCCAGCGTTTCCTGCCAGTCGTCCATCACGCGCTTGAAGGCGACGAGATCGAAGGGCCTGGGCCGCCACTTGCCCAGCACCTCGTCCCACCCCTCCAGGATGTGGGTGAACTGGAACACCATGTCGAGCTCGCCCCGGTCGCGCCCGCAATAGAGCAGCGCGGTGTCGCGGCTGACCCCCCAGCTCTCGCCGATGGTCAGCAGGTCGCGGCCGGCCAGCACCTCGCGGTGCATCTCCTGCAGGTAGGCGTGCAGGCGCGGCCCCTCTTCGTAGATGCGGGCGTCGACGTCCTTACCGATGAGGCTGATCACGTCCATCCGGAAGCCCGCGATGCCCCGGCCGACCCACCAGCGCATCATGTCGTATATCTCGGCCCGGAGCGCGGGGGTGTCCCAGTTCAGGTCGACCTGCTCGGGGCTGAAATGGCAGTAGCAGTAGCGGCCGACTTCGGGCACCCACAGCCAGGCCGATCCGCCGAAGCAGGCGCGCTGGTCGTCGGGCGGGCCGCCGCCCGGCGCCGGGTCGCGCCAGATGAACCAGTCGTGCTCGGGCGCATCGCGGCTCGCACGGGCCGCGCGGAACCACGGATGCGCGGCCGAGCAATGGTTGACGACGAGGTCCATCACGATGCCGATACCGCGGGCGTGGGCCTGCGCCACCAGCCGGTCGAAATCGTCGAGCGTGCCGAACTCGGGGGCGATGTCGCGGTAATCGGAGATGTCGTAGCCGTTGTCGGCCATCGGCGAGGCATAGACCGGCGACAGCCATATGAACCCGATGCCGAGATCGGCGAGGTGGTCAAGCTTGCCGGTAATGCCGGGCACGTCGCCCATCCCGTCGCCGTCGCTGTCGGCGAAGCTGCGGGGATAGACCTGGTATCCGGTGGCCGTATGCCACCAGCGCGCGCCGGTCGCAGTCTGCATGATGGGCTCCTCGTCGAACCGGGGATAGGCGCGGGCAAAACGGAACACCAGGAACGCGGGTTCCCGCTGGCCACCGACCGCGCCGGGTGGCGCGGCCCTTTCTCGCGCCGCGGCCCGCACGCCATCTGCGCGACGGCTCACACGGGGCGTGGCGGCGCGGCGCTTTTCGTGCATTCTCGCGGCCGGGGGCTACGCGACGCAGGGCGCGACGCAGGGGCGCGGCGCGACGCGCGACCGACCGACACGGAGGGCCGAGGTGGACGCATCGCACAGGCAGCAGGGCACCGACCGCCGGTGGACCGCCTTCTACCCCGCCGGAGCCCGCACCGACATCGAGGGCACCGCCTACCGCACGATCGGGGATCTCGTCCGCTCGGTCTCGGCGACCTACGGGCGCGCGCCCGCCTTCACCGCCTGCCTGCCGAACGGCATGAACGGCACGCTCAGCTTCGCGCAGGTCGACGAGATGTCGGATGCCTTCGCAGTCTACCTGCGCGAGGTGGCGGGGCTGACGCAGGGCGACAGGGTGGCGATGCAGATGCCCAACGGGCTGGCGTTTCCGGTGGCGGCCTTCGGCATCCTCAAGGCGGGATGCGTGCTGGTCAACGTCAACCCTCTCTACACCGCCGAAGAGATGGCGCGGCAGTTCGAGGATGCCGAGCCGCGTGCCCTGGTCATCGTCGACATGTTCGCGGGAAAGATTCCGGCAGCGACGCGGGGCCACCCCATCCCGAACATCGTGGTGACGCAGGTAGCGGAGTTTCTGCCCGCTTTGCCGCGCGGCATCGTCGGGCTGGTGCAGCGCTGGTGGGATCGCAGCGTCGCGCCCGTGGAGGTGCCGCATATCCGCCTGCCTGATGCGCTGGACGCCGGACGCGCCCACCACCACCGCGATCACGTCGAGGTCGACGCCTATCACCAGGCGCTCGGCCCGGGCGACCTCGCCTGCCTGCAATACACCGGCGGCACGACGGGGGTGGCCAAGGGCGCCATGCTCAGCCATGGCAATCTCGTTGCCAACATGGAGCAGTCGCTCGAGATGATCCCGGCGCTGACGCGCGGCGAAGAGGTCGCGCTGACGGCGCTGCCGATGTACCACATCTTTGCCTTCACGGTGAATCTGCTGGCGATGTACTGGATCGGCGCGCGCAACGTGCTGATCCCCAGCCCTCGGCCGCTGTCGAACCTGCGCCGCGCCTTCGAGAACTACCCCGTGACGTGGATGAGCGGGGTGAACACGCTGTTCAACGGGCTGACGAACGAGACCTGGTTCCTCGACAGCCCGCCCCGCCACCTCCGTCTCGCGTCGGCCGGGGGCATGGCGCTTCAGACCGCCGTCGCCCGACGCTGGGAAGAGGTGACGGGCACGCCGCTGCTTCAGGGCTACGGCCTGACCGAGACCGCCCCGGTGCTCGCCTTCAACCCGCTCGGCAAGGCGCGCGACGGCTCGATCGGCGTGCCCGTGCCCTCGACGCTCATGGCCTGCCTCGACGACGACGGCCGCCCGGTGCCGCCCGGCGCGCGCGGCGAGATCGCGGCCAAGGGGCCGCAGGTGATGGCGGGCTACTGGAAGCGCCCGGACGAGACCGAAGCGGCGCTGCAGGGCGGGTGGTTCCGCACCGGCGATATCGGCGTGATGGATGACGACGGCTATTTCCACGTGGTCGACCGCAAGAAAGACATGGTCGTGGTGTCTGGCTTCAACGTCTACCCCAACGAGGTCGAGGAGTGCCTCGCCACCCATCCCGGCGTGCTGGAATCGGCGGTCGTCGGCGTGCCCGACGGGGCCACGGGCGAGGCGGTGCGCGCCTATGTCGTCGCGCGTGACCGGGGCCTGACCGAGCAGGACATCCGCGCCCATTGCCGCGCGCACCTGACCGCCTACAAGGTGCCGAGGCAGGTCGTCTTTCGCGACGAGCTGCCCAAGTCGACCGTCGGCAAGATCCTCCGCAAGGAGCTGCGGGCCGAGGCGCTGGGCGAGGCACTGGGCGAGGCACTGGGCGAGGCACCGGGCGAGGGCGCAGCCCTGCGCGAGGCCTGGTAACCGCATGGTCGGCGCGTTCGAACAGGCGCTGCTGGCCGCGATGATCTTCGTCATCATGCTGGGCATGGGGGCGTCGCTCACCCCGCGCGACTTCACCCTCGCGCTGCGGCGGCCCCAGGGCCTCGCCATCGGCGTGATCTCGCAATACGGCTTCATGCCGCTCATCGGCTTCGGGATGACGCTGGCGCTCGCCCTGCCGCCGCCCGTGGCGGTGGGCCTCCTGATCGTGTCGTGCATGCCGGGGGGAACGACCTCGAACATCTTCACCTATTTCTCGCGCGGCAACCTCGCGCTGTCGGTGCTGATGACCGTCACCTCGACCGTCGCGGGCGTGGTGCTGATACCGCTGGTGCTCCTGCTTTACGCCGCCGCGCTCGACCTCGAGATCCCGCGGGAAAACATCATCGCCACGCTCCTGATCCTGCTGGTGCCCGTGGCCATCGGCATGGGCCTGCGCCGCCTCAGCCCCAATGCCGGCGCGGTCACCGAGTTCTTCGGGTCGGCGCTGGCGCTGGTCTTCATCGCCTTCATCGCGCTGTCGTGGATCCCGCGCAACTGGCAGTTCCTGGTGACGACCGCGCCAGCGACATACGTCGCCGCGATCGGGCTCGGCGTGATCGGTATCGCCATAGGCTACGCCTTCGCCCGCGCGCTGCGGCTGCACCCGCGCAACGCCCGCACGGTAGCGCTCGAGACCGGAATCCAGAACGCGCCGCTGGCCATCGCGATCATCGCGCTGACCTTTCCGCCCGACGAGCAGCAGGCGATCCTCGCGGTGGGGGCGCTGTACTCGCTGTTCATGGTCGTCACCTCGACGGCGGTGACGATTCTCTTTCGCCGCGCCAACGCCGCCGCCGAGCAGAAGATGCCCGACAGCCTGCTCTAAACAGGCGGCACTCACTCCGCGCGGGGTGCGGTCTCGAAGAACCCGCCGGCGCGCAGCACCATCTCCGCGCGCTCAGGGATAACCGCGCTGAACCGGCCGGTGACCGCGATGCGCGTCGGCGTCTCCGTCCCCTCCCGCTCGAACGTGTCGCGCGTGCCCTCGCGCAGCCAGTACTCCACGGCGATCTCGGCGCCCGTTCCGGCGAGCCGCAGCGTGCCCCCCGCGCCAGCATCAGCCGCTCATGCTCCTCGGCGGTCGGGTCGAACCGCAGCGTCGTGTTTTCGAGGTGGATCGGGTCGGCGGCGAGATCGGCGACCGACCGGTCGAAGGCGTGCTCCTTCGACACCCTGCGGGCCTGGTCGATGAGTGGGCGGTAGAGGCGGGTGAAGTAGTAGTCTTCCTCGGTGTCGAACGGATCCCAGAGGACACTCCGGCCGCCGGCCTGCCGCGGGATGATCTGGTTCCGCGCGGCGACGAAGCGCGGAAACGCCTCCGGAAAGGTCAGGCCCTCGGGCATGATCGACCGGTCGTAGAGATAGCCCATGCCGGCATCGCGGTCGCGCAGCTTGCCCTCGCGCGACTCTGTCGGCACGCGAAAGCGGGCGAGGTATTCCACCCGATCCTGCGAGCCCGCCTGTTCGCCCACGTAGAGCAGGAACGGCGACTTGCCGTACCCGTAGGAAAAGCCCCGGGCATCTTCCGAATTGTCGTCGAAGGGCTTGTCGAGCCGCATCGCCCGCTTGCGTCCGGGGTCGGGACCGTAGCCCGCGCGGATGCCCCAGGCATCTCCCACCGCGGTCGCCATCGCCTCGTTCAGCCAGAGCACCTCGTCGTCGCCGTCGACCCGCGCGTGGAACAGTTCGTGCGCGATGAGTTGCCCGACCTGCGAATTGAACGCGCGCTCGTCGATGGTGAAGGCGATATCGCCGATCCTCTCGAGCGTCGCCGGATCCATCGTGGCGGGAATGCTCGCCATCGAGCCCTGCCCCTGCACGAAGACGCGCCCGGCGGACCGCGTCGGCAGCTCGAGCCGCGCGGTGCCGTCGATGGCGAAGTTCACGAAGCCCGCGGCGTCGGGCTCGGTCGTTCCGTCGAGGACGATCGGCTTGCGGCCGTCGAGCGTCTCGAGGTCGGAATCGGAAAAGCCCAGCTCGGTCAGCCAGGCATCGGCCGCTGCCGCGGCGTCGGCCATCGCGATGGCGTAGGCGCGCAGCGCGCGGTGCTCGAACCCGCCGAGCTGCTCCGAGACGCAGGGCCCCTCGATCACCCAGCGCGTGTCGCCGCGGGGCGGCCGCTGCTCGAACGTGTCGGGATCGAGCACGCTGATCTGCAACGTTATTCCGCCCGCCAGAGCGGCAGGCGCGGCCAGCATGGCGGCAAGAACGGCAAAGAGGCGGGCGACGGGCGATGTCATGGGGTGACAATACGCGCCAGGTCGGTCGATACGTGGGGCAAATGCCCTAGCCCGATGCCCTTGTCCCTCCGCGCCCGTGACCCCGCACAAGACCGAGACCGACATCGCCACCCTCGCCGCACAGCAGACCGCCCTGCTGACAAAGCGCCTCGACGACCCGGCGCGCGTGGCGATCTGGAGCGTGCTGGCCTGACACGTCCCGGTGCGAATTAGGGCACTCGCCTATTCTCTCACGTAACGAAATGCGACCCCCTGCATCGTGAATATCCCTGCAAGGAGTTGCCACGTGTCCAACGCGACGAAGCTCCGCCTGTCCGCCCTGTCGCTCGTCGTCGCCGGCCTGCCGATGGCCGCGGCGGCGGAGACGCCGCCGGTGCCCGGTGTGGTCGAGGGCACGATCGACGGCGCGCCGTTTTCGGTGCCGCTCGATTGCTCGGGCTGGGGCAACGAGATGCAGCGGATGGCCTACAGCGCGGGCGACGACCGGCGGAATGAGGATGTCAACGGCGATGGCTACGCCTTCGTCTTCAGCTACCTCGTGCCGGCCGACAACGCAGATGGCACGCTGATCGTCGGCGACCGCACTCTGGCGGTCAATTCGGGCTTCCGCCCCGGCCCCGATGCGCCAACCTGGGAGGTGGGCGAGAATACGGCGACCTTCAGTGGCCCCACCTTCGGGCAGGATGCGGCGCAGGTCGAGGTGACGGTGGATTGCGCCCCCCGCGAGGCGAGCGCTCGGGGCTTCACCGGCCGGGTCAGCGGCAGCATCGCCGGCACCGCCATCGACGGGCCGCTGGTCTGCGGCGGCCGGGACGGGCGCGACTCGATCGAGGCCCGCAGCGACGCGGGCGCGGCCGCCTCGGTCGGGCTGCCCGTGATCCGCGCGTCCGGGCAGGGCACCCTCGAGGCCGAGGCCGAGGCGGGGGGCGAGAGCAATCAGATCGTCTCGCGGCCGCTTGCCGGCACCGGGTCCGAGATCGGCCTCGACGGCGTGACCTTCAGCGAAGAATTGGCGTCGTCGGAAAGCGGGAAAAGCGATACCATGGATCCGACCGTCCCCTGCGCGGAGTGCCGAGCATGAGCCATCCCCGTCTCTTCCGTCTTTCCGTGGCCGCGACAGCCCTTGCCCTGCCCCTCGCCGCCGCGGCGCAGCAGGGCAGCACGACCCTTGTGCTCGACGGTTCGGGCTCGATGTGGGGGCAGATCGAGGGGGTGGCCAAGATCACCATCGCTCAGGAGGCGCTGCGCGGTCTGCTTGCCGAGTTGCCCGCGGAGCAGGCGCTGGGCCTTGTCGCCTATGGCCACCGCGAGCGCGGCCAGTGCGGCGATATCGAGACTCTGGTCGAGCCGGCCCCCGGCACGCGCGACCGGATCCTCGAGGCGCTGGACGGCATCTCGCCCAGGGGCAAGACGCCGCTCTCGGACGCGGTGCTGCATGCCGCCGAGGGGCTGAAATACACAGAGGAGCGGGCGACGGTCATCCTGATCTCCGACGGGATCGAGACCTGCGACGCCGATCCCTGCGGCGTCGGCCGCAGGCTGGAAGAGACCGGCATCGACTTCACGGCGCATGTCATCGGCTTCGATGTCGATAGCGAGGCGGCCGAGCAGCTCGAATGCCTCGCGGGGGCGACCGGCGGGCAGTTCCTGCTCGCCGAGGATGCCGGCGCCCTGTCGGACGCGCTGCAACAGGTGGCCGCAGCGCCGCCCGAGCCGGTCGCCGTGACCTTCCGCGCCGAGCTCGAGGGCTCGGGCGAGGCGCTGACGTCGGGCGTGATCTGGACGGTGGCGCCCGAGGGCGACGGAGGCCCGCTGATCGAGAACGACCTCACGCCCGGCCCGGTGCTCGAGCTCGACCCGGGCACCTACAATGCCGGCGCGCTCTGGACGGAGACCGAGGAATTCCGCGAGACGACCTTCCTTGTCGACACGGCGATGGACCCGTTCACGGTGACGGTCGCCTTCGCCGAGCCGCAGCCCGGCGCAACCATCGCCGCGCCCGAGACGGCCGTGGCCGGCTCGGAGATCGCGGTGGAGTGGACGGGGCCGGGCGAGGCACGCGACTATGTGTCGGTCCACGACCCCGCGCAAGACGGCTACATCGCCTTCGAATACGTCGAGGGCGGCTCGCCCACGGCGCTCGAGATGCCGATCATCCCGGGCCTCTACGAACTCCGCTACCATGACGCAGAGCGAGACGTGCTGGCGGTTGCCGAGATCGAGGTGACGCCGGTCGAGGTGTCGCTGTCGCCGCCCGCGGAGGGCGAGGTCGGCAGCACCGTGCCGATCGCGTGGACGGGGCCTGCCTATGGCGGCGACTACATCGCCGTGAGCGAGCCGGGCGAGAGCGGCTACATCAACTACGTTTACGCGCGCGACGGCAGCCCGGCCGAGTTGCGCATGCCGGGCACGCCGGGCGACTACGAGGTGCGCTACGTCGCCTCGCAGGGCAATTCCGTGCTGGCCCGCGCCGCGATCACGGTGACCGAGGCGACGGCAGGGATCGCGGCGCCGGAGCAGGCGATGGCGGGCAGCCAGGTCGCCGTCACGTGGAGCGGCCCGGGCAACCGCAGCGACTACATCACCGTGTCCGAGCCGGGCGCGGAATCGGGTCGATACACCGACTACGAATACGCCCGCTCGCCCGAGATCGGCCTGACGATGCCGGCCGAGCCGGGCGAGTACGAGCTGCGCTACATTCTCGGCGAGGGGCGGCAGACCCTCGTCTCGCGCCCGATCACCGTCACCGACGCCGTCGCCACGCTCGACGCGCCGGGCGAGGCCGTGCGCGGGCGCCGGCTGGAGGTGACGTGGTCGGGGCCCGCCGGGCCGGGCGATTACGTCAGCATCGCGCCGGCAGGCGCGGCCGACAACGAATACGAGACCTACGAATACGCCCGGAGCGACCCGACGCTCTCGCTCCGCCTGCCCGATGCGACGGGCAGCTACGAGGTGCGCTATGTCCTCGGCGGCGCGCGGCAGGTGATCGCGCGGCAGCCGCTCGAGGTGGTCCTGCCCATGGCCCGGCTCGCGGCGCCGGCCTCGGTCGCGCCGGGCGCGGCACTGCAGGTGGCGTGGCAGGGGCCGGGCGGCGCGGCCGACCGGGTCGTGCTGGTGCCGGCGGGTGGCGGGCCGGAGGCGGCGCTGGAGGACGTTGCCGTTTCGGAGGGCAACCCCCTGCCGCTGACCATGCCCGAGGCGGCGGGCGCCTACGAGCTGCTCTACCTCGAGAGCGACGAGACGCTGGCGCGGCAGGCGATCACGGTCGAGTGAGCCCGCGAGCGGAGGCGCGCGGTCGCACCCGACTCGACCCATTCAGACACCCCGATCGCCGGTTACCGCTGGCGCGACCAGTGATGGCGACGCACCGCTCAACTCGGGCCGAGGGTGTCGCAGGGGCGGCCGCGGGCCGACAGGCGGCGGCAGGCGATGGCGGCCTGCTCCTCGCTCAGCCCGACGAAGTTGGCGCGGAAGCCGCCCGACTCGCGCGCGACCTTGCGCAGGCCGCCCTCGAGCGCCGACATATCGGACAGCGCAGTGCGCAGAAGCTCGCGCTCGGCGGCGAAGCGCGACGGGTAGCGGCCGAGCGTGATGCCCCAATGCCGCCCGCCCGAGGTCGAGACCCGCGCGACCACTTCGCGCACCGTGGCCTCCGTTGCGTCGGCAGTCATCGTCGCCGCCTCGGGCGGTGCGGCCCCGGTCGCAGCCGCGGCCGCAGCCGCCACGGGGCGCGGTGCCGGGCTGGGCGACGAACGCAGGAACGACACCTCCCGCGGCTTGGGCTCTTCGGCGGGTCGGGAGGCGGCATCGGCCGAGGGGCGGGCGGGGGCTGCCACGGCCGCCGAGACGGGCACGGCAGCCCCGGCCGCGACCCGGATGGGCTCGGCCGCGTCAGGGCTCTCCACCCGTGCCGGTGCGGTGTCGGGGGCCTCGGCGATATCGGTCTGACCGCCTTCCGCCCCGCCTTCCGCCCCGCCGTCGGCCCCTCCTTCCGCCACGCCGCTCTGCACTGCGCCGATCTCCACTGCGCCGTCCGCCCCGTCGGGCACCCGGCCGTCAGGGCGCGGCAGGGGGGCCAGCCCCGCCAGCATGGACACGTCCGGCGTGGCAGCGGCCCCGACGGCCTCTGCAGGCGCGTCGGCCGGGTCGGCCGCGGCGAGCGCCTCGCCCTCGTCCAGTGCCTCGGCCACGGCCGCCTCGATGCCGTCCTGCAGGCCAGCGACGAGCGCGCCGGCGGCGTCTTCGCCCGGCTGCCCCCCCGGCGCGGGCCGCGGCCGCGGGCGCAGCGAGGTCGGCACCGCCTGCACCACGCGCACCACCTTGGGTCCGGTCGGGGCCAGGGCCGCCACGGCTGCATAGTCGGGCGGCGAGGGCTTGCGCACCCGGGCGAAGCGCGGCGCGCGGGTGAATCCGATGTCGAGCAGGCGGGCGACTTCCTTGTTGCGGCTCGCGGTGGAATTGCCGCCGAAGACGGTGGCGATGATACGCTTGTCGCCGCGCTCGGCCGAAGCGACGAGGTTGAAGCCCGCGGCGAGGGTATAGCCCGTCTTGATCCCGTCGGCGCCCGTATAGGCGGCGAGGAAGCGGCGGTTGGTATTGTAGACGGTGGCGAGCTTGGCGCTCGTCGATTGCCGCGAGAAGAGATTGTAGTATTGCGGGTAGTCGTAGAAGAGCCGCCGTCCCATGATCGTCATGTCGCGCGCCGTGCTCAGGTGGCCCTCCTCGGTCAGGCCGTGGGCGTTCTTGAAGGTCGTGCGCGTCATGCCGAGCGCCTTGGCGGTCCGGGTCATCCGCCGGGCGAAGGCGGCCTCCGAGCCCTCGATCGCCTCGCCGATGGCGGTGGCCGCGTCATTGGCCGACTTCACTGCCGCCGCCCGGATCAGATAGCGCAGCTCGATCCGGCTGCCCGCCCGCAGGCCCAGCTTCGACGGCACCTCCGAGGCGGCCTTGCGCGAGATCGTCACCTTGTCGTCCAGGCCGATCTCGCCGTTCCGAACCGCCTCGAAGGCGATGTAGAGCGTCATCATCTTCGTCAGCGAGGCGGGGTGGAGGCGCGTGTCGGCATTGGCAGAATGCAGCACCTCGCCCGTGCGCGCGTCCATCACCATGGCGGCGTAGGGCGCGGCGCCGGCGCGGAGGGAAGCGCCGAGCAGCACGGCGAGGGTGAGAAGGGCGAAGACGATCGGATACAGGTGTGCCGGAAGCCCCCGGCGCCCCCGAGGGGCGGGCGTGCTCATGTCGCGTGCCTTGTTCTGCCTCGTGCCGCCCCGATTCAGATGCCGGAGTCGGCTTGTGTTTGTCCGACGTATAGCACGCGGGTGAGCGCCGAGAAAAGCACGCAAGATCAAGCGTCTTCAAGGCGACTTTGATGCAACGCCCCAAGATCTGGGCACAAGCGCGCCGCCGCGCACCAGATGTTTCACCGCCGGCAGGATGGCCTGGGGTCAGCCGAGTTCCGCCACCAGCGGGATCAGGCCGCCGAGATCGCGCAGCGCGCGGAATCGGGGGTGGCGCTCGGGCGTCTCGGCGTGCTCGAGCACCCAGGTCAGCTCGAAGGGCACATGCACCGCCCAGGCGCCCGCCTCGAGCGCGGGCCGGATGTCGGACTTGACCGAGTTGCCCACCATCATCGCCCGCTCCGCCCCGTCGCCGTGCTCGGCGAAGATGCGCGCGTAGGTCCCGGGCGCCTTCTCGGAGACGATCTCGATCCGGTCGAAATACTCGCCGAGGCCCGATTGCGCGAGCTTGCGCTCCTGGTCCATCAGGTCGCCCTTGGTGATCAGGATCAGCCGGTGGTGGCTGGCCGCCAGCGCCTCGACCGCCTCGCGCGCCGCCGGCAACAACTCGATCGGGTGCTCGAGCATCTCGTGGCCGGCCTCGAGGATGTCGCGGATCACGCGCGCGGGCACATTGTCTTCGGTGACCTCGAGCGCCGTCTCGATCATCGACAGCACGAAGCCCTTGATGCCGTACCCGTAGCGGTGAAGGTTGCGCCGCTCGGCCGCGACAAGCCGCTCGGCCAGGTGGTCGCGCGGGGCATGGTCGGCGAGCAACGCGCCGAATCGCTCCTGCGTGAGGACGAAGAAGCGCTCGTTGTGCCACAGCGTGTCGTCGGCGTCGAAGCCGACGGTCGTGACATTGACGGTCTCGGACAGGTCCGGCGCCTCAGCGGCGCCGGCAGTGGCGACGGGGGAAGTCATGGGGCCGGGTCTCCCGGGGCGCATCGACCCTTTTCAGATGCGCTCCCTCCTTTATATTGTTGAGGACGCGTTTGCCACCGGGCACGGCGCCCGTAGGATTTGATGGAGCGACAGTGCCGTGACACGGCCGTTTGAACATGATCTGCCTCCGCATGACCCGCCCGGCGGCTCCGCCCCGGTGCGCGTCGGCATTCGCCGCCTCGGCTCGAAGGACGGCGAGACGCCCGGGGGCGAGTCCGGGGTGATCGCCAAGACCAAGCCCAAGACGCAGAAACCGCCCCTCTACAAGGTGCTGCTTCTCAATGACGATTACACACCGATGGAATTCGTCGTGCACGTGCTCGAGCGGTTCTTCGGCATGAGCCACGCGCAGGCCTTCGAGCTGATGCTCGTCGTGCACAAGAAGGGGGTCGCGGTCGTCGGCGTGTTCAGCCACGAGGTGGCCGAGACCAAGGTCGCGCAGGTGATGGATTTCGCCCGCCGCCACCAGCACCCCCTCCAGTGCACGATGGAGAAGGAGTGAGGCCCGCCGACGGCCCCGGGGCGCAAAAGCCTTGAAGGAAGGCTTTTGCAAATTCCTTTTCGAAAGGAATTTGCACCCGGCCCCCGACCGGCGCTAGAGGGCGGCGATGACGTCTTCCCGTCTCACTCTCGCGGTCGACACCGGCGCAGTGCATCTACCCGCTGCCGGCCCGATCGCGGTCTACCGTCCCCCCGCGGGGATGGACCTGTCGGCTCTGCCCGCTTCTCGCCTCCACATCGTCCACGGCTTCGCGCCCGATCACGCCTACTGGGCGGCGCTCGGGCAGTCCGTGACGGTCGAGCCGCCCGACGACGCGGCGGGGGCGGTCGTCGTCGTGCCGCGGGCCAAGCCGCTGGCGCGCAGTCTCGTCGCCCAGGCGCTGGCCCATGGCGGGCCGGTGATCGTCGACGGCCAGAAGACCGACGGGATCGATTCGCTCCTGAGGGACCTGCGCGCGCGGGTCGACGTCTCGGCCCCCGTCGCCAAGGCGCACGGGAAATGCGCGATGATCTCGGGCCCACCGCAGGCGCTGGCCGACTGGCTGTTGCCCGAGCGCACGCGCACCGGGTCGGGCTGGATCACGGCGCCCGGCGCCTTCTCGGCCGACGGGCCCGACCGGGGCAGCGTGACGCTCGGCCGCGCGCTGCCCGACAAGCTCTCCGGCCGTGTGGCCGATCTCGGGGCCGGATGGGGCTACCTCGCCTTCCAGGCGCTGGAGCGGCGGGGCCTGACCGAGATCGCGCTGGTCGAGGCCGAGCACGCCGCGCTCGAGGCCGCCCGAGCCAACATCGGCGACGCGCGCGCCCATTTCCACTGGGCCGATGCGACGCGGTGGGAGGGGCCGGCGCCCTTCGACCACGTGATCTGCAACCCGCCGTTTCACACCTCGCGGCAGGCCGATCCGGCGCTTGGCGCCGCCTTCATCGCCGCGGCCGCGCGCCTGCTGAAGCCGTCGGGCACGCTGTGGCTCGTGGCCAACCGGCATCTGCCCTACGAGAAGGCGCTGGAGGGCCATTTCGCCGAGCTGCGCCCGCTGGGCGAGGAGGCGGGCTACAAGCTGGTCGCCGCCTCCCGCCCGAGATCCAACCGCTCTCGCCCCCGGCGCTGATCTGCGCTAGGGCTGGGACACGAGAAGGCTGCGCGGAGCGCCGATGTCGTTTTCCATTTCCGGCAAGACCGCCATCGTCACCGGCGCCGCCAACGGCGTCGGCCTGGCCATCGCGCGCAAATTTCTCGATGCGGGCGCCCGCGTGATGTTCGCCGACATGGACGAGGAGCGGCTGGACAAGGAGATGTCCGACGCGGCCGAGGCAGCCGGCGCGCCCACCGAGGGGGAAGACGCCCGTGCCCGCGCCTTCGGCGGCGACCTGCGCGAACGGCTGACCCAGGCCAACCTGCTCTCGGCCACGCTCGACGCCTTCGAGCGCGTCGACATCCTCGTGAACGCCTCGCGCCAGATGGTGCCGTCGGACCCGCTCGACCCCGACGGCGATGCCGTGCAGACGCTCTGGCAGCAGAACGTGATGACATCGCTCCGCCTGTCGCAGCTCGTCGCCAAGCGGATGATCCGGCAGGCCGAAGAGGACGGGAGCGAGGCGCCCTCGGTCGGTGCCATCGTCAACCTGTCGTCGATCGCCGCGCGGCGCACCCATCCGGCGCTGCTCGGCTACTCGGTAAGCTCGGCCGCGCTCGACCAGATGACGCGCTCGCTGGCGGTGGCGCTGGCGCCGCACCGCATCCGCGTCAACGCGGTGGCCTTCGGCTCGGTCCTGTCGGCCTCGCTGCAGGACACGCTGAAGGAGAACGTCGACTTCCGGGCCGACATCCGCGAGCACACGCCCATGAACCGGATCGCCAAGCCCTCGGAGGTCGCCGAGGCGGTGCAGTTCCTCTCGTCCGGTGCGGCCGGCTTCGTGACGGGGCAGATTCTGACCGTTGATGGCGGGCGCACCCTGCTCGACCCGGTGACCGCGCCGGCGCACTGAGGCGACGCGCGCACGCCCCGCCGGCCCGCGTCGATTCGTGGCGCTTGCGGCGGGGCCGCGCGGGCGTATGGTGCCCTCGGCCCGGAGGTGCGCCGCGTTGCAGCAAATGCGCGATTTCAAGGACTTCACGCTGATCACGCCCGAGGCGCGGATCACGGTTGGGGCGCATGGCGGGCGGGCGAAGTGCCTGCAGAGGCTGGTGCGTCTCGGCGTGCCCGTGCCGCGGACCGTCGCGCTGTCGTTCGACGAGGTCCTCCGCATCGCCGAGGGGCAGCGCCCCGACACCGCGCGTCTGCTCGCCGCGTTCGGGCGGGCGCCGCTCGTCTCGGTGCGCCCCTCCTCAGGCGACCCCGACTGGGGCGGGCCGGGAGCGGTGCTTAACATCGGCATGTGCGACGCCAGGGCCGACGCGCTGGCCGGGACGCTGGGGCACGAGGCGGCCGACGCGCTCTACCTGCGCTTTGTGATGGCCTATGCCGAGGACGTCGCGCATCTCGACCCGGAGCCCTTCGAGCACGCGGCCGAGCTTGGCGGCGGCGAGGCGGTGCGTGCTGCACTCGCCGCCTACGAGGACGAGACGGAGGAGCCCTTCCCGCAGGATCCGGCCCAGCAACTCGCCGAGGTGCTGCGCTCCATGGCGCGGGCGTGGGAGACGACGTCGGCCCGCCTGCTGCGGCAGGCCCGCGGGGCGCCGGCCGATGCCGGTCTCGGCCTCGTCGTGCAGGCGATGGCACTGGGCATGGGGCCGGGCGAGAGCGGTTCGGGCGTGATCCGCATGATCGATCCGGTGACGGGGCAGCGGCAGGTCTCGGGCCGCTACCTGCGGCAGTCGATGGGGCGCGACGCGCTGGGCCGGCGCGACGCGGCGATCTACCTCGCACAGGACGCGCGTGGGCCCTCGCTCGAGAGCGAGCGGCCCGATATCTTCGACCAGTTGACCGAGATCGCCGAGCGGTGCCGCGCCCGCCTGCGCGAAGAGATGGAGATCGAGTTCACCGTGGTCGACGGCGCGCTGTCGGTGATCGACGCCGTCCGCGTGCCGCGCTCGGCGCGCGCCGACCTGCGCATCGCGGTAACGCTGGCCGAGGAAGGCATCATCACGCCCGACGAAGCGGTGCTGCGCGTTCCGCCGAGGGCGCTGACCGAGCTGTTGCATCCGCAGGTCGATCCGACGGCGCCGCGCGACGTGCTGCTCACGGGCATGGCGGCGAGCCCCGGCGCGGCGGTGGGAAAGCTCGTATTCAGCTCCGAGGCGGCGCAGACGGCGGCCTCGCAGGGCGAACCCTGCATCCTCGTCCGGCGCGAGACCACGCCCGAGGATATCCGCGGCATGCACGCGGCGAATGCGGTCATCACCGAGCGGGGCGGCATGACCAGCCACGCCGCGGTGATCGCCCGCGGCCTCGGCCTGCCGGCCATCGTCGGCGCGACGGGGCTGCGCCTCGACCCGCGCAAGCGGCGGGCCGTCACGCCCTCGGGCCGGGTGCTGAGCGAGGGCGACGTGGTGACGGTCGACGGCTCGACAGGCGAGGTGCTGATGGGCGCGGCGCCGATGCTTGAGCCGGGTCTCGACGGTCCGTTCCGAAAGCTGCTCGCCTGGGCCGACGAGCGGCGCGACATCGGGGTGCGCGCCAACGCCGACACGCCCGCAGACGCCCGGATGGCGCAGGATTTCGCGGCCGAGGGGATCGGCCTATGCCGCACCGAGCACATGTTCTTCGAGCCCGCGCGCCTGACGGTGATGCGCGAGATGATATTCACCGACAATTCGACCGACCGCGCCGCGGCGCTGGAGCGGCTGCTGCCGATGCAGCGCGCCGATTTCGTCGAACTGTTCGAGATCATGGCGGGCAAGCCCGTCTGCATCCGCCTGTTCGATCCGCCGCTGCACGAGTTCCTGCCCTCCGACCGCGAGGGATTGCGCGGGCTTGCCGAGGCGCTCGACCTGCCGCTGTCGGACGTGACGCACCGCGTCGAGGCTCTGTCGGAGTTCAACCCGATGCTGGGGCTGCGCGGCGTGCGCCTCGGCGTGACGCTGCCCGAAATCTACGACATGCAGGCGCGTGCCATCTTCGAGGCGACGGTCGAGGCATCGCGGCGCGCGGGCGCCGCCGTGGTGCCCGAGATCATGATCCCGCTCGTCTCGGCCAAGCGCGAGGTGGAGCTGGTGCGCGGCCGGATCGACTCGGTGGCGGTGGCGGTAAAGACCGAGACGGGGCAGGATTTCGACTACCGGCTCGGCGTCATGGTCGAGACGCCGCGCGCCGCCCTGCGCGCCGGCGAGATCGCGCAGCACTCCGCCTTCCTGTCGTTCGGCACCAACGACCTGACGCAGATGACCTATGGCCTGTCGCGTGACGACGCCGGCCGGTTCATGGGCACCTATGTCAGCCAGGAAGTCTTCCCCGAGGATCCATTCCACACGCTCGACCGCGACGGGGTGGGAGAGCTGCTGTTGCTCGGGGCCGAGCGAGGGCGGCGCACCCGGCCCGACGTGGTGCTGTCGGTCTGCGGCGAGCACGGCGGCGACCCCGACACGATCGCCTTCTGCCGCGAAGCGGGCTTCGACTACGTGTCGTGCTCGCCCTTCCGCGTGCCCATCGCCCGGCTCGCGGCCGCCCACCTCGCGCTGCGCGCGCGCGAATCGGTCGGGTCAGGGGCCGACGACGATGGCCTGGAGAACTGAGGCGCCTCGGCCACAGCATAGCGCTTTTTTGTCACACCCTCGCCCGACAAGCGCCTTTTTTGTCGAATTGCGCGCAGTTCGGGCAGAAAGGCTGACGTTTACACTCGTGGCCCGGCTGGTCTAGCCCGGCCAGCGGCCCGGGCGTGGGGGGAACCGCGTCGAAGCCCGAGAGAGTACGATGCTGCCTGCAAAGAGTGCCGCAGCGGCGCTGGCCGCTGCCTGTGTGACGTTTTTCACGCTCCTGCCCTCCGCCCCGGCGCGAGCCGATGCGTTCCTGTCCACCTCGTCGGACCCGCGCGCGGTGGAGCGCGACGGCGCCGAGCAGGTGGACGAGCGCCCCTTCGCCGCGCGGCTCGAGGAGATCGCCGGCCCCGGCGCCGAAGCCTTCCGTGCCCGCGCCGGGCTGCCCGCTCCGAGCCTGTTGCGCACCGACGAGACCGAGCGCCGCGCCATTCGCCACGAGGCCGGCTGGATCGACCGTCTGCCGCGGCCCGAGGGTGGGGCCCAGTGGCGCTGCCTCGCCGAGGCGATCTATTTCGAAGCGCGGGGCGAGCCAGTGCGCGGGCAGGTCGCGGTGGCCGAGGTGATCCTCAACCGCGTCGACAGTCGGACCTACCCCGACAGCGTCTGCAGCGTGGTGCACCAGGGCACCGGTCAGCGCTACCGCTGCCAGTTCACCTATACCTGCGACGGCGCGGCCGAGACGATCCACGAAAAGCGCGCCTGGGCGCGGGCGGGCAAGGTCGCGCGCGTGATGCTCGACGGCGCCCCGCGGGTGCTGACCGGCGGCGCCACCCACTACCACACGACCGCGGTGAACCCGCGTTGGGCGGCGTCGTTCCCCCACACCGCGACGATCGGGGTGCACCGCTTCTACCGCGCGCCGCGCTCCTGACGCGGGACGGGCCGGAGCGCCTTCGGCGCGGTCCCTTGCGGGAGCCCCGCAAGCGGGGCCGTGCCTCCGGCGGGGATATTTGCAGCAAGAAGAAGGGCGGGGCCGGTTTCGAGCCGTTTCGCGTCGCTCGCCGGGCTGGAAGGGGCGTGGTGTCCATGGCAGGGAGCGGCGCATGACACGGGATCTCGCCACTGCATTCTCTCCGCTCGAGGCGCGCGCCGACGCTGCGGGCGCCGCCTCGCGCGATCGCATCTCGCTGCGCGGGCATGTCCGGTCGGTGGAGATCGGCGCGTTCCAGGAGGAACGTGGCGCGCCGCAGCGGCTGCGCTTCGACGTCGTGGTGGAGGTGGGGCGGCCGCGGGGCGACCTGTCGGACGATGTCGACCGGATCCTGTCTTATGACACGCTGGTGGCGGCGATCGACCGGGCTCTGGGCGACGAGCGCCTGAACCTGCTCGAGACGCTGGCCGAGCGGGTGGCGGCGCTGGTGCTGACCGAACCCGCGGCGCGGCGCGTCTTCGTCCGGATCGAGAAGCTCGACCGGGGGCCGCACGCGCTGGGCGTGGAGATCGAGCGGCGGGCCGAGGCGGAGGTCGCGGCGGCGCTGCCCGAGGCGGTGATCGCAGGGGCCGAGGCACGGCCGCTGGTGGTGCACCTGTCGAACGCGGCGATCGGGGATGCGCGGCTGCCGCGCTGGCTCGATCAGCTCGAGGCGCAGGGCTGGCCGGTCGTGCTGACGGTGGGGCTGCCCGACCTGCCCCGGCCGCGCTCGGCCCATCCGATGCCGCAGGCGCGAATCGACCTGCTGGCGCTGGAGCAGAACGCCTGGGTGCTGGCGGGGCGCGACCGGCGCTGCGTGGTGGTCGAGACGCGCACCGAGATCGCCCATGCCATCGCGGGCGGGCGGATCGTGGTCTGGGCGCCGTCGAAGATCGTGCTCGACGCGGTCGAGGCGCCCGAGGCGGGAGCGGAGGACGCGCCGGCGCTCGCCGCCTGGCTCGGGGGGCTGCTCGGCGCGGCGCGCCTGGTGGGCCTCGGCGGGCCGGTGCCGGGGGGCGAGACGGTGGCGCTGACCGGGGAGCTGGCGCTGTGACGACTTATTGGCGGCCGTTGCCGCAGGTGGGCCCAGCGCGACCCGACGGGGCGCCGACGCTCGCCGGGGGCTGGGCGTGGTTCACCCATGTCGAGGTGCTGGAGCGCGGGCGGGCACCGCGGCTCGAACCCGCCGAGGCGTTGCCCGGGGACTGGCGCGCGCGGCTGACCGCGCCGCGGGCGCCGCTGATGGGACTCGGCTGGGACAGGCCCCGGCTCATGGGCATTCTCAACGTCACGCCCGACAGCTTTTCCGACGCGGGCATGCACGCGGAGGCCAAGGTGGCGATCGCGGCCGGTCGGGCGATGGCGGGCGAGGTCGACCTGATCGATATCGGCGGCGAATCCACCCGTCCCGGCGCGGGCGAGGTGCCGGCGGAGGAGGAGGAGGCGCGGGTTCTGCCCGTGATCCGGGCGCTCGCGGGAGGGCCGCGGCCCCTCTCCATCGACACGCGCAAGGCGGGCGTGGCGCGGGCGGCGCTGGGGGCCGGGGCGGCCATGGTCAACGACGTCTCGGCGCTGTCCTTCGAGGCGGGCATGGCCGCGCTGGTGGCGGAGGCGCGGGTGCCTCTCTGCCTGATGCATGCGCAGGGCAGCCCCGAGACGATGCAGGACGATCCGCGCTACGACGACGTGCTGCTCGACATCTTCGACTGGCTCGCCTCGCGCGTGGCCGCGGCCGAAGCGGCCGGCATCGGCCGCGAGCGAATCCTGGTCGATCCGGGCATCGGCTTCGGCAAGACGCTGGCACACAATCTCGCGCTGCTCGGTCGCGTCTCGCTGTTTCACGGGCTGGGCTGCCCCGTGCTGGTGGGCGCATCGCGCAAGCGCTTCATCGGCACGATCTCGGGCGCCGGCGGCGGCCGGCCGCGCGCGCCCGGCTCGGTCGCCGTGGCGCTCGCCTGCGCGGCGCAGGGCGTGCAGGTGCTGCGCGTCCATGATACGAGCGAGACGGCGCAGGCGCTCGCTCTTTGGCGGGCGGCGACCGCGGGGGCGTGGGACGAGGACGGGCCATGAACCGGACGCTTTTCGGCACCGACGGCGTGCGCGGGCGCGCCAACACGCACCCGATGACCGCCGAGATGGCGCTGCGGCTCGGCGCGGCGGCGGGGCGCTACTTCCGCAAGGACGCGAGCGAGGAGCACCGCGTCGTGATCGGCAAGGACACGCGCCTGTCGGGCTACATGTTCGAGAACGCGTTGACGGCGGGTCTGACCTCCACCGGCATGAACGTGCTGCTGCTCGGGCCGGTGCCGACGCCGGCGGTAGGCTACCTGACGCGGTCGATGCGGGCTGACCTGGGAATCATGATCTCGGCCAGTCACAACCCGCATCACGACAACGGCATCAAGTTCTTCGGGCCCGACGGCTACAAGCTGTCGGACGCCGCCGAGGCCGAGATCGAGGCGCTGGTCGACAGCGGGGTGGAGCCGGCGCAGGCGCAGAACATCGGCCGCGCCAAGCGGATCGACGACGGGCGCTTCCGCTATGTCGAGCGGGCCAAGGCGAGCTTTCCGCCCGACCGCTCGCTCGCCGGCCTGCGGGTGGTGATCGACTGTGCCAACGGCGCCGCCTACCGCACCGCGCCGCAGGTCCTGTGGGAGCTCGGGGCGGAGCTGATCGAGATCGGCGTGTCGCCCGACGGGCTCAACATCAACGAGGGCTGCGGCTCGACCAATGTCGAGGCGGCGGCGAAGGCGGTGGTGCAGTATCGTGCCGATATTGGCCTGTGCCTCGACGGCGACGCCGACCGTTTGATGGTGCTCGACGAAACCGGTCGCGTGGCCGACGGCGACCAGATCATGGCGCTGCTCGCCGGCCGCTGGGCCGAGGCAGGACGGCTGCGCGACGCGACGCTGGTGGCCACGGTGATGTCCAACCTCGGTCTCGAGCGCTATCTGCAGGCGCGCGGTCTGCGGCTGGAGCGGACGCCGGTGGGCGACCGCTACGTGGTCGAGCGGATGCGCGCGGGCGGCTGGAACCTCGGCGGCGAGCAGTCGGGGCACATCGTGATGACCGACTACGCGACCACGGGCGACGGTCTGATCGCGGCGCTTCAGTTTCTTGCGGCGATGGTCGAGACGGGGCGGCGCGCCTCCGAACTGGCCTCGAGTTTCGAGACGGTGCCGCAGATGCTGAAGAACGTGCGTTTCGCCCCCGGCGCGGCCCCGCTCGAGCAGGCCGCGGTGCAGGCCGCCATCGCCGATGCCGAGGCGCGGATGGGCGCGCGGGGGCGCCTCCTGATCCGCAAGTCGGGCACCGAGCCGCTGATCCGCGTCATGGGCGAGTGCGAGGACGAGGCGCTGCTGGGCGCCGTGCTGGGCGAGGTGGTCGCGGCGGTCGAAGCGGCGGCGTGAGGCGGCGACGAGCGCAGGGGGCGCTGCCCCCGTCGGCCCGTTCCGGGCCGCCTCCCCCGGAGTATTTCGGCCAAGATGATGGAGCCGCCGCAAGCCCCCTCAGAGCACGTAGCGGCTGAGATCGGCAGATTTCGCCAACTCGCCGATGTTCTGCTCGACGAAGGCGGCGTCGACATTCACCGTCTCGCCGGCGCGGTCGGGCGCGGTGAAGGAAAGCTCCTCGAAGACGCGCTCCATCACCGTGTAGAGGCGGCGGGCGCCGATGTTCTCGACCGACTGGTTCACCTCGGCCGCGATGCGGGCCAGCGCCGCGATGCCGTCTTCGGTGAACTCGACGGTCACATCCTCGGCCTTCATCAACGCGGCGTATTGCCGGGTCAGCGCGTTGTCCGTCTCGGTGAGGATGCGCACGAAATCGGCCTCGGTCAGCGCGCGCAGCTCGACGCGAATGGGCAGGCGGCCCTGCAGCTCGGGCAGCAGGTCGGACGGCTTGGCGATGTGGAAGGCGCCCGAAGCGATGAACAGGATGTGGTCGGTCTTGACCGGCCCGTGCTTGGTGCTGACCGTCGTGCCCTCGATCAACGGCAGCAGGTCGCGCTGCACGCCCTCGCGGCTGACCTCGCCGCCGCGTGCGTCCTGCCGTGTGGCGACCTTGTCGATCTCGTCGAGGAAGACGATCCCGTTCTCCTGCACCGCGGTCAGGGCGGCCTGTTTCACTTGCTCGTCGTCGAGCAGCTTGTCGGCCTCTTCCTGGAGGAGCACGTCGTAGCTGTCGCGCACCGACAGCTTCTTGCGCACGGTCCGCTGGCCGAACGCCTTGCCGAACAGGTCGCCCAGGTTCATGCCGCCCATGCCGGGCTGACCGGGGATCTCCATCATCGGCATGGAGGGAGCGGACTCCGCCAGGTCGAGCTCGATCTCGTGATCGTCGAGCTCGCCGCGCTTGAGCTTGCCGCGGAACATCTCGCGCGTCTGCTCGCGGGCGTTCTCGCCGGCGATGGCCTCGATCACCCGGTCCTCGGCATTCTGGTGGGCGCGCGACTTCACGTCGTCGCGCATGTGCTCGCGGGTCATGGCGATGGCGGCGTCGACGAGGTCGCGCACGATCTGCTCGACGTCGCGGCCGACGTAGCCAACCTCGGTAAACTTGGTCGCCTCGACCTTGACGAAGGGCGCGCGCGCAAGCCTGGCGAGGCGGCGCGAGATCTCGGTCTTGCCGACGCCGGTGGGTCCGATCATCAGGATGTTCTTGGGGTAGACCTCTTCGCGCAGCTCGGGGCCGAGCTGCCGGCGGCGCCAGCGCGAGCGCAGGGCGACGGCCACGGCGCGCTTGGCCTCCTTCTGGCCGATGATGAAGCGGTCGAGCTCGGAGACGATCTCGCGGGGGGTCAGATCTGTCATGCGGGGGGTCTTTCGTCGAGAAGGGTCCAGGGCGGCAGGCGGTCCTTGCCGGGGAAGGTGGGAAGGGCGTCCATCAGGGCGCGGCGCATCCGCTCCCACTGCGCCCCGAGCAGGACGAGAGACAGGCCGAGAAGCAGGATCGCGAGCATCGCGCTGTCCTCGAGCACGCCGACGGACAGCGCCACGACATAGCCGACGCCGGCCACGATGAAGGATCGTCGATCGATCACCAGCGCGAACATCGCCATCGCCGCAAGGAAGGCCATCAGCATCATCACCGCGCCGCGACTGCCGTCCGTGAACAGGGTCAGCGCCACGGTGTTGACGATGGCGGGCGCGGCGACGACGTGCAGCCAGAAGCCGCTGGCCGAGCGGCGCGTCACCCGGTGCGGGTCCGACATGTCGAAGGCGAGCGCTACGGCCAGCGCGACAAGCCCAAGCACGACGGTGAGCAGGGCGAACGGCCCGTCCGCCGAAAGCAGGAACACCTCTTCCGGCCGCGGCAGGCCGGCGCCCTGAAAGATCAGCGCCGCGCCGGCGGTGGCGAACACGCCCAGCGCCACCAGCGCCATCGAGAAGGGGATGCGGAACGCGGCGTACCAGCCCAGCATCGCCACGGTCGCGAGGCCCGCGGTGAACACAGCCCGCTCCTGGAAATTCAGTCCGAGCTGCCAGCCGATGCTCGCGCCCAGTTGCAGTGCGGCGAGGCCGAACATGACCGTAAGCCCGATGGAGGGGGCGACCATCCGGCGGCGGAGCGTGAAGTACCAGGCGAGGCCGCCCGAAACGGCCATGGTGATCGCGGCGTAGATCGCGAAGTTCAGGCCCGTGGGCCCCAGCGAGGTGGCGGCCGACAGGCCGGTGACGCCCATCCAGCCGGCGTAGAGAATGACGAGACCCACGACGATGAAGATCTCGTTGAAGCCGCGGAACAGCTCGAAGGGCTCGTCACGCCCGTCGATCCGCTCACGCACGCCCGCCCGCGCCTCCGACAGCGCGAGGACGGAGGCCGCCTGCGCCTCGGAGATCATCCCGGCGGCCACGGCGGCGCGCAGGTCGTCGCGGCTCAGGCTCACGCGGCGCCCCTGATCGTCTCCACCGTCAGGTTGCCGTTGGTGTAGACGCAGATGTCGGCGGCGATGGTCATGGCCTTGCGGGCAATCTCCTCTGCCGACAGCTCGGTGTTCTCCGACAGGCCGCGGGCGGCGGCCAGCGCGTAGTTGCCCCCCGAGCCGATGGCGGCGACGTCATGCTCGGGCTCCAGCACGTCGCCCGCGCCGGTGACGACGTACATCTGCGACCCGTCAGTGACGATCAGCAGCGCCTCGAGCTTTTGCAGGTACTTGTCGGTGCGCCAGTCCTTCGCGAGCTCGACGCAGGCGCGCTGGAGCTGGCCGGGCGCGGCCTCCAGCTTGGTCTCGAGCCGCTCGAGCAGGGCGAAGGCGTCGGCCGTCGAGCCGGCGAAGCCCGCCACCACTTCCGCTCCGCCGGGCGAGAGGCGGCGCACCTTGCGGGCGGTGCCCTTCATCACGGTGTCGCCCATGCTCACCTGACCGTCGCCGGCGATCACCACCTCGCCGCCGCGGCGGACGCCGATGATTGTCGTGCCGTGCCAGCCGGGAAACTCTCGTCTGTCCATGCGCACCTCCATCCGGGCAGCTATATGGCTTCGCCCGCAGCGGCGCACAACCGCAGCGGTCCGGCGCCGACGCCCGGCGCGCACTCGGCGACTCCTTGCCGGCACCCGTCCGGCGCGAAAATTCGCGCGGAGCGGTGGCGCGGCGGTGACGTATGCTAGTCGATACTGTCCTGGCATGGAGACACGGCGATGAAACGGTTGATCCTGAGCGTGTTCGTGATGCTCGCCCTCGCGGCGTGCAACGAGGAAGAGGACATGGGCGACGGCGACGACGCGACGACCACCGAAGAGGGCACGACGGTCACCGAGTGAGAGCGGTCGCCCCGCCCCTTGCCTCGCGCTTATCCGCTATCCGTTGCGCAGATAGTCGAGCATCCGCACCGGGCCGGTCTCGCCTGACAGGCGCGCGCGGTAGGCGATGACCGATTCCGTCACCCGCATGACGTAGTTGCGCGTCTCGCGGAACGGGATCAGTTCGATCCAGTCGACGATGTCGACGCTCTCGTCGCGCGGATCGCCGAACGTCGCGCGCCAGTCGATCGCGCGGCCCGGCCCGGCGTTGTAGCCCACGGCGACGAGCACCGGCGCCGGCCCGAACGAGTCGATCAGACCGGCGAGATACGCGGTGCCGAGGCGCACGTTGTAGGCCGCGTCCTGCGTCAGGCCGTCGCGCGAGTAGGAGAGGCCCAGCTCGCGGCTCACGTCGCTGGCCGTGCCGGGCATGAGCTGCATGATCCCGCGCGCCCCGGCAGGGCTGACCACCACCGGGTCGAACTCGCTCTCGCGGCGGGCGACGGCGAGGGCGAGCGCGCGTTCGACCGGCAGATCGCCGTCGAACCCCTCGGCGATGGGGAAGTAGGCGGCATGCAGCAGCTGCCCCTCCCCAGCGGCGGCCTTGGCCATGCGCAGCGCGAGGTGCGCCTCGCCCCGGTCGAGCAGCACACCGGCGACGGCGCCCGCCGCCTCGCGCGGCAGGCTCTGGCCCAGATGGCGGAGGAACTGCTCGGCCCGCCACGGCTCGCCCCCGGCGAGGAACAGCTCGGCCGCCTGCCACACGCTGTCATCGGCCAGCCCGGCCTCGTCGAAGGTGGGGAACTCCTCGCCGCCGGTCAGCGCCGGGTCGAGCTCCATACCCGCCGCCTCGGCCGCGAGGAGCCCGTAAAAGCTCGTCTGATGCTCGGCACCCTCGCGGTAGGCGGCCTCGGCGTTCTCCTCCTCGCCAAGCGCCTCGTAGGTGCGGCCTCGCCAGTAGCCCGCACGCCCGAGGCTGATCGGCGTCTCGACGGCCGTCTCGAACCGGTCGAAGTGGAACAGCGCCAGCTCCGGGTCGTCGAGGAAGCGCAACGCGAGAAAGCCCGACAGCCACTCCAGGTCGGCGAAATGCGCCCCCTCGACGAGAAAGTGCCGGCTCGCCAGCGTGTAGGCCGAAAGCGCCTCGCCCTCGCGCATCAGCATCCGCGCATAGATGCGCCGCCAGTTGGCCCAGCGCTCGGGCCGCCCCAGCGCGTCGGGCCCGGTGGAGCGCTCGAGCATCAGCGCGATGGCATCCTCCCGCCGTCCCTTGCGCACCCGCCAATTGAACCGCTCATAGGCGAGGCCGGGGTGATCCTGCAGCGCGGCCGGCACTGCCTCGATCCGAGAGTCGACGCCGGGCGCCTGTGCGTCGAGCGCCTGCCGCGCCTCGGCCAGACGCAGCCAGCCCTCGTCGACCCTGCCGATCATGCGACGCCACGCGCTGTCGTGCCCCGCCCACAGCATCGCGTCCATCCGCTGCTCGTGAAACGGCACCAGCTCGTCGCCGTAGCGCGACAGCAGCTCGCCCTCGGCGTCGGCGCCGAGCGGCAGGGTGAGCCATGCCTTGACAGCGGTCGCCATCGCGTCGCCGGTGTGGCCCAGCGCCTCGTGCGCCTCGATCAGCCGCACCACCCCCGAGCCGGTCGCGGGCTCGTGGCCCGAGAAGAAATCGAGCACGGCCTCGGGCCGGGCACCGGCGCGGATCGCGCCCTCGGCGTTGCGGCGGATGTTGTCGAGGTCGGGCCAGTCGGCGCGTCGCTCGAGGAAAGACAGGTACTCGTCGAACTCGCCCGCGCCGTCGCGCAGGCGGTACCATTCCACGATATCCCGCCCGACCGCGCCGGCGGGCAAGGCGGCGACGTCGGCCGCGCGCCAGTCATCTTCCCGCACCTTGCCGAAGGCGAGCCGCATCGCCGCTGCGACAGCGTCCGAGGGCGGGTCGGCGGCGACTGCAGGCTGGCCCGGCACCGCGGCGAAGGGGAGGGCAAGGGCAAGGGCGAGGGCGAAGCGGCGCAATTCAACCTCCCGGTGCGGCGGAGCGGACCCTACAGGCCGCGGATCGCCGTGCAACTGGGAAACAGTGCGGATCACGAACTTGGCAAGGGACACCGCGGAAGTTAGGGAACCGGGCGCGAGTCGGGCGACAGGCAGGGGGGAAACGGAATGGACAGACTGCAGGGATCGTTGCCCGCTCTGGTGACCCCGTTCAAGGAGGGCGGCGTCGATTTCGCCACGCTCGACGCGCTGGTGGACTGGCATATCGCGGAAGGCAGCCATGGCATCGTGCCCGTCGGCACCACGGGCGAAAGCCCGACGCTGAGCCACGAGGAGCACGAGCAGGTGATCGAGCGCGTGGTGGCGCGCGTCGCAGGGCGCATCCCCGTGATCGCCGGCACCGGCTCGAACAACACGACCGAGGCGATCCGCTTCACCCGCCACGCCGAGGAGGTGGGCGCCGATGCCGCCCTCGTGGTGACCCCCTACTACAACAAGCCCACCCAGGCGGGGATGATCGCGCATTTCACCGCGCTGCACGACGCCACGAACATCCCGATCGTGATCTACAACATCCCCGGCCGCTCGGTCGTCGACATGACGCCCCAGACGATGGCCGAGCTCGCCCGCCTGCCCCGCATCGTCGGCGTTAAGGACGCGACCGGCGACCTCGCGCGCGTGTCCGAGACACGGATGTATGTCGGCGCCGACTTCGTGCAGCTTTCGGGCGAGGACGCGACGGCGCTCGGCTTCAACGCCCATGGCGGCGTGGGCTGCATCTCGGTCACCGCCAACGTCGCGCCGCGGCTCTGCGCCGAGTTCCAGCAGGCAACGCTGGCCGGCGACTATGCGAGGGCGCTCGAGTTGCAGGACCGGCTGATGCCCCTGCACGAAGCGATTTTCCTCGAGCCGGGCGTGGCCGGGGCCAAGCACGGGCTGTCGCTGCTCGGCAAGTGTTCGGGCGAGGTGCGCCTCCCCCTTGCGGGCGTCACGGCGCCGGTGCAGGCGCGCATCGCCGACGCGATGCGCCACGCGGGCGTGCTGGACTAGGCTATTCCGCCGGCGGAGCGCCGTCCTCTTCTACCAGCCGCAGCGACTCGAGCGCACGGCCGGCGAAGGTGTCGACCAGGTCGTCGTCGGAGCGCACGGGCATGCGCTCGGGGTCGATGTTGACGATGGCCACCAGGGCCTGTTCGCGCCCTTCCGCCATCAACCCGACATGGCGAAAGACCAGCGCGCGCCCGTCGCCGGTCTCGAAGTTGCCGACCGTCTGCACGGCGCTCAGCCCGTCCTCGCGCTCCACCGGGCCGAAGGCGATCAAGCGGGCGCCGGGAAACCGCCGGGCGATCTCGGCGTAGCTGCGCAGCACAAGCAGGTTGGCCATGGCGAACTGGCGCAGCACCGGCTCGGCCAGGTCGATCCGCGCGACCGTCAGGGTCAGCGTCTCGACCACCGCGCCCTCGCCCGTGCGGAACTCCCACGAGGCGATGACGTCCTCCTCGTTCTGCGGCACGTCGAGGCGCTCGGCCGTCACCTCGTCGGAGCTGGGCACCGAGATGGCGAAATCCGGGTATTGCGGGTGGCGCACGGTCGCCTCCTCGCTGTCAAGCAGGCCCATTGCGGCGAGCAGATTCGGCCGGGCGACCCCGTCGTCCTGCTGGGCCTGCGCCACCGGGGCAAGGGCGACGGCCACGGCGAGGGCGAGCGCGCGCGCCGTCATGTCCGGCGTGCCTCCGTGGCCTGGCGAAGCTGCGCCATCAGCTCGTCCAGCGCGGTGGCGTAACGATCCGACGTCAGCCGGCCCTCGGCGTCGAATTCCTTCGCGGCGCCGGCCACCATCACCTCGGGCCCCGGGATCACCCAGGGGCGAAACGGGATCATCCAGAGCCGCAGCATGTATTGCGCCCGCGCCCCGCCCGCGCGGCCCGCCGCGGCCGACATCATCGCCACCGGCTTGTCGCGCCACGGGTTGCCCTCGACCCGGCTGATCCAGTCGAGCGCGTTCTTCATCACGCCTGCCGGAGACTGGTTGTATTCGGGGGTCACCAGCAGCACCGCGTTGGCCGCCGCCACCTGCTCGGCCAGCCGCTGCACCTGTGGGGGTATCCCCTCCGCATCCTCCGCATCGCCGTCGTAGAGCGGCACCCGCAGGTCGCCTGCCACGAACTCGGCCGCGCCGAAGCGACGGGCCGCCTCGTGCATCAGCTTGCGGTTCCACGAGCCGGCGCGGAGCGATCCGCACATCCCCAGCAGCTTCAGCGTCATTCTGCGCCCCCTTTGTCCAGACCGGGCAGGTAGGGCCGCAGGGCGCGCATGGCCACCCTTACCCGCACGAGATACGGGCGACGCGCCCGGCGCTGTCGGTGTAGAAGTTCACCCGCTGCGGGTCGTAGACTTGGCTCACGATCGAGTCGGGGGCGATGATCCGCACCGGGCGGTCGACCACCCGACTGGCCGAGGTGACGGCGTCCTGCCCCGCGTATTGCTGGTAGCTCTCCAGCTGGCACGTATCGGGCAGGCGCTCGACCAGCCCGCCCGGCCCCTGCGCGGTCACGACCCCCGAGCCGCCCTCGGTGTCGCCATCGCCCTCCAGCGGCGCGGCCGTCACGGGCTCGGCCGCGGGCAGGCTGGCCGAGGCGTCGGGCGTCGTCACCTCCTCGAAGGGCGGCTGCTGCGGCCCGCATGCCGCAAGAAAGAGACACCCTGCCATCATCGCGCCCCGCACCTGCATCGCTCGCCGCATACTGCTCCGCCCTCGCCCATTGAATCTTCGGCCTGCCTCGGCCACGGTCATGCGGCACTTTAACGGGAGGTTCGGGCAATGAAAACGCGCGCGGCTGTGGCTGTCGGGGCGGGCAAGCCGCTGGAGATCATGAACGTCAACCTCGAAGGCCCGCGCGCCGGCGAGGTGCTGGTGGAGATCAGGGCCACGGGCCTGTGCCACACCGACGACTTCACCCTGTCGGGGGCCGACCCCGAGGGCCTGTTCCCCGCCATCCTCGGCCACGAGGGGGCGGGCGTGGTGGTCGATGTCGGCCCCGGCGTGACCTCGGTGAAGAAGGGCGACCACGTGATCCCGCTCTACACGCCCGAATGCCGCGAATGCGAATACTGCCTCAACCCCAAGACCAATCTCTGCCAGGCGATCCGCACGACGCAGGGCCAGGGCCTGATGCCCGACGGCACGTCGCGCTTCTCGACCGAGGATGGCGAGCCGATCCTGCACTACATGGGCACGTCGACCTTCTCGAACTTCACCGTCCTGCCCGAGATCGCGGTGGCGAAGATCAGGGAGGACGCGCCGTTCGACAAGGTCTGCTACATCGGCTGCGGGGTGACGACCGGCATCGGCGCGGTGATCAACACCGCCAGGGTCGAGATCGGCGCGCGCTGCGTGGTCTTCGGCCTCGGCGGCATCGGGCTGAACGTGATCCAGGGGCTGCGGCTCGCCGGCGCCGACCAGATCGTGGGCGTCGACCTCAACCCCGCAAAGAAGGAGATGGCCGAGCGCTTCGGCATGACCGATTTCGTGAATCCCAGCGAGGTGGAGGGCGATCTGGTGCCCTACCTCGTCAACCTGACGAAGGGCGGGGCCGACTACTCGTTCGACGCCACCGGCAACGTTTCGGTCATGCGGGCGGCGCTGGAATGCGCGCACAAGGGCTGGGGCGAGTCGATCATCATCGGCGTCGCGCCCGCGGGCGCCGAGATTTCCACCCGGCCGTTCCAGCTCGTCACGGGCCGCACGTGGAAGGGCACCGCCTTCGGCGGCGCGCGCGGCCGGACCGACGTGCCGAAAATCGTCGACTGGTACATGGAGGGAAAGATCGAGATCGACCCGATGATCACCCACACCATGCCACTCGACAAGATCAACGACGGCTTCGGGCTGATGCATTCTGGCGAATCGATCCGCTCGGTCGTGGAATACTAATGGCGCCTACATTTACCGAGGCCTACAGGCCGAGCGCGCGGACGATCTCGGCGATGCGCCCGGCGGATGTGCCGGCGTCGAGATGGAGCACGACATCGCCGACGGCG
>OFET01000325.1_pt1 | contig 39166 bp, 33 predicted proteins | sample 1521211 | NCBI WGS metagenome assembly OFET01 (sample SAMN03766358, study PRJEB24113) | microbial mat metagenome | isolation source: enrichment culture HLUCC-A from microbial mat sample contains cyanobacterium...
GATCAAGATTATGCTAAGACGCCTTGCACGCTAAAAAACTTCCCGGACAGGTTCTTAAACACTACATCCGCAGCGATCTTGATGCGTTGGCAAAAGCAAATGTCCGAATCCGCATCATCGGCTCCCGCGAGGGGGTGTCTGCGGATATTCTGGGGTTGATCGACGAGTGCGAGACGCGCACGCGGGACAATACCGGTCTCACCCTGATTGTCGCTTTCAATTATGGCGGGCGGCAGGAGATCGCGCGCGCTGCCCGGCATCTGGTGCAGCGCGTGATGGCAGGCGAGTTGACGCCGCAGGCGATCGACGAACGGGTCTTCGCCGATGCACTCGACACGCGCGGGATTCCCGATCCTGATCTGGTGATCAGGACATCCGGCGAGAAGCGGGTGTCGAATTTCCTGCCATGGCAATCGGCTTATGCCGAATACGTCTTTTTGGATGATCTTTGGCCGGATTTCGACAAGACGATACTAACACGCGCCGTTACCGAATATGCCGGGCGCGAGCGCCGCTTCGGTGGGCTTGGGCGCGCAAAGACCGCATGATGATCATTATCGAGCAACAAATCTTTTGAAGGCCGTTCAAGCATTGGCGTCAATGGCTGACGCAGCGCAGGAAGAGAATTTTCACGGTCTCATAGATCATCTTCCCCGGAGACGCTGATGCGCTGGTCATAATCGCGCACGAGGCGCTGCCATTGCATGAGTCATCCGAAAGTTCTCTCGACGACCGAGCGTCGCGGCAGCATTTTTAAGCCTTGTTTGGGCTCGCTACAGGGACGATTTCGATTACGGTCGTTTTCCCGAATATGCGCTGGACTGGGAAAATTACTGAGAGCTTGTGCAACATATCTGGACCGATGCCGCAGCTGTCGAATTCATCGTCGCCGGCTCATCCGGCGATGAGGAGGAAGGAAAAGGCAACTTTGTCCTGACGACCAAGTGCGAGGAAGCGGATCAGGGACGCAAGGCGCTGACTTATTCACGGGCAAAGCATCACCGCTGGCGGCTCCACAAAGCATAGGTCAGGGAGTACGGGCTTGCTTCAGTAATCGACCCGCATGTTCTCTGATAGAAAAATATTATATACGAAATATCAATGTCAGAACAGCAAAATTAGCAAATTTACTTGGGAAATACGGGATAATATTAAGGACATCAAAAAAGGTGACCAAGCATTTTTCGTAGTCAGGATTATTTGCGAAATCAGTCATCTTTCCCCCGAATTCTGGATGTGCGCCCGTGCGTCGCCAAAGCCTGAGATCAGGTCTGCATGCTGAGCACTGAGCCCCTCGATGCAATAGGCGTTGAGAAACTGCCGTTCGGCGAAGAGCTTGCGATCCGTCTCGTTCAGCTTAGCGTGATTGCAAATGGCATTCCATTCGGCAGCGATCGTTGTGATTTGGTTTTCGATGATTGTGGCGGCATCGTCTTCCGTGAGCAGGAAGTTGGAGGCTGCAAGGAGACAGCTTTGGAGCGTGCTCATCCGGTTTTCGCTTTTTATGAGCATGGCTTGCGTTGCCTCGTTGCCCGTCCTGCCTTGCGGACAAATGTCATAAGCCGGCGTGAGCGTGAGCATCGTGCCGTCCCAGAAGGCGGCATGGTTGCGGGCATGATCGTCCGTGTTGCCACAAAGGATGTTGAAACATATCCGGCCGTAGAGTTCTTTCAGGGTATCCTTGGGATCGGTGAAGCGGTGGCGGATTGTCTCGGCGAGGTCTTCATAGGATGCATAGCGCGCCATCATTTCGTCGAGGCCGAGCATAGTCAGGGCGGACACCATGGCGTTCCGTTGCCATCCCCTGTTGGCTTTAACGCGGTCGAAGCGTTCGATCAGCAGCACGTCCTTGCCGCCGACCGCGATCAGGGAGACGGGGGCAACATTGAGGCCGCAGGCGGCAGCCAGTTTCATGGCTATGAATTCCGCCTTCACGACGCTGTAGAGGTCCGTACTCGACGAGAACTTTGCGATTAGCTTGCGATCACCGCGATCAATCAGGGCCTTCGGGCGGGCGCCGCCGATCGATGTCCCGTGGTTGAGCGCCTGGTCGAGTGCCGGTGTTAGCGGAATCCCTTTTTCGATGCGTTCGGCAGCTTCAAGTAGTTCCTCGTACGATGCTTCCGCCTTCAGGCGCGGGACGTATTCGGTAGCGGAGTGCTGAAAGTCGAGCGCGCCAATCCGGTCCGAACCCGATTCAAGCAGGTAGGTCAATTCCCTGATAGCCCGGGCTTCGGCTTCTGCTGCTTTGGCGCCGACGAGCCGGTTCATGATCACGCGGCGCCCCCAGGCATCAGGGGAGCCGTCCCGAATGCAGCTGGCCATAGACAGACCGGGGAGCGGTTCGATCACGCCTTGACGCAGCGGAAGTTCCGGCTCGTAGATCGGAATGGCATTCTTCCGGCGGCGATAGCTGGCACCATAGATGAAGAGCAGGCGGCCGCCATCTTGCGTCAGCCGTCCGGCCACCACCGGCTCGGTTTCACCCGGCAGCCAAATCCAGACATAGGCTTCGCTCGCGTCCGCCCTAGAAGTCATCATCGAGCCCCTTCATTGACGGGCGGACGGACTTCGGAAGTAGCGTCAGTTTTTCATCGAGACGGGCAGAGTGCATGGCCAGCGCGCGCTCGTCATATTCGAACAGGCGCACACCGACGAGCGCAGCGACCTCGAAGACGATGCCGACCTCTGGGCCGGGTTCACCATACTCGATCCTGCGAAGGGTTTTGCGGGTGATACCGGCGCGTTCGGAGAGTTCCGCTGCCGTGAGTCCGCGCTCCAATCGGCCGACCTTGATCAGTTTTCCGAGGATCGAGAGCGCCTGCTTTGTGACGCGGGAGTAGCTGCGTGTTCGCTTCATTGTAACGCTGTCTTTGGATAAGTTAATGCCCATCGCATAACCATATGGGTCTTGAAGTGCTCATTATGGTCTGCGTTGAGATAGAATGTCAAGTTGATGAGTAATGTATGATCCTTTAGACTAACATATGAGCCTTTAAGTGCCCATAGCCCTCTTCTGCCTTCAGTTTGTGGGCATGCGGGTGAGGCATAATCCTATGGCCATATAACGTCTTATGCGATAATACGCCGACCGCCCCCAGCCCTTCGGATGAGAGTTCTGGCCTTGCCACGGTACCAATCAATTCTATTCGCCACCATCTGATCTGGGCACGCCCCAATGCCTATAAATGGCCGGCTGCGACGGCAGCATCGGGCCGCGAAGTAGTTGTTCGTAGGAAGGTGCCACGGGAGAGTTTTGCTTAACGCCCTGAGCACAAATCGCGCCTGGATCGCACTCAAATACCGTTGAAAGCAGGGCGCGCCGAGCTTGGTGGATGGTGAATCGCCAAATGTAGGGCAGCTTCATGGGCGAGTTCTGCCCAAGCCACAGTATCTCTATGACCGCTGTTGCGCTTGGGAGCGCATCGCTGTTGAATACTGGGTACAAATGTTGAGCTATCAAACCGAAAGCCCCCAGGTGAACTATGTTGCGAGATGACTTGATCGTGATCGAGGCGAATGTGACCATCCGCAACATTGAGCCGAGGATCTGGCGACGTCTCTTGCTGTCGGCTGATCTGAATCTTGCCCAGCTTCATGAAGTGCTGCAGGCTTCTCTGGGATGGACGGATAGCCATCTCCATCAGTTCATTATCGGCGGGCTGGTATTTGGCGCACCAGAGTTCGACGACGGTTTCGCCGACGTCGACAGCCCTGAGACATTCGAGGCCACGAATGTCCGCCTGAAGGACTTTTCCTTCTATCCGAATGATCCGCCAACCCTTCTGTACGAGTATGATTTTGGTGACGGGTGGGTCCACGAGATCGGTTTGAAGCGCATCGCCGGGGAGACCGGTACACAATATCCTATATGCATGGATGGAGCCCGCAATGCGCCACCGGAAGACGTCGGCGGGCCATTCGGTTATGCAGAATTCCTTGAAGCCTGGAACGACCCTTCGCACGAGGAGCACAAAGCTATGCGCCGCTGGGCCGGGCGGAAATTTGATCCCGAGCGCTTTGATCCGGAGGTTTCGACGAAAGCGATCCGCAAAGCTCTCAGACGCTGCCGTGGCGGGTATCGCTTCCGCATCGAAGGTTGACCGTTGGACGGCACCTCCCGCATTTCGCATGCATGGGATGCCGCAAGAGGCAGCCTGGCGGACGCATCCTTCATACACAACCCAATATGGCGGGGAATGGTCGAGTAGCTAGGCCATTCGGCTTTGCCCTCACAGATCCGGGCATGCGGCTTTCCCGCAACCGGCTCCTCCCGGAGGTAACCCGCGTCCAGCTGCTCGTGGTGTCCATGGGTGCATAATCCGAGGTTTTGGCAAGGGAAATCAACAGGGCGCACATCATCGCCGAGGACATGGCCCGATGGATAACAGCTTCGCAGGGATCGCGGCGGCGATGTCCCGTGACAGGGGCGCAGGCGCGGCGTCACGTGCGGGGACCGCCCGTTTCCTGCATCGGAAATTCCGGCTCCCGCAGGCAAGGGGAAAATCCACGATCACGGGTCTTTGGTGGCAAGGCCGATCAGATGCAAAGGAAAATCATTTTGCACGGCGCCCATCGGTCTGCCGGCTGCATCCGTTCGCGCATCGGATGATCGTGTGAAAATCAATGTGGCGGGCCAAAACGCTCAATAAAACTGACATCAAAGCGCAGCAGCTGATCAAATGCCGGTGCCTTGCGATATTCCCGCCGCGAAAACGGGTGATCGGCGATCGAATGACGGGCTTCCATCAGGCCGAGATGGGTGAGCTGGCGCAAAATGCGGGCCTCGAAGGCATATTCGGGCATATGAAACTCGTTCAATGGCTGCGACCCGTAAGGCAACGTGCAGATCGGCATGAGGGCGCCCGGCGCCATCCAGTTCTGCGCTGAAACCGAAAGCGACCACACAACGAGGCCGATGTGATCCTGCGGCCAGTCGATGATCGCAACACCATCGAAATAGGCGAGGTTGATCCGCCACAGAAGCGTTTCGAAAACGACGCGATACAGCGCCGTCTCCTCGCCTGGCCCGATCAGGACTTTTGCACGGTTCGTCGCGAGAAACCGGCCCTTGTACCTGCGCAGGAGCTTGCCCTCCTGAGCGACAATACGTGCAATATGAACCGGGAAGACATCGTGCTCGTTCAGGACCTTATTGAGCGCAAGCGTCATCTCCCTGTCAAAACCGGGCCAGTCGAGCTCGGCAAAGAGAGCTGCAACATCGGCGCGTGAAAGGTTGCCCTTCCCCGTCAGGGCAAGCCCCTTTTCGGCGATGGCCCGCACAATCAAAAGACGGATCAGCGCCACCAGGGGCGCCTCGGTGAGGTGTGGCGCCGCATGATCGACGATGGAGATCGCAGGCGCTGGCCCAAGCAACCCCTCCAGCGAAGCCTCGTCGAGCAGCGACCAGGCGGGAAGTATGCGTTCCTGAGCCCTTAATGCCACGTCGCCACCCCCCCTCACCACCAGTATCTATGCCCCGAACGGATACACAGTGCTCTCCGGATAGCTGTATTCCGGATATGATCGCGGATGAGTGTTGCATACTGGAGCGTGTGTGCAAAGACGCAGAACACACGCCACTTGGCACACGCCACTGGACACACGCCACTTGGCACCCGCCACTTGGCACACGCCACCCAGGCCCGGCAGATTTTTCAGGATTGCGGAGCAACGCAGCACCCGTGCAGCCGGGATCATGGTCGTGGCAATGCAGGAATGCGGCTGAACAGGAACGCGGCTGAAGAAGCTTGGGCGGCGCAACAGATGCGGGCCGTCCCCGCTCGCGTGATCGGAATGCGCGAATGGCGGGCCCTGCAAGTGCTGACTGCAGAAGAAACGTGATTGAGAGTTGCGCCCTGGAAAAACCACAGCTAGAACCAGAAAACAATTGAGAATGGGATTGGCAGATGTCCGCACGCACCCCGACACAAACCGACAGGATCATCGGCGAACGGGTTCGCCTTGCCCGCAAGCGCATGAAATTCAGCCAGACGACGCTCGGCAATGCCGTCGGGGTCACCTACCAGCAGATCCAGAAATATGAAAACGGCAGCGACCGGATCGGGGCTGCACGTTTGTTCGACGTGGCACGCGCCACAGGGCAGCCGATCACCTTCTTCTTCGACGACGACACCGCGCATGATAATAGGAGCGACACGAACGATGCCCTGCTCGCCGATCCGAGGGTCGCAAAGCTTCTGGTTGCGGTCTCAAGAATGGAAAACGAACGGCTGATCGATGATCTCGTGCGCATCGCCGAGACCTTTGCCGGGACGCAGGCGACGGAACAAGCCACCGACCGCGAAGCCGTCGAGGCAAAGCATGGCTGACGGCAGGATATGACATGATCCTGTTTTGTTCTGTTTGTAGAGGTTTCAACCGGCCGTAATCTCCATGCCGGGCTGGGCGATCGGTATTCGCGATGCTATGGCACATCTGCGGGACAAGGGCGTTTCGAGGGCGTTTCGTGTCCGATCGAGTCCTGGTCCAAGCCGCACCTCGTTCAAGCCGCTTCGTATGGTTGGCGCATGATACGCATCGCATACTCTGCCAAAAACGCGAGCATGGGCGACAGGGTATTAATGGAAAACATTGATCCAGTTGGGGAAAGTCTTTGGAAACGCGCAAAAAACCCTTGATCGCACTCACTGGCGCGACGGGTTTTGTCGGGCGCCATCTGATGGCGGATCTGTCCCGGCGCGGCTATCGTCTGCGGATTCTGCTGCGTCGACCCGTGCCGGAATTCACCACGGGCGAACAGGTGCTGATCGGAGACCTCGCCTCACCGGTCAATCTGAACGAGGCGATGCGCGGCGTCGATTACGTCATCCATTCCGCCGGGATCGCCCACGCCATGTCGGGCCGCCCCGAGGATGATTACCGCACGGTCAATCGCGACGCGACGCGGGCGCTGGCGATCGCCGCTCGCCATGCGGGAGTAAAACGCTTCGTCTTTCTCTCATCGGTACGGGCACAATGCGGGCCCGTATCCGAAACGCCTGTCGGCGACGACGATATTCCCCGTCCAACGGATCCTTACGGGCGCTCGAAGCTGGAGGCTGAAGCGGCCTTGGCCGAGACCGGCATCCCGTTTGCCGCCTTGCGCCCGGCTCTGGTTTACGGACCGGGCGTCAAGGGCAATCTCGCTGCCCTGTTCAGGCTCGCCCGCAAGCCCTGGCCTATGCCGTTTGGTGGGTTCCAGGCCAAGCGCTCGCTGGTGGGACTGGAAACGCTCGCCGGCGCGATTGCCCATGTCATGACGCTGAAAGAGCCGCCAAATCGCGCCTTTCTGGTCAGCGATCCGGAGCCGGTTTCGCTTGCGGAGATCATCACCGCCTATCGATCGGGTCTGGGGCGCGGCCCCGGGCTGTTCCCGGCGTCGCCCGCGATGCTGGACAAAGCTTTGCGCCTTGCCGGCAAGGCGGAAGTCGCGGAGCGCCTGACCGGATCACTCATTCTGGCGCCAACAGCTCTCGCCGCGACGGGCTGGGTGCCGGCACAGACGACGCGGGAGGGGCTGGAAGCGTTGGGGCTGCATGACCGGTCCACAGCCTGAATGCATCGACGCGGTGGGGTCAACACCCTGGCAAACGCCGGACGGCTTGCCATTCGGTGCTGCGGGTATCGTCTTTGGTTCAATGGCGTCGAAAACATGACCGGAGAAACTTGGCGGGCACGCTTTACCTGCTTATAGCTGCGTGATACGCCCCGTTCGAAGCGGGCGAGAGGGAACAAACCGGAATGCAGATGCCGTGGGGAAAACGCTCCCTGTCATGGAAAAGCCTGCTGGCATCCGGCCATGATGTCTTCATGGCCGTCACGGCTCTGCTGATTGCCCTTGCTGCGCGCTATGGCGACAATGTCTGGCGTGTGAATCAGCTGGAATTATGGCTGGGGCTTTTCGCCCTCACATGCGTCATCGTCTTCCAGATGCTGGGCCTTGGACGCGGCATGTGGCGGTTTGCCTCCATCACCGATTTGCGGACCATCATCCTGGCATCGAGCGTATCGGTCATCGCCTATATGGGGTTGCTTTTTACAATCACGCGCCTCGAAGGGCTTCCCAGAACGGCTCTACCGATCACCTGGTTCGTCATGATCGTTTTGATGGGGGCTCCGAGGCTTGCCTACCGGGCCTTCAAGGACGGGGGCCTGACCGGCATCAGGGCCCGCGATCTCGCTGATCGCCCCAGCGAAGACATCCTGATCGTGGGAAACGTCAGTGAAGCCGATCAGGTCATTCGTGGCTATGGCCTCGAAAACAGCACGCGGTATCGGGTTCACGGCATCGTCGACAGCAAACCCGGCAAGAATGGCCGGAAAGTGCGTGGCATAGCGATTCTCGGTGATGTCTCGGAACTGACAGAGATCGTGCCGCGCCTGTCGCGTGCCGGCACGACGGTCAAATCGCTCGTGCTGGCATCGCCTCGTTTTTCCGGTGATTGGTCGGCACTGCTGCGGACGGCCACTGACTTACAACTCCCCCTGCGGCGTGTGGCTGCAAAGCCGCTCACCGGATTGGAGCCTGATCTCGCGGAACTCACGCTTGAAGACCTGCTCAGCCGTCCGAGCGTCAAACTCGAAATGGACAATATCGCTGCCCTGATCCGTGATCGCGTCATCCTCATTACCGGCGCCGGCGGCAGTATCGGCTCGGAAATCGTCAGACAGATTGCGACTTACAAGCCGGCGCGCCTCGTTCTCGTCGATCTGTCGGAATATGCCCTGTATGAGATCGACCACGACATCGCCCGGGAATTCCCCGAACTGGCACGTTCGGCGGTTTTGGGCGATGTCCGCGACGCAAAACAGATGCGGCGTCTGGTTCTGGGCGAAATGCCTTCGGTGATCTTCCACGCCGCCGCCCGCAAGCACGTACCGCTGATCGAGGCCAATGCCTGCGACGGGATCGCCACGAATGTCTTCGGCACACGTAATGTCGCGGATGCCGCGGTCGAGGCCGGCGTCGAGGCTTTCGTGATGATCTCGACCGACAAGGCCATTCGCCCGACGAGCACCATGGGTGCATCGAAGCGGGTTGCCGAACTTTATTGCCAGGCGCTCGACGTGGCTGAATCGAAGACCCGTTTCGTGACGGTCCGTTTCGGAAATGTTCTTGGATCAACCGGATCCGTCGTTCCCTTGTTCCGGCGCCAGATTCTCTCCGGCGGCCCGGTCACAGTGACCCATCCGGAAATGAAGCGCTACTTCATGACGATCCCGGAAGCAACCCAGCTCGTGCTTCAAGCCGCAGCGGCGGGAATTGAAGAGCGGCGTGCTCGCGGACGCATCATGATTCTCGACATGGGCGAGCCGGTCAGGATTGTTGATCTCGCCCGCAGCATGATTGTGCTCGCAGGCTTGCGTCCGAATAAGGATCTCGAAATCAGCTTCACCGGTTTGCGGCCCGGAGAGAAGCTCTTTGAAGAGCTGTTCGATCCAGCGGAAACGCCCGAAACTTCCGGGGTAGAAGGCGTATTTGTCGCATCACCACAGCGCGTTGAACTTCACGTTCTTCTGAAGAATCTGGAGCCTTTGCGCGCAGCGGTTCAATCTAATGACGGCGGCACCGCAGTACGCAAACTTTTCGCTATCATTCCGACGGAAGAACGAAAAGCAACTGAACTCCTACCAGAAGAAACAACATGAATATATATACCAATCCTATAATTTTAATCCAAATTTTATCAAATGAAATATTTCAAAACGATCGATCATTCATAAATGTAAAATGATTTTTATTTCACTGAAATATACTTAATCATCCCGTATTTTCAATTTTCCATATAGTTTAATACGTCCAGCGCCATCAACTTCATAATTGATGAACGCTTATATTTCTTAATAAACTCACTACGATCGGTATATCCGATTCGCAACCCAGCAAAGGCAGCCTCAGCCTCGCTTGCCTGACATGGCGCAAATATTGCGATATTTTTGATCTGGGACCGCGCGAACTGTGCACTGTACCCGGCGATGCCGGCCCATATTGGCTTTCCCGTCGCCGCGTATTCGAAAAGTTTCGACGGGAGTACTTTTTGAAATGCGTCATGGTCGTTCAGGTGCAAGAACAAGACATCTGCTGCATCGTATTCCTTCAGCAACTCATCGCGCTTCACTGGTGGCAAAATCGTCACATTCGAATTGCCCGATGCCGCAAAGGCCTTCTCCAATGCCGCACGCCGCCCCCCGTCACCTAGAACCCTGAAGCGAACACGCGTGCCCATCCCCAGCGCGAGCTCGGGCAGGATATTGTGAAGGCCTTGCCCCTCCCCGATGTTACCTGCGTAGAGAACCGTAAGTGTTGCGCCCTCGATCGGCTCACGATACGTCTTCGGCATTTCGATGAACTCATCATCTACGCCATTACTGAAGAATGTCAGACTCTGATTCGGGTATCGATTCATGAAATATGGTTCAAAACCCTTCGAGACCAAGTTGATGTTCACCGCCCGTCGAACGACCACTCGCTCGATTCTACTGAAGACGGGCTCCGCTAACTTTGCAAGTCGCCTTGGGAGCACATCCTTGATTGTGTCAACAAATATATCCCGAATGTCTAGGTAGAGCGGCGCTTTGAGACGACGTGCAACATGGGCTGCCAGAGCTGCGGTCATCAATCGCGAGGAGGTGCCGAAGACGAGATCATAGCGTTTAGCGTGCACGAAATCGATTGCACGCCACATGAACGTCAGGAATGCACGCGCCTGATCCCGCATACCGCTCCTGTGCGCGGGGAGTGCAACTCGATGGATCGTTACCCGAGGTAGTTTTTCGTCTGCTGTCGCCTCACTCGAAAACGAACTGTAGCGATTCGGCAGCGTCGTAACGACATCAACTTCGAGCTCTGAGTCGGCATCCAGAAGTGCCTGTACAAGGGCCTTCGCCCGGAAGCTGCCAGCTGAAAGGTCCGGCGGGAAATAGAAGCTGAGAATCAATATTCTCATTGCATCCACGTCATCCTGGTACGGAGATTGGTACCGTCGAATCGAATCACCAAACGCTTGTTGTCGACTGAAACCCCGAACTCCGGATGCCAGGTTCCATCCTCAATAGCGATGAAGCGACTGCTCGGCGATATTGCTACTTCCGTCCCGTCTGGCATCAATGCCTCGATCTTTCCACTATCCACTCGTATCACGACATTGGGGTGAAAATGGAAGTAGGCCACTGCAAAATTGAAGTCGCCGACAATGCTGTCATCAATGAGTAACGAGGCGCCCTCCAGCGTCCAGCAACGTCGGTGCAGAGGCTTACCGGGCAGCCGCAAATAACCATCATGGACGGCGCGGACTGTCAACGCCGTTCCGGCGTGTTCCACTATCCGTTCGATCACTCGGGCGCGCCTTGCCACTCGGAAACCATGCCAGACTTCTGAGGAATCCATACCGTCGATTTCCACCGTATTGTGCGCGGCAGTCCCGCGCTGCCGCTGCCGCTCATGCGAATTTCCATACAGGGAAGTTCCTCCATTGACGACAAAGCGCTGTGCACCGATCGACATTTCGAAGGACAAAGTGTCCGCATGTCCATGAGCAGGCAGATAGTCCGGGCCGACGGGAGCAGCGTCGACCAGAAGGGTCACCGTTTCGTCTGCCAGGCGGATGTATCCACTCTCAGACAGATCCACCAATGCGTCGCGCTGTGTCTCAAGCGGGGATTGGCCGAGCCGCTGCGCGTAGTCGTCCAGCTGAGAAGGCCTCGCGCCTATCCGAAATGAAGCATCGTTGAAGAATGCAATCTCTCCATCCGGATGACACATCTGCGCCAACCAAAGACGCATACGAGTCGCATACCCCTCAAATTCGGCACCAATCCTGGAACCGCCCGAGCTACTAGGCAAGCGGTCTAAATCGTACGCTCGCGTAACATTGATCAAATCAAGGACATCTTCGAGGACAAGAGCGTGATACATCGGGCTACGCTCGAAATGTCCACCGTCTTTTAGAATCTGCTCGGGCAATTCGCGGGCAAGAATGCTCAGCCCGAGCGCCCGCCAGCAATCCGACTCGGGACCAGAGAAGTAACTTCCGGCAAAGATCAGCGCTTTTGCATTTGCGAGTAGATGGTTGCCCAGAATATGCCACTCGATCCGCGACGCGAGCCAACGTGTTTGCACGGCAAGACTGTGTTGTGCGGCCTTGGTCAAAGTATTGCCGGACAGTGCGTATTTGATCCAATTCACAATCCGCAGTGAACACGGATACGGTTCCCACCCGGAGCCGCTGAAAGCCGGATTATCGGCGATCCAGCGCATAATGATCTCCTGATGCCAGGAACGTCGCGTCTCTGCCCCCTCCGCGCACAGATCGTCAAAATAGTGCAGATTATAGCGCCATAGTTTGGGCCTTTCGGAGTCATCCCAACCGGCAAGTGGCTGCTCTTCGTTGAGGAAACGAAAGCGCATCGGCCCCTTCATGCTTGGCGGGCGCTCGACAGGATAAACCCATGGGCCAGTCACCGAACGTAGCGCCGGAGCAGGAGAGAAATCGCGGCGGCCCGTGCTCAGACGAAATCGAATCCGATGAAATATCTGGCCAAAGCGCAGGTGACGGACAGTATGCAGATAGCGCGAGGCTAGTGTCAGGGCTTTCATGGGTTGGAGAGCAAATTCATCAATGTCGAAACGATACGCTCTGCTGCATGACCATCCCATTTCTCTGGAATACTGCCAACCTTCCAGTGCCCCTCAAACAGTCGGTCCAGGGTAGGCCGGAGAGCGACCGGATCTACTCCGATGAGTTCGTTGGTACCGATCGTCACCGTTTCGGGGCGCTCGGTATTGGCTCGAAGGGTGATGCAAGGTACCCGGAGAACAGTCGTCTCTTCGGTGATTCCGCCCGAGTCAGTAATGACCGCAAAAGAATCGCGAACAAGATAAATGAATTCATGATAGGGTTGAGGGTCAACAAGGTGGATGCTCGCCGGAACCACGCCAATCTCGCGGATTGTCTTCGCGGTACGGGGATGTACCGGAAATACGACCGGAAGCCCACGCGTCGCCTGAGCAACCGCATTCAGCAGCTTTGCGAACTCCCCGTGCGCATCGACATTACCTGGTCGATGCAGGGTCAGAACGAAATATCCGCCCTTGCTCAGAGCCAGTTCGTTCCAGAAGTTCGGTGCTCGCAAACGATTCAGATTAACCAAGAGAGTATCGATCATTGTGTTCCCGACGAAGTAGATTCTATCGTCCGAAATCCCACTGCACCGAAGTGTCTCATTTGCCAACTCACTGGTCGTAAAGTACCAGTTCGTGATCGCATCAGTAACGATCCGATTGATTTCTTCAGGCATGCTCCAGTCGCCCGACCGGATACCAGCCTCGACATGCGCCACAGGGATACCAAGTTTCTGCGCTGTGATCGCTGTCGCCATCGTTGATGTCACGTCTCCCACGACGAGACACAGGCGGCTCGGCGCCTCCAGCAGCAGTTTTTCGTAGCGAATCATAATTGCCGCTGTTTGCTCGGCTTGCGTGCCCGAACCAACTTCGAAGTTGGCATGCGGATCAGGAATACCCAACTGCGAAAAGAAAGCCTGCGACATCATCGCGTCGTAATGCTGCCCGGTGTGGATGAGGCGGTAACTCAATGCGCCGACCGCATAAGTTTCCAGCGCCCGGATAATAGGTGCGATCTTCATAAAGTTCGGCCGAGCGCCAGCAATGATATCAATTAGGTGTGGCATATCGTTGTTCCAGCAAGATCAATTGTGATTGCGGCTACTTCGGTGAGTTCTTCAAACGGAATCGGTGGCATTCGTCCATACGTGATCGCATCGATGAATGCCGCTGCTGCAGCGCGCTGCCCCTTGTCTTGTCGGAGCAACCGCTGGGATCGGAACCCCGGCCAGCCAAATCCTTTCAGCTTGCGGAAATTATCGAGTTGCAGAACGCCACCTTCGGCGAACACCTCTAGACGCTCTTTCGGGAGCGCTTTTGACCCATTCGCGAAGTAATGAATTGTGCCGATCGATCCGTCGGCGAACGACAGGGAAATTGTAATGGTATCGCCGGTGGAAGACTTCATCCGGTGAATCGTATGCAATTCGATTGACGCTCCCGCGAGGAAACGAATGAGATCTATGAAATGACATACTTCACCGACGATCCTGCCACCGCCGCTGGTCGGATCCTGGCTCCAATGATCCGATGGAATCGCACCCGCATTGACCGTCATCACGAAAGCCTTGGGGCACGCCCTTCCGGAAAGAAGCGATTTTATGCGGGTAACATGTGGGGCAAATCGCCGATTGAATCCGACCATCAGCAATCGATCCGGTGCCGCGGCCTGAGCCGCGACGATCTGTTTCAGTTGATCATGTGTCATGGCGAGCGGCTTCTCTACGAACACATGTTTGCGGGCCGCCAGGGCTTCGCAGGTCAGTTGCGCATGACTGTCATGGCGGGTGGCTATGACGACGGCATTTGCACGTGAATCAGCGATAAGGGCCGCAGCGTCAGTTGTCGTTTCCGAGAATCCGAACTTCCGCGCCGCATGCAGACCGCTTACTCCGCCGCTGGAAGCTACCGAAACCAACGTAGCTTCGGTTGCCTTGAATGCAGGCATCAGAACACTGCGCGCATAATTGCCTGCGCCAATGAAGGCAATACGAGCACCCTTCGCTGCCGACGGAAGTGGACTGAGGGCAACGGTACGCGACGGCTTGGTCTGTGCCGGGTCCTCATGTCCATCAATCGTTCGCGCGATCCCCTCTTGCGGATATTCGAGCAGGATCCCCAGTGACGGCGAATCGTCTGCGATTAGGCCGTAGGCATCAGCGGCTTCCGAAATTGGGAAGCGATGCGAAATTAGAGGCTGGACGTTAATTTTTCCGCTTGCGAGCAGGTCAAGCACCGCTTCAAAGTTCCGCTGCTCAGTCCAGCGCACGAAACCGATAGGGTAATCGTACCCGGCCTCTTCATAATTCGGATCATAGCGGCCGGGCCCGTAGGAACATGAGACCTGAAAGGTCAATTCCTTCTCGTAGAAATCCGCACGCGACAACGTTAATCCCGTCACACCGACTAGCACGATGCGGCCCCGCTTGCGGGACATGCGCGCCGCCTGTTGCACCGGTTCGTTGCTCTTCGTAGAGGCAGTGATCAGAACCGCATCGGCACCACGTTCACGCGTGAAGGCGTCCACTGCCGCCAAAGGATTGCCACTGCCGGAAAGATCGTGGGTCTCGGCCCCGAACTCGCGCGCAAGTGCAAGCTTCTCTGCATCGAAATCCAGGCCGATCACCCGACAACCGTTAGCCGTCAGGATCTGGACCGCCATCAGTCCGATCAATCCCAACCCAATCACGACAACGGATTCACCAAGTGTCGGTTTTGCGATCCGCACACCTTGAAGAGCAATGGCACCGAGCACGGTGAACGCAGCTTCATCATCCGAAACCGTGTCGGGTATGCGCGCGCAGAGATTGCGCCCGACGGCGACGAACTCTGCGTGTTTCCCATTGGAGACAACCCGACTCCCCAGCTTGAGCGGCTCAATATCCGCCCCAGCTTCCACAATGGTCCCGACGTTGCAATAACCAAGCGGAAGCGGCTGTTCCAACTTGCTCGTGACGGCGTCGATCGTCGGCAGCACACCGTCCGTGCGCATCTTGTCAACAACCTGCCTAACCCGCTCTGGCTGCTGGCGGGCCTTTTCGATCATACCGGCGCGACCAAAAGAAACCAGCATCCTCTCGGTGCCGGCGGACAACAGCGTCCTCGATGAACGAACAAGTACCTGACGCCTCCCGGGAATCGGGCACGGCACATCGGCAACATCAGTCACTCCGTTGCGGAGCGATTGGAGTACTTGTTTCACCTGTGCCCCCCGCATAAATTATAAGCGCGGCTCCCTACGCTCAAATTCAATCTGTTCCTACTTGCCAACATTTAGCTTCGTTCCTGTGTATCGATCTATGAACAGTCGGCACCAAATTTCAATGCATAGCAATGATAGTAGGGTATAGGCGGCGTCCACCCTCCCCGCGTCATTGTCAGCGATTAGCTTTGCCACAGAACCGGCTTCAAAAATCCCGCGTTCCCTTATTTTTGAGTCGGAAAGATAATAAGCTATGCATGGCCGCAATTCGTGCCGCATCCAACGCCGCAGGGGCGCACCAAACCCCGACTTTGGGCGATAAATGACGTCCCTCGGGAGAAAAGGCTCCATTGCTTTTTTGAGCACCCATTTACCTTCGAGGACACTATGCTTGTAGTGAGGCGGGATCCGACATGCGAAATCGACAAGATCAGGGTCTAGAAAGGGTACCCTTACCTCAACACCCGCTGCCATCGACATTTTGTCCGTGTAATTGAGATTATGATCACATAAAAAAAACCGCTGCTCAAGCATAAGCTGCCGGTCGATAGGCGCCATATCGCTTGGTAGGTTTTGAAGCATCTCAAGCATTGGAGCGGCGGCATCTTCGCCCGACAGCAGAGCACAAAATTCCGGAGCAAAAAGCGCCTGAAGATCGGCGCGCGCTGACCAGCGGAAATGGCTTATAAGTCGATCGTTTCCGTCAAGTACTAGACTGCTAGTTAATTTCTGAAGTCGTCTTACAAATTGGTTGCCAGAACGAAATTTGTAGGCTGTGTCTTGCATTAGCCCCAGCAGCGACTGTGGAATTAGTCCCCAAAATCGCTCCAATCTAACAGCACCATGGCGTCGATATCCAGAAAATAAATCGTCTCCACCAGATCCGGAAAGCAAAACTTTGATACCTTGCTTTCGAGCCAAGTGACTAATATAAAACACATTGAGACAGGCCGGATCAGCAAGCGGTTCGTCTAATTGATAAACCATCGCTTCCAAATTGTCAACCATTGTGCTTGCGTCAACTTTAACTATTTCTAGTGGAACAGAAAGATATCTAGCAACCTTTTTGGCGAAAGGAAGGTCGTCGACAATGCCATTGTCCTGATTTCCTTCCACTTCAATAGTGAAACAGCGCACATTAGGATCTACCTCCCGCGCAAACGCAACGATGCTGCTTGAGTCGAGCCCACCCGACAAGAATGCCCCCACCGGCACGTCAGCGACCATTTGTTTATGAACTGCACGACGCAAATAATTAGCCGTATCAACTGTTATCCCAGAATTCTCCTTTAATGGTGGTAACGATCGAAAATGCGGTAATTTGTACCAAGTCATGCGCTCGACAATCACACCTTCTCTCACCCACATAGCTTCGCCAGGGCCAAGTTTTCTCACACCATTTACGGGCGTACCCTCGCCTGGACACCAGAGAAAAGTTAGGTAACGTTCAATGGCGTGTGCGTCGATGCCCCCCAGGTCAGACACAAGCGGGAGCAGCGCCTTGATTTCGCTGGCAAAGGCGAATGATCCATTGCCAACACTATAATAGAGAGGCTTAACTCCCAAGCCATCCCTCGAAAGTATTAAGCACTCCTTCTTTGCATCCCAAATCGCAAGGGCAAATATACCATTTAACCTCCGAAACATAGTTTTAACATCGCCGTCTAGGTCGTGATATAAAGCTAAAATTACAGCTGTATCTGAACTACTTACAAAACTATAACCCTTTCGCTCAAGCTCCTTTTTTATAATACGAAAATTATAAATTTCACCGTTAAACACGATGACAGTATCATTTTTGGGGAAACACATTGGCTGATGGCCAGCTGGTGACGGATCCACAATCGACAATCTTGTGTGTATTAGCCCAACCTGCTCACGGCCATCGACAAAATAACCTGAGTCATCCGGCCCGCGATGGGATAGAGCGGCACCTGCCGACACAAGCGCGCCTTTATCTATATGACCAGAAATTCCTGCAATGCCGCACATTTACTTTTCTTCCCGGTTTTCGCCTTCACGCTCTTCGATGGCAGCAAAAATTACTTTAGAGAGCTGATCAACCGCAACATCGACGGAGTGATTTTCCTCAACAAACTTGTGTCCACGACTAGCGAGTGCATATCGGAAATCATGATTAGCAAGAAGATATTGTATTGCTCCTAAGAGCGCGTTAACATCGTGAGGCGGCACCAACATTGCGTTTTCTCTATTCTTCAAGATATCCGGTATGTTTCCAACTGCGGAAACAACAACCGCCATTTTTGCTGCCATAGCTTCAATCATTGCATTTGGAAATCCTTCTGACCATGACGGTAAAACAAATATATCTGACTTTTCCAAAAGCAGTCTCAGTTTTTCACCTTCCACCCATCCCGCGAATTCGACCCTCCCCATAAGCGTTCCCCTCTCAATAAATCGCCTTGCTCTGCACTCGGCATGGCCTCGACCCGCAATTACGAGATTAAAATTATAACTATTGGCTAAACATTCACAAGCTTCAAGCAGCTCGAAAATCCCCTTCTCTTTCTCCAGCCATGCAAGGAAGAGGAGTTGTAGTGGTCGATCATGCGTGACAGAAGTACGCCTTCGTCCGATCGCGAGAAGGGCATCGGTTGCGGTCCAATTGGGTACGATTGGAGCGCGATTGATTCGAAAGCCCACAACGTTAACAGCAAATTTTTGCCAAGCTGGACCTTGACAAAGAAAATATGTAGCAGCTCTCAGTGAGGCCAGAATCCATATTCTCTTAAATATTGACTTAGAAACTACCTCGATAAGCTCTGCGCCACGTGGAAACATGAGTACTGGGATCCCTGCAATTCGAGCCAACCACCCCATAAGACCCTTTTCAGCCGTACTTGCCCCAACTGCCGAGAACAAAAGGACTGCGTTGGGGCGCGACTTAATTAGCAACATACAAAATCTCACAACCCGAAAAAAAGAGCGTATTAGACGCACGGTAAGACCAGGAGGCGGATTAGATATCTGGGTACTATCAAGGCCGATGATATCAAACTTTTGAGAAAAAGAAGAATTAATTAGCGTACGGCAAGCAGTTATCTGCCCACCAAATATTGGTTTTCCCGGAGGTGGAAAGGCACCCACGAATAAAACCCGTGGCTTCTCACCATATTTAGAAGATGCTACAATACTATTGTTTTTCATTCATATGCCTATAATGCGTTTTGGCTCTTTTTGCGCTCAATTACGCTATCATTGAAGATTTCTTTTATGCGCATAACCGTAAAATAATGCTAACTGTAGTAGTTTCCAGATCATAAAGCCTCGATTAAATACACCGAGTTTATGTTTAATCAACATGTCCTCAATAACGCTGCCATTAAGATCGAAACGCCTTAAAAAACTATCATCAAGAATATGGCTACGTGTAAAATCAAACAAAATTGTACGTATCCAGTGCTCATACGGAACACCGAATCCAACTTTGGGAGCTGAAATAACATCTTTTGGTAGCCGACTTATTTGGGACTGTCGCAGCACAATCTTATCTCGCTGCGCAGATACTTTCCAAGTTGTCGGAAGATTGATCGCGATTTGTAGTATATTTTCGTCAAGCAGGGGAACCCGCGCCTCGATACCAGCTGCCATCGTAGCCCTATCGACCTTTGTAAGAAATTGACTCGGTAGTTGTGTTGTAAGATCTGTTAAGAGCATTTGCTGAACAGGTTCATGGACGGCGAAACGCATTGCAGCGTTCCGATAGGCAAGAAATGGATCAACCGCCGCGAGCGCGCGGCGTCTCTCTGCGCTGAGCACGATCTCCGGCGGATGTCTTGGCGTTTCCATGGTCAACAAAAACGCCATCCGTAGTCCCGGATCAGCGTTTCCCACACTCTCTAACATGCGGGCAATTCGCCGTCCAGATTGACCGAAGCTATGCAGAACGGGAGATAGAGTTTGTGGCCACAGACGCCAGCATTTCGTATTTTTTAGCATTGCGTACCGGCGATAGCCCCCGAATAACTCGTCTCCGCCGTCGCCCTGGAGCACAACCTTAATCTTTTGACCAGCCAGCTTCTCACTCATCAGGAAAAGTGGAACATTTGCAGCGTCAGCAAAAGGTTCATCATGCGCGCAAGCAAGCTTGATCAAGATCGCCTCGAGGTTGGACCCTGAAACTTGAAACTCACTATGCTCAAGACCCAAGTGCTTTGCCACACGCGCTGCCTTTGGAAGTTCACTAATCCCGCCGTCGAAGTCAAACCCTGCACTGAAACTATCGACCCTACCACGGACCAAGTGGGCCGCGGCAGCCGCAATCGCTGAAGAGTCGATACCACCGCTTAGAAAAAGACCGATGGGCACATCAGCAACCATCTGCCGTTCAACAGCTTTATCCAATGCTGCCCGAACCATGTCGGAAGCCACCCGCATAGATTGAGCGGGAGTCTCGTCGATAAGCCAGTCCTCAATCTTCCACCAGGGTTCGCACCGCTGATTTCCGCCTTCAATAACTATCCAGTGACCTGGCTTGAGCGACTTCACTCCACGATAAATGGTTCTATCTTCATGGGTGTTCCCATACCAAAGATACTCGGAAAAGGACTGGTCATTGATCGACGTATCAACAGCGCCTGCGGCAAGGACCGACTTTATTTCGGAACCGAACGCAAAGCCGAATTCACTATCTCCGTAAAAGAGCGGCTTCACTCCAAGTCTATCACGCATGAGTACAAGCCTTTGCGCACGTGAATCCCAGAGTGCAAACGCGAAAATTCCTTCGAGTCTTCGTAACCCCTGTAGGCCCCACTCGGCATATACGGAAAGAACAACTTCTGTATCAGACCTGCCAAAAAATTGTCTGCCCTTATCCTCCAACTCTTTGCGAAGCTTTGAGAAATTGTAGCACTCACCGTTATAGACAAGTATTATGCCATTATGAACATCTCGCATCGGCTGTGCTCCAGTCGAGTCGGGATCCATAATCGACAAACGACGGTGACCTAGCGCGAGAGGTCCATCGTAGCAGATGCCACTTGCGTCGGGTCCTCGAGGAGCGAGTCGTTCCGTCATTTGTTCGAGCCGGTCGCGAACCCCAGATATAGAACTCGCATTTGCATTTTTCGCAACAAATATTCCAGCCAATCCACACATATCTACGCTCACCATTGCCGCGCTTGGGTTAATTTACCATTTACGATACACTGCAATATTTCCATGTAACTATCCACCATTACTTCGGTAGATAAGTAGTCTTTTGCGAATTTTCTAGCCTGCTCTGACATTTTCTGCTTTACACTCGGTGTTAAATTGGAGGCCTTGTCAATTGCATCTGCAATTTGTTCCGGACTCTTAGGATCAAACAAGAAGCCCCACTTGCCGTTTCCAACTAAGCGCGCGTGATCACAGACGTTTGACGCTAGCACGATTCGTCCCGCGGCGAGTGCCTCACAAACGGCATTCGGCAATCCCTCATGAAATGAGGCGTGGATAAGTAGATGACTTTTTGTCAAAATCGCGGGTATGTCTTTTCTCTCTCCCAACCACTCCCATTTCGTTGCAATGTGTGGATTCTTTAGGAGCAAATCATCAACTTTTCGACAGAAGGCAGCACCAGGTGCGCTTGTATCCCTACGTCCGACCCACTGTATACTTGGAGTGTTTCCGTATCGATCATGCAAAACTATTAGCGACTGGATCACATTGAGTACGTTCTTCTCGGGGCCGACTCGCCCGACAGCAACGATCTTAAGGTCTGAGAGACCGACAAAACTCGGTGGGGTTCGCTCGGCACCGATTTCAATGCCATTATATATGGTGCAGCTCCTTCCCCAAAGCCATTTCATTCTGTCTAGCCATGCAGCTTGGGAATGGCTATTCGCCACGACCTTATCGGCGAAGACATGCAAAGCACGCTTGAGGATCGCACCAGCCGCCGATTTTTCTCCTTGATAGTTGCCTCTTTCAGAGACTATCAATGCAGTCTGTGGGGCGCCGATCTTCGCCAGCTCCGCGTAAATGCTTGGGGCACCCAGAAAAGCAATCACAGCGTCGAATCTTCTCCGCCGGATCAGCCTAAATAGCGTGCAACATACATTGAATGAAAATCCGTTTTTCGATCTCTGAACGAGATGAACAGGAATGCCGGCATTATCAACAAGGGGGCGGAAAAAATCCAAATCCGGGTAATAGATGAAAAATTCAACTTGGTGGCCTCGGTTCTTTAATCCAAGCGCAAGGTTTATTATTTGTCGTTGCCCACCACCCGACCCGAAGGAGTCGATTACGCAAAGGATTTTCATCGATCAGACCTTTATAATTAACCAAGCTATATGCGCTGCGCCCATTAGAACCAAAAAGTACACCAAAATGTACTGGTAGGTTCGGCGGATCTCTACCTGCGTTAGGTCAGGCAGTAGTGCAATGAGGAGGACGGACATCAGGAATGGGCCGATATGACGCATCTCGAGGCTTGTAAGCGCGACTGCAACTGAGAAGCCTAATGCGATGAAAAGGTGAAAAAACACTCCCGGCGTTCGGGCTCGCTGATTTCGTGCAACGATTGCAACACCTAAAACTAGCAGCGGAATTAAAAAATAGAAAAAAATTGTGTTCAAGGAAATGAATAAGTTGTAGACATTGTCAATTTGAAAGCCGACCCAAAACGGAATCGGAAAGACATAAAGATAAAGCGTTCCGAGAACCAGCCGAATTACGACTGGTTGATCAAGAATCAGTGCCATTCCGAGCGAGTTAGGTTCGCTTTGGCTGCGTGCTAGTTCAAAATATGCGATATTTGCTCTTTGAACGACATAAAGAAAACGGGCGGCAGTCGTTCCGTTATTTGCTATTAGTAAAAGTAGCCCCAACGCACCCACAAGTAACCCTATCCAACGTAGCCTTGATGATTCGGCACCTAATATCAAAGCTGCCGTACCTGCGACGCCCAAAGCCAAAGGAGCGAAAAAAAGCTCGGCTCGCAAAAACGGAAGGATGTTGCTGAACAGGACAGAACATACCACTAACATGACCACTCGAAAGTCCATGCCGGGTTTCTGCAAGTACCATGCCCAAACCCAAACAGAAATTACAATTGTGAGGAGGACAAAGCCATCACGAAGGTGTACAGCTGCAAATAGCCAAAATATTCCACAAAATGAAACAAGTATAATAAGACGATGAAAGCGTTTTTTATCTTCGCCGTACACATAACGCGCCATCTTGATTAGAAATACACCCGAGAGCGCTACAACTGTCACGTTGATAACAACTCCGATATATCGCGCCTTGGGAAACCCAAGAATGGCTAAAGCATCATAGATCTCGCGCCAAATTACGATTGCGATAGATCCGTTACTCTGCGTTCGAATCTCTGCTAGCGTGAGTCCGGTTGCATCCTGAGTGGCGAAGCGAAAGAAATGGCCCGCATCCTGACTGAGTTGAAGTGGATCCGACAACAGCTCCGCATAAATCCCTGCGACACCGGCTGCGGCGAATCCTACAGCGAACTGTCGAGTAAACATGCGCTGCTCCCACCGCCCACCAAGCGGTGTAACCAGCAGTACGAAATATGTAGGTATAAAAATTAGCGCGGCAGCGAGAATCGGCAGAGTGCTTCCATAGGCGATTGTTGCGAGAATCGCTCCCGCTGCCACAAGAATTAAGTTGACCGAGAAGTTATTCACGCTATGCGTTCCACTGGGGTAGAGCTTAATTTATGAACGTGAACAAGCGCAGTCATTGTCGCTGTCTTCTGGCCTTTGGGCCAGTAGTCTTTCTGCTCGCTTCTCCCAAGTGTAACGAGTCAAAAATTCCTCTCTCGCTACATAACCAAGGCGCACCCGGAGTTCTTCATTATCGCGAAGACGCAGCAGGGCGGTTGCCCACGCTTCGATGTCGTCGGGAGCGCACAGTAGCGCGTTGACCTGGTGGTTGAGGATCTCTCGCAGAGCGGGGAGATCCGAAGACACAATTGCCTTGCCCGCGGCCATGTATTCGAAGAGCTTGAGAGGTGACATCCAACGGGCCGTATTGCCGCCCCCACCCCAGACCGCGACCTCGGCCTGGTAGGGTGCAAGAAGAACGTCGAAAGACAACCGATATCTCTCCGCGATGGCCGGAGAGACGAATCCATGAAAATGTATATTGCGAAAGGTCTTCGTCTTCGCACGCCAATATGCAATGTCGCTGTCTGTTCCGCCAACGAGATGGAAATTTGCCCACGTTGTTCGTCGTGCGAGTTCCACGATGAGCTCCACGCCGCGACCGGCGAAGAGGTGGCCGACATAGCCGATATTGAAAGACGATTCTGCACCAAGATCTGCGGATGCGGCATCGTTGGCGACGGCGTCGGCGCCGTCAGGCGCAACCACCACCGTCCTCGCAAGAGTGGGGTTGCGCGTTACAATCTGTGTCCGTAAAGAATCGGTAATGGCAACAAGCTTTACAAGGCGGCTTGACCGTAGGACGGTACGGAACATTGCTGCGTGGAGGAGCCCGTCGTCCTCTGGAGGGGCGTGTATCTCTAGAATCACTTTCAGACCAAAAAGCATCGAGAAAAAGCATCCAGGGATGTTGCGACAGTAAACAAGGTCAGCAGTCATTGCATGTGCGCGTCGTCCTGCGGTAAGGCCGTACAGGTAGCCGCGACCTCTGATGTCGGGCAAGGACAGTCGATCAATGTCGAAGCACGCCTCCACGCCGTAGAATCCATAGGGGTCGCCTACATTATCCTCATAGTCATGCTTCTTGTCCGGCGCCAGAAGCGTTACACTGTTCCCATGACGCGCAAATGCTTGGCACATCTTCATCACATGAATGCTATTAGCCGCGCGCGAGGGAATAGTGGACGATGAGATGTATACGATCTTCATTCCCGACCGCCTTTCCCCAACTGCCGGGAGCCGCTCAATGTGAAATACCAAAGTATGCTCGGGCAAGTACAATACTTCACCGCCATCAGCAGAGTCCCTGAAGCCGCGACCGCACGAGACCGGCCAGCCGATCATAGGCCTCATCCGCAGATTGCCTGGACGCAGCCGACGAGTAGCGCTCAGCCTTTTGCAGCAACTCGGTGTACAGATTAACTGGCTCGGATAACGACAAAATCGACGCAACATAGCGGATGAGCGCCATCTCATCCATCTCGTATCGTTCAAGGAGATCTCTAATCTGGCGATCGAGGCGATTGGGATCTCGGGCTTGCTGCACCATTCGATCCGGCAGAAGCGTGTACGATGTCTCGCCAAGCATGAGCACGGGTTTGCCAACAATGGCAGCCTCAAGTCCAATGCTACCCGTAATCACGCATGCCAGACTCGACCTGCGAACGATATCTATCGCGGGCATGAAGGGGTCGACAAGGCGCACGTTGGGGATTTCGAGCAGTTTGCGGTAATAGCTTTCCTTGCGAAACCCCAGTGATCGCGGGTGCTCTTTGACCAGCAGCGGCATTCCGACGGGAAGGCTGAGGGCCAGCATCCTGACAACCTCTATCTGATTTTGATAAGAGCGACCAAATACCTGCAACGCGACTTCCGGTTCAAAATGCATCGGGAAGAAGGCAAAATTAGTGAGCTGGTCGACATCTCGCGGACTGAGAATCGGCAGTCGCCGCCCGATCATGACGGTTCGCAGTGGGTGAACCACCTGATTATACCATGCGCTTGGTAAGGCTAGCGGTATGTGCGGGTCGTCACGCAGCACTGGGTCACGGCGGCGCCGGAGGTCCGAGATCAGACCACTGGCAAGCGCTCGGGGTGCGGCGCTCAACCTACGCAACATGCGATCGCGCCCGAAAAGGATCGTACCTTCGTACCAAATACCGCGCTCACGAACCTGCTTAAGATATACAATTGATTTTTCTTTCAGGGCGACTGGCATTGTCCTCATCGCATCAAATGCTGCAACAATTTCGTCCGGTGCACTGATACCGGTTTCAAACAATGCAACATTGTTATCTATCTTGGTGGCTTTGAACTGCACATAGGGGATACTACGAAGACGGGCCAGTACCTCGAACAGGTAGTCGCCAAAGGTCGTGCTACCGAAGCCGATCACCATGTCCGGCTTCTGTTCGTCCAGAAAGACGCCAATCTGGTGGGTTGCGACATCGAGAATGGAAAGCATCTGCTCTTCATTGTAACGGGAGCGATAATCCTGCCGTACTTTGCAGTGTTTCCCAAAAATCACACGGCGATCAGCAAGAATTGCATGCCAAAGCGATGACGGTAATTCCGCCTGAAGCGCTTTTAGGCGAGCCATATCCGGTTTAACCGCGCGCGCTTCTGTGGTGATCTCCCACTCCTTAAGGGTTGGTACTTGTGCCAGTTCCGGTATATCCGCCGCCAGGCGCGCGTAACTGCCCGCATCCGAGACGTAGATTGCCTGGTTTCCCGGAAGGCCCAGCCGCTGGCTGATTTGCCAGAACACCCTCAGGAAATTTCCTTGTGCGACGCCGAGCAATTTCATCGTTCGTACCGCGCTAGGATGTCGGGATTGCTCTTCAGGATCGCCTCCGCATAGGCAAAGTCATGGGGATAGTCGATATCGACCTCAAGTTCGGGCCGTGACTGTTCAAACGCACGAATGCACTGACCAAAGGGATATTCCGTCAGGAATGTGCGCTCGGGCCTGAAAATGTAGAGTGAGCCAGTCACCTTGAAGCGTTCGGGCGTTGGTCGATTCGGAAAGGGAACGAAGTCAGAGGTGAATATCCCGTCTGAAACCGTGCCGATGAAATCCCGGAAAGCGCAAACGGTGAAAATGCAATCAGCATCGGGGTTGTCATACATAATCCGGATGCTGCGGGAAAGGTCGTCCGGATCACGCAATGGGTGCGTCGGCTGAAGCAATGCAACGATTTCCGCCCTTCTTGCACAATTGTTATACCAATCGCGAAGCACTTCGGCAGTCGATGTCTCTGGCCGGGAAAGACCGGGATCACGCATATGTGGTGTCGCGCCCTGCTCTGCGGCATACGCCAGCACCGCAGGATCCTCCGAACTCACAACAATCTCCGATACGCCATCTGCAAGCTGCGCGGCGCGAATAGAGTAGTAGAGCACCGGATGCCCGCACAGTACAAGCATGTTTTTGCCAGGCAATCGGCGCGAGGTCATCTTGGCAGGGATAAATGCGGTTACGCCCATCAGGAGCTGGCCCTTCTAGTTTGATTGTCCGGGGAGACCGTCGTGCCCACCGGATAACAGGTATGCCTTGAGCTTCTGCGCCATGAATATCTCGGTCTCCGCCATCGCTTCCTCGGTGGCGCCGCCGATATGCGGCGTTAAAATAAGATTGTCGTGTGTCTGTGCGTAGGCAAGGGCGGGATGTGCCATCAGCCAGTCGCTGCAGTGCCCCGTCTCACCGCCGAGAACGTCCAGCGCCGCCGCACCCAGGCGGCCTGACCGAAGCGCATCGACAAGCGCCGGATCATCGACGATCCGACCGCGCGACGTGTTGATGAGCCAGGCGCCTTTTTTCATGCGAGACAATGCCCTTGCGTCGAGCAGCCCCTCCGTTGATGCATCGAGCGGGACATGAACCGACAGGATGTCCGCAGTTGCGAGCAGCTCATCGAAACTGACCGGTCGCACATGCGTGGGAAAGTCTCTTACATACGGGTCGTGGGCGATCACCGGCATACGGAAGGCATGGCCATACTCGCCGACAATGCGTCCGAGTCGCCCATGACCCAGCAAGCCGAGGGTTCGCCCCTTGAGGCCTCGTCCTCGCCACGCATCCCGGTTCCAGTGACCGCGCAACACGTCCGCATGGGCCGAGCCCGTTCGGCGCGCGAGTTCGAGAAGCAGCGCCCAGGTCTGTTCGGCAGTGGCCGTGATGCCATCGAGAAACCGCGATTCGCCCTTGAGCGAAAGAACGGCGATTCCCAGCGCTTCGGCCTCGTCTAGGTCGATGTGGTCGAGACCCGTTGTCGGTGACACAATCGCCCGCAGCCGCGGCGCCGCCGACATCACTTCGGCGTCGATGTGGTGACGCAGTCGAATCCAAAGGACGTCCGCATCGCTACATCGTACGATCAGCTCGCTACGATCAAGGATATCATACATCGCCACCGCACCGAGCGCGTGCAATAGCCCAAGTGCGTCCGCACTGAAATCCCGCATTTCGCTCAGAACGATTTTCAGCGACATCTGCAAACTCGATGCGCCGTCATCCTGCGGAGAACAATGCGCAAAGGCGCTCGACCTCGGTCGGATCGCACTTGTAATCATCAACCGTATTGCCGGCCTTGCGACACAGATAGCCGGGCAAGACTCCGTTCTCGGTTACGATCTCATCGATGACTGTCAAGCCGGACAGATGCAGACACAATTCCCGATTCGGTCTTGAATAATTGAAGGGATGATCAATCTTCAGCGAGCCTGTAAGCCCCTTATTCTTCACATTGAACTCCAAGTCGACGAAATCGAGGTAGAGTAAGCCATCATCTGACAAGAGGTTAAAAGCAATTTTGATTACATCCAGCGGATTCAGCAGATGGTCTGTTATTTTGCAGATCATGATCAAATCATAACGGTCAAATCTGTCCGGCGATATTTGCTCGAAGGTGCCGTGCACGGTTTTTAAACCCAGTTTTTCTGCAAGTGCCAGCTCTTCGGAGCTTGGATCCACCACTGTTCCAATCAGATCCTGACCGGTATAGCGGCGCACTCGGCTTCGCAATTCGTCCGTAATGATACCGGTCGAGCCGCCAACGTCGAGCGCAGCAAGCCTCTCTTTCTTTCCCAGATAAGGCAATATGAAGGCCGCAATCTCGCTCCCGTAGCGACGTTGCTCAACTTCCAGCGCCGCGTTGTCAAAGGGGCGATTGAAGTGTTCGGTCAGGAGTGCTCGGTAGTATCCTTCATAAAACCATGCATAGAACTCTGCCGACGGCTGCGGGCTAGCGTAGACAAGTGCGCAACTGTGGCACATCCGGTAGCTGATTCTGATGCCGTAGCGGTCCCTCCTGGAGATATTTGTGGTCTTGATCGAGCTACAGACCGGGCAGGCTGAATCAGCGCTTGCCTTGTCCGCGTCGAGCATGGCCTGGATTTTTTCAACTGCCGACATGCTGGTACTCTCCCTCGAGATGTCCGCGCTGTGCGGCTACGAGAAACGCCTGACCGTTGCGTTCCTTACATAGCCAACCGTGTTTGCCGGTCAGAATTCTGCGTGTCCACAATGCTGTCTTGAAGAGAGCCACCAACACACGCTCTAGCGGGGCCGGCAGCAGGGTGAATGGGAACTCGGGCGAATGACTGATCATCGGCATGGAGTACATCCCTGTCACAACGATTTTCGCGGGTGCGTGCGGCTTAAGATGTGGGATGTAGGACTCCGATCCTGCGTCTGATCGAAACAGAAACGGCTTCGGTGACGACGTCTTCTCGGCGCCAAACCGTCCGATGGCCGCCTTGAGAACGCCATTGATCCAGTTGAAGTGTCGCTGGAGGTTATCAGGACGTTCCGGAACGATATAGCATAATAACCACCCCCCCGGCTTGAGCATTCGCCACTGTTCATCAATCGGCATACGTAGCTCCTCGAAATGTTCAAGAAGCCCGATTGATGCCACGACGTCGAAACAGCCGTCCTCGAAGGGCAGGTCAAGCGCATCACCGACGACAAATTGTGCCTTATGCCGATTCGTCGCGAATACTTTCCGTGCCGTTTCGATCGCCTCCGGTGAACTGTCCAGCAACGTGGCTTCCCATCCACTATCCGCGAAATAGCTGGACAATGAACCACGGCCGCATCCGACCTCCAGAACGTTGCCAGGCGGCCGATTGCCGATCAATTCACTGAAGACTTCCCAATGGGAGCGGAAAGCCAGCTGAATCTGATTGCGGACAGGGCCAGAAGTCCAATGGTTGTATTGCGATTCGCTTCGCTCGCGCCAACTGCTATCAAAGGCTTCCACACTCCCGGTTCGTTTGCGGTCGTCAGGCTCAGGCACGCACGAACTCCTTTGTGATCGACAATGGCGCCGTGGCCAGCAGATTCGCGATGCGCACGCCCGCCTTGCCGTCGCCATAGATGGCGTCGCTGGGATACTTGCCATGGTCAAGCTGCGTTCGGATCGCCGCCTCGATGGCGCCAGCGTCGTAGAGCGTATCAATCACGTTTCTACCGCGTTCGCGCGCATTCTGGCGCGTCCCGATGTTGACCACCGGCACGCCGAGATACGCCCCTTCGCGGATGCCGCTCGATGAGTTGCCGACAAGGCATGCGGCCCGATCAATCAGGCGCACATAGTCTTCCGGTCGGAAGTTTCGGAAGAAGTGGATGGGGACATCGCCGTGACGAATCTGAAACTCGCGAAGCGCCTTGGAGACGTCGTCCGTTCCCGCATCCACATTCGGCCAGAGCCAGACCGTCTGCATGCCGACCCGCCGGACGGCGCTGATCGTCTGCATGATCTGCTCCCGGCCCTGGCCGAACTCTGTCGTCACCGGGTGTTGCAGCACGACGATGAAGGGCTTGTTCCAGTCGAGCTGTTCGCCGACTCCGCCATAGGCCCTGAACAGGTCTTCCGTGCGTGCGCCCCTCGCTTCTGCCGCGAGGTCGATGGCCGGACACCCGCAGACATGAATCGTGTCTTCCGCTTCGCCCATCTGGCGAATGATCGCCGCCGACTCCGCATTGGTGGTGAGGTGGATATGTGCAAGCTTGGTGATGGCGTGCCGCACGCTTTCATCGATCGAGCCCGTCAATTCCCCACCTTGGGTATGCGCCAGAGGAATGTTTAGGAAGCTCGCCGCGACTGCGGTCGCCAGTGTTTCGTAGCGGTCGGCGACCGTCACCACCACGTCTGGCTTCAGCATCTCGAACACGGTGCTCAGATCGATGATACCGAGGCCAGTCGATTTGGCCATGCTGGCCGGCGCATTTCCCTCCACGACCATGTGACAGCTGGCATCCGGCTCGAAGCCGTCGGCCTTCATCACCTCGACGACGTTGCCAAATCGATAGAGCAGGGCAGAGGCGCCAACAACGATCTGGAGTTGGAGGTCGGGATGTGCCTTGACTGCGCTCATCACTGACTTGATGCGCCCGTAGTTCGCCCGGCTGGCGACCACGATGCAGACTTTTCGTAAAGAGCTCATATTGCAGATTCGCGGTCGAAGCCGCCCTCTATGTCATCCGGGTGAAGCAGCCGGTCGGGCGCCACGTCGCGTGCGAGCCGCCGCCCCACCAGTTGCTCCATCAGTGCTGCAGGGATGCCGCTCCCCGGTTTCTTTGCGATGAGAGCATCGCGGGTGAGGACGCTGCCGGCCGCGAGCGGACGCGCAGGCGCAAGGCTCTTGGTGAAGATCGCGCGCATCTCGGCAAACTCCAATGCCATCGCGTCCTTGTCAACAGGATGGCTGTCCATCACGCGACACGCATCGCGGAAGGCAACGACCTGCCCCAGCTCTTCGAATGTCAGTGATGCCACGACGTCCGGTCCGAACATGCGCCTGTCGAATGTGACGTGCACCTCCAGGACATCCGCGCCGCGGGCGATCGCGGCAAGCGGAGCCGCAGTGCGGCCCGAGTGATCCGACAGACCGACCGGGCAACCATGGCGGTGCCTGATCTCGTCGATGACGTTCAGTCCGACTCGCTCGAGAGGCGTGGGATACTGGCTCGTGCACTGCAACAGGGCGAAGTTGCTGTCGGCGCGCCGCAACGTACCCACTGCAGCGTCGATCTCTGCCCACGTGGACATGCCGGTGCTGAACAGAATCGGATGGCGGCTCGCCAGCATCGCACCAAGGAGCTCTTCGGAGCGGAATTCGCCGGAGCCGACCTTCCAGGCGGGAACACCGAGGCGATCAAGCAGTGCGACAGCTTCCAGGGAAAATGGTGTCGACAGGAAGATGATCCCTTCTTCCGCCGCATGGTCGCGTAGCCCGGCCCATTGTTCCGGCGTGAACTCCATGCGCTTCCAGTAGTCGTAGCGCGATGCATCCTGCCGCGAGAACCGCGTGCGCCATGGTTCATCGCGAGTCGATTCTGCGGCGGCGATGTGGGTCTGGAACTTGATCGCGTCAGCGCCGGCGTCGGCAGCCGCATCAATGAACGCATGCGCCATGCCAAGCGAACCATCGTGATTTTGCGCCACCTCGGCAATCACGAAGCAGGGTTCGCCGGGTCTTATGATATGCGCGCCGATTTTTAAAGCCCTCATTTAACGCAACCTCAGAGCTGAAGATCTCCGGAGACTTGATTTTTCAAAGTATATACCAATTATAAAAAATTGATCAAACAATTTTGTAAAGTAATTCAAACATAATATAATATTTATTATCTGAGGTTAAATGAATACCTTATCATAATTCTCTGGAAACAAATACTATTTTCGCAAAAATTTTTGGGCTATTTTAAGAAAATATGAATCTGAAACCAGCGTAGATCCTATATTTATACCATAAGAAAAAAGTGGAAGAATCGAATCCCAGTCGTTAATACCTTTGCTCGCAAAAATAAAATGATAAATTGCTGAATTTTTATATGGCGTTGAGATTAGAAGATTTACTTTCATGCCGTTTCGACGAAAAAGTGTGGTAAGCCCTTCAGATGTAAACCGCCAATAATCTGCAAATCCTTCACTCCCATGTTCACGTTGAACTGCAGGTACAACAACTATCACAACATCGCGTGACATTAAGCAGAGATTTTTTACAGCAGTGAAAACATCAAAAACATGTTCGAGAGTGGTATGATTGAAAACGACATCAAACCGCGACTCCAATTCTGGTCTTAGTTTCGCTTCAAGATCGAGTAAAATACTTTGCTCTTCACCCTTACCACGGTAGCCACCATAATTTGTTGTATAATACTTTGTTGCATTAGAAAAATAATCACAATATTTTCCGCCCTCCTTATCATCATCCATCCAGGCGCTTACATTGACTACCTCACCTTCCATTAAGGGGCCGACTTCGCGCAGAACGTCATTCGACCAAATGCGCGCAAGCCGAAATTGTCGGTCGATCATAAGTCGGTCGATGGATCTGATTGGTAGATGACTGCGCTTATCGGCCAAAGCAGTGATCCTTCAAGAAAAACAATCGGTGCACGGTATTAGCATGTCATGGTCGGGAACACGTACAGAGAACGGCTACCACAACGTGCGGAGTCCACACAAACAAAATTTCCGTCTGGGCTCAATCGTGGATGAAGGTCGCAACGATCTTCGCCGCGAAATGCGAAGGGGCTATAGAATCGACCGACCAAACGTGTGTGTTTCGATTTGCAATCATGCAAAAGAAGTGACTGATACCCATGCGGGTCTGGGTAGGTATCAGTTATTATTGCCATGCCACCATTGAGAATGGATGGATGGCCGTCCTCACGGAGCATCTCGTCGTCAACCTCGGTACGCTCCCCAGATTCAAGATCTATGCCCCAATAGCGTCCGTTGCAATCAGCATTCCACGCGTACGCCAAAATCGTTGTGTTGTCGATCCACGCATAGTGCGAGACGTGGTTGCCGATGCCAAGTGGCCTAACATTCGTTCCATTGCTGTCAGAGATATAGACTCGAGTGGATTTTTTTTTGTCAAAGTGCCAAGTATGAAAAAACAGAAAGCGTGAACCGTCTGGAGAAATAGAAATATGGTCTAGATGGTGTAAAGCTCCCTGCATAGTGGGATCTGGATCAATATTAGCAATGTCAGAGAGCATAATAAGTGGTTCTATATTTCCAGTTCTAATATCAGTTCTGAAAAGATTTGCTGTCTTTAGCAGGCTATTGTTGGTTTTATTTCCTTGAGTTGGCCCCAGATACCCATAATGCGATCGATGAACGTGCAGTTGGTAGAAATCGAGCGAGATACCGAAGGAGCCATCTGGAGCAACGTCATAAAGCGCGTGAGGTAAAAACGCCTCCTCGCTTAAAGTTCTTGTATTCTTTACGATTGCCCTGAGACCGTCCGAAGTCTCGATATTATAGAGCACCAGATCATTCTTCCCATTCGACGTGCGAGGGTACCATTGAAGCCGACACCCTTGTTGGCGGGACCATGCACTTGATTCGCCGATTTTTTGGAATTGATCGGAAATGCCTCGGTGAAAGAAACCGACTTCAATATTTTCTCCTTGAGCAGGCGGCCGGTTATGGTCATGCGCGCTATGCGCGAGGATTCTTTCGTTCGCCTCGTCGAACGGCGTCAGATCGTAGTAGCCAAAGAATACGTGTCGCCGAGGAATGCCATAATGTTCAGTATGCTCTGGCATCATCTCACGTTGGCCGGATAGGATCGCCTGCACGCGGCGTAATGCAAACTTCTGGCGGCGGATGATTTTCCCGACTTTCGGCTTAAGCCGACGGGTCATTTTATTCACAAACAATGAGGACGGGCGCTTCAAATTCTGCCTCACGAGTTGGCATTGGCCTTGGCCATGCGGCGAAACTGTAGGTTTTTGGCAACGAGTTCATCATACGTGCCCTTACCAGCTAGCCGGCCGTTGTCGAGCAGATAGATCCTGTCGCAGTTCCGGACAGTGCTGAGCCGGTGCGCGATGAGAATGACGGTGATTTCATGACCCAGGTTTTCCAGTGCTTCCATGACGACCTGCTCGGTCAGGTTGTCGAGAGCGCTGGTGGCTTCATCCAGCACGAGAACCTGTGGCTGGTGATACAGGGCACGTGCGATGCCGATTCGCTGGCGTTGCCCCCCTGACAGTCTCACACCGCGTTCGCCGACCTTGGTCTCGTACTGTCGGGGCAATTCACTGGCGACAAAGTCGTGGAGGTTGGCAATGCGCGCAGCGCGCTCGACTGACCCGGGTTCGATCTGGTCAAGCGGAACACCGAATGCGATGTTGGCGGCAATGGTGTCGTCGGCCAGAAATATATGCTGCGGGACATAGCCGACACTTCGTCTCCAGGATTGCACGTTTTCCGTAGAGACCGGCACGCCATCCACCAAAAGAGCCCCCTCGGCAGGCGTCAGCAAGCCGAGAATGATATCTACCGTAGTCGTTTTACCACTCCCGGTATGACCTACAAGGCCGACGCGTTTCTGCGCTGGTATGACGAGATCAAGACCCTCGAGGGCATTTTTCTCCGAGGCCGGATAGGCGTAGGTGACTCCTGCGAGCGCGATTTCATGCTCGACCTGGATCGGTGTCACCACACGGCTCGCTGACGGCGGTAGTTCTGATAATGTCAGCAGATCTTTATACAAGGCGTCGACGGCCGGCTGCGAAAAGCGGAGTTTCGTCAGTTCGGCATAGACGGATTGCATTGCCGGCAGCAACCTGTAGCCGGCAAGCGCATAAAGCCCAAGCATCGGAAGTGCCGATTGCAGCCCATCTCTGGCTGTCATCAGATACAATGCGACAATTATGACGCTGCCAAATGCCAATATCTCAAGTGCATAACGCGGCAGCTGGCCTACAACCTGTGAGGCTGCTTGGAAACGCGCATGCCGCAGCGCCGGGTTTTCAAAGCGTTCCAGAAAGGTCGATTCGAGGCCACCAATCTTGACATCCTTAATACCACCGAACGCCTCACTCATGACCCCGAAGCGCTCCCGGGTCGCCATGACACGACCGGCGCCAATCCGTCCCAGATAACGAATGAGCAAAAGATAGATTAACGAGTATGCTCCACCGAAACCAATAGCGACCGCCGCTGCGATGAACGGATCGGAAGCGACGAGCAAAAGGAGCAGCGCCAAAGCAACAATGCCGTTGGCGAAAAGATGCATCGCCGGCACGATGGATCCGTTGACGACCTGCTGTACCTCGTTGAGGACCGTTGTCGCGAGATCCGCGCTATGCCGGCTCAGGAACCATTCATAGGGCTGCGCGAGGTAGCCGCTCACAAGCCTTCGACCGAGAGAGTAACCGCGCATCTGGGTAAACCGCATAAGCACGTAGCTGGTCAGCGCTCGAAACGAGATTGACACGAGAAGGGCAACGAAGATGAAGGCGCCGAGAAAAACCATAAACGCATCAGCATCACCGAAGCCAAGCCAATTGTAGGCGGCCATCAGGTAGGGGTTCGTTTCCACAGCTGAAGGGTTGGCTAATACCGTCAGGAAGGGGACGACGGATGCAACGCCGATCACTTCGAGAAATGCCATAACAAGCATCATCACAAACAGCCCTGCTGCCTGGAGGCGCTCACGTCGCGAGAGTATGGTAAGGATCTTACGAAGCAAGTATAAAAGTACCCTCTGTAGTATGAAACAAGGAGCCGATCTTAATCTTCGCGTAACGCATCAAAGCCTAAGATCACTCTCTTCAACAGACAACGTGTACTTAACGTCGAAAAGGACATGTTCATTTTTTCCATGTCTTCTAATTGATAATCCACCCGCTTCTACAAACTGGCAATGACTAACTGCCAGCACAATAGCGTCATAGCAAGAGAGTGGAGGACGCGTTGTAAGATCGATTCCATACTCTGACCTTACCTCGTCGGGGTCGACCCAGGGATCGTGGACGTCGACCTCGGCGCCGTAGTCGAGCAATTCGTTGACGATATCTATTACTCGCGTATTGCGTATATCAGGGCAATTTTCTTTAAAAGAAAGCCCCATGATCAGAATCCTACTACCTTTTATGTGAATACGTCGCCTTAGCATCTCTTTTACAAGCCTTGAGACAATATGCATCCCCATTCCGTCATTTATTCGTCGCCCTGCCGATATTATCTCTGGATGGTATCCGATTTCCTGTGCTTTATGAGTAAGGTAATACGGGTCAACGCCGATACAGTGTCCGCCTACCAAGCCCGGACGAAAAGGAAGGAAGTTCCATTTTGTAGCAGCTGCTTGCAGCACCTCCTCCGTGTCGATGTTTAAGCGATTGAAGATCAGCGCGAGTTCGTTAACTAGCGCAATATTCACGTCGCGTTGCGTGTTCTCTATAACTTTTGCTGCCTCGGCTACCCTTATTGAGCTTACCTTATGTGTGCCGACAGTAACAATACCACGGTACAGCGAATCGACGACATCAGCGACTTCGGGAGTCGACCCGCTAGTCACCTTAACGATATTTGTCAGGCGATGAGACTTGTCTCCAGGGTTTATCCGTTCAGGGCTGTAACCGCAGAAAAACCCCTCGTTGTAGATGAGCCCTGACATCCGCTCCAGAATCGGGACGCAGATCTCTTCCGTAGCGCCGGGATAGACTGTCGACTCATAGATTACGATGTCGCCCCGCTGCAACACCTTGCCCACTGTCTCACTTGCCATTACCAGGAAATTGAGGTTGGGGCGCTTCGAAATATCAATCGGCGTCGGAACCGCAATAATATAGATTGGGCAGTCAGAAATCTCGTCAGGGTTATCGGTAAAAGAGAGATGGGTGGCTTCGGCCAACTCGTGATCCTCGACCTCAAGCGTGGAATCGTGTCCCGCTCTCAAAGCGTTGATGCGACGGCTGTCAACATCAAAACCAATCACTGGGCGGCGCTTGGCGAGTTCAACAGAAAGCGGCAAGCCAACATACCCTAGACCAACAACTGCTATTCTCGGGAGCTTTTCGATTGTTGTGAGCATTTTTCTTCAGCCTGTGATTTCTGAGATACTGTTACCGCATAGATAAGGTTACTGGCGATCCTGTAAAGTCAAAAATGAAGTTAACGGGAAGAATTTGATTTTCTGGAGTTAAAATTCGCATATTCTGAAATTTATTCGATAAAAAGTATGTCCTTCGGCAGGATCACGTGTTGACACAAAGTATTGGGATAAATAATTTTTTTGGCGCGCTTGTTTGGCCGTGATATGTTTTTATGTATATATTAAATCGCTAATTTTTTGCTTAAGTTCGTTCTTGGGATTTTATAATCGAGTCAGAAAACATTGCAATCAAAACACTACTGATTAATCCAGATATTAACGATACAATAATGATAACCATTGGAGCAATCCCATTCCTTACTTCTACGACCCAAACTGAATCAATGACTTCAACAGGGCGTGTGTAAGGATAATCTTGCATGCGTTCGAGGGCAGAGGCGCGTTCATAGATCTCAGGAAGCCTTGCAAGTGCTTCTGCCGTAACGTTGCTGCCCCCTTCAGCACGCCCCGGGGGCATCGAAGCTTCAGTTTCACCGACTAGAAATTCATTAAAATGAGCAAAGACGCGCTGTGACAGCTCATATCTGTGCTTTAAAGTCTCAAATTCAAAATTATACCACGCCATCTGAGTCTCAACCAACTCCGATATTGCTGTGGAAAGTTCTTTTTCGGCAGCATCGGCGTCTGATTTTTCGGCACCCAGTTCTATTACGACCGCGATTTCTTTAGCTCGCGGCTGTAAGCCCGGGCGCTCAACAAGGCTTTGCACTGTCGTCAAAGCCTGATAGCGACTGAGACCATGTCGCTCAACGAAGGCTTCTTCCCAGCCAATCGGTGTATCGAATAGTTCATTGCCCACGAGAGCGGAGCGGATCGCCGCCCGCGCCTCATACTTCGGCTGACTAGTGGTGTAGTCATAGACAAGCCAAACCGCTCCCGCTGCAATGCTGATTAAAAAGACTATGGCGAAAATCACACGCCTGCGAACCAGTATATCCCACAGAGCGATTACGCCCATGTCATCGTCATCGCGGACGATAGAACGCTGACCCCCGCCATATTGATCGCTCAAATTGGCCTCCTCGCTGTCGTCAGTTACTGCTATTATCCACCACGCAAACGCTGCTCAGTTCCAACGCCACATCAATCCCTGCATATTAGTCTATCGTTGTCCTTCGCCTGATGTTTGGGCGCTAGATGGCCCCAGATTTAAAATCATCACTCTAAAAGACAGCAACCTTCTCGGCTACCAGTGGAACCCGGCCCATACGGCATTTAGTCCTAATGCGTCATAAAATACGTTGCTGTTGGGTTCGTGGATATCTTCTTGCGCAGCAGGGACATCGCCCCAGACTTCGTGCGAGTGCGACTGTGAGGCGTCTTCGCACTGTCGTGATCGAGTTTGGCATGTGCCTCTCGGGTCGCAATGGAGGCGCTGCGGAATTGGTGACTTTCGGGAATGTCAGGCGTCGTGCGCTCGGTTGGGGCAGGTCCTGAGGGGGGAATCCTCGCCCGCTCGGCGATCAGGAATCCGTAGGATGCGATGCAGAGCGTCGCATGGTGGTGGAAACCCCGCCAGCCGCGTCCCTCGTAGTGGCCGAGCCCAAGCTCCTGCTTGAGCTCGAGATAGTCGCGCTCGATTCGCCACCGCATCTTGGTAAGCTGCACCATCCGCTCGAACGCTGTGCTCTCGGGCAAAGTCGACAGCCAGTATTTGCTCGGCTCATCCTCCCCCGGAGGCCATTCGATCAAGAGCCATTCCTCGGGGCGAGGCTCGCTCAGTTTGTAGTCGCGGTGCGCCGGACGCACCCGCAGACGAGCAAAGCGGGATACAAGCGGCTCGTC
>OFET01000327.1_pt1 | contig 39128 bp, 39 predicted proteins | sample 1521211 | NCBI WGS metagenome assembly OFET01 (sample SAMN03766358, study PRJEB24113) | microbial mat metagenome | isolation source: enrichment culture HLUCC-A from microbial mat sample contains cyanobacterium...
ATCTGCATCGCAGCAACCGTCATCTTCTGGCTGCCGCAATGAGTCCTGAGCCTAGAAAACCCGTGCTGGGGCTTCGCGCCAATCTGCCCCAGTTCCTGCTTCTTGTTCTCGTCAACGCCTTTGTCGGCGGGATGGTGGGGATCGAGCGGAGCATTCTGCCCGAGCTTGCCCAGCAAGAATTCGGGCTTGCCGAGCGGACGGCAATTCTTTCGTTCATCGCGGTTTTCGGTGTCACGAAGGCTGCTGCCAATTATTTTGCCGGTCGGTTGGGTGATCGTTGGGGGCGAAAGCCCGTTCTCGTGGCGGGGTGGGTCATTGCCGCTCCGGTTCCATTTCTGCTGATGTGGGCTCCGAGCTGGGACTGGGTGGTTGTTGCCAATGTCTTTCTCGGAGTGAGCCAAGGGCTGACCTGGTCCACTGCTGTAGTCATGAAGATCGATCTGGCGGGTCCGCGAAACCGTGGCCTTGCGATGGGGCTGAATGAATTTGCCGGTTATTTTGCCGTGGCCATCGCAGCATGGGGGACCGGCTATATCGCGGCCCGTTACGGACTGCGCCCGGAGCCCTTTTATCTCGGGGTGATATTCCTGATTTTCGGGTTCGTTCTGTCGGTATTCCTCGTCAAGGAAACCAAAGGCCACGCAGACCATGAGGCAGCGTCCGCCAGCACGCTCAGCGAACCTCCGTCGAATGGAGAGATTTTCCGATTGGCGACCTGGAGGGACCGAAACCTTTCATCTGCGACACAGGCCGGGTTCGTCAACAATCTGAACGATGGTCTGGCGTGGGGACTGTTCCCGCTCATCTTCGCAGCAGCCGGTCTGGGGCTCGACGCGGTTGGCGTTCTGGCAGCCCTTTATCCGGCGGTGTGGGGCCTGACCCAACTGATTACTGGTGGCCTCTCCGACCGCTGGGGGCGAAAATGGCTCATCGCTTCCGGGATGTGGCTGCAAGCCGTGGGTATCATCGCAATCGCGCTGTGGTGGTCCTTTGCCGGGTTTGCGACCGGTGCCGTTTTGCTCGGGTTGGGAACGGCGATGGTGTATCCCACCCTGCTTGCTGCGATCGGTGATGTGGCGCATCCATCGTGGCGGTCATCGGCTGTGGGCGTATACCGGCTTTGGCGAGATCTTGGCTATGCAGCGGGTGCCATCATTGCGGGCGTGGTTGCAGACCGGTTCGGCCTAGGCAACGCCGCACTCGTGATTGCTGGCATGACATTTCTCTCAGGCGTCGTGGTGGCTGTTCGCATGACGGAAACCCACAAGCGCTGATGGAAGCTTTCCACCCACAAACAGCCATAGCCCGCTAGTCCGACGCTTCACCAAAAGCCGCCGTTCGCCGAGTGCGCGGCGACCCCCGCCTTCGCGGGGGCGCGCGCCTCGATCAGCCCCAGGGCGTGACGAGGTATTTCTCGCCCGTCTTCATCCGGCGGTAGTCAAGAATCGCCTCCTTCGTCACCATCCCCTCCAGATCGACCTTGGTCTTGTAGTGCGAGGCGAAAGTCGTCGTCAGGTTGGCGAGCACGCGCTGGCGCATCTTCACCACCGTCTCCATCCCGGCGCGCTGGAGGAAGGGCGTCAGCAGCCAGCCCGAGACGGTCCATTGCAACCCGTAGGACGGCGTCAGGATCGTCGGCGCGAAGTCGAGGCGGCCGTAGATGTAGACCTTCTTGTCCTGGTTCGAGCCGTAGCGGGAGAATTCCTTCATCTGGCTGGCGGCGACCTGTTCCATCGCTTTCAGCACATGGTCGGCGTTCTTGCCGCCGCCGATCGGGTCGAAGCCGAGGAACGCGCCGGTTTCGGCGATGGCCGAACGCAGCTGGTCCATGAAATCGTCGTCCGATGAATTGACCACGAATTGCGCGCCCTGCGATTTCAGCAGTTCGACGTGTTCGGCGCGCCGCACGATGTTGACGAGCTTGATCCCGTCCTCCTGGCAAATCCGGTTCAGCATCTGGCCGAGGTTCGAGGCGGCGGCGAGGTGGACGATCGCGTCGTGGCCTTCCATCCGCGCGGTCTCGACGAAGCCCAGCGCGGTCATCGGGTTGACGAAGGAGGACGCGCCCGCTTCCGCGCTGTGATCGCCCAGGGGCAGGCACATCATCGCATCGGCAATCGCGTATTGCGAAAAGGCCGTGCCCGGAACGCAGGCGACGCGCTGCCCCATCAGCGCCTTCGCCGCATCGCTGTCCCCGGTCGCGACGACCGTGCCCGCGCCCTCGTTCCCCGCAGGCAGGCGCTGGCCGTGGCGGCCCTTCTGGCCCGACAGGAACGGTTCGGGCATGGCGGCGACGACCTTGCCGGGCGAGTATTCGGCGTTGTCGAAATCCGCCGCCCCGGTCAGGATCGCGAGGTCCGACGGGTTGATCGGCGCGGCCTCCATCTTGACCAGCACCTGGTTGCCGGTCGGCTCGGGGAAGGTCGCCTCGGCCACTTCGAGCGTCAGCTTGCCGTCGGCGGTCAGGGTGGTGAAAAGCTGTTTTCCGGTCGTCGTCATCGTGTTTCCTCTCCGGGTTCGGGATAGATCGCCTCGACGAAGTAGAGGCCGTGGGGGGGCGCGTTAAGCCCCAGTTCGGCGCGGTCGCGCGCGGCAAGCGCTGCGGCAATGCGACGTTCCGGCCAGGTGCCCGCGCCGACCAGCTTGAGGCATCCCACCATCGAGCGGACCTGGTGATGCAGGAAGCTGCGCGCTTCGGCGCGGACGTGGATTTCGGGGCCGAATTCGCCCTGCGCCGCGGTGACATCGAGCCGGTCCAGCGTCTTGACCGGATCCTTCGCCTGGCACTGCACGCTGCGGAAGGTGGTGAAATCGTGCCGTCCGACCAGCGCCTGCGCCGCGCGGTGCATGGCGTGCGGATCGAGTTCGGCGGCGACGTGCCACGCCCGCCCCCTGCCGAGCGTCAGCGGCGCGCGGCGATTGACGATGCGGTAGAGATAGCTCCGCCCGATGCAGGAAAAGCGCGCGTGCCAGTCGTCCGGCACGATCTCGCAATGGGTCACGGCGATCGGATCGGGCCGCAGGTGCGCGTTCAGCGCCTCCATCAGGCGGAACGGGGCGATGTCCTTGGCAAGATCGACATGGCTTCGCATCGCGAGCGCATGGACCCCCGCATCGGTCCGCCCGGCGCTGTGGAGCGTGGCTTCCTCGCCGGTGATCCGGTGGATCGCTTCCTCGAGCGATTGCTGCACGCTCGGCCCGTGGGCCTGCCGCTGGAGCCCGTGAAAGGGCGTTCCGTCGAATTCGAGGGTGAGGGCGAAGCGGGTCACTTCTCGCCCCGCCTGCTTGCGCTTCGGGAGTCAGCCAAGCCTCGTCCCCGGCACGGCGGGCCGCCCGCGCAGCACGTCCTCGCGGCTCATCGCGGGCTTCCCGGCGCGTTGCAGGCGCAGCGGACGGATCGCGCCGGTGCCGCAGGCGATGGTCATGTCGGCATCGAGCACTTCGCCCGGGTGGCCCGAGCCTTCCGCGAGTTCAGCCAGCAGCAGCTTGACCCGCTCTTCCCCCAATTCGAACCATGCGCCGGGGAAGGGAGCAAGGCCGCGCGCCTGCCGCTCGATCGCCTCGGCGCTGGCGGTCCAGTCGATGCGGGCTTCTGCCTTGTCGATCTTGGGGGCATAGGTGGCGAGCGCCTCGTCCTGCGCCTGCGGAGGGAAGGCCGGAAGGTCGGCGAGCACGTCCACCATTGCCCCTGCACCCATCTGCGCGATTTCGGCGGTCAGTTCCCCGGTCGTCTTGCGGGCGATCGGTGTGGACACGACGTGGAGCATCGGCCCGGTATCGAGCCCCGCCTCCATCTGCATGATCGTCACCCCCGTTTCCGCATCGCCCGCCAGCACCGCGCGGTGGATCGGCGCCGCCCCGCGCCAGCGCGGCAGGATCGAGGCGTGGATGTTGAGGCAGCCGTGCCTCGGCGCATCGAGCACCGCCCGCGGCAGGATCAGGCCATAGGCCGCGACCACCGCGACGTCCGCACCGAGCGCGGCGAATTCGGCCTGTTCCCCGGCCCCCTTGAGCGACCGGGGATGCCGCACCGGCAGGCCCAGTTCCTCCGCCTTCGCCTGCACCGGGGAGGGGCGCAGCTTCTTCCCCCGCCCGGCGCGCGCGGGCGGCTGGGTATAGACGCAGGCGATCTCGTGCCCGGCCTCGTGGCAGACCGTCAGCGCCGGGACGGCGAAATCGGGCGTTCCCATGAAGATGATGCGCATAAGAGCCGAGCCCGAGCTTTGTGAAACCTCGCAGCGCCCCTATCTCTCCCCCCATGGCATCGCAAGAGATCGACACCCTCGCCAGCGCGCTCGCCCGCCTGCCGGGCCTCGGCCCGCGCTCGGCGCGGCGCGCGGTGCTGTGGCTGGTCAAGAACCGCGCGGGCGCGCTGCCGGCCCTGCTCGAGGCGTTGGACGCGGTTTCGCAGACGCTGGTCGAATGCGACACCTGCGGCAATGTCGATACGAAGAACCCCTGCGGCATCTGCGCCGATCCGAAGCGCGACGAACGCGCGATCTGCGTGGTAGAGGACGTTGCCGATGTCTGGGCGCTCGACCGCGCGCGCCTGTTCGAGGGGCGTTACCACGTCCTGGGCGGCAGGCTTTCCGCGCTGGACGGGATCGGCCCGGAGGACCTTGCGATCCCCGCGCTGCTCGCCCGGGTGGAAAACGGGGCGGTCGACGAAGTGGTGCTCGCCATGAACGCGACGCTCGAAGGGCAGACGACCGCGCACTACCTTGCCGAACGGCTCGAGCCGCACAAGGTCCGCATCACCCAGCTCGCCCACGGCCTGCCGGTCGGCGGGGAACTCGACTATCTCGACGAAGGGACCTTGGCCCAGGCGCTGAGGGCAAGGAGGCCGCTGGATTAGCGCATCCAGCAACGCAGCCATATTGAAGAAATCCTCGCTCCGGCTTAAATACGGGCCATGGCTATCCGCGAAATCCTCGAAGTGCCGGACCCCCGGCTCAAGATCGTCTCGACCCCGGTCGAACCGCATGAGTTCGACGACGACCTGCGCGCCCTCGTCGCCGACATGTTCGAAACCATGTACGATGCCCCCGGCATCGGCCTCGCCGCGATCCAGGTCGGCGTGCCCAAGCGCGTGCTGGTGATCGACCTCCAGCCGGAAGACCCGGACGCGGAGCCCGTGGAATGCGACCATGACGGGCACAGGCACACCCACCCGGCGACGAGGAAGGAGCCGCGCGTCTTCATCAACCCGGTGATCCTCGACCCGGCGCAGGAGCTGTCGACCTACCAGGAAGGCTGCCTCTCCGTTCCCGAGATCTACGCCGATGTCGACCGCCCCGCATCCTGCACCGTGCGCTACCAGGACCTCGACGGGAACACGCACGAGGAACACCTGACCGGCCTGATGGCGACCTGCCTCCAGCACGAGATGGACCACCTCGAAGGCATCCTGTTCATCGACCACCTGTCGCGGCTCAAGCGGTCGATGGCATTGAAGAAGCTCAAGAAACTGCGCCAGGCGGCGTAGTTTGTTTGCGAAGGCGCATCCGCGCCTTCGTCCTCGGGGCTATTCCTTCGCTACGCTACGGGCCCCTGCGGGCGCGCAGTCGCGCTTGCGGCGCTTTGCGCCGGGCCAGCGCGACTTTGCCGTGTGCTTAGTCCGCATCCTCGCTGTCCATCAGGCCCTGCACGGCGGCCTTGGTGTCGGCGATCACTTCCTCGCACATCCGCGTGCAGCGCCGGCAATAGGCCTCGTCATACTGCTTGCACAGGGCGTGGCATTCTTCGCAGGCGATGATCGCCGCCGCGCCCGCCGCCTTGACCGTCTTGACGTGCCCGCCGACCCGGCGCGAGGCGACCCGGTAGAAGGCGGTGCAGGCATCCGACGCATCGAGACAGCGGCGGATGCATTCGGCGCGGCTCTGCGCGTCCGGTTCGGCGAGGCAGGCATCGGCGCAGGCGTTCATGATCGCCGCGCCGTACATGGCGTGTTTCACCGCCTCGCCCAGCCGGTCCTCGTGATCGCCGCCTTCGAGCGGGTGTTCCTTCAGCATTTCCTTGATCGACATGGGGCTCGCTCCTTGTTTGTGGATGAAGCGAACCGCGCCGGGGATAGGTTCCGAGATGGCACTTGGCCACGCTCTGCGTTCTGCGTATGTTTTGTGAACTAGATTGAGAAGGAGACGCCTATCGATCACTGATGCCGTCGGGCGATAAACGACAACCGGCTAAGGTCCGTCGTGATATGCGATGCTGAACCGACGCGAGTAAGACTTTGCCTGCGGAACGCCCATCAAGAAGGCGAGCGTATTAGCGGGTTGAAAAGCGTAAATCTTCAAGCTGATGCTTCGCGCAGCACTCCAGCCAAATCGAAACCACGCATAAGAGGAGGATGGCATGATTTTGCCCCCTCACGTTTTGCGCTGGTTAAACGGCCTTTGCTATTGGGTGTTACTCTCGTCCGACGGGAGCAACTGCGTGTGCCAATCGGAGTTCGGTTTCGAGACCGAAGCGCAAGCAAAGGCTGATTTTGTTTGGCGGTTTGCCATTCGATAACCAGCAGGGTGGTGGAGCACGCCCATCACCCGACTGGTTAAAGGACGTGTTATGGACCCCACGATTCTCGCACTCGCCGCGCTCTTGGTCGGCGCCATTTTCGGCCTTGTCGTAGGCCATTGGTTCGGTGCGCGCCCGCTTGCCGATCTGCGCGCGCGGCTGGCTTCGCGGGAGGAGGAGTTCAGGCGCGCGGTGGCCGAACTGGGCGAGGCGCAGGTGGAGCTCGCCGGGGCGAAGGAGCGGGCCGGACAGGCCGGCCGGCTGGCCGATGAACTGGACAAGGCCCGCGCCGAAAACGCGACCTACCGGGCGGAACGCGCCGGGTTCGAGGAGCAGAAGCGCCTGCTCGAGGAATCGCGCGAGAAACTGCTCAAGGAATTCGAGAACACAGGGGCAAAGGTGCTGGAGGCCGCGCGCGCGCGGTTCGACAGCGAGGCGACCAAGCGGCTGGGCGAGGCGCAGTCGCAGCACAAGGAGGCGGTCGCCAACCTGCTCAAGCCCGTGAGCGAGCGGCTCGAGAAATACGAACGCCAGGTCGAAACGCTGGAGAAACAGCGCGCCGATGCCTTTTCCAGCCTCAACCGCGAGATCGAGCTGATGCGCGTGTCGCAGGAACAGGTCCGCAAGGAGGCGGAGCGGCTCGGCAATTCGCTCACCAACGCGCCCAAGGCGCGCGGGCGCTGGGGCGAACGGGCGCTGCAGAACGTGCTCGAACAATGCGGCCTGTCGCAGCACACCGATTTCCTGCTCGAACAGTCGATCGACACGGGCGAGGGCCGACTGCGGCCCGACGCGATCGTCCGGGTGCCGGGCGAAAAGAAGCTGGTGATCGACGCCAAGGTGTCCCTCATCCACTACCAGGCCGCGTTCGAGGCGGACGACGATGCGGAGCGCAAGCGCCATCTCGACCGCCACGCGAAGTCGATGCGCGGTCACGTCCAGACGCTCGGGTCCAAGGGCTACCAGAGCCAGTTCGAGGACGCGCCCGACTATGTCGTCATGTTCGTGCCGGGTGAGCATTTCGTCGCCGCCGCGCTCGAACACGATCCGGAATTGTGGGACTTCGCCTTCCACAACAAGGTGCTGCTGGCGACGCCGACCAACCTCGTCGCGATCGCGCGCACGGTCGCGCAGGTCTGGCGGCAGGACAAGATGGCGAATGAGGCGGCGGAGATCGGCCGGATGGGCGCGGAGCTTTACGACCGCCTGCGGGTCGCGGCCGAGCACATGAAGCGGGTGGGCGGCGGGCTCGAAACCGCGGTCAACAACTACAACAAGTTCGTCGGCAGTTTCGAGCGCAACGTGCTGACCTCGGGCCGCCGCATGGCCGAGAAGGGGCTGGAGATCGCCAAGGAGATCGAGGAGGTCCCCCTGGTCGAGGCCGCGCCGCGCTACAATGCCGAGGACGCGAAGGCGGTCGAGGCGGAATATCCCGCGCTCCCGGCGGACCGCGACGCGGCGGAGTAGCCCTGCGTCGCGGCGGCGGCGGCGGCGGGAAGGGCAGGGCTTTCCTACTGCCTGCCGGCCTACTGCCTGCCGGGACGCGATGACGGGCCTTGCTCTTTCCCACCCTCCGCAACCGCCCGATTTTCGGCCGGGACCTGCCCGGCGCGGCAGAAACGCGCCCGTTTCCCATGTTCGTCGCATTGCCGAATTCCGGGCCATGACCCTGAATTCAAACAGGAAATCCGCCCTGAAACAAGTTTACACGGTGTAACCTTTGTCACCTTTTCTGGCCGCTCACCCCTCCAGCGCCGCCAGCGCCTCGTAGGCCAGAACCGCGCCCGCCACCGCGGCGTTGAGCGAATCCGCCCGGCCGCGCATCGGCATGGTCACGCGCAGGTCGCATTCGGCTTCGTAGTCCTCGGGCAGGCCGCGCGATTCGTTGCCGACGAGGAGGAAGCACGGGCTGCGGTAGTCCGCGCCGCGATAGGGCACGGCCTCGCGCAGCGACGCGGCGACGAGCTGGCCTTCGCCTGCCCGCAGCCAGCCGATGAATTCCTCCCACGAAGCCCGCGCCACCTGCTGCGTGAATACCGCCCCCATGCTCGCCCGCACCGCCTCCGCGCTGAAGGGATCCGCGCAGTCGCCCACCAGGATCAGCCCGCCCGCGCCGACCGCATCGCCCGTCCGCAGCATCGTGCCGAGATTGCCCGGGTCGCGCAGCTCCTGCGCCACCAGCCAGATCGGCGCGACGCTGCGCTCGAGCCGGTCGAGCCGCGTGTCCCATTCGGCGAAGACGCCCGCCACGCCCTGCGGATTGGCCTTGCCCGTGATCTTCGAAAGGATGTCGGGCGTGGTCGTCACGATCTCTCCGCCCGCCGCTTCGACCTCCCGTTCGAGCCGGGCGAGCAGTTCGTGCGGCTCGCGCTCCTCGGCCATGACGAGCAGGCGCGGCACCCTGCCGCTCGAGCGCGCATCCTCGAGCAGGCGCAGCCCCTCGACCAGGAACTCGCCCGCGCGGCGGCGGTGCTTGCGGTCGCGCAGGCTGCGCAGGTGCTTGACCGTGGGATTGGAAAAACCGGTGATGTGGCGTCGCATGGTGGGATCCGCGGCCGGTCAGTCCTCGCCGAAGCCGCTTTCCACCAGCGCGGCGAGGTCTTCCATCACGCGCTCCGCCTCCTCGCCCGCGACGATCAGTTCGACCGTGTCGCCTTTCGCCGCGCCGAGCATCATCAGGCCGAGGATCGAGCCCCCGGCGGCGCTGTTGCCGTCCTTGGCGACGCGCACCTCCACCCCGTCGGGCAGCGCGTTCACCGCCCCGACGAAGCGCGCGCTCGCCCGGGCGTGGAGGCCGCGGCGATTGACGATCGTCATCGTGCGGCGGATTTCGGTCCGGTTCTCGTTCATCCTGCGGCCCTCTCCCTGGCCTCGTTCAAGCCTGCGCGCCGCTAGCCCGAGCCTCCGCTCGCCTTGCGCGGGGTGCGCGAATCGTCGCCGAGCAGCTCGCTCGCCACGGTGATGTAGGTCCGCCCGGCGCTCTGCGCGGCCTCGACCGCCTCGACCACGCCCATCGTCTTGCGCGCTCCGGCGAGGCGGATCAGCATCGGCAGGTTGATCCCCGCGATCACCTCGACCCGGCCCGCATCGAGCAGCGAGATCGCGAGGTTCGAGGGCGTCCCGCCGAACAGGTCGGTGAGGATGATGACGCCCGCCCCCGCATCGACGCCGGTGATCGCCTGCGCGATTTCGGCCCGGCGCTGTTCCATGTCGTCATTCGGGCCGATGCAGACCGTGACGATCCCGTCCTGCCGGCCGACGACGTGCTCCATCGCCTCGACGAACTGGTCGGCAAGGCGGCCGTGGGTGACCAGTATCAGACCAATCATGCGGGATAAGAATCCGTGTTTGCGGGCGCCTGGCGCGCCTCGTTTGAGAGGTGGACCGTCATTTCGACCCCGCCTGGCGGCGTTCCAGTTCGTCCGTCGTGCGCGAGCCGAGATTTCGGTGGCGTACAGTGGGCGAAAATCCGTGGCTACGCAAGGCCCGCGCCATCGCCTCGGCGGTGTAGACCGAGCGGTGTCTTCCCCCGGTACAGCCGAAAGCGACGTGGACATAGGACTTGCCCTGCGCGCGGTAGCGCGGGAGCAGGGTGAGCAGGAGGTCGCGGATGCGCGCGAAGGCGTCGGCGAAGGCGGGATCCCGTTCGATGTGCGCGCCTACGGGTGCGTCGCACCCGGTCAGTTCGCGCAGGCCGGGGACCCAGTGCGGGTTGTCGAGGAAGCGCATGTCGAACACGAGGTCGGCGAGCGGCGGCATCCCGCGCGCGAAGCCGAAGCTCGAGATGGTGAGCGTCGTCTCGTCCGCGCCGTCATCGCCGAACAGCTCGCGCACGCGGCCCTGCAGGTCGTTCGAGGAGAGCGCGGTCGTATCGATCACGATGTCCGCCCAGCGCCGCAGCGGCTCGAGCAGTTCGCGGTCGGCCGCGATCCCGTCGAGCACGGGGCGGCCCTGCGCCATCGGGTGGCGGCGGCGCGTCTCGTTGTAGCGCCGCTCGAGCTCGACATCGGCGCAGTCGATGAACATGAAGCTGGTCGAAAGATCGCCGCGTTCCGAAAGGTCCTTGGCCAGCGCGATGACGTCGGCCGGGACGAAGCCGCGCGTGCGCGAATCGAAACCGATCGCGAGCCGGCCCGGCTCCTCCCCCGGTCGGGCGACGAGGCGTTTGAGCATCCGCACCGGGAAATTGTCGATCGTCTCCCAGCCGAGGTCTTCCAGCACGTCGAGCGCGGTCGACTTGCCCGCGCCCGAAAGCCCGGTGACGAGCAGCAGGCGCTGCGGCGCGTCGGCACCTTCGGCCCGGCCGGGTTCCTGTTCGCTGGGGCTGGTCATCGCGCGCCTTTTCGCTCCGCCGCGGCGCGATGGGAAGCGCCTTTTTCGCGCGCCCTCATGCGGGCGGGGCAAGACCATGGATCCGCAGCGCCCATTCCGCCCTTGCCGCGGGCGCGACCGTGCCGGGGTCGAAGGCGAGCACGGGGATCTCGCAGCCGAAAAGGGTGCGACGTGCGGCGCGTTCGGGCAGGCGTTCGGGCGGCGCGTCGTCCGGCGCAGGCAGGGTGAGGATCAGCGCGACCGGGCAGGGCGGCGCGGGTTCCACCCTGACAATGCCGATCCCGCGCAGTTCGATCAGCCCGGCGATATGCGGCGGCGGCGCGGCAACGAGCGTACCGTCCCTGCGGCGCGTAAGGGTGACGCCGTCATCCCCGATCAGCCCCGCTCCGCGGTCGATCAGGGCGAGCGCGAGGCTCGACTTGCCGCTCCCGGGCGCGCCCTCGATCAGCAGCGCGCGCCCGGCGATCGCGACCGCGCTCGCCTGCAGCACCATGCCCGGCTGTTCGGCCATGCGGGGGATCAGGCGGCGGGCAGGCGCAGGCGCAGGCACGCGCCGCCCCGGCCGTCCGGGCGGGCCTCGGCGCGCAGCGTGCCGTCATGCGCCTCCGCGATGGTGCGCGCGATGGCGAGGCCGAGGCCGGAATGGTTTCCGAAATCCTCCTGCTCGGGCCGGACCGAGTGGAAGCGCTGGAACACCTTGTCGCGCGCGTCCTCGGGGATGCCGGGGCCGTAGTCGCACACGGTCAGGGTGACCCATTCGCCGTCATTGTCGATCCCGACCTCGATCGGCGCGTCGGGCGGCGAAAAGGAGACGGCGTTGTCGAGCAGGTTTTCGACCACCCGTTCGAGCCGCGCGCACACGCCCGCGACGATCGGCGCGAATCCGTGCGCGACGAGCTCGATCCGGCGGCCCTCGTTTTCGGAGCGGTGTTCGCGGCTGCCGATGATCGCGCGCACGAGATCGGCCAGGTCGATGCGTTCGAGCGTGGCGCGGCTCATCTCGGCGTCGATCCGGCTTGCGTCCGAGATTTCCGAGACGAGCCGGTCGATCCGGCGCACGTCGTGGGTGGCGATCTGTTCGAGCTCGCGGCGCAGCCCGGGGTCATCGACGCGGTGCAGCGATTCGATCGCGCTGCGCAGGGACGCGAGCGGGTTCTTGATCTCGTGCGCGACATCGGCGGCGAAGCTGTCGACCGCGTCGATCCGGTGCCGCAATGCGCCCGTCATGTCCGAGACCGCGCGGGCGAGCAGGCCGATCTCGTCGCGCCTTTCGGGCAGGCGCGGGACCTCGACCTCGCGCTCGCGCCCGGCGCGCACGCGCATCGCGGCCTTGGCGAGCTGGCGCAGCGGGGTGACGATGGTGCGGGCGAGGAACAGCGAGAGCAGGATCGAGGCGGCGAGCACGCACAGCACCGCGATGCCCAGCGTCGAGCGTGCGGCGCGCACGCTCTCGGTGATGTCGACCGCGTTGCGAACCGTCAGCAGGGTGGCTCCGTTGAGGCCGACCGGCGCGGCCGCGGTGATGACCGGCGTCCCGTCGCGCCAGTCGTAGAGGCGCACCTGGCTCACCCCTTCCTCGCGCGCCTGGGCGAGCTCGGGCCAGGCATCGGCCTCCTGCGCTTCGGGCTCGACATAGTCCTGCACCGGCTCGGCCGCGACGATCGTGTCCACCGTCCGGTCGAGCCAGCGCGCGAATTGCTGGTCCCAGCTGTCGTCGGTGATGTCGTTGAACTGGAAGGCGGGCTCGGCCAGCGCGAAACTGTCGGCCCACAATCGCCCCTCGGCGTCGAACATCCGCAGGCGCATGCGCTGTTCCTTGCCGATCTGGACAAGCAGCGCTTCCTGCCGCTCGCGCGTCGCCCCGGCGAGCGCCTCGGCGGTGATCTGGGCCTCGATCCGCGCCATCTTGAAGCGTTCGTTGATGAGCTGCGTGCGGTAGCCGTCGAGGTAGAACAGCCCGCCGCCCAGCAGCACCAGCGGCAGGATGTTGACCACGAGGATGCGCGCGGTCAGCGCGAAACGGCCGGTTGTCGTGAACTGTTCGCCGACGCGCACGCTCGCCGCGCTCTCGCCCGCGCCGCGCCGCGCGCCCGGGGGCAGGCGGCCAAGCACCCGCGCGGGCGAGGTCATGCGGGTGGCCGCCCTGTGGTCGGACCGGCGGCGGTCAGACATCATTGAAGCTGTAGCCCGCGCCATAGAGCGTCTCGATCGCGCCGAATTCGGGATCGACGCTGCGGAACTTGCGCCGCATCCGTTTTATGTGGCTGTCGACCGTGCGGTCGTCGACGAAGACGTCGTCGGGATAGGCCGCGTCCATCAACTGGTTGCGGCTCTTGATGACGCCGGGCCGCGCGGCGAGCGCCTCGAGGATGAGGAACTCGGTCACGGTCAGGCTGACCGGGCGCTGGTCCCAGGTGACGTGGTGGCGCGCGGGATCCATGAACAGCCGCCCGCGCGCGATGATCGGATGTCCGGGCTCCGCCTCGCCGCCTTCGCCCCGGCCGCCACGGGCCGGTTCGGCGCGCCTGAGGATCGCCCTGATCCGCGCGATCAGCAGGCGCTGGCTGAAGGGCTTGGAAATGTAGTCGTCCGCGCCCAGTTCGAGCCCCGCCTCCTCGTCGCCCTCGTCGTCCTTGCTGGTGAGGAAGATCACCGGCAGCGCCGAATGTTCGCGCACGCGCCGGAGCAGTTCCATCCCGTCCATCTTGGGCATCTTGATGTCGAACACGGCGAGGTCGGGCGGATTGTCCACCAGCGCCTTCAGCGCCGTCTCGCCGTCGGAATAGAGCCGGGTGACGAAGCCTTCGGCCTGGAGCGCGATCGAGACCGTGGTGAGGATGTTGCGATCATCGTCGACCAGCGCGATCGCCGCGCCGCTGCGCGGGGCGGCAGCCGTCCCGACTTCGCCGGCGTCGGCGGGGCGCGGGGTGCCGGCCGGGCTGTGGCCGACCTCGTCATGGCTGCTCGACATCGGGTCCTTCCTTTCGAGCCCGCGCGGCCCCGGCTGGCGAGCGCCGTCACGGGCTCTCGCAGGGCTGCTCGGCGGGCATCGGGCCTTTGCCTGATTAGCGCGGGCGCCCGGCCAAGACAACGCCGCCGGGCGGGCGCACCGTGCGGCGCGGCGCTTTGCGCGGCCCGCCGGGCGGGCCGGCGCAGCCCGGTTTGACGGAGCGGCGAGGCGCCCCTATGCCGAATGGCGCAAGGGGGGCCGGACCGCACCGAGTCGCTTCGCCGTCGCGGAGAGCGAGGGGCGCCTGCCGGTCCTCATGCCATGCAAGGACCCGTCCGCACCAGCGCGTTCCCGTTCAGGAGACCCAGAAGTTGACCCCGCTCGCTTTTCCGCTTGCCGGCCAGGGCATCGAAACCTCGGCCGAAATCCGTCCCAACCTCGGCACTCCTGAACTCGTCGAAGCGGCGATTGCTTCGGGCGAGGGTTCGCTTTCGAAGCACGGGGCGCTGGTCGTCAGGACCGGCGCGCATACCGGGCGCAGCGCGAAGGACAAGTTCATCGTCCGCGATGCCGAAACTGCCGACAGCGTGTGGTGGGGCAAGGTCAACGTCCCGATGACGCCCGAACATTTCGCCGCGCTCAAGGCCGATTTCATGGCTGCGCTGGCCGGGAAGGAACGGCTTTACGTCGCCGACCTGTTCGGCGGCTCGCAGCCCGAACACCGCGTCAACGTGCGCGTCGTCAACGAGCTTGCCTGGCACAACCTGTTCATCCGCACCCTGCTGGTGCGCCCCACGCGCGAGGAACTGGCCGGGTTCGAACCCGAATACACGATCATCGACCTGCCCAGTTTCCGCGCGGACCCGGAACGGCACGGCACCCGCAGCGAGACCGTGATCGCGGTCAATTTCTCCGAGAAGCTGATCCTCATCGGCGGCACGAAATACGCGGGCGAGATGAAGAAGAGCGTCTTCGGCATCCTCAACTACCTGCTCCCGGCGAGCGGCGTGATGCCGATGCACTGTTCGGCCAACATCTCCGCCGACGGCAGGACCAGCGTGTTCTTCGGCCTGTCGGGCACGGGCAAGACCACGCTTTCGGCGGATGCCAGCCGCACCCTTATCGGCGACGACGAACATGGCTGGTCGGACACCGCGGTGTTCAATTTCGAAGGCGGCTGCTACGCCAAGATGATCCGCCTTTCCGAAGAGGCCGAGCCGGAAATCTACGCCACCACCCGCCGTTTCGGCACCGTGCTCGAAAACGTGGTGATGGACCCCGACACGCGCGAGCTCGATTTCGACGACAACTCGCTCGCCGAGAACACGCGCGGGGCCTATCCGATCGATTTCATCCCGAACACCAGCAAGGACAATCTCGGCCCGGTGCCGTCGAACGTCGTGATGCTGACCGCCGATGCCTTCGGCGTGCTGCCTCCGATCGCGCGGCTGACGCCCGAACAGGCGATGTATCACTTCCTGTCGGGCTACACCGCCAAGGTCGCCGGGACCGAGATCGGCGTGACCGAGCCCGAGGCGACCTTTTCGACCTGTTTCGGTGCGCCGTTCATGCCGCGCCATCCGAGCGTCTACGGCAACCTGTTGAAGGAGCGCATCGCCAAGGGTTCGGTGCAGTGCTGGCTGATCAACACCGGCTGGACCGGCGGCAAGTACGGCGTGGGCAAGCGGATGCCGATCAAGGCGACCCGCGCGCTGCTCAACGCGGCGCTCGACGGGGATCTCGAACACGTCGAGTTCCGGCAGGATCCCAATTTCGGCTTCGACGTGCCGATCTCGGTCCCGGCCCTGTCCGAGGCGGGGATCGAGCAGTCGATCCTCGACCCGCGCAGCACCTGGGCGGACAAGGCCGACTACGACGCGACCGCGGCGAAGCTGGTGCGGCTCTTCATCGACAATTTCGCCGAGTTCGAGGCCCACGTCGACGAAGGCGTGCGCCAGGCGGCTCCGGCCGCGGCCTGACCCGCTGCGCCCACCGCCCGCGCGGCGCGGGGCGTCTTTGCGCGGTCATCGAAGCGTGCCATCATCTCCCCCGCGAATCCCGCGAGGGACTTGAGGGGAGGACAGGTATGAGCGTGCTTGACGGTATCCTGAAGAACATCACCGGTGCGCCCGACGACGTGGCGAACCTGGCGAGCAAGGTCGGGATCGACCCCGCGCTCGCGGAAAAGGCGATCGCGGTGCTCGGCCAGACCCACCAGATGGATGGCGACACGGTCGAACTGGCCTCGGCGCGGACCGGGCTCGACACCGGCGTCCTGTCGCAGATCGTCGCGGCGGTCGGGGGCGAAGGCTCGCTTTCCGAATTCGCCCGCATGGTGCAGGAAGACCCGTCCTCGCTCGTCGACCTGCTCGATTTCGACGGCGACGGCAGTCCGATGGACGACATCGCCGGCCTCGCCAAGGGTCTGTTCGGCGGGAAGGGCTGAGGCGGAGCGCGCAGGCCGACCGATCAGAGCAGCTTGCCCTGTTCGGTCCTGTCCTCGCGCCTGGCCTTTTTCTGGCCGGACGTATCGACCCACGGAATATCGGGCCGCCTGTTCTGGAACAGTTCGGCCAGCGTCAGGATTTGCAGGCGCGGATGGGTGCGCCCGGTATATTCGTTTTCCCACACGCCGACCGCTGCCGCGTCGCGTTCCATCGCGCGGGTCGGCGGCTGGGCGGTCAGGAACACGCCGAGCGGGGCGTTCTCGCGGTCCATGACCTGCGCCAGTCGGCCGATATCCTTGACGCCGACCGCGCCGCCCTTGACCTCGACGATGGCCTTTTCGGTCTTTTTGCCGTCGGGCTTGAAATAGATGATGCCGTCGATGCCGCCATCCGCGCCCTTGCGCCCGCCTTTCCATGGCACGGCTTCGATGATGGAAAGCGCCCATAGCTCGAACTGGTGCTTGTCGCGGCGGGCGAGGTCCTGCGCGGCGGCGAGCGATTGCGGGCGGCCCTTCACCTCGAATTCGAGGCCGGGGAAGGCTTCGTTCATGCGCTTTTCGATGAGGCCGATGGCGAGGTGGGTCACGTCGATCCCGATCCACTTGCGGCCCAGCTTCTCGGCGGCGTGAACGGCGGTGCCGCAGCCGCAGAAGGGATCGAGCACTACGTCGCCCTCGTTTGAGGAGGCTTCGATAATCCTAGAAAGCAGCCCCACGGGCTTCTGCGTCGGATAAGGCATTTTCTCGCCCCCCGCATCGAGCCACTTCACATCTTCGTCGATTCCCTCGTCAGTGCCAACGAGGCAGCCTTTTGTCCCCGGCTGATAGGCCCAGATATCTTGGAATAAAGTGCCGTCTGCTGTGTCCAAATACTGCTTGTATCTGGGCAATGCGCCTGCACTCTTGGGATGCAAGATGAGTCCCTTCTCATCGAGTGCATCCAAGATCGCTGTAAGGGGCAAGCCCGATGGAACCTCGTCTCCAAGCTTTTTCGGAATTGCCCAATGCCTCCCTCGCGGAGTTGGGTCGTATCCACGCCATGGCTTGCCGCTATCGCCAGTGCGCGTCCCTGCACCGGTAAGAACATTCGATTGATACCGACCGCGCTCGTCTACAGACGGAAAGGATTTTTCTACGTAAGCGCGTGACTGCGGCCTCCGTCCGGGATGAAAAGTGAAATCACTCGACTTCGAGTAGAAGAGAATGGTGTCGTGGATAGGGCCAAATTGGCGGCTCAGCTTGTTGTGGGCATTTGTTCGCCGCCAAATTATCTCATTTCTGAAATTGACTGGCCCAAACACCCCATCCAGCAGCAGCTTGAGGTAGTGGCTCGCAGTCGGATCGCAGTGCAGATAGAGCGAACCCGTCGGCTTCAGCACCCGGTGCAATTCGATCAGCCGCACCGCCATCATGGCGAGATAGGCCATCATGTCGTTCTCGCCGAGAAACCCGCGCATCGCCCGCAGCAATTCGAAGGCATCGGAATTGCCGCTTTTCATCACCTCGTCGAAAGCGGCCTCTGCCGTGTCGTTCCAGTGCCACGTATCCTCGAACGCCTCGATCTGGGCGTCGGATTGCTGGCCTTCCGGCGACTTGAAAAGGATGTTGTAATTGGCGTTCGAATTGAACGGCGGATCGAGATAGATGAGGTCCACGCTCTCATCTGCGATGTGTTCGCGCAGCACATCGAAATTGTTGCCGTAATAGAGCGTGTTGGTCATCGCGTCCCCCTGACCTGTCGCCCGCAAACAGCAGCAAGCGCGCGCCGGGGTCAAGCCGGCATTGGCGAATCGGGGGGATGCCTCGCCCCGCCCGCAAGAACCCCTTACCCGCGCGCGCCCGCGATATAGCGGCTGACGGTGTTCTCGACCACGTTCAGCGGCGCGTTCCCGCCCATGATGACGGCGGTGTTGAACGCCTTCATGTCATAGGCACCGCCCAGTTCCCGCTGCGCCCGCGCGCGCTGGCGGACGATCTCGGAATGGCCGACCTTGTAGCCGCAGGCCTGCCCCGGCCAGCTGCAATAGCGATCGACTTCGGAGGCGACTTCCTCGGGCTTCGACCCGTTCTCCTCGACGAAGAAGCGGCGGCCTTCCTCGCGGGTCCAGCGCTTGGCGTGGAGGCCCGTGTCCACCACCAGCCGGCACGCGCGGAAGGCGAGGCTTTGCAGGTAGCCCAATCGCCCGACCTTGAAATCGTCGTAGGCGCCCAGTTCGTCCGCGAGCTGTTCGCCGTAGAGCGCCCAGCCTTCGGAAAAGGCATTGAAGGCGAGGATCGATCGGATCAGCGGCAGGCGGTTCGAGAATTCGCCCTCCCACACGTGGCCGGGGATCGTCTCGTGGAAGGTGAGGTCGGCCAGGTCGTACTTGCGGTGAAGGTCGGTGGTGCGAAGGTTGATCCACATCCGGCTGGGGATGGTCCCGTCCTTGCTGCCCGCCCCGCCATAGGCCCCCGGCGCGCCCGGTTCCTCGGCCAGCGGCAGGCGGCGCACTTCGAGGTTGGGATCGACCAGTTGCGTGAAGGCGCGCGGCATCTGCGCGGTGATCCAGTCGATCCTCTCGCGGATGAAGGCCATGATCTCGGCCCGCCCCGGATCGCCCGGCGCGAACTGGTAGCGCGGATCCTGCGAAAGCGCCTGCATCCGCTCCCCGACCGAACCCTTGGTGTAGCCGATCTCGCGCAGGATCGGGTCCATCTTCCCGTGCAGTTCGGCCAGCTCCTCGCGGCCCTGGCGGTGGATCTCGTCCGGCGAGAGGTTCGTGGTGGTCGAGGCGCGGATCGCCCAGTCGTACCATTCCTCGCCCCGCGGGCGCGCCCACATCCCGGCATCCGAAGTCGCGGCGGCGCGCTGGGCCTTCAGCTCCTCGAGCTGGCGGGCGAGCGCGGGGGCGATGTCGAGCCGGGTGATTTCGCGCGCCATCTCCACCTGTTCGTCGAAGGAGCCTTCGCTTACGTTCTTCGTGATGCCTTCGGCCAGCGGGTCGGCATAGGCAGCGCCATCGGCCGCCGCGGCGATGCTCGCTTCCATCTGGGCGATCGCCTTGTCGAGCAGGAAGTCGGGCGGCACCACGCCGAGCCCGCGCGCCTCGCGCATCCGTTCGCGCTCGGCATCGAGGATGGCGGGCACCTGGGACAGGCGGTTGAGGTAGAAATGGACGTCCGAATCCGATCGCACCGGCTGGGTCGAGCCGAAGAAGCGCGGGTAGTCGATATATCCGCCAACGTTCTGGATCACGACATAGGGCGCGTTGCGCCACGAGCCGACCGCGACCTCGCCATAGGGCAGGGCCATGCCTTCCAATGCGCTGGCGAAGGCGGTTTCGACCACTTCGAAGCCGATCCGCTGGTCGGCGGTCAGCCCCTCGCGCGGATAGGCGCGCGCCTCCTCGAGCAGGCGGGCGAGCGTCGCGGCATAGGCCTCGCGCCCCTCCGCGCCGGGCGTGCCGAAGGTCCCGCGCCAATCGGCCCGCTCGCCGGTGTCGACGCCGAGCCCGGTAGCCCGCGCCGGTTCGTGTTCGAGCATCGCATAGGCGATCCGGTCGAGCATCCGGTCCGGCCCGAGCGAGGCGGGCGGCGCCTCGGTCAGGGCGGGCTCGGACATCCGCGCGGCGCAGCCGGGCAGCAGCGCGAGCGCGGAGGCGCCGCCGAACCCGGCGAGGATCTGGCGGCGGCTGACGGGACGGGCCGCGATGGCGGCGGGGCTGCGCTCTCTCATGGGGGCGAGGTGTTAATGCCCGCCCGCACGGTGTCAATCGCGCCGCCCGGATCGCGCGCGACGCAGGGAGCGCGTCAGTCCCTGAGATCGTCGGGGACGCGGCCGCCCGCTTCGGCAAGCCTGGTCATCACCGCCTTGTGGAGCGCGATGTTCTCTTCCGCCTCGCCCGAATAATCGTTCATCCCCATTTCGGCGGCGAGTTGTTTGCGATTGGCATAGCTCGCATCGAGGCCGATCAGTTTCATCAGGTCGACGATCGAGGTCCGCCAGTTGAGCCGGTCCGCGCCGTCCATCGAATCGAGCTTGAAGGCGACATCGACTTCGCTCATCGGGGCGGGCCTGACCGGCGCGGGCGCGGCGGCGGGTTTTGCCGCGGGGCTTGCCGGTTCCTGCGGTTTGTCCTGCGCCTCGTCTTCCTCGTCGGAACCCCAGATCGCATTCTTGATCGAACTGAAAATACCCATATGACCCTCCTCGTCCGGCGACCCCGCCTCGGGGTTTAGGGCGTGCATGTTCCAGTTCCGTGTCGAGGCAGGCGCAAGGCAGCAGGCTATGACGACCGATATCGTGCTCTCGATCGTGATGCTGGCGGCGCTGGCGCTGCTGGCGGGCGCCTTCGTGCTGTGGCGGCGCACGGGCGAGGTCAGGAACCCCGCGCTGATGGTGCTACTCGCGCTGATCGCGGTCGTGAACGTGCTGATCTGGACCGTGCCGACCTCGGACGGGACGAGCCCGCTCGAAGGGCTGGAGCAGGGCGGGGCGGGTTGATCCTCCCCGCCTGCCCTCATGCTCTCACTTGATCGGACAATCGGGCGAAAGCCGGAAATCGAGGTAGTTGTCGACCGACCCCATCAGTTCCTCGAGCTCGTTCTCGAAGAAGTGGTTGGCGCGCGGGATCTCCTCGTGGTGGATGGTGATGTGCTTCTGCGTGCGAAGCTTCTCGACCAGCTTCTGCACCGCGGCGGGCTGGACCACGGTGTCGGCCGCGCCCTGGACGAAGATCCCGCTCGCCGGGCAGGGGGCGAGGAAGGAGAAATCGTACATGTTGGCGGGCGGCGCGACGGAGATGAAGCCGCGCACTTCCGGGCGCCGCATGAGCAGCTGCATCCCGATCAGCGCGCCGAAGGAATAGCCCGCGACCCAGGTCGTCTGCGCCTCGGGATGGATCGACTGCACCCAGTCGAGCGCCGAGGCTGCGTCGGAAAGTTCGCCCACGCCCGAATCGAAGCTCCCCTGGCTGCGCCCGACTCCGCGGAAATTGAACCGCAAGGTGGCAAATCCGCGGTCGGCGAAGGTCTTGTAGAGCCGCTGCACGATCCGGTCGTTCATCGTGCCGCCGCCTTCGGGGTGCGGGTGAAGGATCAGCGCGACGGGCGCGCGCGGGCGCGGCGGCGGGGAGAAACGGCCTTCGAGACGGCCTTCGGGGCCGGGAAAGATGACTGAGGGCATCCGGGTGTGACCTTGCTGGTATGGGCGGTGAAAAGACTGACGGGCGGGCGACCGGTTGGTCCCCGCGAAAGCGCGCTCTATATAGGGTTCGATGCCGTTTTCGCAATTTTTTGTCGGGTGAGCCTGGGGTGAGGCGAATCTATCTCGATCATGCCGCGACCTCGCCGCTGCGTCCCGAGGCGCAGGCGGCGATGGCGGAAGGCTTCGCGCGGTGGGCGAACCCCTCCTCTCCCCATGCCGAGGGGCGCAAGGCAAAGGCCGCGCTGGAGGATGCGCGCGAGCGGATCAAGGCGGCGCTCGGCTGGGAGGGGGAAGTGATTCTCACCAGCGGGGCGAGCGAGAGCGCCGAACTGGCGCTCACGCGGGCGAAGGCGGGCGCCCGGCTGGTGAGCGCGGTCGAACACGATGCGATCCTCAAGGCCGCACCCGACGCCGAACGCCTGCCGGTGCGCCCCGACGGCGCGCTCGATCTCGATTCCCTGCGCGAAGCGGTCCGGCGCGAGCGCCCGCTGGTCGCGGTCCAGCACGTCAATTCGGAAACCGGCAACCGCCAGGACCTCGCCGCGATCGGTGCCATCGTGCACGAAGCGGGGGGGATGCTCCTTGCCGATTGCTCGCAGAGCGCGGGCAAGTTCGCGCTGCCTGCCTGCGACATGGCGATCGTGTCCGCGCACAAGTTCGGCGGGCCTATCGGCGTGGGCGCCTTGCTGGTCCGCGATTACGCCATGTTGGAGCCGAGCGGTGGGCATGAGCGCGGCTATCGGCGCGGGACCGAGAACCTGCCTGGCGCGCTCGGCATGACGGCGGCGCTGGAAGCCTGCGGCGGTCTTTACCTCGCACCCGAAGTGCTCGCACCGCTCGATGCGCTGGCCGGGGAATGCCGCGCGCTTGGCGGGACATGGCTTGCCGACAGGCTTGCGGACCCGACGCCCTTTATCCGCGCGCTCGCCATGCCACAGATGAGCGGCAGCGCACAGGTGATGCGCTTCGACATGGCCGGTTTCGCGGTGTCGCAGGGTTCGGCCTGCTCCTCCGGCACGATGAAGACCAGCCACGTGCTCGAGGCGATGGGCCTCGATCCGAAGATCGCCGCGAACACGATCCGCGTCTCCTTCGGCTGGTCGACGACGCGCGAGGAGGTGGAACGTTTCTGCGAGCACTGGCAAGAGCTTGCGCGAACATGATCTACCTCGACTACCAGGCGACGACCCCGCTCGCGCCCGAAGCGCGCGAGGCGATGCTGCGCTGGCTCGAAGGGCCGGAGGGGACCGGCTTCGGCAATCCGCACAGCGCGCACCGGATGGGCCGCTCGGCCTCGGCGGCGGTGGAGACTGCGCGCGAACGGGTCGCGGCGCTGCTGCCGAAGGGCGGGCGCGTGGTGTTCACCAGCGGCGCGACCGAGGCGCTCAACACCGCGCTCAGGGGCACTAGGGGCGACGTGCTGACCTTCGCCACCGAACACGCCGCCGTGCTCGACTGCGCGAAGGCGGTGGAGGCGGCGGGAAGGGGCTTCACCGTGCTGCCGGTCGAGCGGGACGGGCGCGCGGACCTCGCCGCGCTGAGGGATGCGATCGGCCCCGGGACCGGGCTGGTGGCGGCGATGGCGATCAACAACGAGATCGGCACGCGCCATCCCCTGCCCGAGATCGCGCGGATCGCGCGCGAAGCGGGCGCGCTGGTGCTGGTCGATGGGGTGCAGGCCTATGGCCGCGTGCCGTTGACCGGGCTCGACGCCGATTTCATCGCCATATCGGCGCACAAGATCCACGGGCCGAAGGGGATCGGGGCGCTGTGGGTGCGCGACGGGGTCGAACCCGATCCGCTGATGTTCGGCGGCGGGCAGGAGGCGCACCTGCGCTCGGGCACGCTTTCCCCCGCCCTGTGCGCGGGGCTTGGCGCGGCGGCCCAGATCGCCGAGGAACGCATGACCGCCGATGCCGAGCATGTCGAGGCCCTGTGGGCCCGCGCGCGCGAACTCTTCGCGGACTGGACGCTCAACGGCAGCGCTACCGAACGCTGGCACGGCAATCTCAACCTGCGGCGAGAGGGGCTCGACGTGGCCCGCCTGATGTCCGATTGCCGCACCGTGATGTTCTCCGCGGGCAGCGCCTGTGCCAGCGGATCGGGCCGGCCGAGCCATGTCCTTACCGCGATCGGACTGACGCAGCGCGAGGCCCGGGCTTCGATCCGCCTCGGCTTCGGGCGCTACACGAGCAGGGACGAGATCGAACGCGCTGCCCGCGCGATCATCGAGGCCGCCGGCGGGCAGTGGCCGTGAAGATGTTTGCGAGGATGGCAGGATGAGCGTGAAGGTCCGTTTCATCGATCCCCATGGCCGCGTGGTCGAAGCCGAGGGCGAGCCGGGCGACAGCCTGCTGCGCGTGGGGCAGGCGGCGGGCCTGCCGCTCGAGGGAACCTGCGAGGGGCAGATGGCATGTTCGACCTGCCACGTCGTCGTCGCGCCCGAATGGTTCGACCGCCTCGCGCAGGCGAGCGAGGAGGAGGAGGACATGCTCGATTTCGCCGCCGGGGTGCGCCGCACGAGCCGCCTGTCCTGCCAGATCGAACTGACCGAGGCGATGGACGGGCTGACCGTCACCGTGCCCGGCGAAAGCGTCGACGCGCGGCGGATGTAGGCGGACGGGCAGGACCCGAACGTTGCGTCCCGGTCACGCCGCGTTCGCAAGGAACGCCCCGCATCGCGCACCGTTGCACGATGTGCATGGCAGAAGAACGCGCCAAGGCCCCGATGTCGCCCGAACCGTCGATCAGCGCCCCGGTGCGCCGGGCGTTTCTCGGCGCGATCGCCTTTGCTGCGGTGTTCTGGCTGCTGCTCCAGACGATGACGATCACCATCCCCTTGTTCGCCGCCTTGCTGCTCGCACTCGGGGTCTGGCCGCTGGTCGATCCGATCCGCAGGCGGATGCCGCGTCGGCTCGAATGGACCGGCGCGCTGGTGGGGATGCTGGTGGTGGTCGCGATCCTCGCCCTGTTCCTCTTTGCGCTGGGGCTCGCCGTGCAGCAGGTCTACGGCCTTGCGAGCAATGTCGCGCCCGCGGTGCAGGACCGGCTCGGCGCGCTGCCGGTGGCGCTGCCCGACTTCCTCACCGACGGGCCGGACGCGGGCGACAGCGCGCTTGCTTCGAGCGGGACGCTGACCGGGGCGGCGCTCACCGCGCTCGACATCACGGCGAGCACCCTGGGGGGAATCATCCTCATCGTCTTCCTCATGCTGCTGATGCTGACCGAGGCGGACAACTGGCAGGCCAAGATCCAGGCGGTTTCGCGCGATGACCACGACCGGCGCTGGCGCGAGATCGGCCGGTCGGTCGGGCAGAAGTTCCGCGCCTATTTCGTCACCCGCTTCATCCTGAGCGTGCTCAGCGCCCTGCTCTATGTCGGCTGGCTGGCGATCTTCGGGGTCGATTACCTGCTGCTGTGGGCGGTGCTGACGGTGCTGCTCAATTTCATCCCGACTGCCGGTTCGATCATCAGCGGGACCCTGCCGGTGATCTACGTGCTGGTGACGCGCGATTTCGGGACCGCGCTGATCATCGGGTCGGGGCTGCTGGCGATCGAGCAGGTGATCGGCAATTTCATCGACCCCAAGCTGATGGGCCGCCGGCTCGCGATTTCGCCGCTGGTCGTGCTGGTCGCGTTGATGTTCTGGACCATCCTGTGGGGTATTCCGGGCGCGCTGCTGGCGGTGCCGCTGACGGTGCTGCTGACGATGGTGATGGCCCATTTCGACCGGACCAAGGGTTTTGCCCTGCTGCTGACCGATTGTTCGACGATGGAGGAGCTCGAGGATTACCGCAGGCCGGATTGAGGGCCGCACGCGAAAACCCCGCCGGGCCGCGGGGCACGACGGGGCGATCGGCCGGGCAAAGCCGTGCCGGTGAAGATCAGGCGTTTTCGCCCGCCTTTTCCATCGCGAGCGCTTCCATGATCGCCCCGGCGAAGGCGTCGACGTCGTCGGGCTTGCGGCTGGTGATGATGTTGCCGTCGATCGCCACTTCGCGGTCGACCACCTTCGCCCCGGCATTGGCGAGATCGGTGCGGACCGAGGGCCAACTCGTCGCCGTTTTGCCCTCGACGATTCCCGCCTCGATCAGGAGCCAGGGCGCGTGGCAGATCGCCGCGACCGGCTTTCCGGCGGAGGCGAATTCGCGCACCAGTTCGACCGCGCGCGGTTCTAGCCGCAGCATGTCGGGATTGATCTGGCCGCCGGGCAGCACCAGTGCATCGAAATCGCCGGTCGAAACCTCGTCCAGGGTCATGTCGACGGCGATGCTGTCGCCCCAGTCGGTCTTGTTCCAGCCCTTGATCGAGCCCGCATCGGGGCTGGCGACCTTCACGTCGGCGCCCGCTTCGGACAGGATCCGGCGCGGTTCGAAAAGCTCCGACTGCTCGAAACCGTCGGTGGCGATGATGAGAATCCTTTTCATCGGGTTTCCTCCTTTGTCCATTCGTTCGATCAACGGAGGACGAAGGGGCCGCGTTCCGCCGGGCGCGCTCGCCGGTGGCGCGGGCCAGCCGGGTCGTGGGGCTTTCCGCGCCCTGCGCCGCCAACGCTCGCCGGCCGCTCCCCCGCGCGAGCCTGTGGAAACCCCTCTCCCGCCCGCGCGCGCGGCTTGCTAGGGGCTTAAGCATGGCAGACACCCCCGCTCCCGGCGCACCCGCCCCGCCACCGCCGGACGATCCTTTCGACCAGATCGTGGACGCGCCCTTCGACGCCGCGCTCGAGGAGCGCTATCTCGTCTATGCGCTTTCGACCATCACCGCGCGCTCGCTGCCCGACCTGCGCGACGGGTTGAAGCCGGTCCACCGCCGCCTGCTCTGGGCGATGCGCCAGCTCGGCCTCAGGCCCGACAGCGCTTTCAAGAAATCCGCGCGCGTCGTCGGCGACGTGGTCGGCAAGTATCACCCCCACGGCGACGTTGCCGCCTATGACGCGATGGTCCGCCTCGCGCAGCCGTTCTCGCTGCGCTATCCTCTGGTCGAGGGGCAGGGCAATTTCGGCAATATCGACGGCGATAACGCGGCCGCCTACCGCTATACCGAGGTGCGGCTGACGCGGACCGCGATGGAACTGATGGCGGGCCTCGACGAAGGCACGGTCACGTTCCTGCCGACCTACAACGGCGAGGAACAGGAACCCGAGCTTATGCCCGGCCTGTTCCCGAACCTGCTCGCCAACGGGTCGAGCGGGATCGCGGTCGGCATGGCGACCAATATTCCCTCGCACAATGTCGCGGAAATCATCGACGCCACGCTTGAACTGATCGACAACCCCCATGTCGAGCACGCGCGGCTGATGGAACTGTTCGCCGGGCCGGACTTTCCCACCGGCGGCCGGATCGTCGACAGCCCCGAGGCGATCTCGCAGGCCTATGCCACCGGGCGCGGCTCGTTCCGGGTGCGCGGCGTGTTCCGCGCGCCGGAATCGGGCAACGCGGCCGACCGGGAGGCGGGCATCGAACGGCTGGGCGGCGGGCAATGGCAGCTCGTCATCTCCGAAATCCCGTTCCAGGTCGCCAAGGGCAAGCTGATCGAGCAGATCGCCGCGACCATCGCCGACCGGAAGCTCCCCATCCTCGAGGACGTGCGCGACGAAAGCGACGAGGACATCCGCATCGTCCTCGTGCCGCGGTCGCGCAATGTCGATCCCGACCTGCTCAAGGAGAGCGTGTTCAAGCTGACCGACCTCGAAACCCGCTTCGGGCTCAACCTCAACGTGCTCGATGCGAAGCGCACCCCGATGGTGATGGGGCTGAAGGAACTGCTGGCGAACTGGGTCGCCGCCCAGATCGACATCCTCCAGCGCCGCACCCGCCACCGGCTCGACCAGATCGAAAAGCGGCTGGAACTGGTCGAAGGCTACATCATCGCCTTCCTCAACCTCGACCGGGTGATCGAGATCATCCGCACCGAGGACGAACCCAAGCCGGTGATGATGGAGGAATTCGGCCTCACCGACCGGCAGGCCGAGGCGATCCTGAACATGCGGCTGCGGTCCTTGCGGAAGCTCGAGGAAATGCAGCTTCGCAAGGAAAAGGACGACCTCCTCGCAGAACAGGCGGAGCTGACCGCGCTGCTGGAAAGCCCGGCCCGCCAGCGCACGCGATTGAAGCGCGACCTCAGGGCGCTTCGCAAGGACTATGCCGAGGACACCCCGCTCGGCGCACGCCGCACGCGGATCGAGGAAGCGGCGCCGGCGGTCGAATTCAGCATGGACGCGATGATCGAGAAGGAGCCGGTGACGGTCATCCTCTCGCAGAAGGGCTGGATCCGCGCGGCCAAGGGGCACGTCCCGCTCGACCAGGAATTCAAGTACAAGGAAGGCGACGCGCTCGCCTTCATCGCGCACGCGCAGACCACCGACAAGCTGCTGATCGCGGGGACCGACGGGCGCTTCTACACGCTCGGCTGCGACAAGCTGCCCGGGGCGCGCGGATTCGGCGAGCCGGTGCGGACCATGATCGACCTCGACGCGGAAAGCTCGATCGCCAACATGCTCGTCCACAGGGCGGGCGGAAAGCTGCTCCTCGCGGCGTCGAGCGGGAAGGGCTTTCTCGCGAAGAGCGACGACCTGCTGGCCGAGACGCGCAAGGGCCGGCAGGTGGTCAACCTGAAGGGCGGGGCGAGGCTCCAGGTGGTGCGGCAGGTCCCGCCCGAGCACGATCACGTCGCCGCCGTGGGCGACAACCGCAGGCTGATCGTCTTCAACATCGAGGAAATGCCCGAAATGGCGCGCGGGCAAGGCGTCCAGTTGCAGCGTTACCGCGACGGCGGGCTTTCGGACGCGACGACCTTTCGGCTGGAGGACGGGCTGAGCTGGACTATGGGCGGCGCGCAGGGACGCACCCGGACCGAAAACGAGATCTGGCAATGGAAGGTCGCGCGCGGCGCGGCGGGGCGGATGCCGCCGCAGGGCTTCCCGAGGGACAACCGCTTCGATTGATTCCGCGCGGCCGCTTGCCGGCCGGCGAAGGCGTCGCCGCAAGGGCGCAGGCCCGTCCGCAGCGATGCAGCCTTGGGACCATGTGAGCGAGAAGATCGCGGCGCGGATGCGCTGCGCAAACGAGAAAGGGCCGGCAGGAGCGATCCTGCCGACCCTTTCGTCCGACCAGACGGTGCGTGAAGCGAGGCTCAGCCGCCCTGGGCGGCGGCCATGATGTCGGAATAGTTGGCGCGCGCCATGATCGTGCCTTCCTCGTCGACCCACATCAGGTCGCGCGGCAGGCTGATGAGTTCTTCCTCGGCCTTGACGACGATGATCTCGCCGTCGTTCTCGATCGTTTCGACCATGCCCAGCGGCTGTTCGTCCGCGGTCACGATCGGCGCGCCCACGACGAGCAGTTCGTCGAGCTTCTCCATCGCTTCGGCTTCGGCCCGGGCGAGTTCGGCCTCGCGCGCTTGCTCTTCGGCCTGCTGCTGCGCGACCTGCTGCTGCATCATGCCGTCGATCTGCTGCTTGGTCGCTTCGACGCGGAAGCCCATGTCGCCCGCGTCGTTGATCGCGCGTTCGGCAATCGCGTTGCGGGGCAGGGGCGCCTCGTAGGTGCCGGTGTCGACCGTGACGGTCGCATCGTCGGTCACGGTGACCGTGCCGATCGGGTTGCCGTCATTGCCGTAGATCGTATCGCCCACGTCCTGCGCGGAAGCCGCGATCGGGGTCGCCGCCATGGCGGTGGCCAGGATAGCCAGCTTGGCAAGTTTCATCGTCAGAATACTCCGTTCTTCAGTTCAACGAGACGCCGCCGCGAACGAGCGGGCGACGCGGGCCGGACGCACGGCACCAAGCGAAGATCGGGGCAACGAAGCCCCGGCCGATGCCAGGTGCGGATGGATGCGCGCGCAAGGTGAATGTGCAAAACGCGCAAGCGGTTCCCTAGGGAAAAACGACAGGTGTGACAACACGGACGACCCGGAACAAGGTATGCCACCTGCGCGATGAAGGGTCCCTGAACGCATTATCAATCGCTTAGCCGATTTCCTCGGCAAGGATCTGACTGAGCCGCGCATCATCCGGAAAGCCCTCCGCAATCCAGCGTCGCTCGACCGCCCGCAGAATTTTCGCAACTTGCGGCCCGGCGGTCACGCCTTGCGCGATGATCTCGCCCCCCTTCAGCGGAAAGACGGGCGGCGCCCACCCGGCGAGCGGACGGGCATCGGCACCGGCAAGGAGCAGCCGGTCGATGGCGCAATCGGTCCCGGCGCGGTAGGCGAGGGCGTGCATCGCGGCGGCATCCTCGTCCCTGCGTTCGGCCGCGGTGACGAGCCGCGCGCGCTGCGCCTTCGACAGCCGCAGCCGGGCCGCGACCGTTTCGGCGACATCGCGCGAAGGCGGCAGCAGCGCGGCGAGGCGGCGCAGCGGCTCGGGCGCGAAACCCTGCGCGCGTTCGGCCGCGACGAGCCGGGCGAGGCCCTCGACATGTTTCGCACAGGCCTCGGGCAGGATCACGCCGAGCACGCCGCGCGCGTGCATTCGCGCGATGGTCGGGTGGGGATCGGCCAGCGCGAGCAGGGCAAGGAGTTCGTTCGCGATCCGCTCGCGCGAGAGCCCCTTGAGCGTGGCGGCCATGTCGGCACAGGCCTTTTCGGCGTCCGCGTCGAGCTCGGCCCCGAAGCGCGCCTGGAAGCGGTAATAGCGCAGGATCCTCAGGTGATCCTCGGCGATGCGCGCGCGCGGGTCCCCGATGAAACGCACCCGCCGGGCGGCAAGGTCATCGAGCCCGCCGAAATAATCCGCGATCTCCAGCGTTTCGGGATGGGCATAGAGCGCGTTGATCGTGAAATCGCGCCGCGCCGCGTCCTCGCGCCAGTCGCTCGCGAAGCGGATCGTGGCGCGGCGTCCGTCGGTCGAGACGTCGTGGCGCAAGGTCGTCACCTCGACCGGGCCGCCTTCGACGAGGGCGGCGACCGTGCCGTGTTCGATGCCCGTCGGCACCGTCCTGATCCCCGCCTGTGCGCAGCGCTCGATCACCGTCTCGGGCAGCAGCCGCGTCGCGCAGTCGACATCGTGCACCTCGATGCCGAGAAGGCCGTCGCGCACCGCCCCGCCGACCCAGCGGATGTCCTCCGCCCCGAGCGCGCGGGTGAGCGCCGCGAGGCCCGCTCGCCTGGTCCAGCCTGCCGTTTCAAGCGAATGTCCCACCCGCGCCCCTGTCCGCGCCGGTCCCTGCCGGCGCCCTTCGTGTCGTTGCGAGGGGGGATTACCGAAAAGCGGGCGTGTCCCACAACCCCGCTCGGCCTAGCGTTCCTGCCGCGCGCCGGGCAGCGCTTCCTCCACCGCGATCCGCCGGGCGAGGTTGGCGATGATCGCCGCCGTCACGCCCCAGATGCGAAAGCCCGAATAGTCCATCTCGAGATAGCGCCGCATCGCCCCGCGCCAGAACACCTCGTTGGTCGTCCACGCGGTCTCGTCGAGCAGCAGCGCGAGCGGCGCCTCGAACCACGCCGCGACCTCGCTCGGGTGGGGCACGAGCGGCAGGTCGGGCGGGATCACCGCGAGGACGGGGGTGACGATGAAGCCGGTCCCGGTCTGGTAGCGGTCGGTTTCGCCCACCACCCGCACCGCCTCGCGCGGGATGGCCAGCTCCTCCTCCGCCTCGCGCAGGGCGGCGGTGATGGCGTCCTCGCCCGGATCGAGCTTGCCGCCGGGAAAGGCGACCTGTCCCGGATGGTCGCGCATCCCCTTGGGGCGCTGGGTGAGGAGGACACCCGGTTCGGCGCGCTCCGTCACGGCGATCAGCACGGCGGCGGGTTTCGATTCGCCGGTGGCGAAACGGGCGTCCGACAGAAGATCGGGAATGTCGCGTTGGTGGCCCCGCGCGAGGCTTGCCGAAAGCCGGTCGAACAGGTTCCCCATCCGCGTGTCAGGGGACCAGCGAGAAGATCGCGCCCTGGCTCGAGACGATCCATTCATCGCCATTGGTCGCCAGCGCGATCTCGGCCAGTTGGGTGTAGGTCGAGCGGTTCAACCGCGCCTCGCAGCCGCGCCGCACCATCAGGTAGAGCGCGGGCGTGTCCGGATCGCCCGCCGCGCGCAGCGGATTGTCCGGCCCGGCGACGACCAGTTCGTCGGTGTTGAGGCGGAAGACGATCTCGCCCTCCTTCAGGGCGCAGTCGACCGCGACGAAGGCGGCGTCGTCGACCTCGATCGAGAGCTTCTCGAACGGGGTCATCAGCCAATGCTGGCCGGTTTCGTCGCGGGTGAGGAGTCCGGAAAAGGCGCGGACCATGGCGGGGCGGGTGATCGGGTCGCCCGCGTGATACCAGGTCCCGTCGGCGGCGATCCGCATATCGCTTTCGCCGAGCCTTCCCGGCGCCCAGTTCTCGACCGGGGGGCTCTTGCGCGCCGCGACGTGTTCGGCGATTTCGGCAAGGGTGAGTTCGGCGAGATAGGGAGGCGGTTCGTAGGGCATGGTGGGGAAATGCGTTGCCAGAACCGCGCGTTCCCGTGAAGGGGGTTAGCACGCGGGGTCAGGCCACGGCCCCAGCATTCCCTCCTCCGGCATGGCCGCCAGCGCCGCGCCGCGCGCAAGCAGGCGCTGTTGTTCATAGGGACCGGGGCAGCGCCAGCCGCGCGTGTGCGCGTTGGTGAAGCCCCAGCGCCCGTAATAGTCCGCATCCCCGATCAGGACCTGCGGAAAGCTCGCGCCGGTTTCGCGCCCGAGCCGCCCCTCGGCATCGAGCATCGCCGCCATCAGCCCCTTGCCGAAGCCCTCGCCCTGGCGTTCGGGCAGGACCGCGACGGGGCCGACCATCACCAGCGGGACCGGTCGGCCCTCCGCCGTCACCAGCGCGACGGGCCAGCACTGGATCGTCGCGACCAGCATCTCGTCTTCGTCGAGCGCGGCGAAGCTGAGCGCGTCCAGCGCCTCCATCCCGGCCCGGATGCGATAGGCGGTGCGCGCGTGGCGGCCCTCGCCGAAGGCCCGGTCGAGCAGTTCCTCGACCATCGCCGGGGGCACCGCGGCGAGCGGGATGAGAGTGGCGCTGTCGGTGGTCACGCGTGCGGGCGATCAGCGCGGGGTGAGCTTGAGCAGGCGGCCCTCCTCGCCGTCCTCGGCCACCCAGACCGCGCCATCCGGCCCTTCCTCGATCGAGCGCAGGCGGTTGTCCATGTCGTGCCGGGCGATCTCGCGCGCGCTGTCGCCTTCGAGCGCGACGACGATCAGCGCCTCGGTCGAAAGACCCGTGATGAGCGCGTCGCCTTTCCAGGTGTCGAACATCGTGCCCGAATGGATGATCATGTCGCCCGGCGCGATCACCGGGGTCCAGCTGACTTCGGGCTTGGTGAAGCCGTCGTCCGGCGCATGGTCGGGGATCGGCGAGCCGTCATAGTTGATGCCGTCGGACCGTTCGGGCCAGCCGTAATTCGCCCCGCGTTCGACGATGTTGAGTTCATCGCCGCCCTTCGGCCCGTGCTCGGTCTCCCACAACCGGCCCTGCGCGTCGAAATCCATGCCGAGGATGTTGCGGTGGCCGTATGACCAGATCTCGTCGGGCACGCCTTCGCGGTCCGCGAAGGGGTTGCCCGCGGCGGGCGAGCCGTCGAGGTCGAGGCGCACGATCGTCCCCAGCGTGTTCGAAAGGTCCTGGGCAGGGGTCTGCTTCTGCCGGTCGCCGCTCGCGACGAAGAGATGCTGCCCGTCGGGCGAGACCTGGATGCGGTGCGAATAGTGCCCGCGGCCCGTCACCTTGGGCGCCTGCCGCCAGATCACTTCGAAGCCTTCGATCGCGCAGGCATCGACCGCGCCGCATTCGAGCGTGCCGCGCCCCAGCGCCGCGCCGCGCGTGTCCCCCTCGCCCGCCTCGGCGAAGGAGAGGTAGATCGTCCGGCCCGCAAGGTCCCCGTCCGCCTCGCCCGGAAGGAAGGCGATGTCGCCGAGGCCGCCCTGGCCGCCGTAATCGACCGGGGGCACGCCCGAGACCGTGCCGATTGCGCCGGTCGCGGTGTCCATCACCTTGAGGCTGCCGCCCTGCTCGGTCACGAACAGCATCGCCGTGCCCGGCGCGAATTCGATCGCCCAGGGTTCCTCGAAAGTCGCCATGACCTCGCTCGTGAAGGGGCGCTCGGCTCCTTCCGCGTCCGCCTGGGCGGCGCTATCCCCGGAATCCGCCCGGGCACAGCTTGCGAGAGCGAGCGCGGGAAGGGAAAAGGCGAGGGCGAACGCTTTAAGATCTGTCATGGATGATCCAACTCCCGATACCTGTGTGGGGGCCGCAAGGCCCGGCTCCCGGCCCGTGAAACGCCCCGCGATCGGCCCGGCAATCGGCCCCGTGATCGGCGTCGACGAAGCCGGGCGAGGACCGCTGGCCGGGCCGGTCGTCGCGGCTGCCGTGGTGCTGTGCGCCCCGATACCGGCTGGGCTCGCCGATTCCAAGACGCTTGTGCCCGCGCGCCGTGCCGAACTCGACCTGCTGATCCGCGCGAACTGCCGCTGGGCGGTGGCGGTGGTCGAGCCCGAGGAGATCGACCGGCTCAACATCTTCATGGCGACGATGGAGGCGATGACCCGCTGCGTCGGCGAGCTTTGCGCCGCGCTCGGAGACGGTCCGCAAGAGGTGCTGATCGACGGCAACCTGACCCCGCACGGACGCTGTTCCGGCTGGCGCTGGCCCGCGCGCCCGATCGTCGGCGGGGACGCAACCGAACCTTGCATCAGCGCCGCCTCGATCATTGCCAAGGAATGGCGCGACCGCCTGATGATCGAGGCCGCGCGGGCCTATCCCGCCTACGGCTGGGAGAGCAACAAGGGCTATGGAACGGCCCGGCACCGCGAGGCATTGCGCCTTTATGGACCGAGCCCGTTGCACCGCCGATCCTTCGCGCCCGTCGCGCAGGCCACGCTTCTCTAGACGCGCCCTTTGGGCTATGCGCCCGGGCCTATGATCGAGGCGATCCTCTACGCCGTCGCCGGGCTCGCCGGCCTTGCCGTGGGCGGTGAACTGCTGGTGCGCGGCGCGGTGGGCATCGCGCGGAGGATCGGCGTGTCGACGCTCTTCACCGGGCTCGTCATCGTCGGCTTCGCCACCTCGATGCCGGAAATGGTGGCGAGCGTGCAAGCGGCCCTGTCGGGATCGCCCGAGATCGCGTGGGGCAACATCATCGGCTCCAACCTCGCGAACACGCTCCTGATCCTGGGCCTTGCCGCGGTGGTCGCGCCGATCGAACTGGTAGGGACGGGAAAGCGCGATGCGGTGACCGCGCTCGGCGTGACGCTGGTGCTGTGGGCGCTGGCGCTCTCGGGGATCGGGGCGCGCTGGGTCGGCGGCGTCTTGCTTGTCGGGATCGTCGCCTACATCGTGTGGCGCTATCGCCATCCCGGAAGCTCTCCGCCCGACACCGGTGCGGAGGCGGCGCCCGTGCGCACCTTGCTCGCGGTGCTGCTGTTCCTCGGCGGGCTCGGCGTGCTTGTCGCGGGCGGCAACGCGCTGGTCTTCGGCGCGATCCAGCTTGCGACGATCCTGAGAGTGCCCGAAACCGTGATCGGTCTCACCGTGGTCGCGGTGGGCACCTCGCTCCCCGAACTCGCCGCCTCGATCGCCGCCGCGCTGCGCGGCCAGCCGGGGCTCGCGCTCGGCAATGTGGTGGGCTCGAACATCTACAATATCCTGCTCATCGGCGGGGCGACCATGAGCATCGCGCCCTTTCCGCTGCCCGCCGAGCTCGCGGGGGTGCAGATGGCGCTGCTGACTGCGAGCGCGGTGCTCCTGCTCGCGCTGCTGTGGCAGGCGAAACGGATCGGACGGACGACCGGCGCGCTGCTGGTCGCGGCCTTTGCCGGGAACGTGGTGCTGGTCTTCAGTTAGCCGCGGGATCGAGTCCTTCCGGCCACACCACCCCATCTGGAGTCCGGGCGCCCGGGGCGGACTCCATATCTTGTTGCGGTCCCGTTTCGTTCCGCCCCGCTCACCGTTTCTCAACCATGATCGCGCAGGATTTACCGGGTTGACGGAGAGTCCGCTTGGACTCATGGCTGTGGATAACTTCGGCATTCAAGGCACAGGGGAGAGACGGCGTGGGCGTGATGGAGACGGCGAAGATGCGCGCGGGGACGGGCGGGAAAACCCGTGCGAGCGCACCCGCCCAGGCGCCTGCCCCTGCGCCGGAGACGCTTCCGCTCGGCGAGATCCTGGCGGGCGACTGCATCGAGGCGATGCGGACCCTGCCCGACAACAGCATCGACTGCATCTTCGCCGATCCGCCCTACAACCTGCAGCTGGGGGGCGACCTCAACCGGCCCGACGGCAGCCATGTCGATGCCGTGACCAACGATTGGGACCGGTTCGATTCCTTCCGCGCCTATGACGATTTCACCCGGCACTGGCTGACCGAAGCGCGCCGCGTGCTGAAACCCGACGGGTCGCTCTGGGTCATCGGCAGCTACCACAACATCTACCGCGTGGGCGCGATCCTGCAGGACATCGGCTTCTGGATCCTCAACGACATCGTCTGGCGCAAGACCAATCCGATGCCCAATTTCAAGGGCACGCGCTTCACCAATGCCCACGAGACGCTGATCTGGGCGAGCATGGGGGAAAAGGCGCGCTATCATTTCAACTACCGGGCGATGAAGACGCTCAACGACGAACTGCAGATGCGTTCCGACTGGGTGATCCCGATCTGTGCCGGGGGCGAGCGGCTGAAGGAGAACGGGCGCAAGGCGCATCCGACGCAGAAGCCCGAGGCGCTGCTCTACCGCGTGCTGCTGGCGACGACCGAACAGGGCGACGTGGTGCTCGATCCCTTCTTCGGCACCGGCACGACCGGGGCGGTGGCGAAACGGCTGGGGCGCCAGTGGATCGGCTGCGAACGGGAAGGTTTCTACCGCGAGGTCGCTCTCAAACGGATCGAGAAGGAACTGCCGCTCGACGAGAGCGCGTTGAAGACCATGCAATCGAGGAAATCCGCGCCCCGTGTCGCCTTCGGGACAGTGGTGGAAACCGGACTGATCGCGCCCGGCACCGTGGTCTTCGACAAGAAGCGCCGCTGGCGCGCGATCGTGCGGGCGGACGGGTCGCTCGATTGCGAAGGGCAGACCGGCTCGATCCACGGCCTCGGCAAGGATCTCCAGGGCGCGCCCTCGTGCAATGGATGGAGCTTCTGGCATTACGAGAAGGACGGCGAGATCGTCCCCGTAGATGCCGCGCGCCAGCTCTATCTCCTCGCCGCCGAGGATTGAGGTGGGATCGGTCTATCTCCATCCCGTGACGCTCGCCTCCGGCCCGCAGGCCGAGGCGGGCGAGCACGGGCCGGGCGCGATCCGGCTGGGCGGGTCGATGGCCTATGCGAGCCGCTTCGCGCTGGTCCTGCGCGACGGGGAACGGGTGGTGGACCGCAGCCTCTTCGGCCCGGCCGATGCCGAAAGCGCCTTCGCCGGGCTCGGCCCGCTCGAAGAGGGCGAGGCCCGCCGCCAATGGGCCAACCTCGCCAGGGTCCACGCCCCGTTGAACGCGGGCGAACGGGTGATCCGGCTCGACCAGCCGCAGGTGATGGGCGTGCTCAACGTGACCCCCGACAGCTTTTCCGACGGAGGCGCGTTCCACGAGGATCCCGAGGCCCTGCGCGCCCACGCCGCCGCCATGCTGGAAGCTGGCGCGGCGATCATCGACATCGGCGGGGAAAGCACGCGGCCCGGGGCCGAGCCGACTTTCGAGGCCGAGGAGATCGAACGCGTCGTGCCCGCTGTCCGCACCTGCGCCGCGATGGGCGCGGCGATCAGCGTCGACAGCAGGCGCGCGGGCGTGCTCGAACAGGGGCTGTCGGCGGGCGCGCATATCGCCAACGACGTTTCCGCGCTGCGCTATGATCCGCGGAGCCTCGAACTCGTCGCGCAATACGAATGCCCGGTCGTGCTGATGCACGCGCCCGGCGCGGGAGCGGATCTTCACGAGGGCGGCAATTACACGGACGTGGTGAGCGAGGTGTTCGATTTCCTCCGCCTCGCCCGCGAAAAGGCGATCGGCGGCGGGATCGCGGAGGCGAACATCGTGCTCGACCCGGGGATCGGCTTCGGCAAGTCGCTCGCCGACAATCTCGCGCTGCTGAACGCCCTGCCGCTGTTCCATGCGCTCGGATCGCCGCTGCTGGTGGGCGTGAGCCGCAAGCGCATGATCGGCGCGCTCTCGCACGAGGAGGGACCGCAGGATCGCCTCGCCGGGTCGATCGCGCTCGCGGTCAGGGCGATGGAAGCCGGGGTCCACATCCTGCGCGTCCACGACGTTGCCGAGACGGTGCAGGCGCGCAATGTCTGGCGCGGGCTGAGGGACGCGGCGCTGACCGATTTCAGCCAGCTGCCGGGCTTCGACTGACCGGGTCGGGGCGAAAGCCCCTTGCGCGCTGTCGCAATCGCGTCATGGAGCGGGGGCAAGGGACCCCCAGCAACCCTCCGCAGGAAACCCCAGAAGGAACCATCGCCCATGCGCTTTCCGCTTCTCCTCGCCGCGGCCGGAACCGCGACGATTGCCGCCCTCGCGCCGCTTTCCGCCAACCCGCAGGTCGAACTTTCGGCCGAGGACGTGCTCGCGCCCTATTACGCCAGGCTCGAAACCGAGATCGACCTGCCGGTCGCGCCTCCCGGGGCGAGCCTCGCCGAGGACACGGTGCTGACCCGGATCGGGGTCGGCAGCTGCAACCACCAGAGCCGCTCGCAGCACATGTGGGCCCGGATCGCGGCAGCCGATCCGCAGCTTTTCCTGTTCATCGGCGACAACAACTACGGCGACAACGGCTGGGACGGCGATGCCGCGCTCGGTTCCTTGCGCGCCGCCTATGCCAAGCAGGCCGAAACCCCCGAACTCGCCGCCTTCCGCGAGGCCGTGCCGATGATGGCGGTGTGGGACGATCACGATTACGGTTTCAACGATGCGGGGGCGAGCTTCACCCCGCGGCGCTGGTCGGAAACGATCTTCGAAACCTTCTGGGGCTCGCCCGAGGATGTCCGTGAGCGCCCCGGCATCTATTCCTCGCGCATCGTCGGCGAGGACGGGCGGCGAACGCAGGTGATCCTGCTCGACACGCGCTTCTTCCGCTCCGAACTCGAAACGATGGGCTATTCCGAGACCCGCCCGCCGCTCGGCCCCTACGTGCCCAGCGATGATCCCGAAAAGACGATGCTGGGCGAAGCGCAGTGGGAATGGCTCGAAGCCGAACTCGCCAAGCCCGCCGATTTCCGCATCGTGGCGAGCTCGATCCAGGTGCTGACCGACGCGCACAACTACGAAAGCTGGGAGAACCTGCCGCTCGAACGCGCGAAGCTCTACCGCCTGCTCGCGGGCCGCGAGGAAAGCGGGCTGGTCCTGCTTTCGGGCGATCGGCACGCGGGCGGCATCTACACCGACACGCCGGACGAGGCGGGCGGCGAGCAATTCTGGGAGCTGACCAGCTCCTCGCTCAATCTCGCCTTCAACGACACGGCGACGAACACCGCGCGCGAGCCCGATCCCAAGCGGCTGACCGATTTCATCTCGGAAGAGAATTTCGGCCTTGTCGACATCGACTGGGAGAACCGCACCTTCACCCTTTCCCTGCGCGGGAACCGGGGCGAGGAGCGGGTGAGCCGGACGGTGAGCTGGTGAGCGCCCGCCGCTAGCCTCTCTTATTCACGGCGATGCGGTTGGGCGCCTCTCGGTGCGAGCTTGACGCCACTGCTGCGTGCGGCGGCGTAGAGCGGGCGTGCGGCACCGCTGGCGTCTGTTTCACCGCGCTG
>OFET01000341.1_pt1 | contig 37759 bp, 34 predicted proteins | sample 1521211 | NCBI WGS metagenome assembly OFET01 (sample SAMN03766358, study PRJEB24113) | microbial mat metagenome | isolation source: enrichment culture HLUCC-A from microbial mat sample contains cyanobacterium...
GGCATACGGGTTTCGGGTGATTGATGCGCGCCGCGTGTGGATCGGGGCCGAACCGGAGCTCCAGCCGTATGGGATTCAAGTAGCTGAAAAGACGCCACTTTGTCGAACTTGCAGGATCCCGATCGGCGTTGGTCGGGATCCCACAGACCGGGCGTTTGGGGCCGCTTCACCAAGAGCGTGAGCCGCGCCGCACTGGGTCCGGGATCACGTCCGTTTCACATCCCGAACCTCACCCAGGATCGAGCGCGCCACGAGCAGCGCCCGCCAGCGAGGGGCAGCGTGATCAGCCGGGGACCGAGCACTTGGGTGAGGCAATACCGTCTCTCATCCTGATGGTCGTGCTGCAGCCCCGCTGGACCTCGGAAAACGGCCAGTGCCCAAGCTGGTCATTCCGGGACGGAGCGACGGTGTGATGCCGTTCGGCCCCAGCGCGACGCCTGGGCAGTCAGGCGGTGGACACGCCGGTGTTCGATTGCTCCTGTGGCGGGTCCGGCGCCGCGTTCACGCGTCCGGAATGGTCAGACCGAGAAACGGCGCGTATTGCTGGGCGCCGAAGATGTCGCCGTCGCCGGGGCTGCCGCTGGGCCGGTCGCGCAGGATGGTGAACTTGATCGCGTAGGCAGGATCGTACTCGACGAACTCTGTCACACGCCCTTCGGTGATGTTCAGGATGCGGGCCACGGCGCCACGGCTGAGCACGCCGGAGCGTTTCACCCGCTCGTAATCGGCGCCCTTGCGGAAGATCACGTCGAAGGTGACCTTGTCGGTGCCTGCATTCTTGCTGCGGATCGTCTTCGCGAGGTCGGACAGCGTTGTCTCAGGCATTCTTGGTCTCCAGTGTCGGAGCGCCGACGCGGTCGACATGACAGGGGAACAGTTCCATCGGGTCGTCCACGGCCATCGTGTGATTGACCGTCCAGCGATGGCCGGGCGACGCCGACAGCACCTCGTCGAAGACGAAGGACACGCCGCCGGCCGTGCCCTTCACGTCGGGCAGGCGTGCGTAGAAGAGCTGGCGCGTGCCGGTCATCGTCACTTCCTCGGCCATCTCGGCGGTCGGCGCGAGGCCCTGGACCACCACCAGAACCTCGTGGCCGGGCCTGTCACGCATGGGTTCCATGGCCCCCATGATCCCGTCGCGACCGAAGACGTTGTAGTGCAGCTCCCAACCCTCGTCGCCGAAGCGCTCGCGGACCTGCTCACGGGCCCATTCGATCGCTTCGTCGACATGGGCGATGGTGTAGGGGTCGCGGATGCCAGCCATGCCGACATAGCGCTCGCCCACCTTGCCCGCGCCCTCGAGTTTCACCCGCAGGTCGGTGGCGGGAACGAAGCGCATGCCTGTCACGCGCGTCGTGCGCGCGCTGACCTGCTCGTAGCGGCACTCGGTCATGTCGAGCATCCCGCCCGCGACGTATTCGTGGAACGGGTCTGCGCGCTCGTACATGGCGTGGCCCGCGACCGAGGCCACGGTGCAGGATTGATGTGGCGCCATCGCGGTGACCTCCACCCAGTCGGCGGTGACCTCGCCCAGCACCGTTTCCTTCGCGCCGTAGGGCTCGGCGCAGAACGACGCGCATTCCAGTACCTTTCCAAGGTAGTAGGCCTGAGCCTCGGGAAAGCCGTGGTGCAAGGCAGGGGCGGCGAAGATCGCACTGTCCGACGAGCGACCGCCGATGATCACGTCGCAGCCCTGCTCGAGAAGCGTCCGGTAGGGGTGAACGCCGGCCATCGCGACGATTCGCGTCGTCGCCTCCAGATCGGCCTCGGTCAGATCGGCGCGGCCGTCGAGGCCGGTCACCGGGCGCCCCCACCGGATGCGTCCTGCCACGACCTCCTTGTCGAGTTCGGAGTAGAACCAGCCGATACGGAAGGGGGCGAGGCCGTGCTCGGCCGCAATCTCGCGGATCATCTGCACGTACATGTCGACGCGCGTGTCCGCGCCGGTGTCGCCTGCCGAGCCGATCAGCATCGGCACGTCGAGCTCGCGCGCCGCCAGCAGCATCTCCTCGAGGTCGTGCCGCTGCCAGGCCTTGGGACTTGCACAGGTATCGGTCCCCAGCGGGACGGGACCGATATCGTCGCTGCCCGAATCCGCCGCTATGTAGTCGGGTTTCTCCGCGACGCCGAGGCGGAAGCTCGCGCGCTTGAGCGGCGCGAAGCCGAGATGCCCGTTCGGGCAGATGATCTTCAGTGATGTCATGGCCCTCTCCGGCGGTTCTTCCAGCGGAACATGCAAGCGACGTGCCACATTCGCGCGCCGGCAGGCCGTTGCGTAAGGACGGCCCGGAAAGAGCGCGGGGCCGGATGGATACGCATCATGCGCGCCTCTCACGCGCGCGGCGTGCGCACCTCACGCGTCGCGCATGGCGAGCTTGGTCATCTGGTGGCGCAGGGCGTGTCGGCTGATCCCCAGCCGAGCGGCCGCGTCCTGCAGATTGCCGTCGGTCGCCACGATCGCCTGTTCGATCATCCCCCGCTGGAAAACGGCGGTGGCCTCGTGGAAGCCACCCCGCGCGAACTCGGTGTCGTAGTCCTGCGGTGGCGGGACCGTCCGACTGCCGGAGCGCACGGTCCGCAAGATCCGGTCCGGCATGTGGCGGGGCAGCACCTCGTCGTCGTCCTCGAGGATGAAGATGCGCTCGAGCAGGTTTTCGAGCTCGCGTACGTTTCCGGGCCAGGGATAGCGCAGCAGGATCTCGCGCGCCTCGTCGCTCAGTCCGCGGACGCGGCGGTCGTACTGGACGTTGAAGCGGTCGATGAAGTGCCGAGCGAGAACGAGGATGTCATCTCCCCGCTCCCGCAGGGGCGGGATGTTCAACGCCACCACCTGCAGGCGGTAGTAGAGATCCTCGCGGAACTTGCCTTCGCGCACCTCCGACAGCAGCACCTTGTTCGTCGCCGCGATGAAGCGGACGTCGACGGAGGTGGTGCGCGTCGCGCCCACCCGGCGGAACTGGTGCTGGTCGAGCAGGCTGAGCAGCTTGGCCTGCAGGGTCAGGTCGAGCTCGCGGATCTCGTCGAGAAAGATGCTCCCTCCATTGGCCGATTCCACCAGCCCGATCCGACGTTCCACTGCGCCCGTAAAGGCGCCCTTCTCGTGCCCGAACAGCTCGGATTCCATCAGGGTCGCCGGGATCGCGGCGCAGTTGATGTCGACGAATTCCTTGCGGTGACGGGTGGACAGCCGGTGAATCATGAGCGCGGCGAGGCCCTTGCCCGTGCCGGTCTCGCCGTAGATCAGCACGGTTCGGGCAGGGCTCTTCGCCACGCGCTCCACCAGTCGACGCAACTCGCGGATGCTCTCGTGGTTGCCGATCAGGTCGTCTGTCTGGTCTGCCATCGGAGCGGCTCGCGCGGACAGCCCGCGCTCAGGCGGTGACGGAGAGATGGTGCCACGGCCCGGTGCACGGCGCATCGAGGCAAGCATAGACGAGCCCGGAGCGCGGGCAATAGACGGTGCAGGCGATCGTGCGCGCACCTGTCGCGGCACCTGCATGCTGGCAGACCGACGCTCCGCAGTCCTCGACGTGCTGCGCCATGAGCGCCGCGGCGGCGCCCACGTTCCAGGGCCGCCCGGGCAGTTCGGCGTCGAGATGGGCCCGCCGCTTCGCCGAGCTGTCGTCGATGCGGCTTGTGCTGTCGGTCAGCGTCTCGTGGGCGAGGGCGGTCGAGGTGAAGTGGTTGGTGCGGCAGACGAGTGGCCCCTCCTCGGTGGCGACGGCCCCGGCGGCCAACTCGACGACCGCGGCGCCGCCGAGGGCGTCGGCCATGACCAGCGTGCCGCCACCGGCATGGGGCAGAGCGCGGATCAGGGCGAGCGCCTCGTCCACCCGCGCGCAGCGCGACAGGATCCGCGTCATCAGGAAGTAGCGCAACCAGCCCACGGCATGGATGCGCACGCCCACCTGCGTATCGACCACGGCGAGGCCCGCCGCGTTCATCCCCGAGGAATAGGCGCCCGGGCTGCCGAGGCTGCCGAGACACAGCACCGGGCCCTGCGCCAGATCGGGGCCCTCGTGGCGGAATACGCGCTGGATCGCGGCATGGTGGCCCGAGAAATCGCGGTTCTTCACCACCAGCGGCCCGTCCGGCCCGTCTGCCACCGCCCAGGCGCTGCACCCGTCCTCCGACAGCGCCGCGCCGCCCGCGAGGTCCTTCAGCGTGCCGAGATGCTGGTGCAGGAAGACGTCCTGCTCGGGCAGGTCGAAGGCCTCGGCGATCCCGGCCATCTCGGCCATCGCCTCGGGGCAGTGCGCCTCGCTGAAGGCGCGCTGACGCGCGAGATAGGCCAGCGCGCCCTCCGTCATCAGGCCCGCGTCCCGCGCCTCCGTCAGGCGCGCCGCCATCGTTGCCCGCACCTCACCGGGCGCGGCGCCGGACGCGGCCTGCGCCCGTCCGCGCGCCCCGGCGTCGCCCACCAGCAAGACCGGCTCGGCGGGGGGAGTCGCGTCGGCTCTCATGCCTGCTCCTCGTCCAGAAGCGACAGGTTCTCCGACAACCGGTGGCAGGCGGCCGTGTGGCCCGGCCCCACCGTTTCGGTTCGAGGCGCCTCGCGGCGGCAGATGTCGGTGGCGAAGGGGCAGCGCGTGTGAAAGCGGCAGCCGGGGGGCGGCGCGAGCGGCGAGGGCAGGTCGCCCTCCAGCCGCACGCGGTGGCGGTGGCCGGGCCGGTCGACCTCCGGCACCGCCGACATCAGGCTCTGCGTGTATGGGTGGCGAGGGCGCGCGAGCACGTCCTCGACGGGGCCGAACTCCACCAACTCGCCCAGATACATCACCGCGACCCGGTCGCTGAGATAGCCGATCACCGAGATGTCGTGCGAGATGAACAGGTAGGTCAGCCCCATCTCGCTCTTCAGGTCGGTCAGCAGCTGTATGATCTGCGCCTGGATCGAGACGTCGAGCGCCGACACGGGCTCGTCGCAGACGATGAACTCGGGGTGGCTGACCAGCGCCCGGGCGATCCCGATGCGCTGGCGCTGCCCGCCCGAGAACTGGTGCGGATAGCGATCCAGATGGGCGGACTTCAGGCCCACCTTCTCGATCATCGCCGCCACGAGGTCGCGCACCTCCGCGGGGCTCCTGGCCAGACCGTGCAGGCGCAGCGGCAGCCCCACGATCTCGCCCACCGTGCGGCGCGGGTTGAGCGAGGCGTAGGGATCCTGGAAGATGATCTGCATCCGCCGTCGCATCGCCTTCATCGCAGGCGCCGCCAGCGCCGTGACGTCGGTGCCGTCAAACGTCACGCGCCCCGAGGTGGGCTCGTGCAGCCGCAGGATCGAGCGGCCGAGGGTGGACTTGCCGCAGCCCGACTCGCCGATCAGCCCGACGATCTCGCCCCGGGCGATCGACAGGCTGACGCCGGTGACGGCGCGCACCACCGTCTCGGGCCGGCCCGTCAGCCGGTCGGCCAGACGGCGGCCGCCGCGGTATTCCTTCACGAGCTTGTCCACCTCGAGGAGGGGCGCGCTTCCGGTCACGACACCATCTCCGGCACGACGCGCACGCAGCGGGCTTCGCGCCCCTCACCCGCGTCGTGCATCTCGACGGGCCGCAGGCATTCCGGCCCCCGCTCGGGGCAACGGGAATAGAAGCGGCATTGCGGCGGCAGGTCGATCAGCTCCGGCACCTGCCCCTCGATCGGGCGGATGCGCTGGCCGCGCAGCGCGAGCCGCGGGATCGAGGCGAGCAGGCCCTTCGTGTAGGGGTGCCTCGGCGCGCCGATCACGTCGGCCGTCGGCCCCGTCTCCACCACCTGGCCGGCATACATCACCATCACCCGGTCGCAATGCTCGGCCACCACGCCGAGGTCGTGGGTGATCAGCACCACGCTCATGCCCAGCTCGGCCCGGATGTCGGTGATCAGCTCCAGCACCTGCGCCTGGATCGTCACGTCGAGCGCCGTGGTCGGCTCGTCCGCGATCAGGAGCTTCGGCCTCGAGGCGAGCGCGATGGCGATCATGATGCGCTGGCGCATGCCCCCCGAGAACTCGTGCGGATACTGCCGCAGCCGCTCGCCGGCCGACGGGATGCCGACGAGCCCCAGCATCTCGGCCGACCGCTCGGCGATGGCGCGGCGGCGGGCGCCGCGGGAAGCGGGCAGGCTTTCGTCGTGCGCCTCCATCATCTCGGCCATCTGTTCGCCCACGGTGAGCGCGGGGTTCAGCGCCGTCAGCGCGTCCTGCATCGTCATGGCGATGTCGCGGCCGCGGATCGCGCGCATCTGCCGGGGCGAGAGCGCCCGCAGGTCGCGCCCCTCGAAGAGGATGCGGCCCGCCTCGATCCGCCCCGGTGGGCGCACCAGCCCCATCACAGAGGCGAAGGTCACGCTCTTGCCCGAGCCGGACTCGCCCACCACACCCAGGCACTCGCCGCGCCGCACGGTCGCGTCGACCCCGTCGACGGCGCAGACGGTGCCGGCCCGCGTGTCGAACACGGTGCGCAGGCCGTTCACCTCCAGCAGCGCGTCGGTCATTCGTGAAACCTCGGGTCGAAGGCGTCGCGCAGGCCCTGGCTGGCCACGTTGATCGCCAGCACCAGCAGCAGGATCGCCACGCCGGGGAAGGTGGAGACCCACCACGCCTGCAGGATGAAGGCCCGCCCGTCGGCCACCATCGCCCCCCACGAGGCGGTGGGCGGCTGCACGCCGAGCCCGAGGAAGCTGAGCGACGCCTCGAGGATGATCACATGCGCCATGCGGATGGTGGAGACGACGATCACGGGCGAGAGGATGTTGGGGAGGATCTCGCGCAGCATGATGTAGCCGCGCGAGGCGCCGATGGCGCGCGCGGCCTCGACATATTCCAGCTCGCGCGCGGCCAGCGTCTCGCCCCGCACCACGCGGCACGGGATCACCCACTCCTTGTAGACCAGCGCAAGAATGATGTTGCCGAGACCAGGCCCCATCATCGCCATCAGCCCGATGGCGAAGATCAGATAGGGAAAGCCGAGCAGGATGTCGACGAACCGCGAGATCGCCACGTCGACCCAGCCGCGCAGGTAGCCCGCGGCGAGCCCGGCGAGGATGCCGATGGTCGTGGCCACCAGAACCACCGCCGCGCCGATGAAGATCGACACCCGCGCGCCGTAGATGATCCGGCTGAGGATGTCGCGTCCCAGCGCGTCGCAGCCCAGCGGGTGCGCCCAGTCGCCCCCCGGCAGCCACGCCGGCGGCTGGAGGCGGCGGAGGAGATCGGTGTCGGCGGGGTCGTGGGGCGCGACGAGCGGCGCGAAGATCGCCATGAGGATGAACAGACCCACGACGACGGCCGATCCCAGCGCCAGAGGGTTCGCTGCAAAGGCGCGCATGTTGCGGCGGAAAGGCGTCTCCCGCGCGGGCTCGGCCGGGCCGGCGGCTATGATCTCCTCCGTCGCGCTCACAGCTTCACCCGCGGGTTGAGGACGGTGTAGAGGATGTCGGCGAAGAAATTGAGCATCACGTAGGTCACGGCGTAGAGCAGCACCGCCGCCTGCACGAGTGGGTAGTTGCGCACGAAGATGCTCTCGACCACCAGCCGCCCCAGACCGGGCCAGCCGAAGACCGTCTCGACGATCATGTTGCCGCCGAGGAGCGAGCCCGTCTCGATCGCGGCGACCGAGACGGTGGGGATCAGCGCGTTCTTCAGCGCATGGCGAAAGAGGATGCGGTGGCGGGCAAGACCCTTGGCCTCGGCAAAGGTCACGTAGTCCTGCCGGAGCACTTCGAGCATCGAGGCGCGGGTGACGCGCATCAGGATCGCCGTCATTGGCAGCCCGAGCGTGATCGCCGGCAGGATGATGTGCGACAGCGCGTCGAGGAATGCGTCGGGCCGGCCGCGCAGCAGCGTGTCGATCAGCATGAAATGCGTGATCGGCTCGATCTCGAAGGCGTAGCCGATCCGACCCGAGACCGGCAGCAGGTCGAGCTGCACGGCGAAGAGCATGATCAGCAGGATGCCGAACCAGAAGCCGGGTAGCGACACCCCCAGGAGCGATCCCACCGTGGCGATCCGGTCGAGGATGGAGTTCCGCTTGATCGCGGCCAGCACGCCCAGCGGGATGGCGGTGACGAGGGCGATGATCATGGCCACCAGCGTCAGTTCGATGGTGGCGGGCAGACGTTCGGCGATCACGTCGGCCACGGGGCGACCGTGGTAGAAGCTCTCTCCGAAATCGCCCTGCACCGCGTTGCCGAGAAAGACGAGGAACCGCTCGTGCACGGGGCGGTCGAGGCCGAGGTCGCGGCGCATCGCCTCTTCCTGTTCCTCGGTCACGATCTCGTCGCCGATCATGATGTCGACGGGATCGCCCGGCGTCAGCGTGATCATCACGAAAACGATCACGCTCACGCCGAGGAGCACCGGGATCAGTTGCAGAAGCCGTTCGACGAGGCGGGCGAGGGACATGCGCGAAGCTCTCCCGTTGGCCCCGGTGACGGGGCCGGTGGCCGGGGCCCGTGCGAGCCCCGGTAAGGGTCAGTCTATCAGTTCAGGCAGGCGTCGTGCAGGTTGATCCGGCCGTCCGGGCTGGGGCTCCAGCCGCTGACACGCCTGGAGACGCCGTAGATGTCCTGCGGCACCCAGAGATAGACGTAGGGCACCTCGGCGTTCACGATCGCCTCGGCCTCCTGGTACATGCTCGCCCGCACCTCGCGATCGACCTCAGTCGCGGCCTCGTCGAGCAGCCGGTCGATCTCGGAGTTGGAGTAGCCGGCCGAGTTGCCACGCGCGTCGGTCATGTGCGTCGGCACGAAGATGTCCTCGGGGTCGAGCGAGCCGTTGCCCCAGGAAGAGAAGTACATGTCGCCCTCCTTGGGCTCTCCCATGGTGCGCCACTTCTCGGTGAGCAGGGCCCCCTCGCCCACCGCGACGGTCGTTGTGATGCCGGCTTCGGTCAGCATCGAGGCGATGGCCTCCGCGGTATCCTTGAAGGCGCCCTCGACGTCCATCGTCACCTCGATCCCGTCGGGGTAGCCTGCCTCGGCCAGCAGCGCGCGCGCCTTTTCGGGGTCGTGGTCGTAGGCGGGCAGATCCTCGTTCTTGCCGAAGGCGTCGGGGCTGAGGATGCCCTCGATCCGCGCCGCGTTACCGCCGAGGATCGCGTCGATGATCAGATCCTTTTCGATGGCATGGGCAACGGCCTGCCGCACCCTCACGTCGTCGAAGATCTCGCCCTGGTTGTTCATGGCGATGAAGAAGCTGCGGGTGCCGTTTACGGTCATCACGTCGGCCACGTCGGAGGCCTCGACCTGCGGCACGGCGAAGGCGGGCAGCTCGTTGATGATGTGCACGTCGCCCGCAAGAAGCGCCGCCACCCGCGACGCGGATTCGGGGATGATGCGGAAGATCGCGCGCTCGACGCAGGCCGGCCCGACGGGCTCGATGCCCTCGGCGCCGCCATAATAGTCGTCGAACCGCTCCATGATGATCGAGTCGCCCTTGCGCCAGTCGACGAGCCTGAACGGGCCGGTGCCGTTGGCCTCGGTCGCCATTCCATCGTTGCCGACCGCCTCGACATGGTCCTTCGAGACGACTTCCTGGAAGGGCAGCATGGCGGGCAGCAGCGGCCAGGGCTCTGCCAGCGTCAGGCGCACGGTGTCCTCGCCGGTGATCTCGACGCTCTCGAGCGGGCCGAGCAGGCTCTGCCGAGGGCTGGTCTGGCCGTCGCCCATGCCGCCCTCGGTGAACAGCCGCTCGAGGGTGAACTTGACGTCCTCGAGGGTCATCGCGGAGCCGTCGTGAAAGCGCACCCCGTCGCGGATCACGAAGTCGTACTCGGTGGGCGAGACCTGGGTGTAGGACTCGGCGAGTTCCGGGTGGATCTCCATCGACGAATCCCGCGTCAGGATACCGTCGTACATGTTGCGGATGATGGTCTGGGTCTCGCGGTTGCGGTGGTTGGCGGGATCGAGCGTGTCGGCATCCCGCGTGAAGCCGACCACGAGGTCCTGCGCCGAGGCGACCGGTGCCGCCGTGCCGAGCGCCAGGAGCGACGCGGCCAGAAGGCGTGGAAAGCGTGTCATTCGGTGGGTCTCCCTTGGTTGGACTGAGCCCGAGCGGCTCGGGACCGGCAGGCCGTCTTGTCGCGCCTATGCGCCCGCCAGAAAGCTACATGCAAGTATCGTGCCACCGCCTTCGATGCCGGCGGGAGCATCACCGCGTTGCGCTAAAGGACGATTCCGAGAGGCAGCACACGGCAGGCGCGAAATCCGCGCGGAGACGCGCGCATCTCACGCACGCGGCCGCTTCGGGAATGCACGGGCCCTCCGACGCCGTTCCGCTGCCCCGTGCAGGCCCGCCATCGCGCGATACTTGGCGACCGTCCGGCGACCGATGCGCACGCCCTCGCGATCGAGCGCCTCGACGATCATCGCGTCCGTCAACGGCGCGTCTGGCCTCTCCTCGCCGATCAGCGCCACGATCCTCGCCCGGACCTGCGCGACCGAGACCCCCGGCTTGCCACTCTGCGCCCCGAGCGCGCGACAGAACAGATCGCGCAAGACCAGCACACCCCGCGGCGTCTGAATCAGCAGCCCGGCGACGAGGCGGCTGACCGTGCTCTCGTGCAGGCCCGTCGCATCGGCGACCTCCTGCAACGACAGCGCCTCGAGGTGGGTCGCGCGGTCTGCGCAATACTCCGACTGGCGCTTGAGGATCTCGGCGCCCACGGCGACCGTGTTGGCATTGCGGTACTCGATCGCCCGCTTCAGCCCCCGCGCCCGCGCAAGCGCCTCGGCCGCGAAGCCTTCGCGCGCACTCTTGTCGGAGACGCGGTCCTTGCGCACGGTGATCGCCGGAAGCGTTGCGTCGTTAAGTTCGAGCGCCCAGCCATTCCCATCCTCCGTTGCGATGAGGTCGGGTGCGCGGACGGGGTGGGGCGGGGCCTCGAAGGCAAGACCCGGCTTCGGGTCGAAGCCGCGCAGCACCGCGACGCGCGCCGCGACCGCCCCCGCCGTGGCGTCGCAGGCCATGGCCAGCGCCGCGATGTCTCCTTCGGCCACGAGGTCCAGCCTGTCCAGGACGCTCTCCATCAGGGGGTCGAGCGCCTCTCGGTCGAGGGCCTGCAGGCGCAGACACTCCCTGAGCGACCGCGCGAAGATCCCCGGCGGATCGCAGGCCTGCAGCAGGGCGAGCACGGCTTCTGCCTCCTCGCACGTGCAATCCGCGGCCGCGGCGATGTCGGCGACGTCGCGCTGCAGCCAGCCGTAGGGCTCAAGCGCATCGAGGAAGGCATGAGCGATCGAAACCTGTCTCGCGTCGCGCGCCTCGATCCGGATCTGGCTCATCACGTGGTCCACAAGGCCCAGGGGCGCAGCAGGCAGCGCCTCGGCCCCCACCGGGGCCGCACCGGGCCCGGAAGCCTTGCCTCCGCCTGCCGGGTCCGGCGCGGGTCTGGGGCTGTCGTCCGTGGCGGCCGGACGGTCGGCCAACGGGCGCAATTCGATCAGCGGATTCGTCCGGGCCTCACGCTCGAGGTAGGCCCGCAGACCGGCGTTGTTGAAGCTCAACAGATCGATCGCGCGACGCAACTCCTGCGTCATCGCAACGACGTGCTGCTGACGAAGAACCTGACCTGCCTGGATCTGCATCTCGCTCGCGCCCCGGGCTCACGCTTCCGGCATAGTCATGCCGCCGCAACTCAACTGCGGTTTCCAGCGCCTTTCAACTGTGACCTAGGGTGCACATGCAGGAGGTCATCGCTGCGGATTCGTCAAGCCGGCGACAACCCGCAGCCCTCAACGGCCGGACGAGCGCGTCCGGCGCGCAGGTCGGGAAGAGCGGCCGTCGCGCGACCCAAGCGGGCGTGTCAGGCGGCGTTTCCCGTGGTCGGCGCCTTTGCAGGAACCGGCGGTGAAGCGGCCTTGCCGAAGCCGTCCAGCGGGAGCGGTAGAGTTGCCCTGGGGAACGAAGAACAAGCAGGGGGATCGGAAACGCGAAGCCCGAGCTCGCGAGAGCTCGAGACCTGCAGGTAGCCGGTCCGTTCAAGGATCTCGAGTCCGAGGCTCTTCAGGTGACCGGGGTCGCCCGGGTCGGGACCTTGATCTACCGGGCTATGCTCGCCCCGTCGGATCGAAGCGCTCCGTGAGGGGAGGCTCAACATCGGTGCGCACGAAGACCGGCATGTGCTCGAGCGGCGCGGGCGCGACGACGCGCCTGCCGCCGGCGTGGATCGCGCTGTCGCGGAGATCGCGCCAGTCGCAGCCGTGGGGGAGGTAGACGCCCCTCTCCCGCGCGCCGTGCTCCAGAACAGGGGCCACGAGCAGCGCGTCGCCGAACATCAACTGGTCGTCGATCCCGGCGGCTCCCGGATCGTCGGGGAAGTCGACGAGGAGCGGCCGCATCGGCGGCAGGCCGGTTTCGTGCGTGCGGCGCATCTGGTCGCGGATGTAGGGGCGCAGGCGCTCGCGCAGATGCAGGCAGGCCGCCAGATGCCGCTCGACCTCGGGCCCGAACGACCAGACCTCGTTCGCCGCCCCCCCGGCGCGGAAGTCGCGCCCGAGGCGAGGGTCTCCTTCCGAATCCTGCCGGAAGCCGTGCAGGCGGAAGACCGGGCAGAACACGCCGAACTGGAACCAGCGGATCAGCAGCTCGTGGAAGGCCGGATCCCGGATGTCGCCGCCCTTGAAGCCGCCGATGTCGGTCGTCCACCAGGGGATCCCCGACATCGCCATGTTGAGCCCCGCCCGGATCTGGCGGGCGAGATCGGCGAAAGTCGAGTGCACGTCGCCCGACCACACGACGACCGGGTGGCGCTGGCTGCCGAGCCAGGCCGAGCGCGAGAGCATCAGGCCATCGCCGATGCCGTCCGCCTCCATATGCTCGGCATAGCCCTGCTGGTGAAGCGCGGGATAGGCATTGTAGACGGCCCGGCCGGCGCCCGCATGGTAGCGCATGTTGTCGGGATGCGTCGGATAGACCTCGGGCTCGTTCGCATCGAGCCAGAAGGCGCGGAAGCCGTGGCGGCCGTAGCCATCGCGCACCCGCGCCCAGTGATAGGCGCGCGCCTCGGGGTTCGTCGCGTCGTAGAAGGACAGCGGCATGCGCCCCTCGGAATGCGCGTCGAGAAAGACCGACGACGCCTGCACGCCACGGCGGTGCTCGATCAGGAAGCCTGCGTCGCGCATCTCGGCGAAATTTTCGGCATTGGCGTTCACCGCCGGCCAGACCGAGATCATCGGGGTGATGCCCATCTCCTCCAGCGCGCGCACCATGCCGGCAGGGTCGGGGAAGGCGTCGGGGTCGATCCGCCACTCGCCGCCCTTCGTCCAGTTGAAGAAGTCGATCACGAGCACGTCGATCGGGTGGCCGCGGCGCTTGTGCTCGCGGGCGACGGCCAGCACCTCGTCCTGCGTGGCATAGCGCAGCTTGCACTGCCAGAAGCCCATGGCCCAGTCGGGCATCATCGGGGGGTGGCCGGTAAGCCCGGCGTAGCGGCGCAGGATGTCGGCGGGCGCCGGCCCGGCGAGCACCACGTAGTCGAGCTGCGGCGCGGCATCGAGCACCCAGCGCGTGCGGTTTTCGGCCAGTTCCACCCGGCCCGTTCCGGGGGCGTTCCAGATCAGCCCGTAGCCGCGCGAGGAGACGAGGAAGGGGATCACCACCTCGGTGTTCATCTGCACGAGGTCGATCACGCAGCCCTTCTGGTCGAACCGCCCGTGCTGGTGCTGGCCGAGGCCGTGGAAGCGCTCGCCCTCATGCGCGGCGAAGCATGTCTCGATCCGCCAGAGCGCGCCCTCCTCGGCGGCGTAGTGCCGCGTGTCGGGGAAGAGGATGTGCGGCATCTCCTCCTTCAGCAGCACCTCGCCCGTCTCGGTGTCGGCGAACGAAAGCTCGACCGTCGGGTGCAGCCCGCGCGGCACGCGCCGCGCCACCGCCCGCAGGCGGCCATTGGTGACGGTGGCCGTGTCGCCGTCGATCTCGGCGCGCGCGCCCCTGGCCTCGGGTGGCGGGTCGAGCAGGCCGCTCGGAAGGTCGTCGTCGAAGGCGCGGTTGCGCGTGGCGCGGACGCGGATGGCGCCGTCGCCCAGGGGCGTGAGCGTCAGGGTCTCGCTGCCGATGCGGCAGAGCAGGCCGTCGCCCGCGCGTGCGAAGGTCTCAAGGGTCATCGGTCACTCCGGTCGGATGGGCGCCCAGCCCTCGGGGCCGGGGGCGAGCGGGCCGCCATGGCCCGTCAGCAGCGCCCAGCCCCGGTCGGCGGCGCGGCGCGTCAGCGCCTGCCGGGCATGCGTGGCGGCGGCGGCGTCGTGGTCCCAGTCGGTCGACCAGTCGGGCCGAGCCAGTTGAAGGGCGGGGACGTGGAAGATGTCGCCCGCCGCAAGCGCGTCGTGATCCTCGAACACCCAAGCAGTGTGACCGGCCGTATGGCCGGGCGCGGCCTGCGCGACCGCCGGGCCGACGCGGTCGCCCTCGCGCACCCGGGCGATGCGGCCGGCATAGGGAGCGAGGGCGCGGCGGGCGTCCTCGGCGATGGGGCGCAGGGGCGCGGGCGGCGCGGCATCGAGCCAGAAGGCGGCCTCGGCCTCGGGCAGCGCGATGCGGGCCTCGGGGAAGGCCGCAGCGCCGTCGGGGCCGAGCAGGCCGCCGCAATGATCGCCGTGCAGGTGGGTGAGCCACACTGTGCGGATCTCGGCCAGGGCGATGCCCAGCGCGGCCAGACGCCCTGCCAGCGCGCCGAAGCCCGCGCCCATCAGCGCGCCGCCCCCGGTATCGACCAGGGCGGGGCCGTCCTCCGTCTGGACCAGGTAGCACCACACGGGCACCTCGATTGCCTCTTGCAGCGCCTCGGCGCCCAGCAGGCGCGCGGCCTCGTCGGGCGCGGCGCGGACGCCCGGCATCAGGCGCGGGTCGAACGCGAAGCTGCCGTCGCGGATCGGGACCACGCCCCGCATCAGCGCCCCCCCGAGGCGGCCCGCACGCGCGCCGCACGCGCCTGCGCGATCCAGCCGGGCGGCGGCGCTTCGGTGCGGTCGGCGCGGGCCTGCGCGGTCAGCTCCGCTTCGGCCGCGGGCAGATCGATGCCGGTCAGTAGCCCCTCTGCCACGATCCGGCGGCCGGCGACCCGCACCTCGCGCACCGCCTCGCGGCGCCACCGGCCGAGGGCGAGCGCGGCGAGCGTCTCGGGCGCGTCGTCCACCCGGTCGCCGGCGAAGGCGGAGAGCGACAGGCCGATCGTGTCGGCCTCGGCGCCCGCGACGAGCCCCGGCGCGGCGGCGCCGTCGAACGCCACGCGCCCGTCCGAGAAGGCCGCGCGCAGTACCGCCTCGCGCGACAGGCCGGGCGTGTCGAAGCGGCGCGGGCCGAGCAGCATGGCGGTCAGCCGCACTTCGCGCAGCATGTCGGACTCATCGTCGAGCGCCATCCCGTCGAGCCCGACGCCGAGGCGGATACCCGCCGCCGCCAGTGCCGCTCCGTCGGCCACCCCGGAGGCGAGGCGCAGGTTGGAGCTGGTGTTGAGCGCGAGCGTCGCTCCGGCGTCGGCCAGCGCCGCGATCTCGTCCCGGCGCAGGAACACGCCGTGGGCCACGGTGAGCCGCTCGTTCAGCAGGCCCGCGCGGGCGAAGAAGGCAGCTGCACCCTCGGGGCATTCGGCATCGAGCCAGTCGCGCTGAAGGCGCGTCTCCAGCAGGTGAACATGGCTGCGCCAGCCCCCGGCCGCGGCTTCGCCCACCGCCTGCCAGCCGGCCTCCGACAGCCATTGCGGCCCCGGCGGGCCGAACTGGGTGACGATGCCCGGCCCGTCGATCGCGCCCGCCACCTCGCGCACCGCGGCGATCTGCTCTTCCACCGGCGGCTGCGCCTGCGCGGCGCGGATCGCCTGCCAGTCCCGAGCCGCGAGCGCGGCCTCGACCGCTGCGCCGCCGTCGTAGCCGGCGAGGTTGCGGTCGAGCACCGGGGCGACGAAGGCCAGCCGCAGCCCGACGTCACGTGCCGCCCGGGCGACGGCTTTCGCCTCGGCCACCATGTCCGGCCCCTGCGGCAGGTGGTTGTGGACGACCGTCGTCACGCCCGACAGCGCCATCCGCCCGAAGGCGACCAGCGCGGTCAGGTAGGGGTCGGTCGCCGGCGTGCGCCACAGATCCCACAGCCACGCCTCGAGCGGGCCGTCGGGGGCGCCCATCGCCAAAGGCAAGAGGCCCCGTCCGTGGTCGTGCGCGTTCACGAGGCCGGGAACCAGCAGCAGGTCGCCCGAAGGCGCCCCCGCCTCCACCGCCGTCACGCGGCCCGCCTCGACCACAACGGCACCGCCCGCCTGGGGCGGCCCGGCCCAGGGGCGGGGCCAGATCGCGGCGGAGCGGACCGTTTCGCTCACAGCCCGAGCAGGCGAGCCAGATTGCCGCCCTCGATCATCGCGCGGTGCTCGGGGTCTTCGACCGACTTGGCGATCTTCAGTCGCTCCAACTCGAAGTCGCTGCCCGGCCAGTCGGTGCCCATGATGATCTTCTCCGGCCCGAGGTCGCGGTAGGCCATGCGCACCTCGATGAGCTGGGTCGAGGACGTCTCGAGATAGATGTTGGGCGTGCGCTTGGCCACGAGGATCGCCTCGCCCACGTTCCAGACCGTGCCCATGTGGGCGATCAGCGTGGGCACGGTCGGGTGATGCTTCGCGATCTCCTCGATGCCGAGCGGATGGATGAACGCATCGTCGAGGGCGTTGAACAGCACCATCATGCCCCGCTCGGCGCAGACCTCGAAGATGGGGTCGAGCAGGCCGTGATCGACCACATGGTAGCCGTGCAGCACCGGGTGCAGCTTCAGCCCCTTGAAGCCGTGGGCGTCGTGGTCGCTCCTGATCCGGTCGGCGGCGTCGGCGTCGCGCGCGTTGACCTGTCCGAAGGGGATGATCCGGTCGGGATACTTGCGGCCGACGCTCGCGGTGTAGTCGTTGTCGATCATCTGGCCGAGCGAGCAGCCCACGGCCATGTCGACGCCGGCCGCGTCCATGTCCTTCAGCATCATCTCGACGGAATAGGTCTCGGCGGTCAGGTAGTCGGAGTTCTGACCGGCCTGCCAGATGTTGTTGTAGGCGTCGATGATCATGCGCGGACAGCTCCTCTCTTCGGGTGGTTTTCGGCGGCGGGGACCGGATTGTGGCAGGCGGCCAGCCCGCCGCGGCCGGTCGATGTCAGCACTGGGGGCTCCGCGGCGCAGCGCTCGAGCGCGCGGGGGCAGCGGCTGCGGAAGGGGCAGCCCAGGGGCGGGTCGAGCTGGCTCGGCAGGTCGGCCGCCGGCGCCTCCGCGGCGGCGGCGATCGTGGCACGGGCGGCGGCGACGTCGGGCCTCGGCTGGCTGGCGAGCAGCATCGCCGTGTAGGGGTGGGCGGGCGCAGCCGCGAGAGTGGCGGCGTCGCCGAGCTCGACCACCTCGCCGAAATACATCACGGCGATGCGGTCGGCGATGGCGGCGACCATGTCGAGGTCGTGCGAGATGAAGACGAGCGTGAGGCCCCGCTCGCGCTTCAGCTCGACCAGCAGGTTGACGATCTGCGCCTGGATCGAGACGTCGAGCGCCGAGATCGGCTCGTCGGCCACCACCAGCTCTGGCCCGGCGGCGAGCGCACGCGCGATGGCGATGCGCTGGCGCTGGCCACCGGAAAAGGCGGAGGGGAAGCGATCGAGAGTATCCCGGTCGAGGCCCACATCGGCGAGCAGGGCGGCGGCGCGCTCCCCGCGCTCGACCCGCGGCACGCCGACATGGCCCAGCACGTCGGCCAGGATCGTGCCGACGCGGTGGCGCGGGTTGAGCGACCCGTAGGGGTCCTGGAAGACCATCTGGAAGCGCGGGCGCAGCCGCCGCATCCTGCGGACAGAGAGCGTCGTCAGATCGGTGCCCTCGTGCAGGATACGCCCTTCCGTGGGCTCTACCAGGCGCAGCATTGCCCGGCCAAGCGTCGTCTTGCCCGATCCGCTCTCGCCCACCACGGCCAGGGTCTCGCCGCGCCGGACATCGAGGCTCGTGGGCCTGAGCGCGGCGATCTCCCGGTGGCCGAACCCGTGGCGGACGCGGTAGCGCACCGACAGGCCGTCGAGCGTAAGCAGCGGCGCGCTCACCGCCCGCCCTCCCCCGGACCGGGCACGGGATGGAAGCAGGCGGCGAGACCGGCGCCGAGGGGCGCGAGCGGCGGCTGCTCTTTGCGGCAGCCTTCGGTCGCGCGGCGGCAGCGGGGCGCGTAGGCGCAGCCCGCGGGCCGGGCGCCCAGCCGGGGCGGCGCGCCGGGAATGGCGGCAAGGCGCCCGGTCGCGTCCGGCTCCGCCGCGGCGGTGTCGATCAGATCGCGCGTGTAGGGGTGGCGGGGGGCGGCGAAGAGCGCCTCGACCGAGGCCGACTCGACGATCCGGCCGGAATAGATCACCAGCACCCGGTCGGCCATGCCCGCGACCACGCCGAGATCGTGGGTGATGAGCAGCAGCCCCATGTCGCGGGCGGCGACAAGGCGCCTGAGCAGGGCGAGGATCTGCGCCTGGATCGTCACGTCGAGCGCGGTGGTCGGTTCATCGGCGATCAGGAGCGCCGGGTCGCAGGCGAGCGCCAGCGCGATCATCGCCCGCTGTCGCTGCCCGCCGGACAGTTCGTGCGGGTAGAGGCCCGCCCGGCGCGCAGGCTCCGGCAGGCCGACCTCGGCCAGAAGCTCCACCGCGCGTGCCCGCGCCGCGCGCCAGCCGCCCCGCCCGTGCACGACGATCGATTCCGCGATCTGGTCGCCCACCGTCTCGCAGGGGTTGAGCGATGCGGCCGCGTCCTGGAAGACCATGGCGATGCCCCGGCCCCGCAGGTCGCGCAGGGCCGCGCCCCCCATCGCCAGCACGTCACGCCCCGAAAGCGCGACCCGTCCCGAGAGCTTCGTGCCCGGCCCCTCGTTCAGCCGCGCCAGCGCCATCGCCGTGGCCGACTTGCCCGAGCCGGACTCGCCCACCAGCGCCACGATCTCGCCGGGCGCGACCGCGAACGACACGCCCTCGACAGCCGACAGCCGGGCGCCCGGAGGGCCGAAGGCGACCGACAGGCCCTCGACCTCGAGCAGCGCCCCGGTCATCGGCCCGGCTCCCGCCGCAGGCGCGGATCGGCCCAGCGATAGGCGAGGTCGGTCACGAGGTTGACCAGCACGTAGAGCACGGCCAGCACCAGCGCGGCGCCCTGCGCCACGGCGTAGTCGCGGGTCAGCACGGCGTCGACCATCATGCGCCCGATACCGGGATAGCCGAAGACGACCTCGGCCACGACCGATCCGCCGAGCATCGCGCCGAATTGCAGGCCGATCACGGTGAGGATGCCGAGCGCCGCGTTGCGCAGCACGTGGCGGAAGAACACGCGCCCCGGCGGCACGCCCTTCATCCGCGCCGAGCGCACGAAGTCGAGCCGGGCCGTCTCGATCACTCCGGCGCGGGCCAGCCGCATCAGCATGCCCGCGGTGGTCAGCCCGACGGTCAGCGCCGGCAGCGTCAGGTGCGCCAGCCACGGCCCGATCAGTTCGGGCCGGCCGGTCAGGATCGCGTCGATGAGCACGAAGTTCGTCACCGGCTCGTAGGTGACCGACGAGGGCAGCCGCCCAAAGGCCGGCAGCCAGCCCAGCCAGAGCGAGAAGACCACGATCATCAGGATGCCGAACCAGAACCACGGCAGCGCGAAGAGCGTCATGGCGACGAAGCGCAGCGCCCCGTCGAGCAGCGAGCCGGGCCGCGCGGCGGCGGCAAGCCCCATGCCGAGGCCGACGACCATCATCACCACGAGCGAGGCGACGGCGAGCTCGATCGTCACCGGCAGCGTCTCGCCAACCATGGTCGCCACGTCCCGGCCCGTGATGAACGAGCGGCCGAGGTCGCCGCGGACGAGGTCGCCGACGTAGATGAGGTATTGCTTCCACAGCGGCTGGTCGAGGCCGAGCTGGGCGATCAGCTGGTCGCGCAGCCCGGCCGTCGAGAAGGACGAGGCGAGCATGTCGACCGTCGAGCCGGGCAGCGCGCGCAGCGCGAGGAAGACGAGCGTGGCCACCACGAACAGCGTGACCGGCAGGAAGGCGAGGCGGCGGGCGATCTCGGCAATCATGCGCCGCCTCCCCGCCGCTCGACATCGGCCAGCTGGTCGCCGCAGAACGAGACCGCCAGCGCGAAGACGGCGATCAGCAGGCCCGGCAGCAGCGCCTGCTCGGGGGCGATGAACAGCAGCTCCTGCCCCTCCTTCACCATGTAGCCGAGATCGGGCGCGGGCGGGCGCACGCCGAGGCCGAGATAGGAGAGCGCGGCGGCGGTCAGCGCGGCGAGCGCGACCACCGAGGTCGCCTGCACCAGAAGCGGCCGGGCGATGTTGGGCGCCACCTCGCGCAGCATCACATGCAGCTCGGAGAAGCCCGCGGCGCGGGCGGCGAGCACGTAGTCGCGCGCGGCCTCGCCGGCGGCGAGCGCCCGGGCGAGGCGGGCGAAGATGGGAAGCTGCGAGACGGCCACCGCGAGCGTCACGTTGAAGAGCGACGGCCCCAGCGCGGCGAGCACGAGGATCGCCGCGAGGATCAGCGGAAACGACATCAGGATGTCGACGGCGCGCATCATCGCCCAGTCCGTCCGCCCGCCGGCAGTTCCCGAGACGAGGCCGTAGGCGCCGCCCGCCGCGAGCGCGAGCGCCACCGCACCGAGCGAGACCACCAGCATCGGCCGCAGCCCGAACAGCAGCCGCGAGAGCGTGTCGCGGCCCAGCGCGTCCGTGCCCAGCAGGTGACCGTCGGAGAACATCTGCTGCATCGGCGCCGCGCGGCCGGCGACGGGGTCGTGGGGGGCCAGCCACGGCGCGAGAAGCGCGGCGAGCACGAAGATCGCTGCCACGAGCCAGGGCAGCGCCGCCAGGGCCACGCCCGCCGACAGGCGGAGACTTGCCACCCCGCCGGCCGCGATCTTCTGTCCTGCGCTGTCGGCCATTGCGCCTCCGGCGAAGCCCGGCCGGGCGCGCGGCGCCCGGCCGGAAGCTGGGTCAGCTGGTGAAAGTGGTGTCTTCGAGGAAGGTCCGGTATGTGCCGAGCGCGTTGGCGTTGACGCCCGCCAGCGTCTCGCTCACCGCCACGGGGAGGAAGGTGTTCACCACAGCCGCGACCGGCATGATCTCTTCGGCCATGTAGGTGTTGATCTCCACGTAAAGCTGGCCGCGCGCCTCCGGGTCGCTCTCGGCGTTGGCAGCCGCGATCATCTCGTCGAGGCGGGCCTGCGCGGGCAGGCCGCTCTGTGCGGTGATCTCGTCGGCCCCGGCCGTACCGGAGGCGAAGAGCGGCGAGAACCGCCCGTCGGGATCGGGGAAGAAGGCCGACCGCTGCAGGAAGGCGAGTTCGTGCGCCTCCTTGTCGAAGAGCCGGCCGTTGAAGGTGCCGCCGTCAAGATACTCGGTCGTCACGTTCAGCCCCACATCGTTGAGGCTGCGCTCGACGACCTGACCGAGGCGCGGCCAGAATCCGCTGTTCTCGGAGATGAGCGACAGCTCGGCTCCCGTCGCGCCCGCCTCTTCCAGCAGGGCGCGGGCGCCCTCGGGGTCGTATTCGGAAAGGCGCCGGTGCTCGGGCGCGTAGCCCTGCTCGGCGGCGGGCGTGATGTAGCCCGGAAGTTCCGCCTTGCCGAAGAACGCCTCGGCCACCACAGCCTCTCGGTCGATCGCCTTGTTGATCGCCTGACGCACGCGGATGTCCGACAGCACGCCCGCCTCGCAATTCATCGCCAGCATGGCCGAGATGAAGGCGGCCGACTGCTCGATGCGGATCTGGTCCATCCCCTCCAGCCGGTCGATGTTGGAATGCGGGATGAGGTTGGTGACGGTCAGGTCGCCCGAGGCGAGCGAGGTCATCTGCGCCACCGCCTCGGGGATGACCTGCATCACGATCCGCCCGACCTCGGGCCGGCCCTTGTAGAAGTTGTCGAACGCCTCGAGCACGACGCGCTCGTTGGGCGTGACGTCGACGATGCGGTAGGGCCCGCAGGAGACGAAGTTGAGCCCGATCTCCTGGCCGTATTCCTCCAGCGCGGCGGGCGAGACGATCACCATGTCGGGCCGCGATAGGCGGCCGAGGATCGCCGCGTCGGGCTTGGCGAGGTTGATGCGGAAGGTCATCGCGTCGGGCGCCTCGAAGCCCGTCACGTTGTCGCCGCCGAGGTTGTCGAGCGCGAAGGAAAGCTCGGGGCGCGTGGGGTCGTCCTCGTCGATCATGCGCCGGAAGGTGCGCAGCACCGCCGCCGCGTCGAGCGCCGTGCCGTCGTGGAAGGTCAGGCCCTCACGGATGCGGAAATCGTAGGTGCGCCCGTCGTCCGAGATCGTCCAGCTCTCGGCGATGGCGGGCTGCGGCAGGGGATCGGTGAAGTTCATGTGGGTCAGGCCGCGGGCGGCGGTATCCATCACGTGCACCGTGTCGCCGAAACCGACCCAGGTATGCGGCTCGAAATTGCCGACGAGGCCCGGCAGCGCGAAGACGAGGGTCTCGACGCCGTCCTGCGCCTCGACGCGCCACGGCAGGGCGAGGGCGGCGCCGGACAGCCCCAGTAGCTGGCCGAAGCGGCGGCGGGTGATCGCGGTGGGGGGATTGAAGTCTCGCGTGGTCATGGTCGTCATCCCTGTTGCTGCGGTGGCGTTCTGCATCTCCGCGGCCCTTTGCCGGGCCGTTCTCGTTGCGGGCCTTTCCAGGCCCCTGTCCGTGCCGCTCACACCGTCTCTCCCAGCAGGCTGACGTGCGCCGAGACGATGCGCCAGCCCTGCGGCGTGCGCAGGAGCGTCTTGGTCTCGCGGCCGGGGCGGTCGTGCCCCTCGCGCCGGTACTCGGTGTTGGCGGTCGCGTAGTCGCGGCCGTAGGTGGTGATCGTGGTGTTCGACAGCGCCCGCCGGAACGGGCCCGTCGCGCGGGCGCGGCGGAAGGCCGAGATCGCCTCCCAGCCGTAGAGATTCTCGCCCACGCCGTAGCGGGTGGTGTGCGGGCTGTTCCAGAAGAGCTCCTCCAGCACCGGCACGTCGTTATCCGTCAGGGCCTTTTCATAGCGGTCGAACACGGCGCGCACCTCGGCCACGACGTCGGGCAGGTTGATCTCGTGGCGCTCAGGCATGGGCGGCCTCCGTCTGCGCGGGGTGCATGACGAAGCCCGCTTTCTCCAGCCGGGCCATTGCGGCGAGCACCGTGGCCTCCTCGAAGGGCCGCCCGATCACCTGGACGCCCACGGGCAGGCCCGAACGCGCGCCCCGTCTGACGGCGACGCCGATCGGCACGCCCGTCAGTGTGAGCGGCTGGGTGAACATGCCGATGCCGAGGCGGATGGGCAGCACCTCGCCCGCGACCCCGTGCTCGGCCGTCCCGAGCGGGAAGGCAGGGCACGGCGTGGCCGGGGCGAACAGAACGTCGGCCTCGCGGTGCAGGTCCGACAGTTCGTCCGTCACCCGGCGGCGCAGCTTCTGCGCCCGTCCCGTCCACGCGGCGGGAACGAGCGCGCCCGCGCGCAGCCGGTCGCGCACGAGCGGGCCGAACCTCTCGGCGTGCCGTGCGAGCCCCGCGAGGTGCCGCTGCCCGCCCTCAGCCGTGGTGAGGACGAAGGCGGCGGCGCGCGCCGCTTCTGCAAGGGTCAACTCGACCGTCGTCGGGGCGCCCAGCGCGCCGGCAGCCGCGTCGACCGCCTCGGCCACGTCGGGGTGGAGGGGCGCGGCGAACCAGCCGCCGAGACGCGCGGCGCGCAGCTCCTGCGGCACCGGGCGCGGCGAAACGCCGGACGCCTGCGCCGGATCGTCCGGGTCTGGCCCGTCGAGCGCGGCAAGCGCCGCGGCGAGGTCGTCCGCCGTGGCCGCGAACACCCCGACATGGTCGAGGCTGTGCACGAAGGAAAAGACGCCCGAACGCGACAGCCGCCCGTAGGTCGGCTTCAGCCCCGCGATGCCCGAAAGGGCCGCGGGCACGCGAACCGAGCCGTTGGTGTCGGTGCCCAGCGCCAGCGGCACCGCTCCCGCCGCCACCAGTGCCGCCGAGCCGGAGGACGAGCCGCCAGCCGACAGACGCGGGTCGCGCGGGTTCCGCGTGTCACCGTCATGGGCGTTTTCGCCCGAGAAGCCGTAGGCCAGCTCGTCCATGTTCGTGCTGGCCACGAGCACGGCGCCTGCCTCTTCCAGCGCGCGGATGGCGTAGGCGTCGCGCGCGGCCGGCGGATCGGCACCGGTCGCACGGCTGCCGGCGCGGGTGATCTGGCCCTCGACGTCGAACAGGTTCTTCACGGCGAAGGGCACCCCGGCGAGCGGCCCCGGATCACCCCCCTCGGAGATGCGCGCATCGAGCGCCGCGGCGCGGGCGCGGGCGCGCTCGGCATGGACATGTGTCGCCGCGTTCAGCCCGGCCGCCGCCTCGATGGCCGCGAGCGCCTGCGCGACCGTCTCCGAGGCGCTTGTGCGGCCGCTGCAGACGGCCTCAGCGGTGGCTGCGAGGCTCATCGCTCTCTCTCCCCGGCGCGAAAGACGGGGGCGGGCTCGGTCGCGTCGATCTCCGGCGCCTCCGCCATGAGGGCCGCGAATCCGGCGGTGCGCGCGAGATTGGCGGCGACCTCGGCCACGGCCTCGTCCGGCAGGGGCAGGCCGATGGCGGACGCGGCGGCGCGGGCATAGCCTTCGGCATCGAAACCGGGTGGCGGGGGCAGGAACGTGGGCATGCTCACCTCCCCGCCGCGTAGGCGATCCGGCGCGGGTCGGCCGCGGCGACGAGCACCGGCGCGCCGCCCTCGTGCATCACCCGCGTGCCGGCGATCGAGACGGCGCCGGCGTCGAACTCCCAGTCCGGCCAGTCGTGGATGACGTGACCGCGTGCGGCGAGCGCGTCCCGCACCTCGGGCGCGATCCGGCCCTCGACGGCAAGACGTTTCGGGAAGGCGGGGTGCGGATGGAACGAGCCCGGATGCGAAAAGGTCGCCACGCGCGGCGCCTCGACCGCCTTCTGGGGCGTCATGCCGTGGCAGACCATGTCGACGAAGCTCTGCAGCATCGACTGCACGATCACGTCGCCGCCGGGGCAGCCCAGCGCCAGCGCCTCGCCCGTTGCGGCATTGGTGGCGATGGCCGGCGCGGGCGTCAGGCGTGGCCGCTTGCCGGGGCCGAGGCAGGCCGGGTGATCGGGGTCGAGCCGGCTCTGCACCCCGCGCGGGCTGACGAAGAAGCCGAGGCCGGGCGCGATGGGCGCCCCGTCGATCGTGTCCGACGGCATGGAGGAAAAGACGTTGCCCGCCGCGTCGGCCGCCGCGACATAGGTGGTATCGAACCGGCCCGCGCCGGTGGCCGGCTGATCGGCCGCGCCCGGCAGCGCGGTGTCGGGCCGGATCGCGTCGCGCAGCGCCGCGAGGTGGCCGGGCGCGAGCAGCTCCTCGACGGTCGTGCCCGCGAAGGCGGGATCGACATAGGCGCGCTCGCGCTCGGCGAAGCCCTGCTTGAGCGCCTCTGCGACCAGATGCAGGTGCTCGGCCGAGCCGCGGGCGTGGCGCTCCAGCGGTAGCCCCTCGAGAATGCCCAGCGCCTGCAGCAGCACCGGCCCCTGCCCCACGATGCCGGGCGTGGCCACCTGCCACCCGCGGAAGCAGACGCGGGGCGCCCGCTCCACCGGGCTTTCGTAGGCGGCAAGGTCGTCGCGCGTCAGCCAGCCGCCCGTGGCGCGGTGGAAGGCGATCAGTTCTTCCGCGATCTCGCCCTCGTAGAACAGGGCGCGGGCGCGGGCGATGCCTGCCTCGCGGGCGCCCACGTCGCAGGCGGCGAGGCGCGCGAGGGTGCGGGCCAGATCGGGCTGGCGCAGCACTTCGCCGGGGCGCGGCGGTCGGCCCGCCGGCCAGTAGACGGCGCGCGAGGTCTCGTAGGCGGAAAAGCCGTTGCCGAGCAGTTCCAGCGCCGTCGCCGTGCCCCGGTCGAGCGGGAAGCCGTTCTCGGCGTAGTCGATGGCCGGTGCGATCACGTCGGCCAGCCGCCAGGTGCCGAAGCGGGCGAGCGCGGCACACCAGGCGTCGAAGGCCGCCGGCACCACGCCCGCGGGCGAGCCGAGCGGCATCGTGCCCTCGTGCCGGGCAAGGAAGGCGTCGAGCGTCACCTCGCGCCCCCACGGCCCGACGCCGTCGATCACCCAGGTCTCGGCCGTGCCGGCCGGGCGGATCAGCGTGGGCGCGACGCCGCCGAGATTGCACATGTCGACCTGCACGACGTTCGACAGAAGGCCGCCCGCCACGCCCGCATCGACCGCCGTGCCGCCCTGCGCCAACACCTCGGCCATGACCTGCGCCACGATCGGGTGGCCGGCCGACACGACGAAGTCGCGCCCTACCAGCGTGGGACGGAGGGACTCGGGCGGCGGGAACATCGCCGGGGTCGGCGAGCCCGCGTTGCGCATGCCCCCGGTGCGGTCGGCGCCGGGGCGGAGCGCGGTCTCGGCATCCATGCGTGTGGGCTCCCGGTTCATGACAGCAGATACCCTGCATCCACGGGCAATGTGGCTCCGGTGACACCCGAGAAGGCATCGCCGCAGAGCGCGACGCACACCCGGGCGACCTCTTCGGGCGCGAGGATGCGGTCGGCGGCGCCGGTTCGGGCCAGCCCCTGCCACACCTCGGCCTCGGCGCGGCCCTCGGCCCGGGCGATGCCGCGGGCGACCTCGCGCAGCATCGGCGTGTCGACGTTGCCGGGCGCGACGGCGTTGACGCGGATGCGGTGGGGCACGAGTTCGGCCGCGACGCTCTCCACCAGCCCGATCAGGCCGGCCTTTGAGGCGCAGTAGGCCGAGGCGTTGGCCTCGCCCCGTACGCCCGCGGCTGACGACAGGAACACCATCGCGCCGCCGCGCCCCCCTGCGATCATCGTTCCGGCAAAGGCGGCGGCGGCATGGGCGGCGCCGTCGAGGTTGACCGCGAGCACCCGGCGCCACACGGCGAAATCGGTCTCGGCGATGGGCATGGTCGCGACCGTTCCGGCGGCGTAGACGAGCGCATCGGCGTCGACCTGCCGGGCGAAGGCGTCGACCGCACCGGTGTCGGTGACGTCGAGCGGCTGCACCGCGTCGCCCGCGTTCAGATCGGCGCCCGTCACCTCCCACCCCGCCGCCGCGAAGGCGGACAGGCAGGCGCGGCCGATGCCGCCCCCCGCACCGATCACCGCTGCCCGGCCCGCCACTGCCCGGCCCGCCACGCTCACGCCCCCTTCGTCATCTGCCGCAGCTTGTCCGCGATCATCTCGGCCCCCGGCACCACGGCCTTCTCCAGCGACAGCGCCGCCGGGATCGGCACGTCGGGAACCGCGAGCCGCGCCACCTGCCGCAGGCCCGACAGGCCCAGCAGGTCGATCACGCGCAGCGACAGTTCGGCGGAGAGGCCGAAGCTCAGGTAATCCTCGTCGACGACCAGAAGGCGCCCGGTGCGGCCTGCGCTCTCGGCCACCGTATCGGCGTCGAGCGGCACGACCGAGCGCAGGTCGATCACCTCGACCGACAGGCCCTCTCCCGCCAGGTCTTCCGCGGCGGCCAGCGCGTGCTCGACCGTCGCCGACAGCGTGGCGAGCGTCACGTCGGAGCCCCGCCGCACCACGGCCGCCTCGCCGATGGGCACGGTATAGGCGCCGTCCGGCACGTCGGGGTGGTGGCGGAAGTCGCGGCCCTTGCGCAGCAGCAGCGCCTTGTGCTCGATGAACACCACCGGATCGTCGCTGCGCAGCGCGGCGGCCATGAGGCCCTTGTGGTCGTGCGGGTTGCAGGGGGCGACGACCTTCATCCCCGGCAGGTGGGCGAACAGGCCCCAGAGGCATTGCGAATGCTGCGCGGCCGAGCCGATGCAGCCGCCCGCCGTCTTGATGACCATCGGCATCCGCTGCCGGCCTCCCGACATGTAGGGAATCTTGGCCGCCGCGTTGTAGACCTGCTCGAGGCAGACGCCGATGAAATCGACGAACATGATTTCGACGAGCGGGCGCATTCCTGCCTGGGCGAGGCCGACGCCCATGCCGGTGAAGCCCATCTCGGCGATCGGCGTGTCGACCACGCGGCCCTTGCCGAAGCGCTCCTGCAGTCCCTTCGTCGCGCCGAAGACACCGCCGGCGCGGCCGATATCCTCGCCCAGGCAGAGGATCGTCTCGTCGCGCTCCATCTCCAGCGCGATGGCCTCGGCGATGGTCGCGGGCAGCGGCATCGCCAGACGGTCGTTCACGCGTTCCGCCACCGCGCTCATGCCCGCGCCTCCTCGACGAAGCGATAGAGCATGGCGCCTGCGGGGTCGGGCATCGGCATGTCCAGAACGTCCGCGAGCAGCTCCTTCATGGCGGCCTTCTCCGCGACAAGGATGGCGTCGGCCTCGTCGTCGCTCACGCCCGCCGCGGCGAGCCGGTGCCGATAGAGCCTGAGGGGGTCGAAATTGTCGCGCACGCGCTGCCGCTCCTCCTTGCTGCGATAGCCCTCGGGATCGCCCTCGAAATGGCCGCGGAAGCGGTGGCAGATTGCTTCCACGATGACCGGGCCGCGCCCGCCGCGGGCATGATCCATCGCCTGGGCAACGGTGTGGGCCACGGCGTCGACATCCGTGCCGTCCACATGCAGGCCGAGGGCGGAATAGGCCGCGGCCCGTTCCGCGACCGTCTCGGTGGGCGAGACATCCTCGAACTGCACCGAGATCGCCAGCGCGTTGTTCTCCACCAGCACGACAAGGGGCAGCCGCGCGGCGCCCGCCATCACCAGCGCCTCGTGGAAGCCGCCGGTATGCGAGCCGCCGTCGCCGGTGACGCCGACCGCCACGGCCGCCTCCCCGCGCAGGCGGAAGGCATGGGCATAGCCCAGCGCCACGGGGATCGAGGCGCCGACGATGCCGGTGGCTGAGAAATTGGTCGCCGGGTCGAACGGGTGCATGTGGCCGCCCCGCCCGCGGCACAGGCCGGCCTCGCGCTCGCAGATCTCGGCCAGCAGCGCGCGCCGGTCGACGCCCTTGGCCAGCGCGTGGAAGTGGTTGCGGTGCGTCGAGACGACCGCGTCCTCCGGGCGCAGCGCCTCGGCCATGCCGGCGCCGATTGCCTCCTGCCCCAGCCCGACATGCAGCTCGCCGTGGATCGCCTTTCGGCGCAGCGCGTCGAGGCACGCCTCGTCGAAGGCGCGCATCGCGGCCATGCGGCGGAAGCGATCGCGGGCCATTGCGGCATCCGTCATTCGTAGAGCTCCTCCAGTTCGAAGACCGAGCCGCCCGGTGCGCGGCAATAGGCGGACCGACCCTCCGCGAAGGCGACGACCTCGCCCATCAGTTCGGCCCCGGCGGCGCGGGCCGTCTCGAGAGCGACGTCGAGATCGGGCACGCAGAAAGCCACATGGGCGAGCGGGACAGCGTCGGCCGCTGCGCCGGGCCGGCCCGGACAGGCGACGAACTCGAGCGTCTCGGGCCGGTCGGGATGGACGAGTTGCGCGAGCCGGGCCGAGAGCCCCTGCTCTCCGACCATCCGCGCGAAGGCATCGCCCAGATCGGTCGGCGGGAGCGACGCGACGAACCCGAAGGCGTCGCCGTAGAAGGCCACCGTCCGGTCGAGATCGTCGACCACGGCAGAGAAGTGCAGGATCGGCGCGGTCTCGAGCATCGTCTTCGTGCTTGCCCCCGTCAGGTGCCTCTGCGTGACGCATGGCCAGATTGGATACAATGATCCTTGAATGCAAGTAGCCGATTGTCAAGCCGGGTCGGCAATGCCATTCTGTCGTCGCCCATGCGCTTGAATGCGGTCTCGCCGGGCACGACTGCCCGGAAATCGGGCTGTCTGCGAACGAGTGGCAAGACGCCCGCAGCCTGCGCGGCGAGGCGGAAGAACGATCCGGAGGGCAGGATGGACGTGGCGACCGAGAGGCAACGGCCCGATCCGGGGCAGAGCGCCCAGGCGCTGGCCCATCGCTATCTGGTGGACGAGATCCGCTCGGGCCGCCTTGCAGGCGGGACCCATGTCGTGGCCGACAAGGTCGCCCAGACGCTCGGCGTCAGCCGCATGCCCGTGCGGGAGGCGATCCGGCAACTCGCCAGCGAAGGCTTCATGACGATCCGCTCGAACCGCGGTGCGGTCGTCACGTCGCTCGGGCGCGACGAGATCGCCGAACTCTACGAGATGCGCGCCGTGCTGGAGGCCTTCGCGATGCGTCTGGTGGCCGAGCGGATCGACCGTCAGGGGCTGGACGAGGCGGAGATCGCCCTCCAGAGGCTCGACCGGGCGCGTGCGGATGTCGACTGGTTCATCACCGCGCACGACCAGTTTCACGACGTGCTTCTCGACTATTGCCCGCGGCCCCGGCTGGTGGAGGAGATCCGGCGCATCCGCCATGCGACCGAGCCCTATCTGCGCATGACGCTGCGCGTCAGCTCCACCGCGATCCGCAACACCACGCGCGAGCATGCCGAGGTGATCGAGCAGATCCGCTCGCGCGATCCCGACGTGGCCGAAGCCGGCATGCGCGAACATATCCTGCGCATCGACGTCGACGAGTTGAGCGTTCGCGGGAGCGGCAAGGACGACTGAGGCATCGGTTCCGCATCTTTCGGAAGGCCAGGCGGCTCGAGCAGATGCGCAATCGCGGCGCTTCTGCCGACCGACGTCTCGCTGATCTGCCGCCGATCTGCCGATGGCTCGTGACGCCGTCAGGGGCCTCGCCCCATCGAATCATCAAGCGGAATTGAGTTGTGGTGTCGGCCGAGGATGCCTCCCTTGGGATAGCCACAAGAACCCTGGCGGAGCATGACCGAACGTCTGACCATTGCCGATGTCCTTGCACGGCGCCTGCATGACGCCCGGATCCGCCATGCCTTCGGGATGCCGGGAGGCGAGGTTCTCACGCTTGTCGATGCGCTCGATCGGGCTGGCATCGCGTTCACCCTCGTGCGCCACGAAAACGCGGGCGGCTTCATGGCCGAGGGGGTGCACCACGCATCCGGCGCGCCGGCCCTGCTTGTGACCACCGTCGGTCCAGGGGCGCTCAATGCCGTCAACGTGGTCGAGAACGCGCGCGAGGATCGCGTTCCGATGATCGTGGTCACTGGTTGCCTCGATGCAGAGACGGCCGCGCGGTATACCCACCAGCTCGCCGATCAACGCGCCGTGTTCGCCGCGGTGGCAAAGGGGAGCTTCACCATGGTCGCCGGTGCCGCAGAGGTCGTCGCCGACCGCGCCGTCGCGCTGGCCACCTCGGGCCGGCCCGGTCCTGTTCATATCGACCTGCCGATCCAGGTCGCCAATGCCCCGGCAAAAGCCGAGCCCGCCCTGCGCCGCCGCCCCTCGATGCCGGTCGCCCCGGTGGCTGGGGCGTGGCTCGACGATCTGCGGGAGCGGATCGCACGGGCAGAGCGCCCGATGATCGTGGCAGGCGTCGACGCGCTGAACGAGGCGGCGGCACCGCAGCTGCGCGCCGCCGCGGAGACGCTCGGCGCGCCCGTCGTGACCACCTACAAGGCCAAGGGACTCCTGCCCGAGGATCATGACCTGTCGCTGGGCGGCGCGGGCCTGTCGCCGAAGGCCGACACGATCCTCCTGCCGGTGGTGAAGTCCGCCGATGTCGTGCTTCTGGCGGGGTATGACCCGGTCGAGATGCGCGTCGGATGGCAGGATGCGGTCGATCCGGACCGGCAGACCGTCATCGACGTCTCGGCCGAGCCGAACACGCACTACATGCATCAGGGCAGCGTCAACATCGTCGCGGCGATCGGACCGACGCTCGCGGCGCTGACCGAGGGGATCGCACCGCGCCCGCGCTGGGCCGGGCACGAGATCGCGCGGGCGAAGGCCGCACTGGCGGAGGCCTTCGCGCCCGAACCCGATTGGGGGCCCGGCGTGGTGATCGACACCTGCCGCAAGGTGCTGCCCCCTGACACGCGGGCGAGCGTCGACAGCGGGGCGCACCGCATCCTGCTGTCGCAGATGTGGCGCGCCGACTATCCCCGCGCGCTGATCCAGTCGTCGGGCCTGTGCACCATGGGCTGCGCCGTGCCGCTCGCAATCGGCGCCCAGATCGCAGAGCCGGACCGCACGGTCGTCTCCTTTTCGGGCGATGCCGGGTTCCTGATGGTGGCCGGCGAACTGGCGACCGCGGCCGATCTGGGTCTGCGCACCCTGTTCGTCGTCTTCGTCGACCGCTCGCTGGCGTTGATCGAGATGAAGCAGCGCGCCCGGCAACTGCCCAATGCCGGCGTCGACCTCGGCCGGACGGACTTCGCCATGCTCGGCCGCGCGATGGGAGGGGCGGGGCACGACGTGACATCGACCGGGGAACTGGAGGCCGCACTCGAAGCCGCGATGGCCTGCGACACGTTCAGCGTCATCGCGGCCGATATCGGCCGAAGGGCCTATGACGGACGCTTCTGAACCGCACCCTGCCGCCGCCCCCGGAGCGCTGGACGGGCTGATCGTGCTCGATCTCACGCGCATCCTCGCAGGGCCGACGGCAACGCAGATGCCGGGCGATCTGGGCGCGACGGTAGTCAAGATCGAGAACCCGGCGACCGGTGGAGACGACACCCGCAGCTGGCGGCCGCCCCATGCCCCCACCAGGGACGGGCGGCGCGATCTCTCGGCCTACTTCATGGCCGCCAACCGCAACAAGCTGTCCGATGCGGCCGACATCTCGACCGCCGGGGGCGCCGCGCTCGTGCGGCGGATCGCCGACATGGCCGACGTGGTGATCGAAAACTTCAAGCCCGGCGGACTCGAGAGATCCGGCCTCGACCACGCAACCCTGTGCGGCGAGAGATCCAACCTCGTCTACTGCTCGATGTCGGGCTTCGGACAGACCGGCCCGAACCGCGATCTGCCGGGCTACGACCTGATGGCGCAGGGCTATGGCGGGATCATGTCGCTGACGGGCCCGGCCGAGGGAGCCCCGCACAAGGTGGGCGTGGATCGCCGACGTGATGTGCGGGATGTATGCGTGCATCGGCATTCTCGCGGCGTTGCGGCACCGCTACGCGACCGGCGAGGGTCAGCACATCGATCTCGCCCTGGTCGACGCGCAGATGGCCTGGCTGATCAACGGAGGCACGAACTACCTGACCTCGGGGATCGAACCGGTGCGGCGCGGCAACGCGCATCCCGACATCTGCCCCTACGATGACTTCGCCTGCGCCGACGGGCCCGTGATCGTCGCGGTCGGAAACGACGGCCAGTTCCGCCGCTTCGCCGAGGCGCTCGACGCGCCCGACCTGTCCGCCGATCCGCGCTTCGCCACGAACCCCGACAGGCTGGCGCATCGCGATGCGCTGACCGAGCGGATCGCGACGCTGCTCGCGCCCCTTGCGAAGGGCCTCGTCATCGCGCGCCTGAACGCGGCGCGCGTGCCGGCCGGACCCATCCATACCGTGTCCGAGGCCCTCGCCTCTGACCAAGCGGCGGCGCGCGGCGCGGTGATCGAGGCCCCGCACGACGATGTCGAGGGGGGCGCGGTTCGTCTGCTCGGCAATCCGCTGAAATTCTCGCGCACCCCGGTCAGCGTCCGCCGCGCGCCGCCACGCATGGGGCAGGATGGCGATGCCGTGCTGTCACACCTTCGAACCATCCTCGCCGGGCGGTCGCCCGAGACGCGACCCCGACCACACGCGCGGTCACAAGGCCGCGCGCGGGCGGGGGCGCCGATATCAATCGGAAACCGATGCCCATACACTGTTTCGATGAGTTTCCGCCCGCACTCCGGAAGGCACATAGCGTGACCGACGATATCTGCCGTGCCCCCACCGGCCTGGCCACCGCAGAGGCGCAGGGCAACTGGAACCGCATGGCGACGTCCTTCCTGGCCCACGGAGCGGCGGCGCCCGAGCATCTCCGCCGCGTTCTGGAGCGCGAGCCGGAGGCAGCCCTTCCCCTTGCGGCAGAGGGCCTCTTCTGCCTGATGCTCGGCCGGCGCGAGACGGCGGCCGCAGCCGGCGCCTCGGCCAGCGCGGCACGGCGCGCGTTGGACCTGGCGGGCGCCCCGCCCCGCGCCGCGGCCTGGGTCGAGGCGCTGGAGGGCTGGCTAGACGGCTCTCCCGGCGCGGCACTCTTCCACCTGGAGGGTGTGTTGGCAGTGAACCCCGCCGACACGCTGACGGCGAAGGTCGTGCACGCGATCAGGTTCATGATGGGCGACGCCTCCGGGATGCGCCGCTCGATCGAGCGGGCGCTCGCCGGGCACGACGGGGATCACCCGCTCAGGGGCTATGCCCTCGGCTGCCACGCCTTCGCGCTCGAGGAGACGGGCGACTATGCCGCCGCCGAGGCGGCCGGTCGCGCGGGTCTCGACCTTGCCGCCGACGACGCCTGGGGCCTGCACGCGGTGGCGCATGTCCACGACATGACGCACCGGCCCAGGGCCGGCATCGCCCTTCTCGAGCGGAACGACGGGGCATGGAGCCACTGCAACAACTTCCGCTTCCATGTCTGGTGGCACAAGGCGCTGCTGCACCTCGATCTGGGAGACTACGACAGGGCCCTCTCGCTCTACGATACGCGCATCCGGACCGAGAAGACCGACGATTACCGCGATCTCGCAAACGCCGCATCGCTCCTCGTCCGGCTGGAGCTCGACGGAGTCGATGTCGGCCAGCGCTGGGGGGAGCTGGCGGACATCGCGGAAAACCGGGTGGACGACGGCTGTCTCGTCTTCGCCGATCTGCACTACATGCTCGCCCTGACGGGCGACACGCGCCGCGACGCCGCCGGACGTCTCATGGCGCAGGTGGCAGCTTCCGGGGCTGCCACGACCGAGCAGGGGCGCGTGGCGGCCCATCCCGGCCTTGCCGCGGCCGAAGGGCTCGCGGCCTTCGGCGAGGGCTGCCATGCACGCGCCTTCGACCGGCTGTGCGCCGCGCGGGCTCACATGCCGACGATAGGCGGCAGCCATGCGCAGCGCGACGTCTTCGAGCGCATCACGGTCGACGCCGGCATCCGCGCCGGGCGGCTCGAGGCGGCCTCGGCGATCCTCGACTCGCGCACGGCGCTTCGCGGGGGCCATGCCGACACGTTTGCCCGGACACGGCGAAACCGCATTGCCGATGCCCGTCGCGCGACGGATCATGCAGCGGAATAACCGGCCCCCTCCAGAACGAGTGCCTGCCCGATGAGCCTGACCGACACCACGCCCAGCTCGCAGCCGACGAGCAGCGCGGTTTCCGGCAGATCCGCCGCCGCGGCCGCGCTGCGCGATCCGAGGCTCGATTTCTTCCGCGGCATAGCGATGTTCATCATCCTGATCGCACATGTGCCGAGCAACTGGATGACGCAGTGGATCCCGGCGCGGTTCGGCTTCTCCGACGCCACAGAGATCTTCGTGTTCTGCTCGGGCATGGCCTCGGCCATCGCGTTCGGCAAGGTCTTTCGCGACCGCGGGTGGGCCATGGGGACGGCCCGGGTCGCGTACCGGTGCTGGCAGGTCTACTGGGCGCATGTCTGCCTTTTCCTCGCCATCGCCGCGACGATGGTCGCCCTGACCGCCTCCGACCTGCTCCTGCGCGACTACGTCGGCCAGCTGAACCTGCATCCGTTCTTCAACGACCCCGCGACGAACCTCGTGGGGCTGGTCACGCTGACCTACGTGCCGAACTATTTCGACATCCTGCCGATGTATCTGGTCATCCTGATGCTGCTGCCCGCCGTCGTGGCGCTGGCGCGGCTCCATCTCGGGGCGGCCTTCGGCGCGGTGATCGGCGTCTGGGCGCTCGCGCAGAAGGGTCTGCTCGCCCTGCCCGCCGAGCCGTGGTCGGAGCGCGAGTGGTTCTTCAACCCGTTCGGGTGGCAACTCGTCTTCTTCACCGGGTTCGCCCTGATGTCGGGCTGGCTGCCCGCACCGCCCGTCGACCGCAGACTGGTGATCCTTGCCGCCGCGATCGTGCTGGCGATCGTTCCGATGGCGCACGGGCCGACCTACCGAGACGTGGCGCTGCTGTCGGATGCACGTGCGGCTCTGGCCCCCCTGATCGGCAAGTCGGACTTCGGGGTGCTTCGCTACCTCCACTTTCTCGCGCTCGCCTACCTCGCCTGGGTCGCGGTGGGCCCGCGCGGAGACAGGCTCGCGCCGCCTGCCGGCGACGGGCCGCTGGCGCGGACATGGCGCAACGGCCTCGCGGTCATACTGAAGGTCGGCCAGCAATCGCTCGCGGTGTTCATCGCGTCGATGTATCTCGCGCGGCTGCTCGGAGTCGCGCTCGACGTCCTCGGGCGCACGCCGCTGACCTCGGTCCTCGTCAACCTCGCAGGAATGGCCCTGCTGGTGGCCGTGGCCTATGGTGCAGGCTGGTTCAAGTCGGCGCCGTGGCGGTCGCACGGCCGAGCGCCACAGACGTGACCGACCCGGCGATCCCCCCGAGCGCGCCGGGCCGCGCGCCCGAGCCGACGGGCGCCCGCCGAGATGCGGGCGGATCGCGCGGGGCAGGCTCCTTTCCGTTGGCTGGCGCGCCATTCTTTCCGGGGATAGCGTAGCCGATGGAAATCGAGGCGCGTTCGTGGGCCGACCCGTTTCGTCCCATGCCACACGAGGCGCCGCGCGCCTCGTGTGTGACGGACTCCCGCGCGCATCCACGGGGGCGCGCACTGCCGCCCCCGTGGATGTGCGTGGCACGGGATGCCCGGCGTGGCCGCTCGGAGCCTTCGGGCCGGCAAGGTTTCGGGAGCAATGACCTGTCCATCGCTTGAGGGCACGGCGGGCCGCAGCGGTGGAGAGACACACATGCACATCTGGTCGCGCAAACGGATGTGCACCGGCCTCCTCTCGGTCGCCCTGGCCTGGGGCCAGGCGGCGCAGGCGGGCTGTGGAGAGGCGGTCGGGGCCTGCGAGATCGCCGAGGGAAGGTACCACCTCGTGTTGCCGCCGGCCGCGCCCGACACCGGGGCCGGACTCCCCGCGCTGTTGTTCCTTCACGGGTGGGGAGCGAGCGGGCAGGCGACGCTCGGCGTGCGCGACGTGGTGGAAACGGCGCTGGCACGCGGCTATGCCGTGCTCGCGCCCGACGGAATGCCGAGGGTCGGGGGCAACGGCCGTTCCTGGGGCTTCCATCCCGAACGGCCGGGCCCCCGCGACGAAATCGCCTTCCTGACCGCTGTCCGCGACGACGCCGCAGCGAAGCACGGCATCGAAACGCGCCGAACGATCCTTGCCGGCTTCTCCGTCGGTGGTTCCCATGGCAAGCTATCTCGCCTGCGCGGCGCCCGATTCCTTTGCGGCCCGTGCGCCGGTCGCCGGGGCGTTCTGGGTGCCGCTTCCCTCCGGGTGCGCGGGGCCTGTCGACCTGTTCCACACGCATGGCTGGTCAGACGGCGTCGTGCCGCTGGAGGGCCGCCTTCTGCGAGAGGCGTCGGCCGCCGACGGTGTACCCATCCTCGCTCGGGGCAACGTCTGGGATGCAATGCAGATCTGGCGCGCCGCCAATGGTGGCCGCCCGAACGCAAGCGGGCATGCGGCGACGGGCGTCTTCGGGCTTCGCTGGTGGGAAGACTGCGACAGCGGCCGGCGCCTCGTCGTCGCGCTCTTTCCCGGGGGCCATGTGGTGCCGGACGGATGGTCCGGGACGATGCTCGACTGGTTCGAGCGCGAGGGGGTGTCGTCTGCGAGACCGCTCTCTTGATGGGGTGGTGACAATCTATCGTGTCCCGTGCCGGTCGTCGTGCCAGGCATCAGGGGGCGGCGCGCGCAGGCGTGACCGGCGTCGGGCCCCGGCCCCGTCTGCGGCCTCGCCGATCCGCAGCACTGAGGCGCGAGAGTTTCGCACCCGCACGCGGCGCGTGCACATCAGGCTGTGACCGAGGGCGCGCAGGCCCTCCGTCGCGCAGACGAGACGGCGGGCCCGGTCGGCATTCGTGCCCGACAGCCCC
>OFET01000343.1_pt1 | contig 37463 bp, 36 predicted proteins | sample 1521211 | NCBI WGS metagenome assembly OFET01 (sample SAMN03766358, study PRJEB24113) | microbial mat metagenome | isolation source: enrichment culture HLUCC-A from microbial mat sample contains cyanobacterium...
GGCCCACGACCCCCAAAGCCCGCCGCTCAGACGTATTCGGTGAATACTGCGGGTTCATGGACCTGTTCTCGGTGCTGGAGCTGCCGCAATACTACATCCACGGCAACCACGACTTCGATTTCGACGCGACCTCCGACGCCCATTCCGCCGACAGCTGGCGGCAGATCTACGGGCCGGCCCATTACAGCTTCGAGATCGGCGACGCGGTGTTCATCGCGCTCGACAACGTGGTCTATCCGTGCGGGCCCGAGGATGACGGACCCGGCGGGCGCGACGCCTGCGCGGACCCGGAGCGGAAGGTCTACAATGGCCGGGTGACCGACGACCAGATGGCGTGGCTCGAGGCGACACTGGCCGAGGTGCCGCAGGACAGGCTGATCGTCCTGTTGCACCATATCCCGTTCGTGTCGTTCATCGACAGCAACACCGGGCAGCACCAGACCGACAACCTGGCGGAGATTCACGCCCTCGTGGCGGGGCGCCCCGCGGTTTCGTTCTCCGGTCACACCCACACCTTCGAGTATCTCTCGGCCGGCGAATGGTTCGGGGGCTGGGAGGAGCAGGTGGGCGTGACCCGTCTGCCCTTCGACCACGTCGTGGGCGGCGCGCCCTCGGGCAACTGGTACATGGGCGACTATTCGTTCGACGGGGTGCCCATGGCCTTCGCCCGCGACGGCACGCCCCCGGGCTACATGGTGGTGGAGTTCGAGGGATCCGACTTCGTGGTCAACTTCCATGCCGCGGGCCAGCCCGAGGACCGGGCGCTGGCGCTGTCGTTCAACACGCCCGCCTTCCGGCAGTGGTTCGACGCGATGTTCGCCTGGCAGGACGCGCAGGGCGGCGGCGCCGACGCGGTGCCGCCCGTGACGCTGCACGACCTGCCGGACGTGAAGCTTCACACGCCGGAGGAACTGGCCGAAGGGGTCTGGCTGACGGCCAACTTCTGGCCGGGCGAGCGCAACAGCCGGGTCGTCGCGCAGATCGGCGACGGCACCGTGATGGAGATGGAGCGCACCCAGGACGGTGAGGGCGAGGACATCCGCGCCGGCGCCGAATGGGCCGATCCCTTCGCCATCCAGCGGCAGATGATGATCGGGCGGCATGCCTTCCGCTCCGACTCCGGCGACGCGCGCGCGCAGGGTTTCGAGATCTGGCAGGGCAGCACCTTCGGCCCGGTGCCGCCGCAGGGACAGCAGACCTGGATGGTGGCCGACAGTTCGACACATCTGTGGCGGATGCAGCTGCCCGCGGACCTGCCGGAGGGCGCGCATGTGATCACTGTCACGGCGACCGACCAGCACGGGCGGGCGTTCACCGACCGTATCCTGTTCGAGGTGCGCGCCGACCGTCCGTTCCCCTGGTGGGACGAAACGCTGTGGCAGGAGGCTTCGAACTGATCCTGCCGGACCGGGCGACAGACGGGGCGGCGCGTCGGCGCCGCCCCCTTTTCCCCTTGCCTGGCTAGCGGTGATCCGCCCCGGGCGCCATGCGGCGCAGCCAGGCGCCGATGTCGAGCGCGGGCGTGCCGGGCACGGGCGGGCGCCATGACGGGGTCCATGACCCGTATTGCTCGCGCGGGGCGGGGCGGATCTCGCCGCAGGCCGCGCGGTCGGGCTGGCCAATGACGAAGAGCACGCCCGCCACCACCTCGGCCCCGTCGCGGTCGCGCATGAGCAGGGGAGCGCCGGAATCGCCGGTCGAAAGGCGATGCCCGTCGGCCCGCACGGGGGGCAGGCCGAGGATCACGCAGGCGTTCTCGCCCCAGTAGGCGACCGGCCCGGTGGCGCGGCGCTTCGCGGGGGGCGGGTCGCCCTCCTGCCCGGCATAGCTGGCGTGCCGCAGGCCGGTGCGCTCGGGCAGGCGGCCGCCGGGGGGCATGCCGGTCAGTACCGGCAGCGGGCGGGCGACATCCGCCGGCACCGGATCGGCCAGCCGCAGGAGGGCCATGTCGGCGCAGCGGGGCAGCGAGTAGGCGGCGACCCGTGTCTCGAAATCGGGCGCCTCGCTCGACACGCCGACCCGGATGCGCGGCGTGCGCTGCGCGTCGTACCAGCGGTAGCCGTCTTCCCATGTGAGGCCCTGCACACGCTCGTGGTCGGCCAGCGGCCCGCATTCCTGCAGCGCGGCGCCGGTGGGCCGCGGCATCCGCCGGGACGGGCCGAAGCAGTGGGCGGCGGTCAGCACCATGTCGGGGGCGATCAGGGCGCCCGCGCACCCGCCCACGGCGACGACGGCGTTGCGCGCGAGGCCGGCGGTGTCGGGGGCCAGCCGGTCGGCGTCGGAGAGCAGGGCGACGGGCCCCTCCGCTTGCGTCGGGGAGGCGCTCGCCCAGGCGAGGGCGACCGCGAGGGCGAGCGCGGCGGAGCGGCGCAGGTGCGGGTGAAGGTGCAGGAGGAGGTGCGGAGCGGGGCGGATCATCTGCGGCGGATGCTAGGCGGCATGGCAGCGCCGGTCCAGCGCGTTGCGGCGCACTGCGGGGGATGGCAGGCCCGGCGTGGTGGCATGGTGGCGCGGTGGCGGGGCAGCGGAGCGGGGCGGCGGAGCACCGGGGCAAAGGCGGGGTGGCGCCCCACGCCCCGCGCGCCGGCCGCGTCGGCGTCGCTCGCGGGGGGCGCGTTGACACTGGGGCGCCCGCGCCGCAAGACGGGCCCTCGAACACGCAACGCCGCCGCGGAGGGCGAGCCGTGCCACCAGCCCGACCCTCTGCCGGAGCCGCGCTCGGCGCGACCCTCGGCCTGCCCCTCGCCGGGCCCGGCCAGCGCATCGGCCTGCTCGGCGGCTCGTTCGACCCGCCCCATCCCGGCCATGTCCACATCACCCTGGAGGCGCTCAAGCGCTTTCGGCTCGATGCGGTGTGGTGGCTCGTGAGCCCCGGCAACCCGCTCAAGGCCGACGGCCCCGCGCCGCTCGCGCAGCGGATGGCGGCCGCCCGGCAGGCGATGCGCCATCCCCGGGTGCATGTCACCGACGTCGAGGCGCGCATCGGCACTCGCTACACCGCGCAGACGCTCGGGCATCTCCTGCGCGCGCGACCCCGGCAGCGCTTCGTCTGGCTGATGGGCGCCGACAACCTCGCCCAGTTCCACCGCTGGGACAGGTGGGTGTGGATCATGCGCCACGTCCCCGTGGGCGTGCTGGCCCGGCCCGGACACCGCCTGCCCGCCCGCGCTTCGGTTGCCGCCGCGCGCTACGCCGACCGCCGGCTGCCCGCCCGGTGCGCGCCGCTGCTGGCCGAGACGGCGCCCCCCGCCTGGTGCTTCGTCAACGTGCCGATGCGGGGCGAGTCCTCCACCGCGATCCGGGCGCGGGGCGAATGGTGAGGGCGCGGCGCGGCCACACCGCGCGTGCCGCGGGCGGGAATCGGGTGGCGCGGCGGGGCGCTCTGCGCGATGGTGCGCCCCGCGTCGAGAGTAGCCAAAGCACGAGGAATGGACCGTGAGAACGCGCCGTCTTCGCCCCGCCGGGTCCGCGCCCGCGTCTGCCGCGCGGGCCAACGTCCTGCCGGTCCCCGTCCTGCGGGGCGCCGTCCTGCGGGGAACCGTCCTGCGGGGAACCGTCCTGCGGGGCGCCGCCCTTCCGGTCGCCGCCCTGCTGGCCGCCGGGGCCCTGCTGACCGGCTGCGGCAGCGGCGAGCCGCGCGGCCGGGTCGAGGCGCTTCCCGATCCGGGCCTTGCCTTTCTCGCCGAGGCGCCGCGCCGCCGGGCCGGCTGCGTGCCGGTGGCCGAGACCGAGTTCACCCGCCCGCTCTTCGAGACGGGGGCCGACCTCGTCGCCTGCCGCGCCGGCCATTCGCCGGGCGTGGCGCTGGTCGCCGAGCGGGGCGCGCGGCAGGTCGGGCGCACGGCGAACTGGACGCTCTTTTCCGTCCCCCGGCCGCCTTCGGGCTGACGGCGCGCCTGGTCGGCGCCGGCCGGTCGCCCCGATCCGTCACGCACCACCCGATGGCCGGCGCGCCGCGCTCGTCTCGGGGCAGGCGCGGCTGACCCCTCGCTCCCGCGTGCAGCGGCAAGACCCTCGCCGCCGGCGCCGCACGACGACACACGGCGCACGGGCGCGACCGATCCCGCACCGGGGGCGGGCGCCCCGGCGACATCTTCGTGATCGGGGCCTGCGGGGGACGGGCCGGGCTTGCCCGGGCGCGGGGCATCTGCTTGGCTGCATCCATGTCGGATCGGGGAGACCATCGGGAGCGGGGCAGCCGTGCCGTGCTGGGGCGGCGCGCGCTGCTCGGCGGGCTGGCAGGGCTCGCCGCGGCGCCGGCGCTCGCCCGCGCGCCCGACGTCTCGCCGCGGCCCGCCCCGCGCGCCGCCGATGCCGCCGGGCGGGCCGCCGAGACGCTGCGCGCGGCCGAGGCGGGGCGGCTCGTGCAGGAGGCGCGCCTGGGCGCCGGCGCCAAGGTCGCCTACGTCGTCGCCGATGCCCGCACGGGCGAGGTGCTCGAGTCGCGCGCGCCCCTCCTGCCGCTGCCCCCCGCCTCGGTGATGAAGGCGGTGACGGCGCTCTACGCGCTCGATGCGCTGGGCCACGGCCACCGCTTCGCCACCCGCGCGCTGGCCACCGGCCCGGTCGAGGGCGGCCGGCTCGAGGGCGACCTGATCCTCGCGGGCTCGGGCGACCCCACGCTGCAGACGAACGCGCTGGCCGACCTTGCGGGACGGGTCAAGGCGGCGGGTGTCGTCGAGGTGACGGGCGAGCTGAAGGTATGGGACGGCGCGTTGCCCCGCATCGACCGGATCGACGCCGGCCAGCCCGACCACGTGGGCTACAACCCGGCGGTCTCCGGGCTCAACCTCAACTTCAACCGCGTGCATTTCGAGTGGCGGCGCGCGGGCGGCGGCTGGGACGTGTCGATGGACGCCCGCTCCGACCGCTACCGCCCTGCGGTGACGGTGTCGCGCATGCAGGTCGTCTCGCGCGCCGCGCCCGTGTACACCTATGCCGATATCGGCGATGTCGACGAGTGGACGGTCGCCGCCGGGGCGCTGGGCGGCGCTGGCTCGCGCTGGCTGCCGGTGCGCGAGCCCGCGCTCTACGCGGGCGAGGTCTTTGCCACCTTCCTGCGCGCGCAGGGCATCGCCACGGGGGGGCTGTCGCGCGCCGCCGCGCCGCCCGCGGGCACGCGGGTTCTCGCCGAGGTGGAGAGCGTGGGCCTGCGCCCGCTCCTTGCCGACATGCTCGACTACTCGACCAACGTCACAGCTGAGTCGGTGGGCCTCGCCGCCTCCGCCGCGCTCGGGCCGGGGGCGGACACCCTTGCCGCTTCGGCCGGGCGGATGGCGGACTGGTTCGCCGACGGGCTCGGCGCGCGCCGTCCCGATTTCGTCGACCATTCCGGCCTCGGCGACCGCTCGCGTCTCGCACCCTACGACATGGTGCGCGCGCTGGTTGCGCTCGGCCCCGGGGCGGGGCTGGCCGACCTGCTCGAGGACGTCCCCGTGCGCGGCGAGGAGTACCGCGCGATCCCCGACCACCCGGCGCGGGTGCGCGCCAAGACCGGCACGCTCAACTTCGTCTCGGGGCTGTCGGGCTATGTCCGGCCGATCGGCGGGCGCGACATGGCCTTCGCGGTGTTCGCCGCCGACCTGCCGCGCCGCGCGGCCATCCCGCGCGCGCAGCGCGACCGGCCCGATGGCGCCGCCGGCTGGGCCCGGCGCGCACGCATCCTCCAGCACCGCCTGATCGACCGCTGGACGACGCTCTACGGCGAGGTGCCGCCCGAGGGCCTGCGCCTGCGCCCGCGGCCCCGCCCCGCCTCGCTCGCCTGCAGCGGGTGCTGAGGCGGCCCCGCCGCCTCGGCCCGCATGTCGGACCGCGCGTCGGCCCGTCGTGATCGCCCGCCCCCGCCGCCCCGCAGGCGGCCGCCAGGGGGGCGGACCCCTGCTTCTTTCTGTCGCAAATACGCACGGCTCCCACGGCCCCGCCGCGTGGGTCGCGGGGCAGGGGCGCCACCTGGACGGGTCAGAGCGTGAGGTGGCGGGCGCGGGCGCCCTGCTCGATCGCGGCGGCGTGCAGGCGGGGGATGTCGAGCTCGTAGCGGATCTCCTCGAGCATCCGCAGCTCGGGCTGGCCGAGCACGCCGTCGGCGGCCGCCACGTCGCAGGCCATGGCGTAGGCAGTCTCGTGCAGCCGTTCGGGCAGGGCGATGCGCACGATGCCGAAGAGGGCGGCCAGCCCGTCCTCCTCCTCGAAGAGCTCGAAGACGAGGTTGGCGACGAGGCGCGTCCGGTCGACGTCGTAATCGGCGAAGACCGGAAGGTGATTCACGATCCGGTCGATGGTGACCAGCTCGGCCGTGCGCACCGTCTCGTCAGAGACGGAGGTGGCGATCATCAGCGCCACCAGCGCGTCCTGCGGCGAAAGGGGCTGGTCTGGCTTTTCGGTCATTGGGCGCCTCGCACGATTCCCTGCCGAAGTAGGCTGCCCCGCGCCGCGCGGCAAGCGCGCCGGGCGCGCACCCCTGCACCCCGTCGAGCGGCGCGGGGGCCCCGAGCCTCCGTTTCAGCTCTCGTCGTCGTCGGAGCCCACGTCGGCGATGTCGTCGAGCGAGACGCTGTCCTCGTCGTCTTCCTCAAGGACGTCGTCGCCGAGGTCGACATCGGTGTCGTCTTCCTCGAGCACGTCGCCCTCGTCGATGACTTCGGCCTCCTCGGTCTTGGGCTTCGTCTTCTTCTCCTCCGGGATGGCGACGCGTGCCTTCGGCCCGTCCTCGAGCGGTACCGCCTCGCCGGTGTAGGGGCTGACGACGGGTCTCTTGTTGAGGTCGTAGAATCGCTTGCCGGTGGTCGGGCAGACGCGCTTGACTCCCCATTCTTCCTTGGGCATGCGCGGGATCCTCGTGGTTTCTGGAAGGTCAGTCGCAGCGCATGCCACAGGGGCGCGGGGCGATCAACCCCTCTCGCGCCTTGCGCGGCGACGTCCCGGGGGGCGTGCCCGGGGGGAGCGCCGTGCCGGCCGGGACGGCAAACGCGGGATGACAAACGCGGGACGGGCGCATGGAGCACCACGACCTGAGGGGCGCGCCGCCCGTGCGCGTGCACCTGCGCCACTCGGCCCGGGCGCGGCGGATGAGCCTGCGCGTCTCGCGCCTCGACGGGCGCGTGACGCTGACGCTGCCGCGCGGCATGCCGCTGCGCGCCGCAATCGCCTTCGCCGAGGAGCGGGCGACGTGGATCCGCGGCCACCTCGCCGAGATCGGCCCGCCCGAGATCGTCGGCTGGGGCAGCGTTCTGCCCGTCGAGGGGCGGCCCTGCACGGTGATCGCGGGGCCGCGCAGCGCGCTTCGCCCAGAGGCAGGCGCGATCGAGGTGTCGGCGCGCGCGGCGTCGGTGCCCGGAACGGTGGCCGGACTCGTCAAGGCGCTGGCGCGCGAGCGGTTGACCGCGGCCTCCGACGCCCATGCCGCGCGGCTCGGCCGCCCCTATGGCCGGATCACCCTGCGCGACACCCGCTCGCGCTGGGGCTCGTGCACCGAGGCTGGGGCGCTGATGTATTCGTGGCGTCTGGCGATGGCGCCGCCCGACGTGCTCGACTACGTCGCCGCGCACGAGGTCGCCCATCTCGCGGTGATGGACCATTCGGCGCGCTACTGGGCAGTGGTCCGCGGGCTCTGCCCCGACTACGAGGCGCACCGCCGCTGGCTGCGCGAGCACGGCCCGGAGCTGCACCGCCCCCGCTTCTCGGCGGCCGTGCCGTGAGCGGGACGGATTGACCGGGGGCGCGCCGGCGCGCAGGATCGCCCCCATGCTCTACACTCCCCGCCCCTCGGACGTGACGGCGCCGGCGGCCCAGCCCGCCGCGGCCCCTGCCGCGCACGAGCGGCTCTACCGGGCGCTGCGGACGCGGATCATGCACGGCGAGATCGGCCCCGGCGAGGCGCTTACCCTTCGGGGGCTCGGGCGCGAGTTCGGCGTGTCGATGACCCCCGCGCGCGAGGCGGTGCGGCGGCTGGCGGCCGAGGGGGCGCTGACGCTCTCGCCCTCGGGGCGGGTGGCCACGCCCACGCTCGGCGCCGACCGGCTGGAAGAGCTCGCCGCCGTGCGCGCCCTGCTCGAGCCCGAGCTCGCGGCGCGGGCGATGCCGCGCGCGCATCCCGCCCTGATCGACCGGCTGCGCACGATCAACCAGACCATCGCCGAGGCGATCGCGCGCCGCGATGCGCCGGCCTACATCCGCACGAATCTCGAGTTCCACCGCACGCTCTATCTGCGGGCGCAGGCGCCGGCGATGCTCGCGCTGGCCGAGACCGTCTGGCTGCAACTCGGGCCCACGATGCGGGCGCTCTACGGCCGGCTCGGGCGGACGGAGGCGCCCCGCGGCCATCGCGTGATCATCGCCGCGCTCGAGGCGGGCGACGAGCCGTCGCTCAAGCTCGCGGTGCGCGCCGACGTCACCCAGGGGCTGCGCCTGCTCGCCCAGTGACGGCCCTGGCCGAGGCGTCGGGACGGCGGGGGCCGAACCCGGTGACGGCCCTGGCCGAGGCGCCGGGACGGCGGGCCGCCGACCACGCCCCGCCAAGCCGCCGCCCGGCGCGACCCGGTCGGGGCCAGGTCGGGGCCAGATAAGGGACCGCGCTCCACGCCATTGATCGGCTTCGATTAACCCTCGCCATGCTACGCCCGTTTCGTCTCGCCCCTGCGGCAAAGGAAACGGAGGGCCTCGCATGGCTGTCTGGCAGGTCACCGGGTCGAACTGGAACGCCGACCGGGTCGAGGGCACGCGCAGCGACGACACCCTCGACGGCCAGTCCGGCGACGATTCGGTGAGGGGCGGCGCCGGCGACGACCTGGTCTGCGGTAACGGCGGCGCCGACAGCATCGACGGGGGCGACGGCCACGACACGGGCTTTGGCGGGGCCGGCGACGGTCCCATCGTCGGCGGCGCGGGAGACGACCGACTCTTCGGCGGCGACGGGGCCGACACGATCGTCGGCGGTGGCGGGCGCGACAGCGTCTCGGGCGGCGGCAACGCGCGGCGCATGGTCGTCTCGCCGCAGCACGCCTTTCTCGTGCGCGGCGTCGGGGCGGGGGGAGCCGGGGACGCTGTCGCAGGCGACAGGCTGGTGCGTGCCCACCACCTCGCAGAGTTCTGCGGCGGCAGGATCGCGCGGGTCGACCGCCGGGCGGAGGGTGTCACCTATCACCGCGTGCTCGCCGAGCGGCACAGTCTGATCCGGGCCGAGGGCGCGGTGACCGAGACGCTCTATTCCGGCCCGATGGCTCTGCGCGGGCTCGGCGCGCGCGCGCTCGCGGGCCTGCTCGCCGCCTGCCCGCAGCTGGCACCGGGGCTGATCGGCCGGGCCGATATCGGCCGCCTCTAAGGCCCGTCGGCCCGCACCTACGCCACGCGGGCCGACCTGCGTGCGGGCCGCGTCGCCCTGCCGGGACGCGCGCGGGAGGCGTCGCACGGCTGAGGCAGCCCTGCCGCTCCCGGCCGATGGGCGCATCCGCCGGGGGGGGGCAGACGGCAGCGACGCGCATCGTCGGCGCGCATCATCGCCGCGGCCGTCAGGAGCGCGCCCGGCGGGCGAGAAACGCGGGCACCAGCAGGGTCAACACCAGCAGCCGCGCGACGTGGTGAGCCGCGACGAAGGCGGGCGCGAGGCCGAGTTGCACGGCCATCGCGGCCATCGCCTCGACACCGCCGGGGGCGTAGGCCACCAGCAGCAGCGTCGGCGCGAGGCCCGTGAGAGACACGGCGAGCGCCATCGCGGCCACGGCGATGCCGCAGGTCAGCGTGGTGACGGCGAGCCCGGCCGCCAGCGCCTGCTGCACGATCCGCAGGGGCACCCCGCGAAACCGGATGCCGACGAGCGTGCCGAGCAGGGCGAAGGCGGACAGCGCCAGCCACGGCGGCAGCACGCCCGGTGTCAGCCCCGCGGCGTGACCCACCGCCGAGACGCACATGCCCGACAGCAGCAGCGCCGCCGGAACCCGCAGCCACAGCAGCGCGAGGCCCGCCGCCGTCCCCAGTCCGGCCAGCGCGGCGAGCGAGAGCGGCGACATGGGCGGCAGCGCCGCCATCGCCGCGTCGCCGGGCTCGCCCCATAGCACCAGCAGCGGCGGCACGAGAAGCGTCAGCAGCAGCACGCGCATCGCCTGCACCACCGCGATGCGAGGCACGTCGAGGCCCCGCTCGGTCGCGTAGCCGATGACGTAGCTCAGGTGCCCCGGCGTGGCGGCGAGCACCGCCGACAGCCGGTCGAAGCCCATCCGCTCCATGAGCAGGCTGCCTGCCAGCAGGGAGGCCGCGAGCGATGCCGTCAGCACCGCGAGCGAGAGCGGCCACTCGGCGAGCGACGAGACGACTTCGGGCGTCACGCCCGTGCCGATGCCGATTCCCAGCACGAGGAAGGCGGCCTGCCGCACGAGGCCGGGGACGTGCAGCGGCGCCCCGGCGAGCGCCAGCAGGGTGACGGCGGTGGCCGAGCCGGTGAGGAACGGTGCGGGAAAGCCGATCGCATGGGCTGCCCCGCCGCCTGCCGCCGCCCCGGCGCAGGCCACGGCGAAGCCGGCGGCGTCGCGGGCGCGTGGTGTCATGGCGCGGGCATAGCCGCCCCTCGGGGAGAGGGGAAGAGAGTGCGGCGGTCAGGCCCCGGCAGCGTCGAGACAGCCCTCGACGAGGCCGCGATAGCTGGACCCGAACAGGCGCAGATGCACCAGCGCCGGCCAGAGCGTGTAGACGGGCCGCCGCGCCTGCTCGCCCGGCTCGGGCGGGCCGTAGGCGTCGCGGAAGGCGGGGCCGGGCTGGCCGAACAGGTGCAGCATGGCAAGGTCGACCTCGGCGTGGCCGCGGTAGCAGGCCGGGTCGATCAGCCCCAGCAGCCGCGTGCCCCGCGCCATGACGTTGCCCGTCCAGAGATCGCCGTGCAGCAGCGCGGCGGGCGGGCGCTCGGGCAGCAGATCGGGCAGGCGGGCGGCCAGCATCTCGACGCGCCGCGAGAGGGGCGCGGGCAGGTGCGGCACCGCGGGCAGCAGCCGACGCTCGGCCCAGAAGTCGGGCCAGCTGTCGGCCGGCGCGTTGGGGATGGCGACGGGGCCGAAGGCATGGTCGCGCGGCCAGCCATAGGCGTCGCCGGTGTCGGCGTGCAGCGTCGCGAGCGCGGCGCCCAAGGCGCCCCAGGCGTCGGACAGGCCGGTCTCGTCGCCGAGATCCTCCATCACCAGAACGTCGTCGTCGACGGCGAGCACGGCAGGGGCCGGAGCGCCCGCCGCGGCGATGGCCTCGAGCATCTCGGCCTCGGCGCGGGCGGTCGGGCCGGTCCTGGCCACGCTCTTGGCCACGGCGCTCCGCCCGTCGGCCAGACGCAGGCGGACGACCTCCGACAGGTCGCCGCCGTGGAGGGGCCGGGCCTCGGCGACCTCCGCGCCGAGCAGGGCGGCGGCGCGGTGGACGGCGCTGGCCGCGCTCACCACGGCGGCGGGCGCGTGGCCCAGAGCGCCTTGAGCTCGGCCGCCCGCGCCTCTGACCAGCCGGGCGGCTCGGTGAGCGCGGCCCAGGCGTCGATGTAGTCGTCGGCGACGTAGAAATGCCCGTAGCCCTCGACCGAGAGCGCCGTTGTCATGTCGAGCGTGAGCTGGAAGGCGGTCACGAGCGGATACCACCGCATCTCGGGTGCGACGTCGGGCGGGCGCTCTCCCGTCAGCCAGTCGGGTGCGCGCCAGATGTCGGCGATCGAGGCGTTGACGATGGGGTCGGAGCCGTAATGCAGGAACACGAAGCGGATCGGCCCCCACGACGCGAAGGCGGGGTCGTCGAGCACGTTCTGCTGGTTGGTCACGCGCACGAGCGAGCCGTTGCCGTAGCGCGGCCGCCATTCCGGGCTGCCGTGCTCGCGGCGGTCGCGGATCGCGCTCCAGACCGGGCTCACGAAGGGGGAGCCCGCCCAGAACGCGCCCCCCGGCGGGTCGGCCAGCACGTCGAACAGCGGCAGCGTCGCCTGGCTGTTGAGCGCGCCCTGGCTGAGGCCGTGGATGTAAAGGGCGGGGCGGTCGCCCTCGGGCAGGGCCGACCAGTGGTCGTGGATCACGTCGAAGAGGGCGCGCGCCTGGTCGAGCCCGTACTCCACGTTGGTCAGGATCGAGAGCACCGAGGTGAGATACGAATACTGCGCGGCGACATGGGCGGTGTTTCCGCCCCACATGAAGTCGACGGTGTCGTGGGCGCCCGGATCCATCCAGCCGGTGCCGACGGGGGTTGTGACGATAAGGATCTCGCGGTCGAAACCGCCCTGCCGGATCAGCTCTTCCAGCGCGAGCTCGGCGCGCGCGCGCGGGCTTTCGGCCGAGACCCGGCCGACATAGACGCGCACGGGCCGCATCGCGCCCTCGCCCCAGAAGGCGCCGATCTCGCGGGCGGTCGGCGTGCGGGCGACGAAGTCGCGCCCCCGGTTGCCCAGATCGCCCCAGGTGATCAGCGACTCGACGCCGCCGGTCATGTCGGTGGCGGGCGGCGCCGCGGCGCCGGGCGAGAACACCTCTTCGGCGGTGGCGAACGAGGCGTCGGCGGCCTCCATCACGCGCTTCACCAGCACGCCCTCGATCAGCGACCAGAAGAGCAGGGCCGCGACGGCGAAGCCCATGACCGGCCCGACCCGCCCCGGCAGCACGCGCGACAGCGCGCGCCCCGCCCGCCGCACGACCATCGTGAAGGCGCTGCCCGCGAGCCACAGAAGCGCGAAGATCAGGGCCGCGATCGGTGCGACGACGAGGGGGTGGACGGTGTCGACCGGCGGCAGCTCCATCGCCCGGCGCGTCGCGTTCTGCCACTCGGCCGCCTGCCAGAGACCCCAGGTGCACAGCGCCAGCGCGATGACGATGAACGCCGCGCGGAAGCGGCGTGCGTCGTCGTCGTCGGCCTCGGGCAGGCGCATGATCCGCCAGAGCCAGAGCAGGCCCGCGCCGACCGCGTAGCCGAGCGCCGCCGAGGCGCCCGACAGCGCCCCCTGCAGCGCGGCGGGGCGCGGGATCAGCGAGGGGGTGAGCGAGGCCACGAATAAGAGCGCCCCCACCGCCAGAGCGAAGCCCGAGACGCGCCACCAGCGCGGCTCGGGCAGGGCGCCCGACTCGTCGTCGATGTCGTCAAGTGTCAGGCTCATCGTCCCCTTCCTTTCCGGCTTGGTCGTGGGCGCGGCGGATCAGTTCGTCGGCCATCGCGCCCGCCGCCGCCACGAACAGCCCGATGCCGCAGAAAATGTACACCATCGTGAAGATCTTGCCCGCGGCTGTCTCGGGCACGATCTCGCCGTAGCCCACGGTCGAGATCGTGACGACCGAAAAGAACAGCGCGTCGAGCCAGCCCCACCCCTCGATCCAGCGGTAGAAGACCGTGGCGATCAGGATGGCCGAGCCGGTGAGCGCGAGGAGAAGCCGCACCCGCGGGTTGCCGAGCGCCGCCGCGACGCCGCCCACGATCAGGGCGAGGGGGCCGAACCGTGCCATCCGAAAGCCGCCTCCCGTCCTCGCGCCTTCCCTTGCGCGAGGTGGCCAAGCCCGGCCGGAAAGGTCAAGACGTGGTGCGGCGGGCCGTGACACTGTGCGCGCGCAGCGAAAGGCAGGCGAATGGGGGTACGCATGATCGGATGGCTGGTGGCGGGCGGCGTTGTGGCGGGGCTCGTCCTGCTCGTGGCGGCCAACACGGTGGGCCGCTATACCGGGCTGACCGTGCCGCGGGTGCCGCCCGAGACGCTGTCGTCGATGCTCTCTCCATCCTACACGCTCACCGTGCCCGAAGAGGGGGAGGGGCCGTTTCCCACCGCGCTGCTGCTGTCGGGCTGCGACGGGCCGCGCGACAACCTCGAGACCTGGGCGCAGGCGCTGGCCGAGGCGGGCTGGGCCTCGCTCGCGGTCGACAGCCACGCGCCGCGCGGCTTCACCGAGTTCGAACTGTGGCGGCTCGTCTGCGCGGGCCAGTTGCTCAACGGGGCCGAGCGGGCCGGCGACATCGCCGTGGCGCTCGCCGACGCCCGCGCGATGCCGCAGGTCGACGAGACGCGGCTCGCGCTGATCGGGGCGTCGCACGGGGGCTGGGCGATTCTCGAATACCTGTCGATGGCCGATCACGGGCAGGCTCCGCTGACGCTGACCGGGTGGCCCGACGGCCCCGCGCCGCTCGACGGGGTGCAGGCCGCGCTGCTGCTCTATCCCTATTGCGGGGGGTTGTCGCGGGCGAGCCGGCGGGGGTGGCAGACGGCGCTCCCGGTGCTGTTCCTGCTGGCAGAGGGCGACAGCATCGCCTCGGAGAAGCCGTGCCTCGAGGTGGCGGCGCGCGAGGCGCGGCGGGGCCTGCCGATCGAGACCCATGTCTATGCCGGTGTCACCCACGGCTTCGACCAGCGGGAGAAGGCGCCGCTCTCGACGCTCGGCTACTTCCCCGAGGCGACGGCGGACGCGCTGTCGCGTGGCACGGCCTTCCTGGACCGCGCCATCGGCCGCTGAGACGGGGACGGCCGCGCCGGCGGCACGAGGAGGTCGGCGGCACGAGGAGGCCGGCGGCACGAGGAGGCCGGCGGCACGAGGAGGCCGGCGGCACGGGGAGGCCGGTGGCACGGGGAGGCCGGCGGCACGGGGCGCGCGGCACGGGGGGCGGCGCCCGTCCGTCGCCCCACCCGCCCACCCGCGCCGCCCGGCGGGCGCCGGCCCTTGCCGGTGCGGTATCGCGGCAGGGCGACCCCTGCCCTGCACGGGTGGTGGCATCGCCCCGCGCGTCTGCTAGAGAGGGCCAAAGAGAGCCAACGCCATGGCAAGGCGGCGACGAAGGAGACGACAGATGCGCAAGCGTGCCATTTCCATTCTGGCCTACCTGGTGGCGAGCTCGGCGGGGCTGCTGCTTGCCGTGTTGCTGCTCGACGGCTTCCGGATCGATTTCGTGGCCTTTCTGCTGGCTGTCGTGATCTTCTCGGTCGCCACCGCGCTGCTCGCCCCGCTCGTCGAGACGCTCTCGCAGCGCTACGTGCCGCAGCTCGCGGGCGGGATCGCGCTCGCCGTGGTGGCGCTGGGCCTGCTCGTCACGGCGCTGCTCATGCCGGGGATGGAGATCGGCGGCATCGCCAACTGGCTGGCGGCGACGCTGCTCGTCTGGCTCGGCAGCCTGCTCGCGCAGATCCTGCTGCCGATCTACGTCTTCAAGGAGCTCAAGCCCCCGCACGCCTGACCCCCGCACGCCTGACCCCCGCACGCCTGACCGGTCCCGCTCCCCGCGCGGCGCGGCGCCACGCCTGCGGCAGATGGCGCAGGCGGCCGGGTTGCCCGCCCCCGCCCCGGGCGCTAAGCCCATGCGGAACAGGAGGAGACGACAGCCATGGCAGACGCCGAGGCGCAGGCAGGGCCCCAGCCGGCGCCCCCGCACTCCCCGTCCGAGCGGGCGGGGTCGAAGCGCATCGGCGCCCTGCGCGCGCTGTTCCCGTTCTTCGTGCCCTATCGCGGCTGGGTCGCCTTCGCCGCTGCCGCGCTGGTGCTCACCGCCGCTGTCTCGCTGACGCTGCCCATCGCCGCGCGCCGGGTGGTCGACGGGTTCGCCACCGGCGAGGTCGCGCTGCTCGACCGCTATTTCGTCGGCGCCATCGGGCTCGCCGCGATCTTCGCCCTCGGAACGGCGGCGCGCTACTGGATGGTGACGCGGCTGGGCGAGCGGGTGGTGGCCGACATCCGCAAGGCCGTGTTCGACCGGATGATCGGCATGTCGCCGGAATACTACGAGCGGCTGATGACCGGCGAGGTGCTCTCGCGCATCACCACGGACACGACGCTGATCCTGTCGGTCGTCTCGTCGTCGGTGTCGTGGTTCCTGCGCAACGTGCTGCTGTTCGTGGGCGGGCTGGCGATGATGCTGGTCACCTCGGCCAAGCTGACGGGCATGGTGCTGGCGCTGATCCCCGTGGTGATCGTGCCGATCCTCGCCCTGGGGCGCCGCCTGCGGCGGCTGTCGCGCGAGAACCAGGACTGGATCGCGCAATCGTCGGGCAACGCCTCGGAGGCGCTGCTGTCGGTGCAGACGGTGCAGGCCTATACCCACGAGGCGGCCTCGAAGGGGCGCTTCTCCGACGTCACCGAGAAGAGCTTCGAGACCGCCAAGAAGCGGATCACGGTGCGGGCGGCGATGACGGCGATCATCATCTTCGTGGTGTTCTCCGGCATTCTCGGCGTCCTGTGGATGGGGGCGCGCGACGTGCGCGCGGGCGGCATGAGCCCGGGCGAGCTGGTGCAGTTCGTCATCTACGCGGCCATCATGGCAGGCTCGGTCGCCGCCCTGTCGGAGATCTGGGGCGAGCTGCAGCGTGCCGCGGGCGCAACCGAGCGTCTGGTGGAGCTGCTGGGCGCGGTCGACAGCGTGCGGGATCCGTCCGCGCCGACACCCCTGCCGAAGCCCGTGCAGGGGGCGCTCGCCCTCGACGGGGTGACGTTCCACTACCCCGCCCGGCCCGAGGCGGCGGCGCTGCACGACGTCTCGTTCGCGGTCAGGCCCGGCGAGACGGTGGCGCTCGTCGGCCCCTCCGGTGCCGGCAAGTCGACCATCCTCCAGCTGCTCCTGCGCTTCTACGATCCGCAGGCGGGGCGCATCACGCTCGATGGCGTTCCGATCGACACGATGGCCCGCTCCGACTTCCGCAAGGCGATCGCCCTCGTTCCGCAAGACCCGGTGATCTTCGGCGACACGGCGCGCGAGAACATCCGCTTCGGCCGTCCGGGCGCGACCGACGCGCAGGTCGAGGCCGCCGCCCGCGCCGCGGCCGCGCACGACTTCGTGGCGAAGCTGCCGAAGGGGTACGATACCTTTGTGGGCGAGCGCGGGGTGATGCTCTCGGGCGGGCAGAAGCAGCGCATCGCCATAGCCCGCGCCATTCTGCGCGATGCGCCGGTGCTGCTGCTCGACGAAGCGACCTCGGCGCTCGACGCCGAGAGCGAGCAGGCCGTGCAGCACGCCGTCGCCGAGATGGCCGCCGAGCGGACGACGATCATCGTCGCCCATCGCCTCGCCACGGTGAAGCAGGCCGACCGCATCCTCGTCTTCGAGGAGGGGCGCATCGTGGCGGAGGGGACCCATGACCAGCTCGTCGCGCAGGGCGGCCTCTACGCCCGGCTCGCCCGCCTCCAGTTCACCGACGGCGTCGCGGCCGAGTAGCGCGCGCCTCGCCACGGTCGACCTCGCCCGCACGGCGGCGCTGGCGGGCATGATCGTGTTCCACTTCGTCGTCGATCTCGAGCTTTTCGGCCACGTTCCGCCGGGCACGTCTCTGTCGGGCGTCTGGGTCGTTCTGGCGCGGATCGTGGCGGGCGGCTTCCTCTTCGTGGCCGGCATGAGCCTGTGGCTCGCGCACGGGCGCGGCATCCGCTGGCGGCCTTTCCTGCGGCGGCTGGCGGTGCTGGCGGTGGCGGCGGCCGGCATCAGCCTCGCCACCTGGGCGGCGATGCCCGACCGCTACGTGTTCTTCGGAATCCTGCATTCCATCGCGGCGGCGAGCGTGGTGGGCCTCGCCTTCCTCCGCCTGCCCGCGGGCGTCACGCTGGCCGCGGCCGCCTTCGTCCTGGCCGCACCGGCGCTGCTGGCGACGGGGGCGTTCGACGCCCGCCCCCTCGCGTGGCTGGGCCTGTCGACCTGGACGCCGCGCTCGATGGATTTCGTCCCGCTCTTTCCCTGGCTCTCCCCCTGCCTCGCCGGGATCGCCGTGGCCCGGGCGGCCGAGCGCGCGGGCCTCTTCGCCCGCCTCGCCCGGGCCGAGCCCCAAGGGCCCCTCGTGCGCGCCCTGACGTGGCCGGGGCGGCACAGCCTCGCCGTCTACCTCGTGCACCAGCCGGTGCTGATCGGGGCGATCTGGGCGGCCGGCCGGCTGGTCTGAGCCGCGCGACGCGTCATCGCCCGGTCCATCATCTTGGCCGAAATACTCTCGGGGGGGCTAGCCGGAGGCGAGCGGGGGGCAGACGGCCCCCCTCCGACCCGCGCCGGGGCCGCCGACGATCAGTAATCGCGCTGGTAGAAGATGCCGATCGAGGTCTCGCCCTCGTTGTCGGCGCTGCCCTGCACCGTCACGTCGTCGGTGATGTCGATCTTGATGTTCAGCTCGGTCTGGCCATCCGACGACGTCGTCACGTCGGTATAGATGTTCTCCGACAGGTAGGCGCCGATCTGCAGCGCCGCGTCGCCATCGTCGTCGGTCACCAGGTCGAGGTCGCTCACCCCGAGGCTCTCGCGCAGCCCGCCGAGCAGGCCGTTGCCGCCCCGCCCGGTCAGCCGCGCCACGGACGCCGCGAGCTGGGCGGCCTCCAGCGGCGAGAGGTTGGCGAGGCCCTTGCCGAAGAAGAATCGCGCCAGCACCTCGTCTTCCGGCAGGGGCGGCTGCGATTCGAAGGCGAAGGTGGGCTCGTTCACCGGCCCCTCGATGCGGATGATGATGGTGAAGTCCTCCGCGTCGTCCGAGGTCGCCGAGAGATCGAGGAAGGGGACGAGGTCGCCCCCCAGGGTCATCCGCCCGTCTTCGGCCAGCTCCAGCCGTCGGCCGAGGATGTCGAGCCGCCCGCGGATCACCTCGATGCCGCCGACCGGCGCCGGGCGCCGCGTGGTGCCGCCCAATGTGAACGCGCCGCCGAGCTCGGCGTCGAGGCCGCGGCCGCGCAGGAAGATCCGGTTGGGCGCGTCGATCGTCAGGTCGAGCGAAAAGACGTTGCCGGGCCGCCCCTCGGCGATCCGCTCGTCGCGCCGTTCGTTGACCAGGCCGGCCCAGACGCGCGTCTGCCGCACGGCCGCCGACTCGCCGATATGGGTCACGCGCGGGATGTTGGCGCCGAAGCCGACGCCGCCAGAGGGGATGCGCAGCTCGGTCTCGCCCACCTCGATCCGGCCTGCGATGGCGCCGCCGCCGCCCGTGAGCGGGCCGCTCACGCTGACCTGCCCGTTCAGCGTGGTGCGGTAGAGCGAGGGGTCGGCAAGGGTCAGCCCGTTCAGCGTCAGCGTCAGGTCGGCGGGGAAGCGCGCGCCGAGGTCGATCGGCCCCGACACGCCGAGGCTGCCGCCCTCGGGCGCGGTCGCCTGCCCGTCGAGCGACAGCCGCCCGCCGGCGATGTCGGCGGTGAGGTCGATGTTCTGGAAGGCGAGGTTGGCCGCAGGGATCGAGATGCGCGCGCCGTCGGTCGAAAGCGTGCCCGAGAGGTTCTGCAGCGACGGAGCGCCATCGAAGCCGAGGTCGAAGCGCAGATCGCCGTCGAGGCGCTGCGGCGCGAGGATGCCGTTGACGAGGCCGAGCGGCGCGGTGCCCTGCGCGCGCAGCGAGCTCGCCCCGCCCGGCGCCAGCACGCCGATGACCGAGGCCGCGGCAGCGCCGGGCCCGGCGGTCTGCACGTCGAGCGCCCAGCCCTCGGGGCGCTCGGTCGCCGTGCCGGTGACGCGCAGGCTGCCGGTCAGCCCGCGGGCCAGGGGCGCGATGTTCGGCACGCCGAGGCCGAGGCGCAGACGGCCCGCGCCCTGGCCCACCCGGCCCGTCACCTCGGCGCTGGCGCCGTAGGGCAGGGCGGCGTCGGCGCTGACCTGCAGGGGCGCGCCCGCTTCCGGCTGCGTGACGCTCGCCTCGAGCGCGGCTTCGCCCGAGAAGCGCGGCACGAGGGAGGCGACGTTGGGCAACCGCGCCTGCAGGTCGGCCGCGACCGGTCCTGCGCCGGCCTCGGCCTGCGCGGCGAAGGTCGCGCCGTAGGGGCCGTCGCCCGACAGGTCGACCTGCCACGGCCCGTCGCCCTGCCGTGTGGCCGTGGCCGTCGCCGCCAGCCTGCCCGAGAGGGTGGGGACGAGGGGCTGAAGGCTCGGCACGGCGAGGCGGGCCTGCACATCGGTCGCCTCGCCGAGCACCGCCTCGGCGGCCAGCGTCGCTCCGTAGGGGCCGTCGGCGTCGAACTCGACCGCCCAGCCGCCGGGCCGCTGCGCCGCCGTGACGTCGGCCACGAGCGGGCCGGAGAGCTGCGGCGTCAGCGCCCCTGTGTCGGGCAGGCGGATGGTCGCCTCGGCGCGGGTGCGCGACCCGTCGTCGGCGATGCCGACGAGGGCGCGGATGTCGGCGGTCGCGTCGAAAGGGCCGGTCGCGTCGGCCGTCAAGGCGATCTGGCCCGAGGGCTGCTGCACCGCGCGCCCCTCGGCCGTGGCCGGGCCGGAGAGGGCCGGCGAGAGCGCCGAGAGGTCGGGCACGCGCAGCGCGTAGGTCACGGCCGAGCGCGAGGCGCCGACGCGGCCACGGATATCCGCGGTGGCGCCGTAGGGAAGCTCTGCGTCGAAGGTCACGGCGAAACCGCCGGGGGCGTAGGCCGTCGCGTTGCCGTCCAGCAGGGCCGCGCCCGGCACGCCGGGGGCGAAGGCGGCGACATCGGGCACCTCGACGCGCAGATCGACATCGGTCTCCGCGCCTCCGACGAGACCCTCGACCGCGACGCGGGCGCCAGCGGGCGCGTCGACCTCGAGGTCGACTTGCCAGTTGCCGCCCCCCGCCTCGGCGGCCGAGCCGGTCACCGCGACGCCCCCCTGCAGGGCCGGCACGAGGGGCGCGATGTCGGGCAGGGCGATGTCGAGCGTCACGCGGGTCTCGCCCGCCGCCTCGCCGAGGCCTACCTCGCCCGCGACGCGGCCCTCGAGGCCATAGGCGCCCGAGATGTCGACCGCGCCGTCCCACAGGCCCGGCGTGCTCTCGGTCGCCTCGCCCGTGACGGACAACGGGCCCTCGAGATCGTCGCGGATCAGGCCCAGATCGGCCAGCGTCGCGTCGAAGGTCAGCGCGCCGTCGGGGCCGCCCACGCGGCCAGCGGCGCTGGCCGCGAGCCCGGTGCTGTCGAGGCGGAAACGCTCCAGCACCGTGCCCTCGAGGTCGCGCCGGGCGGCGGCGGAGATCGTCACCGGCCCCTCGAGGAAGCGGTCGGCCACCTCCTGCCCGATGGCCAGCCCCTCGCCCTCGACGTCGAGCCCGAGATCGAAGGTGCCGCCGAGCACGTCGCCCGCGCCTTCGACACGGATATCGGCCGCCCCTTCGATCGGCCGCCCGGCGAGGGCGGCGAAGCGTGTCAGGTCGTCGGCCGAGAGCGCGGCAGCGCCGTCGAGCGACAGGGTGCGCCCGGCGGTGGTGGCGTCGCCCGCGACCCGCAGCCCGTAATCGGCGCCGCCGAGGGTGAAGCGCTCGATGCTCAGCGGCGCATCGGCGGCCCATGCGATCTGCGCCTCGCCGTCGATCCGCGTGCCCAGCGCCTCGGCCAGGGCGGCGTCGGCGAGCGCAAGGCCGTCGGCGGCATAGTCGAGCGCGGCCGTCACCCGCAGGTCGCCCGGCCCGCCCGCGATGGTGCCGCCGCCGGTGAGCGTCAGCGCGCCGATATCGGCCGCCTCGGCGGCGATGCCGCGCGCGACGAGGTCGAGCGTCCACCGCTCGCCCTCCGCCGCGTCGTAGCGGGCCGACAGGTCGGCTGCGCCGATGGTCAGCGGCGCGGCGATGGGCAGGCGCACCGGGCCGTTCTCGGGGTCGGCCAGCCGCCCGGTCAGTGCGAAGCTCTCGGGCACCCCGCCCGCCGACAGCGCGAGCGCGCCGTCGAGCGAGAGGCTGCGCGCTTGCAGCGACAGGGCTTCGATGTCGAGCGCGCCATCGTCGGCGCGCACGCCGTCAAGCGACAGCTGCACGTCGGGGCCGAAGAAATCGGTATAGGCGGGCGCGACGAGCGGCGTCACGTCGCCGCCCACGTCGGCCGAAAAGCGCAGGCCGCCCGCATCGGTGCCGCGCAGGATGACGGTGCCCGCCACCCGCGTCTCGCCGTTGGTGGCGAGGTCGATGCGTGCGGTGTAGTCGTCGAGCGGGCCGGTGCCCTCGACGTCGAGCGCGAGCGCCGGCGCGCCGGGCAGGCCCGCGAGCGTGCCGATCAGACCGCCCTCTCCCTCGCGCACCTCGAGGTCGAGCGCGAGCACGCGGCTCTCGTTCGAGAAGGACGCATCGAGCGCGATCCGGTCGTCGGTGCCATCCTGACGCACCAGGGCGAGGTCGGCGGTGCCGTCGCCATTCTCGAGCCGCAGCGCCCCCTCGGCGGCAAAGACCGCCTGCTCGCCCAGAACCGGGGCGCCGAGCACCAGCCGCTCCACCGCGAGGGCGTCGATATTCACCGCGACCGGCAGTTCGGGCAGCGAAAAGCCCGAGGCGGCGGCGCTGGGCGCCTCGCGCGGCTCCTCCTCGCCCGGCGGGGCGGGGATCGGCGGTCGCGCGATGGTGATGCTGTCGGCCGAAAGTTCGGCCACCGAGAGGCGTCCGCGCAGGAGGGCCGCGCGCGTCCAGTCGAGCACCGCGTCCTCGATGGTCAGCCAAACGCCCTCGCTGTCGGCGAAGGTCAGCCGCTCCAGCGTCGCCCGCCCCGACAGCGCGCCCTCGAATCCGGTCACGCGCACGTCGCGGCCCGGTCCCGACAGCGCGTTCTCGATCTGCCGCCCGAGGAAGCCGGGGGACTCGTCCTGCGCGGCGACGGGGCCGGTGGCGGCGATCCAGAGAAGCGCGAGCAGGGCGAACAGGCGGCCGGCCATCAGAACGCCTGCCCGATGCCGATATAGATCTGCACGGGGTCGGCGTCGTCGGGGCCGCCGTCGACGGGCGCAGCCACGTCGACCCGGATCGGGCCGAAGCCCGTGTCGTAGCGCAGGCCGAGGCCCGCGCCCGTCATCCACTCGCCCGATCCGTCGTAGAATTCCTCGGCGCCGACATAGCCGGCATCGACGAAACCCACGGCGCCGATCGGCCCGCGCACCTGCGCCCGCAACTCGGCCGAGAGCGCGAGGTAGGAGCGGCCGCCGACGATCCTGTCCCGGAACTCTCCGGTGCCGAGCGAGCGGTAGGGCTGGCCCCTGACCGAGCCGCCGCCGCCCGCGAAGAACAGGTAGTCGGGCGGTGCGTCCTCGATCTCGGGGCCGAACAGGCTGCCGAACTGCACCCGCCCCGCCGCCACGAACCGGTCGTCCTCGCCGAAGCCGAAATAGGTGCGCGCGTCGGCCGTCAGCTGGGCGCCGCTCTCGATGTCGACGACACCGAGAAACGGCTCGGCCCCGGCCTTGAGGAAGATCCCCTCGGTCGCGTCGAGCGGGTCGTCGCGCGTGTCCCAGGTCAGAGAGGACGGAAAGACGAGCATCTGGAACTCGCGCTCGCCGAAGGCGTCCTCCACCCGGCTGGCCCGGTAGGCCACCGACACCTCGGCCTGCAGGTCGTCGGAGAAGCGGTAGGCGAAGCCGCCGCCGAACTGCACCGTGTCCGACAGGTAGCCCGGCTCGTCCTCACGGCTGATCTCGGCGCCGAAGATCAGGTCCATGTCGGTGATGGGCGTCGCGGGGCGACGGAAGCTGCCCGTGATGCTGTAGTCGGTGCCGTTGTCGCGCTCGCTCACGCCGATGTTCTCGATGGCGAAGTCGAACCGCAGGTTTTCCGCCCCGCCGAGAAGGTTCCGATGCATCCAGAACGCGGTGAGGGCGAGGCCCTCGGTGGTGGAAAACTCGATGCCCGCACCGAGGCGGCGGCGTTTCTCCTCCTCGACGGTGAGCTCGATGGGCAGGGTGTCGTCCGGGCCGACCTGTTCGGCGTCGGCCAGCGTCACGGCGCGGAAGGCGCCGGTGCGGCGCAGGCGCTCGGCGGCGCGGTCGAGCGCCTGCGGGGAATAGACCTCGCCCACCGGCAGGCCCGCGATGGCGCGGATGCGCTCGGCCCGCACGCGCCTGTTTCCCGAGATGACGAGCGGACCGAAGGTCAGCCGGGGCCCCGGCGCGAGGCCAAGGTCGGCGTCGAGGCGACGCTCGGCGTGGCGGGCAATGATCTCGGTCGTGGCCAGCGTCACCTTGGCGTGGCCGGCTTCGCGCCAGGCGGTGACGGCGGTCTGCCCCGCGTCGCGGATCACGCCGGACAAGGCGGGCTGCGCGGTCGCGAACCCCTCGGGCACACGGGTCTCGGGGGCGAGCGGCCCCACCTCGGCCTGCCCGAAGCGGAAGGGCGGGCCGGCCCGCACCTCGATCACGATGCGCTCGATCCGGGCGGGGGGCTCGGTCAACGACAGCTCGGCCGCCTCGCGCCCGTCGACCTGCACCGAGACGGTTCCGGCATAGTAGCCCTCGGAGTAGAGCGCGCCGACCATCTGCCGGTACTCGCCCCGCGCCTCGGAGAGCGCGACGCCGGGCGCGATGCGCTCATCCTGCTCCGCCTCTTCGAGCGCGCGGCGCGTCAGCGAGGCGCGCTCGAGCTTGCGCTGCAGGTCGGCCGGCGCGCCGGGCGCGCGCACCACCACCTCCTGGAGCGCCCCGGCAGGCGGCGCGGCGAGAAGCGCCACCACAAGGGCGGCGGAGGCGATGCGGCAGCGCGACATGACGCGGCGAGCCTAGCCCGCGGGCGACTCCGTTTCCAGCGTTAACCGCCTGCAGGTCGCAGCGGCACCATGCGAGGTATTGTGGTGGGTCGCGGAATGCTCCACCATCCCTATGTCTGGTGACGGGGGTGTCATGGCGGGACAGGTGATCACCGTCGCCCAGCAGAAGGGCGGCTCTGGCAAGACGACGCTCGCCTGCCACCTCGCGGTGCATTTCCTGCGGGCGGGCCGGTCGGTCGCGGTGCTCGACACCGATCCGCAGGGCTCGCTCGGCCGCTGGTTCATGGCGCGGGTGGAGCGGACGGAGGGCGCACCGGAGATGGAGTTTTCCACCGCCTCGGCCTGGGGCGTGGGCTACGAGGTGGGCAAGCTGAAGCGGACGCACGACCTCGTCTTCGTCGACACGCCGCCCAAGGCCGACAGCGACCTGCGCCCCGCCCTGCGCGAGGCCGATCTCGTGCTGGTGCCGGTGGCGGCCTCGGCGCTCGACCTGTGGGCGACCGAATCGGTGCTCGACCTCGTCGACCGCACGGGGCGGCGCGGGCTGACGGTGCTCAACCGTGCGCGTCCGGGCACGCGGGTGCACGCCGAGACGCTGGCGCAGATGGCCGACCTGTCCGCGCCGGTGGCGGACGCGGCGCTGAACAACCGGGTGATCTACGCCGAGTCGATGGGGCAGGGGCTGGGCGTGACCGAGAAGGCGCGCAGCGGCCCCGCCGCCGCCGAGGTGGCCGCGCTGGCCGGTGAGGTGGCGGCGATCCTGTCGCGTTGAGGGTCGGGGGCCGGCCGCGGGCGCGCAGGTCGGGCCTGCCCGGCAGTTTCTCCGCGACGCGCCGCTGCGGTCACTGGTGCGGGCGCGCAGACGGGGCACGCTCGATGTCCCGACGAGGGGCTCCCGATGAAGGGCGCATGGAGCGCCGCTCGCGGCTCGCCCGTCATGGGGGCGTTCGCGGTGCCTCGTGCCTCCTGCCCACTTCGGGACGCCTCCGGTCGGGAACGGACCCTGCGTCGCGATCATCGCGCGCCGCCGGTCCGCTCGCAGGCCGCATCAGGGGCGGACGAAGCGCGCGCCGCCGCTCTCGCCGCCCTGCGACCCCCCGCTCAGGCGCCGGGCGGTGACGGCGCTCTCGGGCCAGACGCCGCGGCCGGCGCGCAGGGCGGCCATCGTGGCGTCGAGCGCGGGGCCGACGTTCATTCCGTAGACGATGGTCTGCCCGTTCTCCCGCGCCCCGCGCGAGATCAGCGACACGATCCGGGGCCGCCCCGAGGCCATGTCGAACACGGGCGCCCCCGACGAGCCGAAATGGGTGTCGCACGTCATCATCAGCGCGCCGCGCCCCGCCGCGGCCACCCCGCAGGCGCGCTGCCATGCGGGCGCCTCGGAGCGCCCGGCGGCGTAGGACACCACGCTCACCTGCCCGCCCGCCCCCGGCGGCGCGGCGGTGGCGAAGGGGGGTGCGAGGTCTGACGGAATGGGCGCGTCGAGCCGGATCAGCGCGAGGTCGGAGGTGAGCTGGCGCAGCCCGTCGGTATCGTCGTGGCGGTAGGCCGGGTGCAGCACCGCCCGCACGCCGTGGCGCTCGGCCACCGCCTCGCCGTCGCGCAGCCCGGCCCGGAAGGTCACCGCGCGGGGATCGCGCTGGGTGCCGTCGGAGCCCACAAGGCAATGCGCGGCGGTCAGCACGAGGTCGGGGGCGATCAGCACGCCGGAGCAGAAGCCGTCGCCGGCATCGATCCGACCCACCGCCTCGAAGCCGAGCAGGTCGTGGCGCAGCGTCAACCGCTTGAGCGGGCTGTCGGCCACGGCCGCGAGCGGCGCGATCGACGCCACGGCGGCGAGAGCGAGGGCGAGCGCACGGTGATGCATGTCAGGGCCGCAGGAACTTGGCGCTCGCGCCGCCCCCGCCCGCGCCGCCCCCGCCCGCGCCGCCCCCGCCCGAGGCCGGCTTGGCCGCCGCCGCGCCGCCCGGCGCCTGCACCCGGGCAAGGCCGCCGTTGAGCACCGCCGGCGGCGCCGTGTCGAGCTGGGCCATGACCTCGCTGAACGCGAGGCCGAAGGTAGGGGCGAGCGCCACGTCGTCTTCCCCCGACCGGCCCTTGGCCGAGACGACCGAGACGATCTCGGGCCCCGACGCGCCGAGGCGAAAGACGGGCGCGCCCGACGCGCCGAGATCGACCGAGCACGACAGCACCGCCACGCCCTCGGCCCGCCGCAGGACGTGGCACGTCTCCTGCAGCGAGGGGGCGTTGGCGCGGTCGCGGGCGTAGGAGACGACGCTCACCTCCTGCCCGCGGGCGAGGCCCTCGGCCGTGGCGAAGGGCACGATCCGGCTCGAGCGCACGGGCCGGTCGAGCTCGAGCACCGCCAGGTCGACCGCCACCCGGTCGACCGAGACGTCGCTGCCGTGGGCGTAGTCTGGGTGGGGGAACGACCGGCGCACGCCGCGATAGGCCTCGGCCCGCCCGTCGCGCCAGCCGGCGAGGAACTCGATCTCGGCATCGGGGATGCGTGCGCCGGTATCGCCGTCGAAAAGGCAATGCGCCGCCGTCAGCACCAGCCGTTCGGTGATGAGCGCGCCGGTGCAGAAGCTGGCCGAGCCGAGCTGCAGCCGCCCGACCCCCTCCCAGCCGCGGGTCTCGTCCGAGGTGGCGAGCCGCTCGAGGGGCGCGCCCTCGTCGGCCGCGGCGCGGATCGTGACGGCGAGCGCCACGGCAACGGAAAAGGCGAGCAGGGCGATCAGGCGGTGCATGGGCGGCGTGTCGTGTCGTGTCTGGGCGGTCTCGTATCCCGGCTACGGCCGGGCTGCGGCGAGAGTGTGACGCGAAGCAGGCCGCTTCGCGCGCCTTCGTTCACGATCCGGCACCAGTTTGTTTCCCGACGCGGCCCCGGGGCCGCAGCGTCAGGCGGCCTCTTCGCGCAGCCGCCGCGGCTTCGGCCCGCCCGTCGCCCAGTCGATCAGCTCGACGGTATGCACCACGGGCACCTCCGTCCCGCCGCCGATCTGCATCATGCAGCCGATATTGCCGGTGGCGATCACGTCGGGCGCCTTCGCCTCGAGCGTGCTCACCTTCCGCGACTTCAGCTGCTTAGAGATCTCGGGCTGCATCAGGTTGTAGGTGCCGGCCGAGCCGCAGCAGAGATGCGAGTCCTTCGGCTCGACCACCTCGAAGCCGGCCCCTTGCAGCAACGCCTTCGGCGTGCCCTTGATCTGCTGGCCGTGCTGCAGCGAGCAGGCCGCGTGATAGGCCACGCGCAGAGCCTCGGGGGCGGCGGCGTCGGGGGCGAGCTCCTTGAGCACTTCGCTGACGTCCCTGGCGATGGCGCCGACCGCCGCCGCCTCGTCCGCCAGATCGGTGGTGCGGAACATGTGGCCGTAATCCTTCACCGTCGTGCCGCAGCCCGAGGTGTTGATGACGATGGCGTCGAGCCCCTCGCCCCGCATCTCGCGCGTCCAGGCGCGGATGTTGCGCTCGGCATGGGCGTGACTGTCGGCCGTCATCCCCATGTGGTGGGTCAGCGCCCCGCAGCAGCCCTGCCCCTCGGCCACGACCACCTCGGCGCCCAGCCGCGTCAGCACCCGGATCGTGGCGTCGTTGATGTCGGTATCGAGCGCGCGCTGCGCGCAGCCCGTCATCAGCGCCACCCGCATCCGCCGCGTGCCCTGCGCGGCGAACACCTGCGGGTCGTCGTTGCGGCTGACCGGCGGGATGCGGGCCGGCGCCATGTCGAGCATCGCGCGCAGCCGCGCGTCGGGCACCAGCCGCCTGAAGGGGCGCCCGAGCCTGGCGAAGACCAGCGCCACCCGGAAGCGCCTCGGATAGGGCAGGATGCGCGCCAGCGTCCATCGCAGCGCCCGCTCGACCGGCGGGCGGCGGTAGGTCTTCTCGATGTGCTCCCGCGCATGGTCGACGAGGTGCATGTAGTGCACGCCAGAGGGGCAGGTCGTCATGCAGGCCAGGCACGACAGGCAGCGGTCGATATGCTTGACGGTCTTCTCGTCGGCGGGCCGGCCGCTCTCCAGCATGTCCTTCATCAGGTAGATGCGGCCGCGCGGGGAATCGAGCTCGTCGCCCAGCACCTGGTAGGTCGGGCAGGTCGCCGTGCAGAAGCCGCAATGCACGCAGGCGCGCAGCACCTCGTTGGAGCGCGAGATCTGCGGGTCGGTCAGCTGCTCGGGGGTGAAATTCGTCTGCATGCGGGCCCTTTTCAGAAGAGTGAGAGAAAGACGAGGCCGAACAGCGCCGAGAGGCCGAGATAGACGGCCGTGAACACGCCCCGCGCCGCCCACACCCGCTCGAACCGGCCGAGATACAGGTGGTAGAGCATCCCCGCTCCCGCCGCCGAGATCAGGCCCACCGCGAAGGCGGCGAGGCCCGCCGGCGCGATGCCGGCGACCGGCCCCGGCACCACGATCGCCACGAACAGCAGAGCGCCCGCGACGAACAGCGCGATCTGCGCGAGGAACGCGCCGCGCTTGCGGTCGGACATCAGCGCCAGCGCGCCGAACAGCGCGGCGGAGGCGACGGCGATCAGGGCAGCCTGGGGCACCATCCCGGTTTCACCTCTCCATCAGCCCGGGGTTCAGGATGCCCCGCGGGTCGAACATCGCCCGCAGCTCAGCGGCCAGCCGCGCCAGCGCCGGTGCCTCGGGGTGAAACGTGCCGAGCCGCGCCCGCACCTCTGCCGACGCCCGCACGAGCGTCGCATGGCCGGGCAGGTCGGCGAGCGCGGCGCGCGCGTCCGTGCCCTCGGGCAGGAGCGCCCAGATCAACCCGCCGCCCCAGTCGATCACCGCCGGCGGCTCGCCGAGCGCCGCCCAGGCGCGCGGCCCGTCCGACGGGCGCACCGAGACGCGCCAGACATCGCCCGCCCGCCCCGCGAGGGGGGCCGCATCGCGCACCTCCGCCCAGGTCCCGGCGACGCCCTCGCGGTCGACCGACACCGCGCCGAAGCGCCCGAGCAGGTCGGCCAGCCGCTCCGCGCGATACGCCACCTGCGCCTCGAACCCCTCGATCCGCACCAGCGTCCGCCCCGCCTCGGTCAGATGCGCCGCCCCCGATACCTCGTAGGGCGAGCAGAGCGCCGCCGACAATGCCGCGACCGCGCGGCCCGGCTCCAGCCCGCCGATCTCCAGCGTCGCCGACGCCGCCGGCGCGGGCAGCACCTTGAACGCCACCTCGGTCAGCACCCCCAGCGTGCCCCAGCTGCCCGCCAGCAGCTTCACCAGGTCGAAGCCGGTGACGTTCTTCATCACCCGGCCGCCGTTCTTCACCACCGTTCCCGTCCCGTCGACGACGCGCACGCCGATCAGCGAGTCGCGGCACGCGCCCGCCTGCACCCGCCGCGGCCCCGATGCGTTGGCCGCCACCACGCCTCCGATGGTCGGCGCGCCCTCCGCCCCGGTCAGCCGCCGGTGATCCATCGGCTCGAAGGGCAGGCGCTGCCCCTCCGCCGCAAGCGCCTCCTCGACATCGCAAAGCGGCGTGCCCGCCCGCACGACGATGGTCAGCGCCCCCGGCTCGTAGAGCTCCACCCCCCTCAGGCCGGCCGTCGACAGCGTCTCGCCCGCTCCGGCCAGCCCGCGCGTCCCGCCGCCGCTCACGCGCAGCGGCCCGGTGGCCGCCGCCACCGCCTCCGCCATCTCCGCCTCGCTCACAGGTGCCAGCACGCGCACCCCTCCTGCTTCTTCTTGCTCCAAATATCCCGGGGGGAGTCGGCCGGCACGGCCGACGGGGGGCTGGCCCCCCCTACGCCGCCGCCGCCCGGCGATCCCGTCGGGGCGCCGAGACCGTCAGCGGAAACACCTTCGCCGGGTTCAGCAGCCACGCGGGGTCGAACACGTCCTTGACGCGCATCTGCGCCTCCATGTCCCCGGGCGTGAACTGGTGGCCCATCAGGTCCCGCTTCTCGATCCCGACGCCATGCTCGCCGGTCAGGCAGCCACCGACCTCGACGCAGAGCTTCAGGATCTCCGCGCCCATCGCCTCGCAGGTCTCAAGATCGCCGGGCTTGTTGGCGTCGAACAGGATCAGCGGGTGCATGTTGCCGTCGCCGGCGTGGAACACGTTGCCCACCTGCAGCCCGTATTCCTCCGACAACTCCCCGATGCGGCGCAGCACGTGGGGCAGTTCCGACACCGGGATCGTCCCGTCGAGGCACATGTAATCGTTGATCTGCCCCACCGCGCCAAAGGCGCTCTTGCGGCCCTTCCAGATCCGCGCCGCCTCGTCGGCATCCGCCGCGCGGCGCATCTCGACGGGATCGTGCCGCGCCGCGATCTCGGTGATGAGACCGAGCTGCGCGTCGATCTCCGCCGGCGCGCCCTCGACCTCGACGATCAGCAGGGCGTCGCAATCGGGGTAGCCCGCGCCGGAGAACTTGTCCGTCACCTCGATGCAGAGCCGGTCCATGTACTCGATCGCCACCGGCAGGACGCCCGCCTTGATGATGTCCGCCACGCAGGCCCCCGCCGCCTCGGCCGAGGCAAAGCCCATCAGCACCGGCAGCGCGCCCTCGGGCCTGGGCAGTATGCGCAGCGTCGCCTCGGTGACGACACCCAGCATGCCTTCCGACCCGCAGATCAGGCCCAGCCAGTCGTAGCCGGAGGCATCGAGGTGCGCGCCGCCGACCTCGACCACGGTGCCGTCCATCAGCACCATCGTCGCGCCGAGCAGGTTGTTGGTGGTCACCCCGTATTTCAGGCAATGCGCGCCGCCCGAGTTCATCGCGATGTTGCCGGCGATGGCGCAGGCGAGCTGCGACGAGGGGTCGGGCGCGTAGAAGAAGCCCTCATCCTCGACCGCCCCGGTGACCGAGAGGTTGGTGCGCCCGGTCTGCACGCGGATGATCCGGTCGGAATAGTTCACCTCCAGCACGTCGGTCAGCCGCGCAACGCCGAGGATCACTGAATCGGCCGTGGGCAGCGCCCCCCCGGCGAGCGACGTGCCCGAGCCGCGCGGCACGACCGGCACCCCCTCGTCGTGGCAGATGCGGAGGACGGCGGCGACCTCTTCGGTGCTGGCGGGCAGCGTTACCGCGAGCGGCGGACAGGTATAGGCGGTGAGCGCGTCGCACTCGTAGGCGCGCAGCTCCTCCGGCGCGTCGATCACCGCCTCGGCGGGCAGGGCGGCGCGCAGGCGGGCCACCACGCGCGGCTTCGCGGCGAGGATGCGGGCGTCGGGCTCGGGCATCTGCATCGGGAACTCCTCCAATTGGTAAGATTACTGGACCAATTCCGGCCGAAAGGCAAGTGCTCTTGCGTAAAGACTAGCGCCGGGCGGGATTTCTGGCGCTGCGGCTTGATCGCCAGAGCGGGGCGGGCGAGGCAGGGGCAGACAGATGGAGGCTCCCATGCGCCACACGCTCGCCCTCGCCCTCGCCCTCGCCCTCGCCCTGGCCGCAGGCCAGCCGGCGCCCGTCATCGCCGACCCGGCCGAGGTCGTCGCGGCCTCGGCCGAGCGCGGCCCCCAGGGCTGGACGGTGTCGGTCACGCTTCGCCACGGCGACACGGGATGGGACGACTACGCCGATGGCTGGCGCGTGGTGAGCGACGAGGGCGAGGTGCTCGGCACGCGCGAGCTGCTGCACCCGCATGTCGAGGAGCAGCCCTTCACCCGCACGCTGCCGGGCCTCGACCTGCCCGAGGGGCGGCACGTCTGGGTGGAAAGCTCGACCAATGCCACGGGCTGGTCCGGCGACCGGTTGCGCCTGCCGGTTTCGCCGTCGCGCTGACGCCACGGTGCCGCGCTGCGCCGTGGCCGTGCCGTGGTAAGCGGGGGTCGGCGGTCTCGCGGTCGGACGGTCGCGGCGCGCCCTGCCGCCGGTGACCTGCATCGTCGGTCTTGCCGCGCAACCGGCCCGGTGGGAGGCGCGTCGCGGGGCGCGCTATTGCTGGGTCTTGCCGCCGGCCGCGCGGATGCGGTCGATCAGGTCCAGCGTGCTCCGGGGATCGGCGTGGAAGGCATCGCGCACCAGCGGCACCCCGTCGATCAGCTCGGCAGCCTCGTCGTCGGGCAGCCCGACGCTGCGGTCGGGCGGAACGGTCCGGCCGTCTGCAAGCGCCTCGAGGCGCGCGCAGTAGAAGTCGTTCAGCCATTGCGTGTCGAACCCGAGGTCCGGGCAGTGCTGGTCGGCTACGGCCGCGTCGGAGAGCGCGAGGAGCGCGACCGCTGCGACGGCCGTGAGTGGGATACGCGTCACCGTCATCCGGTGTCCTCCTTGATGGCCATCCGCCTGCGCGCCGGGCTGCGCGCCCGAATGTCTATAGCCGCGGCCCGGACCGGCCCCGCCGTGTCGCATCGAATGCTATAGACATGCCCGAAGCGGCCGGTTCATGGTATCAAAGGTTTACCGTACGTCGCTTGCGCCGAAAAGACGGTGTTTCCGGAGGACGATGCATGTCCAGCCTCGAATATCTCATGGTCGTCGGTGTCGCCATGGCCGCGTTCGCCGGCATCGCCTTCATGCTGATGCGCGTGCTCGTCGCCGCGTCCGAGATCGAGACGATCCTGTTCGTCCTGCCCTTCGGATGACGGCCGACAGCTCCATCGTCGTCTACGACAGCCTCATCCGGCATCTTCTCGGCCCGCTTGTCGAGTACTACGACAACCCCGAGGTGTCGGAGATCATGATCAACGGCCCCGACGACATCTTCGTCGACGGGACGGGTGGCATGCGCCGCAGCGAGCACCGCATGGCCAGCACAGCCGCCCTTCGGGGCCTTGCGCGCGTCATCCTGCAGTATTCCGGCAAGCGGCTCACCGACCACGACCTGTCGCTCGAGGCGCGCCTGCCCAACAAGAGCCGCGTGCACATCGTGCAGGACCCGGCGAGCCGGGCCGGCATCACCATCGCGATCCGCCAGTTCCGCAAGACGCCCCTCTCCGAGGCCGACCTGATCGAGACCGGCTCGCTCACGCCAGACGCGGTGGCGTATCTGCGCGCGCAGGTGCTGGGGCACCGCAACATGATCGTCTCGGGCGGCACCGGCACCGGCAAGACCACGCTGCTGGGCGTGCTGGCCCGGATGATGGACCCCACCGAACGGATCATCACCATCGAGGACGTGGCCGAGCTCGACCTCGGGCTGCCGCACGTCGTCACGCTCGAGGCGCAGATGCCCGACGCGAAGGGGCGCGGCGGCATCACCATCCGCGACCTGTTCCGCGCCACGCTGCGCATGCGTCCCGACCGGGTGATCGTCGGCGAGTGCCGCGGCGGCGAGGCGCTCGACATGATCCAGGCGATGAACTCGGGCCATGCCGGCTCGCTCTCGACCGTCCACGCCGACGATCCGGCGCGCGCGATGTCGCGGCTGGAGACGCTGTGCCTGATGGCCGACATCGAGGTGCCGCTGGTCGCGGTGCGGCGGCAGCTCGTCGAGGCGGTCGACCTGATCGTGCAGGTCCGGCGCCGCGCCAGCCGCCGGCGGATCTCGGCGATCTCGGAGGTCGTCAAGGAAAGCAACGACGGCGGCGCCTACCGCCTGCGGCCGATCTTCCTGCTTCACGGCGAGGACGACGACGCGACGCTGGCGCGCGTCGACGGGCGCGACCGGACGGCCCCGGCCGGGTCGTCGGATTCGATACGACAGCCGGTCTGACGCCGCCTGGACTGCTATGGCTGTCCCTGCGGTCGACGGAGACCACGCCACCAGACGGAGACAGCACGATGTCGCTCGAATACCTGCTCCTCTTCGGCCTCGGGATCGCCGTGGCGACGGTGCTGGCTCTCACCGGGACCGAAATCGCCGAGTTCGTGATCGAACAGGTCAAGGAACTTCTCCAGTAAGCCCGACCCTGCACCCCACTCTGGCAAAGGATCTGACCCATGACCCTCGAAAAGCTCCTGATCTTCGGCTTCGCCCTCGCCGCCCTCTTCGCCGTGACCACGGTGGGCACCAACATGATGACCGACCGCGGCGAGGCGAACGAGCAGTACGAAGACGCCGTCGAAGGCCTCGCCGGCTCGAGCTTCTGAGCCTCTCCCTTCGCCGTGACCACGGTGGGCACCAACAAGATGTCCGACCGTGGCGAGGCGAGCGATCACGACGAGACCGCCATCGACGACCTCTCGCGGTCGGCGTTCCGAGCCGCGGCCCGGACAAGGAGACCCGCCCATGCCGAAACTGAGCCTCACCAGCCGCGACGCGGAGAAGAAGAAGAGCATGGTCTCGCTCGAGCTCGTGCTTCTCTTCGCCCTCGCGACGCTCGTGGGCGCCGCCCTCTGGGCCGGCGGCGCGGGCGTCATGGAGCGCACCGACCAGGGCGCGAGCGGCTACGAACGGGGCCTTGACAGCCTCAAGAGCTCCTTCTGACGCGCGACCGGGCCGTTTCGGGCCCGGGCAGACACCTCACCCATCGCCAGGGGCGGGCACGCCATGACCCTCGAGAAACTCCTCATCTTCGGCTTCGCCATCGCCGCCGTGACCGCGCTGACCCTGACCGCCACCGGCACGATGGATGACCACGAGCCCCGCTACGACACCTATTCGGACCGTGTCGAAGGCCTCGTGGACCTGACCACGCAATGACCCGCCTGACGCATCACCTGGGCCGCCTCGCGCGACGCCGCCGCTCCGGCGCGGTGTCGATCGAGGCGATGCTGGCGCTGCCCGCGCTGCTCGTGATCTTCTCGGGCGTCACCCAGACGATGCTGATGGCGCAGAACCGCGTCTATCTCGAACAGGCCGCCTATGCCGCGGCGCGCTCGGCGCTGGTGCACAAGTGCCCGCCCTTCGATTTCGCCGCCGCGCTGCAATCGCCGATCGCCGCCATCAACGCGGCGGCCCGCTCGCATTGCACGGACGAGCCGGGAAAGTGGGAGGACGCCGCGCGCTGGGCGCTGATCTCGGCCGCGCCCTCCTCGGCCTTCGCGCAGGGGCGCGGCGCCTGCCCGCGGCTGCCCGCGGCCGAGCAGATCGCCACCGCGAGTGCGCTCGGGGGCGGGCTGACCGAGGCCTTCATGAACCGTGTCTGCTACGCCTTCGAGCCCGGCAACGTCGAGGTCGAGGTCGCCTGGCAGAGCGGCGTGTTCACCACCTTCGGCGTCACGACCCCGCCGATCGAGGCGACGGTGACCTACCGCTACCCCCTGACCACGCCCTTCCGCCGCTTTCTCGGCGACGGCCGGCATTCCGACGGCTCGTACTGGCGCGAAGGCTCAGCCACGGTGGTGCTGCAATGATCCTCTCGCGCGTCAAGGCCGCCCTCGCCCGCCGCCGCCGCGGCGCGGTCGCCCTCGTCGCCGTGGCCGGCATGGTGCCGGTGGCGGGGATGCTGACGGCCAGCATGAACTCGAGCCAGATGATCGACGACCGCCGCGCGACGCAGGACGCGGCCGACGCCATCGGCCGGATGCACGGCGCGTGGTCGGCGCGCTCGATGAACATCCTGGCGATGAACTCGGTGACGGAGACGCAACTGCTGACCGTGGCGCTCGGGTCGGAATCGCTCAACGGCACGCTGATCGAGCAGCAGGTCGCCATCGTCGCCGCGCTCGGCCATATCGGCAGTCACGCCGCGCAGAAGTGCAAGCCGAAGTTCAAGTTCGACCCGTGGCCGATCATCTGCGGGGCGTGGCACGGGCTGGCGACGATCCCGGCCATCGAGGCCGAGATCAAACTGCTCGGGATCTGGTCCGACTACGATCCCGCCCACGGGATCGAGGTGGCGCGCCGGGGCCTGACCGCCATCGAGGGGATGAACCGCGCCATCATCGAGCGCTTCCCCCGCGCGGTTCACGAGATCGGCGAGGATTATGCCGAGATCCTGCAGATCGACGAGTTCCATTTCGACGATCCCTGCGACACTGACCTCGCGCGCAACTGCGAGAGCGGCCGCACCCGCGACGGCATGGCCCTTCCGGTGGAGGAGGGCGACATGACGACCAACCTCGCCCGCTGCTTCGCATTGAACAACGGCACCACGACCCGCTCGACCGGCTTTCACGCCCGCGGCTTCGATCTGGGCCAGGGGCCGGTCGACCACGACGGATCGACCAGCGTGCGCGACTTCATCAACGACGAGACGGGCGTCGGCGACATGCTGCACGAGTTCAAGGACGCCTACGACAACGGCTTCTTCGCCTCGCGCCTGCCGCACTACTACCACAGCTTCGCGACGCTGGGGACGCCCACCGACATCGACTCGATCGGCGACGGCATCACGGGCGTCGTCGACGATATCCTCGGCCCCGATATCGACAGCGACCAGGTGCTGGACGGCATCGATGTCGGCAGCCCCGACTGGATCGACGACCTGCCCGGCGGCGATGCCGGGCTCGACGACATCATCGGCGGCCTCGAGCTCGGCAGCGCCGCCGGCTGGACGCAGCACCCCGACTGGGCCAACCTGCTGCTCGAACAGGCGCGCGAGGACAACAACAGCTTCACCCGACGCTACGACGCCAAGCTCGTCTCGATCTGCGCCGGGACCGACTCGGGGGTCTATCTCGCTCCGCTCGCGTCGGGCGTCACGCCGATCTTCGAGTCGCCCATCCCCACGGCGTGGAAGCTGCCGGGCATCGGCGCGACGGAGGTCTTCCCGCCCATCGACCCCGAGCAGATGCCCGAGGAGTTCCAGATCCTCGCGCTGGCGCAGCGAGAGCAAAGCTCGCGGCTGGGCTCCAACGTCTTCACCGATCACGACACGCCGCACAATTCCTACGGCCAGACCGGCCTGTTCAACCCCGATGGCGCCGACATCTACTCGGCCAACTGGCGCTACCGGCTGATGGAGTCGATTCGTCTCGACCGCCCCGGAGAGGTGGCCGACCGGATGAGTCGCCGCGCGCCGGCCGAGTTCGCCGACCTCGCCGACACCCTGCGCGCCATCAACGACCTGAGCAGCTGGGAGCGGATCAATGCGCATTGAGACCCTCTTCCGCCTGCGCCGCCGCGACGGCTCGCTCGCCATCGAGGGGCTGTTCACGCTGCCCTTCGTCGCGGTCATCATCCTGCTGGTGCGCTTCGTCTTCGAGGGGGCGATGACCCGGCACGAGGTGTCGGTGCATACCCGCGGCAGCGCCGTCGCCGCTGGCGCGGCCGACAGCACCCTGCCGACCCATTGCCGCCACGACAGCTCGTTCAACCTGCGCGACGGCGTCTCCAAGAGCTTTCAGGTCTTCTGCCAGAC
>OFET01000345.1_pt1 | contig 37232 bp, 32 predicted proteins | sample 1521211 | NCBI WGS metagenome assembly OFET01 (sample SAMN03766358, study PRJEB24113) | microbial mat metagenome | isolation source: enrichment culture HLUCC-A from microbial mat sample contains cyanobacterium...
AGGGATGAAAATCAAAGTCAAACACCACCCAAGGATACAATTGTGCAACAGCCTCTGTACTAAAAACCGATGGAATAATTCCTTGGGAGGGGCAATAGGGCGAGTATCTCGGTTATCCCAAAATTACACGGCGTTAAAGGGTGAAATTAATTATATTACTAAAAATTACCAAGGTTTCATCTTAAACAGCCGCCCGCTGTCGTCTTCATCGTGGAGTAGCGCCACAATTTCAGACGCGCTAAACACTGGATCATGTTCATCGCGCGGCGGGAGATCCGAATCGATTAACGTGATTATTGATTGTATGCCAAAGTCTGAATAGCGACGGATCACAGTAATGAGGTTTTCCTTCTTCCGATCATCCAGGGTTTCGAAAACACCGTCGTGAAATGCGAAGCGTGGAAAAGCGTTGTCTAAATGTGCGCGCAAAACAGCTAAGTCAAACGCAATACATAGCAGTTTTTTATAGCTAAAGCCACGATCAGCACTTGTCGCGATCCCCGAATCATTGAGCAATTCAGCTCGAAAATCCACGTGGCCATGCTTATTTATTGAAACACTAAGTAGCGCTCGTTGATCAATGACCTCTTCCACGATTTCATTGAAAAATATGCGGACCCGGGAGAACAGGCTGTCTGCATCGGCATTCTTTGCCTCTACGTCAGCTTCAATCGCTGCCTGAAAATGATTCTTTTCTTCCTCAAGATTTCGTATGCTGGTGCGAAGTTGCTGCAATCGCTGCGCAAACGAGCGCTGCCGCTCGAGCCCTTCGATATCGGCACGCAGCGCGATCAGCTCGTTGGAGAGCTGCTTGTACTTGGCAAAGGTGTCTGTGCTACTCAAAAATACCAGCATTTCGGATCGACGCTTGCCGAGCATGTCGAGTTTGGAATTGATGGACTTGAGCTCTGCCTCAATCTCATTCCGTTCTTCAATCAGATAACTGCGCCTTTCGTTCGTAATCGCCTTATTGAAGGCGATCAACTGCTGAAAATCTCGCTTAATTTGACCAGCGAAGAACACGCCGGCTTCTTGGAACAGTTCAGCGGCATCATTGGGATTAAATAAAATTCGATCCTCTTCGAGCGAGCTGATCACCTTTTTAAGATTCTTGTTCAACGAGTATCGGCGCTGGTTAAGCGTCGCAATATTCTCATCGATCTGATCAACAATTTGCTTAGTAAAATTCTTATCTTGACTGCGAAAATCGAAAGCGTCGAGCATTTTCTGCTTTTTGTTTACCTCCTCTCGTTTGAGTAACAATAGGCCGTCGATCTTGCCAGCATCTTCAATTTCGCCACCCAGCTCCTGCCGGATCGTGAGCGCCTTCTGTTGTTCCTCCTTAAGTTCATACTCCTTTGAATAGTGTTTAGTAATCAGATCGGCATCGAACCCGAGAATTTGGGCTAGAAACGGTTTCCAGTCCGCGTGAGAGTTGGCGAATCTGCCCAACTGGAAGACGTCGCGAAAATCCTCCTGCGAACGCAAAAAATAACCCAATCCCTTTCGATAATGCCATGGCTTGACGGCTCGCCAGTCAAGTATGCTATCCAACAGTTCCTTGGCGCGACCAAACGGCACATCGACATGGTCCCACTCGCGATCAGGAAGCGTGGATAGGTCCTGATGCCGAGCAACGTGCTTCTTGAATGCTATTTTTGTAGCCTCAGCAACGCTGCGGCGCACTGTAACGTAATTGCCATTTAGTAGCTCAATCTCAAGGAAAAACACGAAGCTCTCAAATCGATCAAGGTGCTTGAAAAGAAAAAACTTGGCATCACGCTTTGCAAGAAAGCCGAAATCAAGCAATCGACCTAACGTGGACTTTCCAAGATTATGAGTATCGAGATTACGGTTCTCGGGTAAGCGAATTTCCGCTAGAATAACGTTAAGGTCGCGCTGAAATTCAATCGGCGCGAGCACATCGCTACGGTTGGAATAAAGCTTAGACGGCTTCATTCTGCCTCACATATTCAATTGCGTCGGTCTTCGGGTGATACTCGATGAGGCCGAGCAAAAAAAGAAAATTAAGTGAAGGCAGGAATAGTACATCTCCTCCGATCACGTTCTTGCGAACGAAAGCGAGTAAAGCGTCATAATCGCATAATCTTTGAGCACGCAGACGCTCCAGTATCAGCAGTGCCACGTTGATGACAGTGCGGTCGGGATGCGCGTGTTTGCTAGGCCTCAGCATCGTTGACCTTTCCAATATCGCAGTTCCAATACATGTAGAACAGGACGGCGCGGGTTAGACGCTTGTGCTGCCTCTGTCGGAGGATTGGATCACGTTGGAACAGAAGATCAAGTACATACTCCATGACTGAGTCAAAATTTTGGAATTTTTTCCGCTTCGCGATAATCTTCATTTGGAATTCTTCAGCTGTCGCCTCATATGATTTAAGAATGTCAAGATTTTCCGGCGCTGCTAGGAATGTGCGGATTTGCGCCGTATCCTTAAGGTAGCGCTTGCGGAGCGCTGTGGCGTATTCCGGTGTCATTTTGTTGACGGCGTTTTTCTGCTCATAAGAGGTCCGCTCACTCGGCGGTGTGTCTAACACGGTCGATAAATCAGATTCGTGGCTGGCGATCGCCTCAACGACAATCGCTAGTTCATCTGGCGAAACAATCAGAGGAGAATCTACAGGGTCCAGATCGGCCAGCGCCGGCACCTCTGGAAACTGCTTCATGTAGAGTTCTAGCTGTTCCAGACCGCACAGATATATCGAGCCCTCGGGTAGGTCACATTCCTTTGCGATGTGTTGGGAGATCGTCTCATCGGCGTTCCCGGCGAGTCGGCGATTGGCAAACAACATATAGTGGTCCAATTGTTTAGCTTGCCGCAGCTTGGCGATGCGAGGCACCTCCTTGCCGATAACCGTGTCGTTCGACTTGGAGCTGTGAAAGTCGGCCTCACCGAAATGACGATTGTAGCCATTGGTGTGCTTCGCTTGGACGACGACCGTCCCGACCCAGGGCGCGACCGTGCTCGGATGAAGCTGGGCAGTGCCAACAAACTTAGCGTCTCGCCCGCCGTCGGGGCCCTTGGCGAAACCCTTCACTGACACGCCCAGAAGCCTTTGGCATAACAGCACAATTAGCTTCTCGAATTGCTCCTCACTTAGGTCTTCGTAGGCGAACTTCACTTCACTATCCATTGGCTAGCACGATGTGCTGGGATCTAAATATTTATTCTACCAATGTGCTAGCACCATCTCCACCTAGAACTAACAGGTATTGGCAGCCACCACCGGATTGGCCCACATCGTCCCACAAAATTACGTCAATCACAACAAACGACGGTACACACACCGCCTCTCCCGGCGCCCGCCACTATCCCATCCCATTCACCGCACAACCACCCGCGCCCCCACCTGCACCCGGTTATACAAATCGATCACATCGATATTCCGCATGCGGATGCAGCCGGAGGAGGCGGCGCGGCCTATGCTTTCGGGTTCGTTGGTGCCGTGGATGCGGTAGAGGGTGTCGCGGTTGCCTTCATAGAGGTAGAGGGCGCGGGCGCCCATCGGGTTCATGGGGCCGCCCTGCATGGCGCGGACATGGGGCCAGCGCTCGCGCATGGATTGGGTCGGACTCCAGCTCGGCCATTCGGCGCGCCGCGCGATGCGGGCGGTGCCGGTCCAGCCATAGGCTTCGTCGCCGACGGCGACGCCGTAGCGGATGGCCTTGTCTTCCTCGAGGACAAGGTAGAGCAGGCGCGCGCGGGTATCGACGACGATGGTGCCGGGCTCTTCCTTGCCGCGATAATCGACCTTGTAGCGCTGGAATTTCGGCTCCAGCGGCGTATCCGGCACGAGCGCCATGAATTGCGCGTCGCGCGCCGAGACATCGGGATCCGGCACGGTCTGGAAACAACCGGCCAGGCCGAGCGAAAGGGCGATCACCGCCAGAAAGCGAAAGAGCTGCATACGCGACATGCCTCGAGAAGGAACGAACTCCCGCCAGCATGCGGGAATCACCGTTAACCAAGCATGACTGTTACTGCTGTGAGGCGGAAGCGCGAACGGTTTGTGTGCGCCTGCCATCATGTTTCGGCCACAATGTGGCTTTCCCGCCACATTCCCGGGCCCGGGCCGGCGATCGCCCCCTTCGTTTGCAGGGGGCGGCGCGCCGCGATTCGCGGGGAGGGGTTTGAGGATCGGCCGAAACCGGTTATGCAACGGCCCTGTCGTGGCGCAGGCCGGTCCGCGCCGCCGTATCCGCCGCCGTGTCTGCCGCCATGTCTGCCGGAGGCGCGCATCTTTTGCGCCATTGCCGGAGAGGCTCCTGTTCAGGATGAAGCGATGTCGCTGATCGATTCCGCCCGCAAGGTTCTGGTGCCCATCCACAAGGAGGGCTACCCCTACATCGCCATCGCCGCATTGGCGACCCTGATCCTGGCATTCATCTGGGATCCGCTGGGCTGGATCGCGGCGATCATCACGGCCTGGGTGTGCTATTTCTTCCGCGACCCGCCGCGCGTCACACCGATCCGCGACGGGCTCGTGGTGTCGCCCGCCGACGGGACGGTCAGCATGGTCACCGTCGCCGAGCCGCCGCCGGAACTCTCTCTGGCGCCGCAGCAGATGCTGCGGATCTCGGTCTTCATGAACGTCTTCGATTGCCATGTGAACCGCTCGCCGGTCACCGGGCGTATCGTGAAGCAGGTCTACACGCCGGGCCTCTTCCTCAATGCCGAACTCGACAAGGCCAGTGACGACAACGAGCGCAACGGGCTCGTGATCGAGACCCCCGCCGCCACGATCGGCGTGGTGCAGATCGCGGGGCTGGTGGCGCGGCGCATCGTCAGCTTCGTCAAGGAGGGCGAGACGCTGGGCGCCGGTGATCGCTTCGGGCTGATCCGTTTCGGATCGCGGCTCGACATTTACCTGCCGGCGGATACGGTGGCGCTCGTCGATGTCGGCCAGACGGCGGTCGCCGGTGAGACGGTGCTTGCCGATCTGCGATCGCAAGAGCCGCAGCGACTGTTTCGCGGCAGCTGAGCGCGGGGAAGACCGGGGGCGCAGCCCGATACGGGAGTGAAAGCATGAAGCCACTATTTCCGCCCTTCGCGCCCGATCCGAACGAGCCGCGCCGCCGGCGTTTCCGGCCCGTCCCGCTGCGGGTGCTCGCGCCCAACCTGATCACGCTGTTCGCGCTGTGCCTCGGGCTGACCGCGATCCGCATGGCCCATGAGGACCGTCTGGAACTCGCCGTCTACGCGATTCTCGTCGCCGCTTTTCTCGATGGGATCGACGGGCGTGTGGCGCGGCTTCTGAAGGGGACCTCGCGTTTCGGCGCCGAACTCGATTCGCTCGCTGATTTCGTCAATTTCGGCGTCGCGCCGGCGCTGATCATCTACAGTTTCACCCTGAACGGGCTGGGCGGGTTCGGCTGGGTGATCGCGCTCGTCTTCGCCATCGCCTCCTGCCTGCGGCTGGCGCGGTTCAATGTGATGGCGGAGGATCCGGGCCGGGCCGACTGGAAGAAGGATTTCTTCGTCGGCATGCCGGCACCGGCAGGGGCGGTTGCCGGTTTCCTGCCGGTCTACCTGCATTTCCTCGGCCTGCCGATGGATGCCTACATGGCCTTCCCGGTCGCGCTCTACATGCTCGCCATCGCCTTTCTGATGGTGTCGAGCCTGCCGACCTATGCCGGCAAGTCGATCGGCAAGCGTGTCCCGCGCTCCTGGGTCCTGCCGATCTTCGTCGCCAGCGTCGCCTTCGTGGCCCTGCTTCTGACCTTCACCTTCGAGATGCTGGCGGCATGTACGCTGCTCTATCTCGCGATGATCCCGCTGACCTTCGCACGCTATCGCCGGCTCGAGCGGGAGCATCAGGCCAGGGCGCGCGAGGCGCGCGAATCCCGGAAGGACGAACCGGTCGATCACAGGCCGTCTTCGCCATCCTGAGGCGTCACCGTGCCTGCCCCGGCGTGCCGTAGGCACCCGGTCCGCCGGCCTCGAACAGACGGCGCAGAAAGCCGGGCGCGATCGCCGAGAGCGGGTTCACCGAGAGCGTCGGCTCGCTCATCGGACCGGAGACGCGGAAATTCACCCCGAGCAGCCCCTCGCGTCGCCCGCCCCCGAGCAGCGGGCCGAAGAGCGGAACCTGCGCAAAGGCATTGTTGACGGCATAGGCGGGAACGAAGGTGCCGCGCAGATCCATCACGCGGTCGGCCATATCGACGAAACCGTCGAGCCGGAAGCCGATCTGTGTACCCCACATGGCCGCTTCTTCGAAAGTGATGCGGCCGCCGGTGCGCAGGAAGTCGATGCGCGCCTGCGCGAAGGCGGTCTCGGCCACATCCAGCTCCGCCTGGCCGCGTGCGGCCTGTGAAGCGATGTTGCGCAAGGCCGGTTCGTCACGCAGCACGAAATCGCGAATGACCAGGCGCCCGGGGCGCTCATCTCCGCCTGCCGCGATCTGGAAGTCGAGTGCCCCCCCGATCATGCGCGTATAGAGATCGATGAAGCGCAATGTCACACCGGCATCCTCGGCTCCGATCGACAGCATGGCACGCCCCTGCGGCGTCAGCCCCATCCGGCCCGAGACCGGTGCACCCGGAAAGCGTCCGTCGAGTTCGAATTGCCTGACCTCGTCACCGGCGATCAGCAGGCCCAATCGCGCATTTGTCAGCGCTTCGCCGTTATGGCCGCTGAGGATATCGGCGCGCAGATCGAGCGCGATTTCCCGCCAGGCGCCATTCATGGCGCCACCGGCTGCCGGGGTTCCGTCGCCGGTGACCTTGTCCAGCAAGCTGCGGGCATCCAGCGTTTCGGCGCGCAGATCAATCCGTAGCGCCATTTCGGACGCATTGGCTTCGAGCCGTGCTTCGTCGCCGCTGGCGAGCCGGAACGGGCTCAGTTGCGCATTCACGAGGCGGCCTTGTGAATCGAGCCTGGCGCTGCCGCCGATCCGGGTCGGTCCGGCTTCGAGATCGAGGTCGGAGATGACCCAGCCATCGTCTTGCGACAGCATGAAGGACAGGCGGCCCGGGCGGCCGGCGGGTTTGACGAGGCCGGGGAAGGGCTCCGCGAGGGCGATCTCCGTCAGATCGGCTTCGATCCGGTAGGGTTGCGGCTCGCCGGGCACCAGTTCGGTCGTGATGCCGAGGGGCAGGCTGCCACTGACCGCGTCGCCGAGATCGAGCCCCCGGCGTGCGCGCGCTTCAGCATCGAGCACGGTATCGATCCGCAGGGCGAGCGGCGCATCGCGCGGGCGTGATGCGGCCAGCGTCATGACATCCTCACCGAGTTGCGCCTCGCCCGCGAGATCAAGGGCGCCGTTGCGAAAACCGAGGGTGAATTCCCCGCCACGCAGATCGTCCTCCCCGAATGCATCGCGCAGGGTCACGTCGGACAGCCGCCCGCTCACGGCGACGGAGGTCTCGGGTGCATCCGGGGCATTGGAGAATTGCGGGGCGAGGGCCACATCGAGCACGACATTGCCGGAAACTGCATCCGGATCGAGGGTCGTGGGCGTATCGCGCGCGATCTGCGGGGTGCGTATCAGTGATGCCAGCGCATCGGCGCCGCCCTCCAGCCTGAAGGTGACGGCGGCGGTGTTCCCTGCCATCCAGAAGTCATCGAAGTCGAATTCGGTGCCCGACATGTCGAGGCGACGCCCATCATCCATGGCGACCTTGGCGCGTCCGTCCGTGAGCGTCGCGCTGCGGCCATCCAGCCGACCGCTGACATGGACGTTCTGCAGCGGCGGCAGCCCCGGACTTGCCTGGAAGGTTGCATCGGTGATGGCGAAGCTGAGATCGATCGCCTCCGGCGGCAGGCCTTCACGCTGCAGCCCGGCGACGGAATCGCGCCTTTGCCCCGGTAGCGGGCCCATCAACCTCGCTTGTGCGGGGTTGCGCATATTGGCGAAATCATCGCCGGTCAATGTTGCGGCGACGGACAGGTGCGCGAGCCGACCGTCACGCAGGGCGCCGACCAGAAATTCCCGCGGTTTGTGCGCGACAAAGGGGGGCCAGATCCGCAGCGCGTCGCGCACGGCGATGTCGCGTACCTCGAGACCCGCCCGCAGACCGCCGGCATCCGCGTCGGATGCGGTCGAGAGCGTCATCGCGACATCGAGCCCCTCGCCCGACAGGGAGAGCTCCTCGATCAGCACCCCTGACGGCCCGACCCGGGCGAAGAGGTCGATGACGGGCACAGCCATTTCCGGCTCGCCCGGCTCCAGCGCCGAGAGTACCCCGTCGCGCCCTGCGAGATAGACCTGCCAATCGGCACTTTCGGGGTCGGGACGGGCAGTGCCGCGCAGCAGGAGTTGCGTGCCGTCGCTGGTATAGCGGAACTCGGGAATCGTGATCAATTCCTGTGCGCGATCATAGCGCAAGGAGGCGACCAAGCGTCCAAAGCCGAGGGTGGGCGCTTCGGGATCATCGAAGAAGAAGCGTCCGGGCGTGGTTTCCACACGCGCCGATACGACATCGAGGCGGTTCTGCGCATCGGTGGACAGGTTCAATTCGATGCCGAGCTGCAGATCGTGCGTGGCGAATCGCCGTGACAGACCAGCCATCATCAGCGCGTCGCTGGCAGGAAAACCGGTCACCCGGAGAGCCGCCTCGGCGCCGCCCTCATCTGGTCTTGCGGCGCCTTCGACATGCCAGGTCGTGCCGCTGCCCGTCAGGCTGGCAGTGATTCGCCGGCCTTCGCCAATCCGCTCGAACCGGGCATCGACACGGCTGAAGCCGACGCGCTCCCGGCCTTCGGCATCGACCAGCGTCAGCCGTGCATCGACGAGTCCCGCCTCGGCCATCGCACCGATCGGGCTCTGCGGATCGATCAGCGTGCCGATGAAACCGCCGAGGGCAGAGGCGAGGGCCGCAAGCGCAGCCGGATCGCTACCCTCTGCGGGTTCCGGCCCGAGCAGGCCCGGATCCGCCATCTCGGGATCGGCCTCGAAATCCGGGATCAGGAGGATATCGGCATCCGGCGTCGTCAGTGACAGGGCGCCGGTTTCGGACACCTGCAACCGTAATTCGACACCGACCAGTTCGAGCCCGTGGGCGCGGGGGGCGCCCGCGACGAGTGACCAGGTCGAGACCGGAATGAGGGCTGCAGGGGCGCTGGCCACGCGCCCGCCGCGCGCATCGCGGACGGTGACGTCGGCCACCGCCAGCGCCAGCCGACCGTCATGCATGTCGAGCGCCGCATCGCCGATCTCAATGCGCCAGCCCTCGCCGAGCTGGGCTTCGAGCGTGGTTGTGATCTGACCCGTCAGTCCGGCGAAGCGCAGCGGCTCGCTGGACACGCGCCAGTAGAATGCGCCGAAGGCAACGGCGACGATCAGGACCAGGATCCCCTTGGCGATGACAACGCGCCGGCCAATCCGGCGCCAGCGCGCGCGCCCGCGCGCGCCGGACGCCCGTCCGCGACGGCGCAGCGTTGCCGGCTCCAGCGCTCTGAGATCATCCGCTTCGCCCAAACCGCTCTTCGACACCCTCTCACACCCCGCCGGATTTCAGCGCCTGAACGGGGATACCACGCGAATCGCTTGCGCGGCGCCTACACTAGCGCCTACCGATGATCCTTGCGACGGCTTGCCGCGTATCATCGGCGTGCCATGCCTTCACGGCGATGTGCGCGACCGGTCATTCCGATCAGGTGACAGCAATAGGACGAAAGGAAGGCGTCATGGCGCTTCAAGTCGGCGATCCCGCCCCCGATTTCACCCTGCCCGCCACCGAGGAGGGCAGTGTCACGCTCTCATCCCTGCGCGGGCGCATCGTGGTTTTGTATTTCTACCCGAAGGACGACACCAGTGGCTGCACGAAGGAGGCTCAGGCCTTCAACGGCCTGAAGGATTCCTTTTCTGCCCGCGATGCGGTCATTCTGGGCATGTCGCCCGATCCGTTGAAGAAGCACGAAAAGTTCAAGGCAAAATACGAGCTTGCCTTCCCTCTTGTCGCCGATGAGGAGAAGGGGGTGCTCGAAGCCTATGGGGTTTGGGTCGAAAAGAGCATGTATGGCCGCAAATACATGGGGGTCGAGCGCACGACCTTCCTGATCGATCGCGAAGGACGCATCGCGCGAATCTGGCCCAGGGTGAAGGTGCCCGGCCATGCCGAAGAGGTGCTTGCAGCGGTGGAGAGCCTCTGAATCGGCTTCGGACCACTGATCATTGTCCGGCGTTTGTCGATTCTTAACCCTAACGGAGCCTAAATCACGTCGAAACGAAGCGGGTTGACGTGATGTATGATTCGACTGCGCAAATGCCGCACCGCATGCCCTCTCCCGGACGGGGCCTGCCGTACCCACCGCAGCAGCCTCCCAGGCGCATTCTGACACTGCGCCCCCTGACCCTGGCGATCGCTGCATTGAGCTTCGCGCTCGTCACGGCCTGGGCCAGCGCCGTCACCTGGTATGTGGTCTCCAGCGATGACGTCGCGGCGGAACTGCTGCGCCGCGAGGCGCGGCTCAAGGCCGGATACGAGGAGAGTATCGCGGTCCTGCGCTCGCGGCTCGACCGCATCACCAGCCAGAAGCTGCTTGAGCAAGACAGCCTGGAAGACCGTGTCGCGGCGCTGGTCGGGCGGCAGGTCGAACTCGAGACGCGCCAGGCGATGCTGTTCAATCTGGGCACGCATATCGATATTGCCGGGCTCGACCTGCCGGATCTCGAATCACAGGAGGGGTTTGCGCCGACCCCGCTCGCCGATCTCGCCGATTCCGATGACGATGTCCGCGCAACCGGGTCGCTCTCGCAGCATCCGGTGCGCCGGCCTTCACCGATCCTGTCGCAGCGCACCCGTCCTGCTCCCGTCGCTTCCGACACGCGTCGGTCCGATGAGGCGCAAGAGCCGCGCCCGCTTTCCCCCGAAACGCTGCCGCCCGCACCGGAAGATGATGCGTTCTCGCTGCGTCTGCGCGAATCACGCCTGTCGCCCTCCGTTGATCCCCGGTCGTCGACCTCACGGTCGGAAAGCCATGCCGATGCGAATGGCCCTGTGACGGCCGAGCTGGCCGCGCGGCTGCGCGTCGTCGAGGCGTCTCTGGCGCAGGTCGAGGCCGATCAGTTCATGCGCCTCGACGCGGTCAACCAGAGTCTCGCCGGCGCGACGAAGAAGCTTCGCGACGTCATCGTGCAGACCGGGCTCGACCCGGATGCCCTCGACGCGTCGGAATCCGATGGGGCGGAGACCGGCATCGGCGGCCCCTATCTCCCCGTCGGCATCGACCCGGAAGGCGGGCCGTTCGAGGCCATGGTGTGGATGCTCCAGGAAAATCTGACCGAGCGCGAGCGCCTTCGTCGCGCCACCGAGCTGTTGCCCCTGGCGCGCCCGGCGGCGACAGAGTTCAGTGTCAGCAGCAGTTTCGGTGTGCGCCGTGATCCCTTCACAAAACGGCCCGCCCTGCATGCCGGGATCGATTTCCGCACACCGCGCGGCACCCCGATTCGCGCGGCCGGATCGGGGCGTGTCGTGGCTGCGGGACGTTCTGGCGGATACGGGAATCTCGTCGAGATCGATCACGGCAACGGTGTGAGCACGCGCTATGCCCATCTCTCCTCGATCGCGGTGGAGCGCGGGCAGATCGTCAATACGGGTGATCACCTCGGTCGTGCGGGATCGACGGGGCGCTCCACCGGGCCGCATCTGCATTACGAGACCCGCATCGCCGACGAACCGGTCGATCCCAACCGCTTCCTGCGAGCCGGGCGCATCCTGACGAAGATGCAGGAATAATCATGCGAATATAGCGCATATTAAGCTTTGCGGCGTCATATTCCCCAACCATCGAAGATCCGAGGTGGACATTGGGGAATTGTGGCGAGGCGGTCTGGGCCCTGAGCCCTCAGGCAGCGCTTCTGGGCGGGATCTGCCTGGGCGTGCTGATGCTGTCGCTATGGGTGGCCCGCCAGCACGAATTTCCCGGACGCGATGCTTTCGTCGTCGCGCATCTCGGTATGGGCTGGTGGCTCCTGGCCGCCATGCTGGAAGTCGCGGCGCCCACGGGGACCTGCAAGCAGGTTTTTGCGCAACTGGCCTGGCCGGGCGTGATGGTGGTTCCGACTTTCTGGGCGGCCTTTCTCTGGCAATACGCAAATTCATCGACAGAGCATCTGGGCGCAGGGCGGCTTGCCTTGTTGATGATCATGCCGGTCCTGGCCGGGATCATCGCCTTCACCAATGATCACCATCAACTGCTCTACGGTGTCGCTACGGCGCCCGCCCATGATACGCCGCGCGCACCGATGATCTATGATCACGGGCCGGTTTTCTGGTTCTTTGCGATCTATCTCTACGTCTTTCTGGTCTTCGGATTGTGGTCGATTGCCCGCGCGCTGGTGACGGTGCGCGGTTTCGCGCGAAGACATTATCTGGGCTTTCTGGTCTTCACGCTGATCAATATCGGCGCCAATCTCGGCTATATCCTTTTTGGTATCACCGTTTTCGGCTTCGATCCCACCCCGTTCAGCTTCGCCGTGACTCTGGGCGTCTTTACCTGGCTGATCGCCGGCAAGGGATTGTTCGATCTGGTTCCCGTGGCCAACCGGTTGCTGATCGACCGCCTGCCGGACCCGGTCATCGTCGTCGATGATGCCGGACGCACGGTGCAGGCCAACCCGGCAGCGCTGGCTCTGACGGGGCTGGCGCAGTTGCAAGAGGGGCTGCCGCTGGCCGAATGGCCGGGCTGCGGCCCGACACTCGCGCGCCATCTCGAAGCGGAGGCGGAAGGCGGGGATGATCGCCCCGCCGCCATCGGTACGGAGCCGCGCTGGTTCGAGATCCAGGTCGTCCATGTTGCCCCCGGCGCCGAGCGTAACGGGATGCGGCTCGGGCGCATGCTCTATCTGCGCGACGTGACCCGCCGCGAGCAGGTCGCGGAAGCGATGCGTGTGGCGCTGGAGACCAGCCAGGCGCGTCTTTCCACCATCACCGATCTGCACACGCAACTGGCACGCCAGGCTGTACGCGATCCCCTGACCCAGCTCTATAATCGCCGCCATCTCGACGCCTATTTCGGGGAAGCGGTCGCATATGCGCGCGGAAACGGTACGCATTTCGCACTGGCGCTGATCGACATCGATCACTTCAAGGCGGTCAACGACAGGCATGGCCATCTCGTCGGCGATGACCTGCTCAAGGCTTTCGCCGATCGGTTGCGGCTTGCCGGTGGCACGCGTGGCGAAGCGTTCCGGATCGGCGGCGAGGAATTTCTGCTGGCCATGCCGGGCGCGGGCAAACCGGAAGCCGTCGGCCTGCTCGCGGATCTGCGCCGGCGCAACGCCGCGCCGATGATGACCCGTTCCGGAGCGATCAATGTGACCTTTTCTGCGGGCCTCGTGGGACTCGAAGCCGATGGCGAGGACCTCGATACCCTGCTGATCCGTGCCGATCGCCGGCTCTATGCGGCCAAGCGCACCGGGCGCGACCGTGTCGTGGCCGATGATCCCGGCGCGGAGATCGCGCCAGCCGTTTCAGCCGGGCGGCCTTCGGGACGCGTCGCCTGAGGCGCTTGCGGGAAAACGCAAAACGCGCGTGCATCGCGCATGCTCGCCTGCAGCCGATATCCGGTTATGCTCGGCTGGCCGATTCAACCGTTGAGAAACCTGTCTTGTCCGCGTCGCCACCGCCAGCAGCCGAGCCGCCCGTCAGGCCGGGGAGTGCGAGAGCCTCCTTCCTCGCCCTGTTTCCCTCGATCATGCTGCCGATGTTTCTCGGTATTCTCGATCAGACCATCGTCGCCACGGCGCTTCCCGCCATCGCCGCCGATCTCGGCAATGTCGAGCGCATCGCCTGGATCGTCGTCGCCTATCTGATCGCGACGGCCACGGCGGCGCCCGTCTATGGCCGCCTCGGTGACGCCTTCGGTCGGCGCAAGCTCCTGATCGTCTCCCTGATCGTGGCGATGAGTGGCAGCACGCTGTGCGCCTTTGCCGTATCAACGGAAATGCTGGTGGCTGCGCGCGTGCTGCAGGGGCTTGGCGGCGGTGGTCTGATCTCGCTGTCGCAGGCGCTGATCGGACAATCGGTGCCACCGCGCGAGCGCGCACAATATCAGGGCTATATCGCCGCCGTGGCGGTGATCGCGAGCACTGTCGGGCCGGTGATCGGCGGGTTGCTGACCGAGTTCTTCGGCTGGCGGGCGATCTTCTTCTTCAACATTCCCTTCGGATTGCTGGCCATTCTCCTGCTCCTGCGGCTGCCGCCCGGTACGGGTGAGAAGGAGCCGTTCCGTTTCGACTGGATGGGGCTCGTTTTCTTCGCGACCTTCGTATGGAGCACGCTGATCCTCGTCGAGGCCCTGCGCGGAGGCGCGCTTGCGGCGATGGGGCCGGCGCTCGCGCTGGCCGGGCTCGCCGTGGCTGCGGCGATCCTGCTCTATTTCCGCGAAAAGCGCGTGGCGCAGCCGCTCCTGCCGGTCACGCTTTTGCAAAATCCCTCGATCTGGCGCGCCGACGCGCTGGCCATGTCGCATGGTGCCTTGTTCGTTTCGCTGATCGCCTTCGTGCCGATCTATCTGCGCGCGGTCTACGGTGCATCGGCGGCGGAGATCGGGCTGATGATGCTGCCGATGACCGCAGGCGTCGGTTTCGGCGGCTTCGCCGTCGGACAGGTGATCAGCCGTACGGGGCGCACGGCGATCTTCCCCTCACTCGGATTGATGATCGTGGGTGCGATGCTGCTCTTCCTCGCCTTTTTCGCGCCGGCGATGAGCATGCTGCAATTCGCGTGGTTTCTTGGCGTGCTCTCGGTCTTTCTCGGCACGGTGATGGGGGTGGTTCAGGTGACGGTGCAGTCGGAAGCCGGCAAGCGCATGCTCGGCGCCGCCGCCGCCTCTGTCGCGGTGGCCCGCTCATTCGGGGCGGCACTGGGAACGGCTATCGTCGGGGCGGTGCTGTTTGCCGCCGTGGGCGCGACGGGTATCGCGATTTCCGGCCCGCTGGAAGCGGTGCTGCAAGGCAGCGAGACGGCGCTGTCGGGCATCGATGCGGCGACGGAGGCCGCAATCCGTGAGGCGGTAGCCACCGGATTCCGCAGTGTGTTCCTGACCATCTTCGTCTTCTCGATGATCGGTTGCGCCCTGTCCTGGACGATCCCGCGCCGGACGGTGTGATTCCCGTCTCTCGCGGAGCGCCCGCCACGGATCAGTGACGCGTGCGCCGGGGTTGTTCTGCGCTTCCGCCGTCATCCGGAGTGCGGCTCTCGCCGTCACCTCTCAGCGAGATCCGCCGACCGGCATTGTCGGGACGCGGCAGGCCGGCATGGGCCGCACGCATGATCTCGAGATTGCGCCGGATCTCCTCGGGAAACGGCGTGACCTTGCGCTTGCCCATATCGACATGCAGCCCGAGCATTTCGCAGGAGGCCGAGAGCCAGCCTTCAGTGGCGTGGCGCAGTTCGAGATAGAGATGCATGCGTTTTTCATCGCAATCGAGCAATTGCAGCGTCACCCGCACCGGGTGCTCGTAGTGCAATTCGCGTGCATAGAGCACATGCGTTTCGGCGATGAAATAGGAGGCACGCCGCGCCTCGACATAATCAGGCCCGAGCCCGACCATCGCAAAGGCCTCGTCGAGGCTGCGATCGAACAGGACGTGGTAATAGGCCAGGTTGAGGTGGCCGTTGTAATCGATCCAGTCCGGCTCGATATGCATCGTCGAGGACACGAAAGGGGCAAAGAAAAAGATTGCTCCGGGCTTTTTCGCCGGCAATGTCGCCTCCGCTGGTTTCTTGAGCAGACAGCGTTCGAATTGCCGCTTCGAAAGTCAAGCGATTATCGCGGATCTGGTCATGTTGCCCGGTTGAATTGATCAGCAGCGCGGGCCGTGGCGCGTTCAGTCTGCGCGATCAACGGGCAACGCGCCGGGGCAGGCCACGACGCCACCGGCATGCAGGGCCGGACAGGTGCCTGTCTTGCGCGTTCATCACGGTTCAAACCCGCCCGTTCGCCAGTTCGAGCTTGCGCGTCAGCATGTCGGCGAACTTGGCCGAGGCCACGGGAAGCGTGCGTTCGCGCATCTGGGCGAGCATCAACCGACCCGGCGGAATGTCGCGCGGATCGATCACGATGGCTGCGAGCCCGCGCGCCTCCGCATGGCTCGCCGGATCATCCGGCGCCCCGATGGCGAGCTGGATGGTGATCGCGGGTTCGCGCCGCACGAAGGCGCGCAGGAATTCGAAGGAATTCGATTCGAGCACGATATTGGCCGTCAGCGAGCGCCGCGCCAGGGCCTGTTCGAGCATCTGGCGCCCGCCGAAGCTGCGCTCGGGCAGGGCCAGCGGGTGGCGCAGCAACTCGCGCAGGCGCAGGGTCGGCTTGCCCGCGAGCGGGTGATCATGCCCGATCACCGCGTAGAGCGGCTGCTCGACGATGCATAGCGGCTGCATGGCGCTCTGGAAGGAGGGTTCGATGATCAGCGCGAGATCGGCCGAGTAATCCATCAGGGCCTGCTGCGCGCTCAGATGATCGCGCACCAATACGTCGAAGGAAACATCGGGAAAGGCGGACTTGTAGGAAGCCACCATCTCCGGAAGGAAGGTATAGGCCACGGCCTGCGAACAGGCGATGCGGACATGGCCGCGGCGTATGCCGGAGAGATCGGCGACCTGCGAGCGTACGCGCTCCATCTCCGCCATCTGCATGCGCGCCTGCCGCACCAGCAATTCACCGGCGGCGTTGAGCCGCACCCCGCGTGGCAGGCGCTCGAAGATCGGTGTTCCGAATTCCGCCTCGAAATCCTGTATCCGCCGGTTCAGCGCCGATGCGGTGAGCGACAGGTCTTCGGCGGCCTTGCGGATCGAACCGATCCGCGCAACCGTGTCGATATAATGCAGGATCCGTAAGTAGCGCATCGCAATAGCCTTTTCGACTACCGCTGCAGAAAATGCAGCGGTGAGATCAGAAAATAGCAGACGACAGCGTCACTGGCAGCCTCCTATCGTCCGGGTCAGCGCTAGGGTCGGTTCAAGACATTCCGGGACGAGGCCTGATCGATCAGGTCCTTCCGACAGCGCCAAGGGTTTTGCGTCCGCCACAGCCGTTCAACCGCGACCCGCAACGGTCGCTACAGCAGATGGAAGGTCCCCACCATGGCCGGAATCAATCGCCGCGATTTCACCAAGCTCACTTTCGGCGCCGTCCTCGCAACGGGTCTCGCCGCGCCCGCCATCGTCAAGGCGCGCACGCCGATCAACATGATCCTGAACTGGCGCTATCAGGGCCCGCAATCATGGTTCTTCCTCGCGCAGGATCGCGGCTATTTCGAAGAGGAGGGCATCGCCGTCACCATGGACCAGGGCTCCGGTTCCGGCGCTGCGGTGACGCAGGTGGCGGGCGGCGCCTATGATGTCGGTTTCGGTGACATCAACGCTCTCACCCAGCTGCGCGCCCAGCGCGACGAGGATACGCCGCTGGGTGTCTACATGCTCTACAACCGCCCGCCCTTCACCGTGGGCGTGCTCTCCTCCAGCGACATCCACACGCCGCAGGACCTCGAAGGTCGGCTTCTGGGTGGTGCGCCCAATGACGGGGCGCTGCGCCTGTTCCCGGCCTTTGCCAGCATCACCGAACTCGATACCTCCACGATCGACATCACCAATTTCCAGCCCAATCTGCGCGAGCAGATGCTGCGCTCCGGCCAGGTCGATGGCGTGTTCGGCTTCGTCAACACGATCCGCTTCTCGGCGCTGCTCTCGGGCATGAATCCGGATGAGGATATCCGCTTCATTCGCTACGGGGATTACGGCATGGATCTGTATTCCAACGCGCTGATCGCCTCGCGGGCCCTGATCAACGATCACCCGGAAGCCGTGCGCGGCCTCGTACGCGCCGTCAATCGCGGTCTGATCGACACGCTGGCCGATCCCGATGCGGGCATCGCCGCCGTGGCGCAGCGCGAGCCGCTGATCGACCGCGAGGTCGAGAAGATGCGCCTGATGGCGACCCTGCGTGACGAGATGAGTCACCCGGAAATCGCTGATATCGGTATCGGCGATATTTCGCCGCAGCGTTTCGCGGAAGCCATCGACATCGTCGTTGCAGCCAATGATCTGCCGCGCAGCCCGGATGTCGGGGAGGTCTTCTCGCGCGACTTCCTGCCGCCGGAAGACGAGCGCGTGCGGGATCTGGGCTGAGGACTTGCCATGGAACTGGGACTGAAAGGGCGCGTGGCGCTGATCACCGGCCCGGTCAAGGGCATGGGCGCGGCGGTCAGCCTCGCCTTTGCCCGGGAGGGCTGCAAGCTGGCACTGGCGGGGCGCGATATTGCGGCGATCGAGCCGCTGGCCCGCCAGATCCGCGATGATGGCGGCGAGGCGCTCGTCATCGCCTGCGACATGACGGATGCAAGCGCATGTGAAACCGCGGTCAGCATCACCACCGAGGCGCTCGGCCCCGTCGATATCCTCGTGAACGTGGCCGGCGGCTCCGGGCCGATCGGCAAGACCGGGGTGGAGACGACGCCGGAGGAATTCGACGACATCGTCGTGCTCAACATGCGCGGCCCCTTCAACATGATGCGCGCCGTCCTGCCCGGCATGATGGCGCGGCGATCGGGCAAGATCGTCAATGTCGGCGGTACTTTCGGCATGCGCGGCAAGGCCGGACGCATGGCCTATTCCGCCTCGAAATGGGGGCTGCGCGGCATCACCAAGAGCTTCGCCATCGAGGCGGGGGCCCACAATATCAACGTCAATTGCGTCGCCCCCGGCATGGTCGACGGGCCGCGCTTTCGCACCAAGGTGATCCCGGAAATGGCCGCGCGGCTCGGCATTACCGAAGAGGAAGCGATTGCCCGGCACGCCTCCGATTACGCCCTCGGGCGCGTTTCGACCGGGGAGGATGTCGCGCAGGCCTGCCTGTTCCTGGCCTCCGACGCCTCGCGCCAGATCACCGGTATCGACCTGCCCGTGGATGGCGGCTGGGCCATGTTGTGAGCTGCCTTCATCCGGCTCCCCGAGGCGCCCCGCCGCATCAGCCAGAGGATCATTGATCATGACAAAGCCCGCTCCCCGTCTGCAGGCCGTCGCCGACACCCCGCTGGCGGCCCCGGATGCGCCCGCCGCGATCTCGCCGGCCCGCGCCTTCATCGGCTTCGACCATGTCACGGTCACCTATGGGCGCGGCGAGAGTGCCACCACGGCGCTGGCACCGACCACGCTCGCCATCGAGAAGGGCGATTTCGTCGCCCTGGTCGGTCCCTCGGGCTGCGGCAAGTCGACCCTGCTCAAACTCGTGGCGGAACTCCTGAAACCCACAAGCGGCAATATCTTCGTCGCGGGCCGCGAAGTCGGTGCGGAGCCGATCCGTATCGGTATGGCCTATCAGAACGCCACTTTGCTGCCCTGGCTCAACATCCGCGACAACGTTATGCTGCCGCTCAAGATCGTGCCTCCCTTCCGCGCGCGCTACCGCTCCGCCCGCAAGGGCGAGTTCCGCGACCGGGTGGACGCGCTGCTCGAACAGGTCGGTCTCGCGGGCTTTGCCGAGAAATACCCCTGGCAGCTCTCTGGCGGCATGATGCAGCGGGCCAATCTCAGCCGGGCGCTGATCCATGAGCCCAACCTGCTTCTGCTCGACGAGCCCTTCGGTGCGCTCGACCAGTTTACCCGCGAGGAATTGTGGGGGGTGATGCAGGATCTGTGGATGGCGACGAAGACGACGGTACTGCTCGTCACCCATGATCTGCGCGAATCGGCTTTTCTCGCCAACCGGATCTGCGTGATGAGCGCCCGCCCCGGGCGGATCATCGAGGATCGCAAGGTGCCTTTCGCGCATCCGCGCAGCATCGATCAGACCTATGACGCCGATTTCGTCGGCCTCACCCAGCATCTGCGCAGCCTGATCATGGAGGCGCGGGCTGAAACCGGTTCCGGCATTGTCGCGCCGCAACACGCCCCGGAAGGAGCCTGAGCATGTCGATTGCCGCCACTTTGCGCCGCCGCGCCGCTTCGATCTCGCTGATCGTGGGCATATTCCTGTTCTGGGAAGCCGCCTGTGTAATCTTCAACATCTCCGACCTGGTGCTGCCGCGCCCCAGCCAGGTCATCGAGACGCTGGTTCGATCTGCGCCGGGAATCTGGCCGCATGCCTATCAGACGCTCTATACCACCCTCGTCGGCTTCTCGCTGGGTGTGTGTATCGGCCTGTCGCTGGGGGTGCTGATCGGGTCCTCCCGGCTTGCTTTCGACACGGCCTATCCGCTGCTCGTCGGTATTTCCTCGATCCCGAAAGTGGCGGTCGTGCCGATCTTCGTGCTCTGGTTCGGCGCAGGCACCGTGCCGGCGATCCTGACCGCGATGATCATCTGCATCTTCCCGATCGTGGTGAATGTCGCGACCGGCATCGCCACGGTCGAGCCCGAGCTCGAGGATGTGATGAAGACCCTCAAGGCCTCGAAGACCGAGATCCTGTGGAATGTCGGCCTGCCGCGCGCCATGCCGTATTTCTTCGCATCGCTCAAGGTCTCGGTGACCCTCGCCTTCGTCGGCTCGGTCGTGGCCGAGACGGTGGCGTCGAACCGGGGCGTGGGCAACATGATGATGATCGCCTCGTCCTCGTTCAACGTCCCCCTCGTCTTCGCGGGGCTGATGGTGCTCGCCTTTCTCGGTGTCAGCCTCTACGTGCTGTTCTCCCTGATCGAGCGCCGCGTCGCCGGCTGGTCGATGCGCAAGAACGACATCGCCGCCGGCTGATCCCGATGCACGGCATCCCGGCCGCGCCCCACGGGCGGTCGGGATGCCTGGTCCTCTGCCTCTTTCCGGAGTTATTGCAATGTCAGGCAACCCCGCCGATACAGTCATCCGCAACGGCCTGATCGCCACGCAGGAGCGCGTCTTTCCCGGCGATATCGCCATCTCGGACGGTGTCATCATGGCGGTGACGGCGCCTGGGGCCGGGCCGGAGGCGCGCGAGGAGATCGACGCGCGCGGGCGCGTGGTGATGCCCGGCTGCATCGACGTGCATGTGCATTTCCGCAGCCCCGGCATGTCCCACAAGGAAGACTGGGCGACCGGCTCGGCGGCGGCCGCCGTGGGCGGCGTCACCACTGTCTTCGACATGCCCAATACCGATCCGGCCACGGCCACGCCGGATGATCTCGCGCGCAAGCGGGAACTGGCCGAAGCGGATTCGCTCGTGGATTTCGGGCTCTACGGCCTGCTCGGCGAGCACAATCTCGACCAGCTTGCGCCGCTGGCCGAGGCCGGGGCGATCGGCTACAAGCTGTTTCTGGGCAATACCACGGGCAATCTGCCCTGCCCGAATGACGGGGCGGTGCTGGAGGGGTTCGAGATCCTTGCCGGTCTCGGCCTGCGCTGCTCGATCCATGCGGAGAATTCGCCGATTCTGTTCTGGCGCCAGAACAGGCTGCAGCAGGCCGGGCGCAATGATCCGCTGGCGCATCTGGCCGCGCGTACCGATGTCGTCGCACTGGAGGCACTCAACCGCTCCGCGACGCTTGCGGACTGGACCGGCGCGCGCATTCATATCGTCCATGAGAGCTGTGCGCGTTCTCTGCCCTTCATCCGCTTCTGGAAGGAACGCGGCACCGACATCACCGTCGAGACGCTGCCGCAATATCTCTATCTGAGCGCCGAGCAGATGGCGCAGCCGGGCGGGCATGTCCTGCGCATGAATCCGCCGATCCGCGAGGCCGCGCATCAGCAGCCGCTCTGGGAGGGCCTGATCGACGGCACCATCGACATGATCGCCACCGATCATGCGCCGCATGCGCCGCAGGAGAAAGAGGCCGATACGATCTGGGACGTCGCCTGCGGCTTTCCCGGTGTGGAGACGTCGTTGCCGCTGATGCTGAATGCGGTCGCGCAGGGGCGGCTGACCCTGCAGCAGGTGGTGCGCGCCATGGCCGGCGCGCCGGCCCGCGCCTTCGGTCTCCAGGACCGCAAGGGCGGCCTGCATCCAGGCATGGATGCGGATATCGTCATTGTCGACATGGAGAAAACCGCAACGCTCTCGGCCCGGGTCCTGCACAGCAAGGGCAAGGTCAGCGCCTATGAAGGCCTGCAGGTGCAAGGGGTGCCGGTGATGACGCTGGTGCGCGGGCGCATCGTCGCGCGCGACGGCGAACCGGTCGCGACCGCATCCGGCCATGGCCGCATGCTGCGTCCGCACATGTCCGCGCCGCGCCCGTGCAATGTGGCGACGAGCCTGCACAGCCTGACCACATCCATGCAGGCGCCGTTCGGCGATCCGTTCTGAACGGTGAAGAACCTGCGCTACAAGCAATGCCCGAATCACCAATCCAGAGGAAAAACCATGAGCAAACCCACAGATCCCCTCGTCGTCCATGCCGGCGGCTTCGTTTTCACCGGGCATTTCGAGACGGCCCGCGCGCCGCAGACCGTGGCGGCCTTTCGCCGGAAGATGCCCTATACGGGGCAACTCGTGCATGTACGCTGGAGCGGGGAGGGCGTCTGGATACCGCTCGGCGAGACGGATTTCGGCGTCGGCTACGAAAACCATACCAGCCACCCGGCACCCGGCCATGTCATCCTCTATCCCGGCGGCATCAGCGAGACCGAGATCCTGCTCGCCTATGGGGGTGTGGCCTTCTCGTCGAAGATGGGCCAGCTCGCCGGCAACCATTTCATCACCCTCACCGGGGGGCTCGAAAATCTCGCCACACTCGGCAACAAGGTGCTCTGGGAAGGCGCCCAGCCGATCCGCTTCGAGGAAGGGTGAGGTACGCTGCGAGCGGCGTCGCCGGCAGTGAAAGTCGGCGACTGTCAAATCACATCATGCCTGCGGCGCTTGCCTCCATGCCTGCGGCGCTTGCCTCCATGCCTGCGGCGCTTGCCTCCATGCCTGCGGCGCTTGCCTCCATGCCTGCGGCGCTTACGCCACCTTTTCCTGCGCAGCGCCGCCTCCGGCCTCCGTGCGCAGCCAGGCCACGCCGCAGGCCTTGGCGAGATCGCGCACGCGCAGGATGTAGCTCTGGCGCTCCGTCACCGAGATCACACCACGCGCGTCCAGCAGGTTGAAGACGTGGCTGGCCTTGAGGCAATGATCATAGGCAGGCAGCACCATCGCGTGATGATCGCCCTCGTCGCCCGCAGCGAGGATGGCGCGGCAGGCTTCTTCCGCGTCGCGGAAATGGCGAAACAGCGCCTCGACATCGGCATGCTCGAAATTGTAGCGCGAATATTCCTTCTCTGCCTGGAGGAAGACATCGCCGTAAGAGACGCGGCTTTCACCCTCGCCGCCATTGAAATTCAGGTCGTAGACATTCTCGACGCCCTGCACATACATGGCCAGCCGCTCCAGCCCGTAGGTCAGCTCGCCTGCGACAGGTGAACATTCGAAGCCGAGCATCTGCTGGAAATAGGTGAATTGCGAGACCTCCATCCCGTCGCACCAGCATTCCCAGCCGAGCCCCCAGGCGCCGAGCGTCGGGCTCTCCCAGTCATCCTCGACGAAACGCACATCATGCAGATCGGTGTCGATGCCGATGGCGCGCAGGCTCTCCAGATAGAGATCCTGAATGTCGGGCGGGCTCGGCTTGAGAATCGTCTGGAACTGGTAATAGTGCTGCAGCCGGTTGGGATTCTCGCCATAGCGCCCGTCCGTGGGGCGGCGCGAGGGCTGCACATAGGCCGCGTTCCACGCCTTCGGCCCGAGCGAGCGCAGGGTCGTGGCCGGATGGAAGGTGCCCGCACCCACTTCCATGTCGTAGGGCTGGAGAATGACGCAGCCGCGCTCCGCCCAGAAACGCTGCAATGTCAGGATCAGCCCCTGGAAGGAGCGTTTCGGGTCCATATCGGCAGCCATGACGGGGCCTCTCTCGCGTGCGAATTCGACGCCGGCACCCTTAAATCGCCCGTGAAACAAGTCAAGCCGTGCCGAAAGGCGCGGCGGGCCGTGGCCCCGCAATGGTGTCAGCGCGAGTAATCCGCACCCTGTTCAGGGAAGGGAGGGAAGGCGATGACAGGACGCTGCGCTGATTGCCGCCTACCGGGAAGCCGGACGCGGCGCGTCTCCCATCGCAGCGGAATGTGTAAGCCCGCCAAAGCGGGCCGGCACGCCCGTCAGAGCGGATATCTGATGCCGAAACCAGGATCGTTTTCACGGCGCATGGCAATCTCCTGTTGATTGGACGCTGAAAAGCAGTTTATAGCTTAATACGTCCCGATCTGAAATACCAGCCCTGAACGATATGCAACCAACCACCGCGATCCTTATCGGAGCTTGCGCCGCCACGATCGGCTGGATCTATACGGCGCGGCGCGCACATATACTATCGCGCAAGCAATATACGATTACCGTGATCCTCAACGCCAGCAGCAACGAACGCTTTATCAGACAGCGTGATCTGATCGCACCCCATCTCAAGAATGGCCAGTGCCCGACGCTTTGGCTCAACGGCAATCACGACCAGCTGCGTGATGCGCTTCGCGATGTCCTCAATCATTATGAGTTCGTCGCCGCCGGTTTGCGCAATGGAGATTTCGACGAGAAGCTCCTCAAGGACAGTGAGCGGTCGACTTTCGTCCGGCTGTTCGCGCGTTGCGAAGAATATATCTGGCAGCTGCGCAACGGTCGCGAACGGATGACGATCTACGAGCATCTCGAATGGCTGCATCAGCGCTGGGAGAAGGCGCCGCCGGGCTTATTCCAACGCAGTATCGAATTCCTGCGTGGGCGCCCCTTCTATGGCGGGCTCGAACGCAGACGCTGAAACCTCCCGCGACGGCTGAGCATCCGTCACGTCATCCGGCCCGAGACCGGTTACGCCGTTCCGAGGCAGCACGGGCGGGGATGGGCATGGGCACATACGCGACATGGCGGTAACGGGGCTTCTGCGAGGCGGCATGCCGAGGCATGATGGTGGATGGGCGCGTGCAGGCGCGCCATCAGCGACATCGAACATGTGCTCGCGGGAAAGCGGCCCGCAGAAACGGAACCAGATGCTGACCTTTGCCGCCGCCGTATTCTTCCTGATCGTCACGCCGGGTCCGGGCGTGCTCTCAATCGCCGGAGTAGGGTCCGGCTACGGCTATCGCGCAGGAACGCGTTATCTGGCGGGATTGTTCGTGGGAACCAATCTCGTCGCACTCGCGGTGGTGAGCGGGCTCGCGGCGCTGGTCCTGGCCGAGCCGCGAATCCGCCAGTTGCTGTTCGTCGCCTCGGTGGCCTATCTGCTCTATATCGCGCTGCGGATCGCCTTCGCGGGAGCGCAGGTGGCCTTCATCGAGACGCAGAAGGCGCCCGGATTCTTCGGGGGGATCGCCTTGCAGGTGATCAATCCGAAGGCCTATGCGGTCAACACCGCCTTCTTCTCCGGCTTCGCCTTCCTGCCGGGCCATACGGGGCTCGAAATCGCGCTGAAATTCCTGATCATCAACGCGATCTGGATCCCGATCCATTTCGGCTGGCTCTGGGCCGGCGTCGCCCTGCGACGGCTCGATCTCTCGCGCCGGGCGCAATTCGCCATCAATGGCGTCATGGCCGCCGCGATGCTCGCCGTGGTGGCGCTTGCGGCCTACGCGGCCTTGTAAAAAGGCTCAGCCATCAGCGACCTGCCACTTCCAGAAATCGCTGCCCTCCTTGTCGAGGAAGCGGTTGAGCACCATGCGGTGGACTTCGTCCGCGCCATCCACCAGCCGCGCCTGGCGGGCGTAGCGGTAGATCCATTCGAGCACGGTATCCTTGGAATAGCCGCGCGCGCCGTTGATCTGGATGGCGATATCGGCGGCTTCGTGCAGGACGTTCGCGACCTGGATCTTGGCCATCGAGACTTCCTGGCGGGCGAACGAGCCCTGATCCAGCGCCCAGGCGGCCTTCATGACGAGAAGCCTGCCGATCTCGATCTTCATGGCGAGACCGCCGAGCATCAGCTGCACGCTCTCGCGATCCTTCAGCTTGATGCCGAACCCCTCGCGCTCGGCGGCGTATTCACGCGCGATCTCGACGCAGCGCTTGGCGAGGCCGAGCCAGCGCATGCAATGGGTGAGGCGCGCCGGGCCGAGACGAATCTGCGTGACCTTGAGTCCCTGGCCCTCTTCCATCAGCACGTCCCTGGCCGGGATTTCGAGCCCGTCATAGATGATCTCGCAATGCCCGCCATGCTCCTCCGGCCCCATGATCGGGATGCGGCGCCTGATCTCCCAGCCGGGCGCATCCTTGTGGTGCAGGAAGGCGGTGAGGCCGTAGCGGGGATCATCGGAGGTGCGCGCCATCAGGATGAAGTGATCGGCCACGCCCGCGCCGGTGATGTACCATTTATGGCCGTAGATGCGGTAGGTGTCGCCATGTTTCTCCGCGCGGGTGCGGATCATCGAGGGGTCCGAGCCGCCGCCGGGATGGGGTTCGGTCATCGAGAAGGCCGAGCGCACCTTGCCCTGTACGATCGGCTGGAGCCAGCGCTCCTTCTGATCATCGGTGCCGACCTGCTCAAGCACCATCATGTTGCCGTCATCAGGGGCGGCGGAGTTGAACACGCAGGGCCCGAAGATCGAGCGGTTCATGGCCTCGTAGCACACGGCCATGCCCATCCTGCCGAGATCCTGCCCGCCGGTCTCCTGCTTGAGCTGGAGGCACCACAGGCCCTGCGCGCGCGCCTTCTCGCGCATACGGTCGAGGAGATCGAGGCGGATATTCTCGTGATCATCGTAGCTGTCTGCGCGCGCTTCGAGCGGGATCAGTTCCTCCTCGACGAAGGCGGCGATGCGGGCACGGAAATCCTCGATCCGCGGTGAAATCTGAAAGTCCATCTTGCGTTTCCCTGGTCGGTCACAGGCCCGAACACAGATGCCCGCCATCAACGGGGAGGTAGGTCCCCGTCATCCAGGGCGAGGCATCGGTGGCGAGCAGAAGAAAGGCGGCGTCGAGATCCTCGGGCTTGCCCAGGCGACGCATCGGAATGCGCTTGATCATCGCCTCGCCCGGTGGCGTGGCGAAGAATGCGGCGTTGATCTCGGTCTCGATATAGCCGGGTGCCAGCGCGTTGACGCGGATGCCGAACCGCGCCCATTCCAGGGCGAGCGCATGGGTTGCCTGTTTCACGGCGGCTTTCGAGATCGCATAGGGGGTCACCCCGCCGGCAACGCGCTGGCCGAGGATCGAGGCGATGTTGACGATGTTGCCCGGCTGCCTTGCATCGCGCCAGCGCCGCCCGGCCTCCTGCGCCATGGCGAAGACGCCGCGGACATTGGTCGCCATCACCGCATCGAAATCGGCGAGCGGCGTGTCGATCGCCATGGAGGAGAGCGCGATGCCGGCATTGTTGACGAGCGTGTCGAGAGGCGCGTCGAGCGCGTCGAAGCAGGCTTTCACGGAGGCTTCGTCGGTGACGTCGAGGGAGACGGCGCGCGCCGATGCCGCACCGGCGGATGCGAGTTCGGCGACGAGGCTGTCGAGCTTCTCCTTGCGCCGCGCGCCCACCGTCACACGGGCGCCGTGGCGGGCGCAGAGCATGGCGAAATGCGCGCCGAGTCCGGATGAGGCTCCCGTGATCAGGATATGCTTGCCCGCAAGCCGCGCGCCCAGATCCATGCCGTCCTCCCCAGCCGTTCACCCGTTGATCGTCGCGGCAGAGTTGACGCCCGATGCCCCTTGGTCAAGGGCGCAAGGCGACGAGGCGGCTTTGGCATTGGCGCCGGTCGAGGAATCACAGATCGCCCATCACCTCCTGGCGGAAGCCGTAGATCTTGCGATCGCCCGCGACCGGGATCAGCGTCACCTTGCGGGTCTGGCCCGGCTCGAAACGCACGGCGGAGCCGGCGGGGATGTCGAGGCGCATGCCGCGTGCTTTCTCGCGCGCGAAGGAGAGGCCGGGATTGGTCTCGTAGAAATGGTAATGCGAGCCGACCTGGATCGGTCGGTCACCGGTATTGGAGACGCTGAGCATCACCGTCTCGCGCCCGGCATTGAGTTCGATATCACCCTCCGGCGTGGTCACCGCGCCGGGCTGGAGTGCGCCGCTCGCGCCCCGGATCGGGTCGTGCACGGTGACGAGCTTTGTGCCGTCGGGGAAGGTCGCCTCGACCTGCACGTCGTGGATCATCCCGGCGATGCCGTCCATGACCTGATCGGCGCTGATCACATGTGCGCCCGCTTCCATCAGATCGGCCACCGAGCGCCCGTCGCGCGCGCCCTCGACCACGTAATCCGTGATCAGCGCGATCGCTTCCGGATAGTTCAGCTTCACCCCCCGCTCCAGCCGCCGACGCGCTACCATGGCGGCCATCGAGACGAGGAGCTTGTCCTTCTCGCGCGGTGACAATTGCATCGATCTTCTCCTCAGATCATCCAGCTGCGCGGCATTATCTGCCCGCGCATGGCTTCGACGAAACGGATCAGCGCCCCGCGCAGGGCCTGCGCGTCATGGCTGAGAAAACGGGCCACGAGAAAACCGTCGAGCGCGCTCACACCGCAGGGGCAGGGTGCCTCCGCGAGGCAGGCGCGGGCCTCCTCCAGCCGGGCCTCGGCATCGGGGGTGACGATCAGGCAGCTGGCGAAGGCATGCGCACCGCCGGCCACCGCGCCGCGGGTGAGCGTCTGCGTGATCGGATCTTCCAGCCGCACCTCCTCGGCGAAGATCAGCCGGCCCGCCCGCCGTACCCGCCAGGAATCGCGAAACCGCCCGGCCTTGACGCTCTCGCCCATGGCGGTGCGTCCGAAGATCGTCGATTCGAGCAGGATCAGCCGCGCATCTGCGGCCATGGCAACCTCGAAACGCCGGCGCAGACGCGCCTCGTCGAAGAGGATCTGCTCCTGCGGCAGCCAGGCGAGGCCGGCCCCGGGGGCGAGATCGAGGGAGACGGTGATTTCGGTATCGTCGTGATCGCTGCGATAGATCTTTTCGGCGGCCTGTGTGGTCAGTGTCGCCTCGGCGCCGTCAGCGAGCGTGACGCCTATGCCGAGCCGGTCGCCGCCGGTCATGCCGCCGCCGGTATTGATGAACACACCCTCGCAGATGCGCCCGCGCGGGAAGCGAACCCGGTAGCCACCGCTCTCGGCGATGCGCATCGGCGTCCCGCCCCGGCGCGGATCGGCGCCGATCGCGAGGCGTACGCCGCCATTGGCGCGAATCATGCGCGGCAGGCGCGGGGAGGAGGGTGGACGGGTCATCAGCATCGGGCTTGAGCATTGCGCTACGTCACCCTCCCGGCAACTGCGTTTTGCCGGCAGGGCTGCTCAAAATACAGGCGCGATGCCCGTCGATCAGGCAGGGACCTCAGGTGCCTTCACCTCATCGCCCTTGATATTACCACCCTGCCGAACCTCCTCGCGGCAGAATCCGACGATCTCGCCGGCCCGCACGGCGGCATCGGCGAAGGGGTCGAGCACGAGATCGGCACCGGCTTTCTCGAGCATGGCCTTGTCTTCGGGGCCGTGCCCGCGGATCGCGACCTTGCCGCTGAACCCGGCCTTGCGCGCCTCTTCCATCAGGATCAGCCGCGCATCCTCATGCGTCACCGAGGGGCCGATATGCGGCGTGGCGATGATCAGCCAGCGTGCCCGCGTCAGCGGCAGGCCGATGACGAATTCCGGGTCGGCGGCATCGCCATAGAGGCCGGGCAGACCATTCCTGCGCCATGCGGCAACGGCTTCCGGGTCGAAATCCACGCCCAGCACCTTTGCCCCCGCATCATGCATGACGCGCGACAATTGCGTGCCGTAGCGCCCCAGCCCAAAAAGGATGATGTCGTATGATGCGCTCTTGCTGCTTTCGCTGTGATCCTCGCGATGCGGGTTCGCGCGCTCGAACATGCCGATCCACGGCTCGATCCAGCCATAGATCGTCTGGGAATAAAGGATCATGTAGGTGGAGAGCGTGATGGTCACGAGGCCGACCAGGGTGACGAGCCCGACCGCCGCATCGAAGACATGGCCGAGCGTCACGCCCATGGCCATGAAGATCAGCGAGAATTCACTGATCTGCGCCACGGTCACGCCGGCCAGAACCCCGGTGCGCTTGCGGTAGCCCATATAGCCCATGATCGCCATCACGATCAGCGGGTTGCCGATCAGCACGAAGAGCGAGAGCGCCACCGCCGCCGGAAGCTGGTCGCCGAGCGCATTCAGGCTCAGTCCCATGCCGAGATTGATGAAGAAGAAGAGCAGGAGGAAATCGCGCATGCTCGACAGCCGTGAGGCAATCGCTTCGCGATAGGAGGTGGTGGCCAGCGAGACACCGGCGAGCAGCCCGCCGAGTTCCTTGCCGAGGCCGATCCAGTCGCAGATCGCGGCAAACAGGACGGCCCAGGCGATGGCGAAGGTGACGAGCAGTTCCGGCATGCGTGCGATCCGGCTCATCAGCGGCTCGGCGATGTAGCGGATGAACAGGGCGACCGCGCCCACCAGCAGCAGGCCGGCGCCGAGAACGCCGCCGATGCCGAGCCCCGCCTGCGATCCGCCCACCCCGACCCCGATGGTCGAGAGCGTGATCATGGCCAGCACCACGACAATGTCCTGCACGATCAGGAAGCCGATGGCGATGCGCCCGTGCAGCGAATCGACCTCGCGCTTGTCACTGAGCAGCTTCACGATGATGATCGTCGAGGAGAAGGTCAGCGCCACGCCGATATAGATGCTGGTGATGACATCGAGCCCCAGCATCAGGCAGATCAGGAAACCGAACACGGCGGTGAAGGTCACCTGGCCCAGCCCCGTCGCCACGGAGACGGCGCCGAGCTTGCGCACGATATGCACGTCGAGCTTGAGCCCGACGAGGAAGAGCAGGGCCGCGATGCCGATCTCGGCCAGAAGATCGACGGCCTCTGCTTCCGTTACGAGATTGAGCACATCCGGGCCGACGATGATGCCGGTGGCGATGAAGGCGACGACCAGGGGTTGCTTCAGGAGCAGGCCGATGAGCCCCAGGGCGGAGGCCAGGGCCAGAACCATCGCAAATTCATAAAATGCATGCGCCTCGCCCATCACGATCCCTCGAAACAATGCCATCGGGAAGACGTGTCGCCTTTGCAGGGCGCAGGGTCAAGCCGGAGAAAGCCGGATATCGCCGCGTGATCGCGCATGTTGCGCGTCCCGTGATCACCGGAAGCGCGTTTCCAGCCGGATTTCAGCCGGCGAGCTGGTCCCAGCATTCGAGCGCCTTGCCGGCATACATGACCGAAGGGCCGCCGCCCATCTGGATCGCCATGGCGAGCACATCGGCGAGTTCCTCGCGGCTCGCACCGGCCTTCATCAGGGCATCGACGTGAAAGGCGATGCAGGCCTCGCAACGTACGGCGACCGAAATCCCCAAAGCCACGAATTCCTTTTCCTTCACTCCGAGCGTACCGCCCTCCTTCACCGCCGTCGACAGCGCCCCGAAGCCCTTCATGGTGTCGGGGATGGCCCGGTTGAGATTGCGCGAACGGTCGCGGGTTTGCTTGATATAGGCGGGATAATCCATCGGGCGGGCTCCATTGGCTGCTTGCATGTGATCGTTGTCTCATGAATGCAGGGTCGAGCCGGATCGCGCCCTGATCTGGATCAAGGCAGGCGCGCCCAGAGGTCCGTGGATCGGTGCACTGCGATGATTCCGGCTGATGAGGTCATCCCGATCTCGATGCCGTCGTGATGGGAGGGAAGGCGGCCTTTCATGAAGGCCGCGACGATACTCTCCTCTCCCCGGTCTCTACACCGCAGGGGGATGGAAACGCGTATGCGCGTGCGATTTCGTCAAATCGCACTAGGCAGGTGGGGCCGTGCATGCGATGAGGCGCGTATGCGGGCCGCCCGGTCCGCGCGATGACCACAGCTTACAGATCCGGATCAAGGCCATGTCCGACAAGGTTTCTCCCCTCGCACCGCAATCCTACCCCCTGATGGAGAGCGTTCCCGGTGTCGTTCTCGCGACGGCTGAGGCCGGGATCAAGTATCGCGGGCGTACGGATGTGCTCTTTGTCGGCTTGTGTGAAGGTACGCAGGCGGCAGGCGTGTTCACGCGCTCGAAATGCCCCTCGGCGCCGGTGGAATGGTGCCGTGCCAATCTCGGGCGCGGCGGGGCCCGGGCGCTCGTGGTGAATTCCGGCAATGCCAATGCCTTTACGGGGGTCAAGGGCGCCGCCGCCGTGGCGCAGACCGCCGATATCGCGGCCCGCGCCGCCGGCTGCGAACCGCATGACGTGTTCATCGCCTCCACCGGAGTCATCGGCGAGCCGCTCGCAGCCGACAAGTTCGAGGGCGTGCTCCAGGATTGCGCCGCCCGCGCCGTGCCAGATGCCTGGGATGCGGCGGCGCGTGCCATCATGACGACCGACACCTTCCCGAAATACGCCACCCGCAAGGTGATGATCGGCGATTGCGAGGTGGCCCTCAACGGCATCGCCAAGGGCTCGGGCATGATCGCTCCGGACATGGCGACGATGCTGGCCTTCGTCTTCACGGATGCGCCGATCGCGCAGGAAGCGCTCCAGGCACTGATCGCCAACGGCGCCGATCGCTCCTTCAACTGCGTCACGGTCGATGGCGACACCTCCACCTCCGACACGCTGATGCTGTTTGCCACCGGCGAGGCGGCGAAACGCGGCGCGCCGATGATCTCGGATGCAGCTGATCCCCAACTCGCAGCCTTCCGGCAGGCGCTGGAGGATCTTCTGGTCGAGCTGGCGCAATGGGTTGTCCGCGACGGGGAGGGCGCCTCAAAATTCGTCACCATCGATGTCGCAGGTGCCATCAGCGACGATTCGGCCCGCAGGATCGCCATGGCGATCGCCAATTCGCCTCTGGTCAAGACGGCGATCGCGGGTGAGGACGCCAATTGGGGCCGCATCGTCATGGCTGTCGGCAAGGCGGGCGAACCGGCGGACAGGGATCGTCTGGCGATCCATTTCGGTGATATCCGCGTCGCCACCGATGGCGAGCGCGACCCGGCCTATATCGAGGAGAAGGTTGCGGCGGTGATGCGCGAGCAGGATATCGGCATCCATGTCGATATCGGCCTCGGTGAGGGCCGCGCCCGGGTCTGGACCTGCGATCTGACCAAGGAATACATCGCCATCAACGCTGATTATCGCTCCTGAGGCGCGGCCCGCACAGGATCGCGAAATGCAAAAAGCCCGGTCGCGGGACCGGGCTTTCGTTTGCGCCGATGGGCTGAGGCGCCTCAGAAATTCACCGCGCGGGCGCGCTTGACCTGCGGCAGGGCCTCGATCTTGTCGAGCACATCCTTGCCCGCCGGCTGGTCGATGGCGACGAAGCAGATCGCGTCCCCTCCCGGCGCGTCGCGACCGAGACTGAACGTGGCGATGTTCACGCCCGAATCGCCCAGCAGCGAGCCGAAGGAGCCGATGAAGCCCGGCTGGTCGGCATTGCGCACATAGAGCATGTGCGGGGCGAATTCCGCATCGACGTCGATGCCCCGGATCTCGACCACGCGCGGCTTGCCGTCATGGAAGACCGTGCCGCCGGCATGCCGTGGCATGTCCTTCGCATCGATGGTGATGCGGATGAAGCTGTCGTAATCGCTCTGCTCGTTGTCACGCTTCAATTCCTCGACCATGATGCCGCGTTCGCGCGCCACCAGCGGCGCGGAGACCATGTTGATCTCGGGCAGGAACGGACGCAGCGCCCCGGTCACGGCGGCGGAGGTGAGCGCCTTGGTGTTCATGGCGGCGACATCGCCCTCATATTCGATCCGGATGCCCCTGATCTCGGCTTCGGTGAGCTGGCCGAGGAAGGAGCCGAGCTTCTCGGCAAGCGCCACGAAGGGGCGCAGGCGCGGGGCTTCGTCGGCGGTGATCGAGGGGAAGTTGATGGCGTTCTCGATGGCGCCGGAGATCAGGTAGTTCGACATCTGCTCAGCCACCTGCAATGCGACATTCTCCTGCGCTTCCGCCGTCGCCGCACCCAGATGCGGGGTGCAGACCACATTGGGATGGCCGAAGAGCGGGTTCTCCTTTGCCGGCTCCTCCACGAAGACATCGAAGGCGGCACCGGCGACGTGGCCGGAATCGAGGGCGGCGCGCAGGGCCACCTCGTCCACCAGACCGCCGCGGGCGCAGTTGATGATGCGCACGCCCGGCTTCGTCTTCGCGATCGCATCGCCGGAGAGGATGTTGCGGGTCTTGTCGGTCAGCGGCGTGTGCAGCGTGATGAAATCGGCACGTGTCAGCAATTCGTCGAGCTCGACCTTCTCAACATTGAGCTCGCGCGCCCGGTCCGCGCTCAGGAACGGATCATAGGCCACGACATGCATGTGCAGGCCGTTGGCACGGTTGGCCACGATCGCGCCGATATTGCCGCAGCCGATCAGGCCGAGCGTCTTGGCGGTGATCTCGGTACCCATGAAGCGGTTCTTCTCCCACTTGCCGGCCTGGGTGGAGGCGTCGGCCTGCGGGATCTGGCGGGCGAGCGCGAACATCATGGCGATGGCGTGCTCGGCAGTGGTGATGGAATTGCCGAAGGGCGTGTTCATCACGATCACGCCCCGCGCGGTCGCTGCCGGGAGATCGACATTGTCGACGCCGATCCCGGCGCGCCCCACGACCTTCAGCCGGCTGGCGTTTTCGAGAATCTTCGGCGTGACCTTGGTGGCAGAGCGAATGGCGAGACCGTCGTAATCGCCGATGATGGCGGCGAGCTTGTCCTTGTCCTTGCCCAGATCGGGCTGGAAATCCACCTCGATGCCGCGCTGTTTGAAGATCTCCACGGCGGCGGGAGAGAGGGCGTCGGAAATGAGAACGCGAGGCTTGCTCATGAGCGTTGTCCTTGTGATGCGGCGCATCGGTGATGCGCGGAAATTCGGAGATGTCGGGCGTGTGCGCCGTGTCACTCCACCCTTAATCCCTCCCCTGAGGGGAGGGAGACCGGACGGCGCCCTTCATGAAGGCCGTCCCTCCCCTAAGGGGAGGGGTAGCGGCGGGGTGTCGCGCGAAGCGCAAAACGTAAAAACTCACGCAGCCTGTGCGAGCTTCGCCTTTTCCAGCGCGAAGGCCCAGTCGAGCCAGGGTGTGAGCGCTTCGAGATCGCTCGTCTCCACCGTGGCGCCGCACCAGATACGCAGGCCCGCCGGCGCATCGCGATAGGCGCCGATATCGAAGGCCATGCCCTCGGATTCGAGCGTGGAGACGATACCCTTGGCGACCTTCGACACGGCTTCCTCGCCGGCGGCAAGCACGTCCGGATCGGCGATGGTGAGGCAGACGCTGGTATTGGAGGCGGTGGCGGGGTCGCGGGCGAGATTGGCGACCCACGGGGTCTTCGCCACCCAGTCATGGATCACCCGGGCATTGGCATCGGCGCGCGCCACGAGGGCATCGAGACCGCCGAGCGCCCTGGCCCATTCCAGCGCATCGAGATAATCCTCGACGGCGAGCATGGAGGGCGTGTTGATGGTCTCGCCCTTGAAGATGCCCTCATTCAGCTTGCCGCCCTTGGTCAGGCGGAAAATCTTGGGCAGCGGGCGGTCCGGCGTGTAGCTCTCCAGCCGCGCAACGGCGCGGGGCGACAGGATCAGCATGCCGTGCGCGGCTTCCCCACCGAGCACCTTCTGCCAGGAGAAGGTGACGACATCGAGCTTTTTCCAGTCGAGCTTCTGCGCAAACGCCGCCGAGGTCGCGTCACAGATGGTGATGGCATCACGATCTGCCGCGATCCAGTCGGCATCTGGGACGCGCACGCCCGATGTGGTGCCGTTCCAGGTGAAGACCACGTCGCGGTTCTTCGTATCGAGCTTCGCCAGATCCGGCAGATCGCCGTAATCGGCCTTGATCACCTGCGCGTCGTCCAGCTTGAGCTGCTTGATCGCATCCGTCACCCAGCCTTCGCCGAAGCTCTCCCAGGCGACCATGTCGACGCCGCGGGCGCCGAGCATGGTCCACATGGCCATTTCGACGGCGCCGGTATCGGAAGCGGGGACGATACCGATGCGGTAATCATCGGGAACCTGCAAAACCTCGCGGGTCAGCGCGATCGCCTCGGCGAGCTTCGCCTTGCCGATCCTGGCGCGATGCGAGCGCCCGAGGGCGGCATCGGAAAGGGCTGCGGGGGTCCATCCGGGGCGCTTGGCGCAGGGGCCGGATGAAAAGAAAGGCGCGCGCACGGGCGCAGCCGGCTTGGTCTGATTGGTCATTGTGACTCCATCCTCTCAGATGGGCGCCTCCCGTTGGGGGGAGGTGTCCCGCCAACGGGTATGACGGCGTTGCCAGCTTGCGTCAACAGCCTCGCGCTGGGGAAGGGTGGCAAGCGATACGGCGCGCCGGGGTTGCGACGCGCCGCGAAGGCAATACCAATAAGGCTTTGCGGCAATTTCAGAATTTCACGGCGGCGCCGGCGCGGAAATTGTGCAGGTTGACGTTTGCACCGTTCAGATCGGGGAAATGCAGATACTGCCATTCACCACGAAGGAACAGATTCTCCGTAACGGAGACGTCGACACCGGCACCGCCGGCAAGGCCGATGCCGGTTCGACGCTTGCGGCGGGTCTCGGTTTCGTCGAGATCGCCGATGACGACGCCCGTTGCAACAATGGTCTCTTCCGTATCGACAGTGGCGCTGCTAAAAGTTGTGTAGTTTGCCAATGCAAGGCCACCGGTTACGAATGGCAGAAAGCTCCCCATCGTATATCCCGCGCGGCCGCGCAAGGTCATGAGATCGCGAACCTCGACGGAGACTTCGCCGTTTGTGCGTGCAATGTATCGAATACCGTTGCTCTCCGTGCTGCGTCCCATGGCATCACGACCGGAGGTCGAGAGCTTGACGCGGGAATAGTCGGCCTCGAATCCGAGGACAGCTTCGTCAATCTGATAGTTGAAACCCGCAAACAGCCCGAAATTGCCGGAATTCATCGCTCCTGTACGAGGGGCAAGCCATTGATCAACACCCAGCAAGTTATTGATCGTCGTATTGCGTAGGATAAAGCCGACAGAATCGCTCAATGAGCCACTGAACAACGCGTTGCCCGTCGTCGCGCCGGCGGTGCCGCCGAAATACGCGCCTTCCCACGCAACGACCGGCTTCATCGCCGGGCCGCCATATTGTGTGCCGCGCAGCGGGCCGAAGACATCGGCGGCCATGGCCGGTGCCGCAGGGGCGATGAGTGCGGCGAGGATTGCCGTCGAGATGAAGTATCTGGCCCGCATCGTCTTTCCTCTTTGAAGGTGCCGCGCCGAATACGCGGTGTCATGCTGATTTCTGCGCTGATACTGGTCTGTTAACCTTAACATTCGCTTACCAGCATCTGAAAATTGTATTAATTCCCGAAGTGCCACCTCAGGCCGGCGCGGAACTCGTGCGATTCGAGATTGCGCAGCGAGACGCCGCCGAATCCCGTCGTGATGCCGGTATTGGCATGACGCAG